>Ga0182015_10005019_pt1 | contig 13969 bp, 13 predicted proteins | sample 712P3MmetaG_FD_120478 | JGI IMG/M metagenome (GOLD analysis project Ga0182015, IMG submission 120478) | Permafrost microbial communities from Stordalen Mire, Sweden - 712P3M metaG | ecosystem: Environmental > Terrestrial > Soil > Wetlands > Permafrost | place: Sweden: Stordalen | collected...
GACGCTTGAGGTGGGCAGTGGGTGACGTTTTTCCCCCGGCGCCGGAGAAATCTGGAGGACCATCACGAGATATGAGCGCCAAGCAGCTAACCCCTGAGCAGCGCCTCGAGGCACTGGAGCGCCAGCTCCACGCGCTGCACGCGAAAGTGATCACCCAGTTCGGCTCCGTGGGCCGACGACTGGCCGCCATCGAACTGCAGCTCAACGAGAAGTCTGAGGCCACGATCCGCGAGCTGATCGACGGATGAGCGCGCAACCTCGCAAGGCCGACGACCCGAGCCGCTGCCCGGCTTTCCTTGTGCTTCGCAACGGAGAGCGCTGGCGGTGGCCAGGCGCGACGCTCCGTGAGGCGCGCGACCTAGTAGCACGTGCGAAAGCCACGGGCGAGTTGATCGACGGCCGCACCTACCCTGCCGAGGTGAAGGATCTCGGGGCACACCGCGCGCGTCGTTCCGTCGCACGTCCGGCCTAGCGTCGTCCGATCTCCTAAGGCAGGCGGCGAATGCTAAGAGGCGCCCACGTCGTGAAGAGCGACGCGTGCGACCTTTGGTGGCCGCCCAAAACAAGAACGTGGCAGTCGCGGGCTCGCAGGGCCTCCTCCTGCGATCCGCGACTGCCACCGTTCTCACAGCAGCTCTAGCCTTGGGGGATTAGGCGGGAGTTGCTCCGAAGCTGCCTAGAGTGGCAACGTCAGCTGGGTAGACCTCGTGCCCGTGCAGCGCCGGGTCTCCGACCTGTAGCACGGAGTCCGGTTCACGCAACGGTAGGAACACGCCGATCAGCTTCCACGCGAAGAGGGTCACGAGACCATCCCAGATGATGATCGCGATCGCCGCGAGGATCTGCCACTTCAGCAGCTGCAGGTTGCCGCCGTACACGATGCCGTGATAAAGCCCGGTCGCGCTGGCGCCGCTCGCCTTGTTGGTTCCGGCGATGTAGCTGCCGATTATGTGTGGGTCGGCGAAGAACGCGACTAACAGGCCGCCCGCCAGTCCCGCCACGCCGTGGGTGTAGATCACACCGAGCGTGTCGTCGACCCTGTTGAACGGCGGGATCCGGCTGAGGTAGCGGATCGCCATCCAGACCACCGTTGAGGCGATCACACCAAGCGCGATCGCTCCGTAGCCGTTGACGTAACCGGCGGCCGGCGTGATCGCAACGAGGCCCGTGATCATGCCGTTGACGGTGCCGATGATCCCTGGCTTCTCGCGGAAGATCATGTCCCAGAAGACCCACGCCATCATCGCCACCGCGGTGCAGAGGTTGGTGTTGACAACCGCGACGGAGGCATCCACGCCGGCGGAGTACGGGTCGCCACCGTTGAAGCCGTTCCAGCCGAGCCACAGGATTCCTGCGCCGACCGCGACCATCAACAGGTTGTTCGGCGCGTCGACCTCGCGATCCCGTGCGAGTCGTGGCCCGATTATCGCCGCCGAGACGAAGCCCGTGACGCCCGCGGCGAGGTGGATCACGTAGCCGCCGGAGAAGTCGAGAGCGCCGTGAGCGGCAAAGAAGCCACCGCCCCACAGCAGGAAGGCGTTGACCGAGTAGGCGAGGCTGATCCAGATCGCCACGAAAATCATCCAGGACTTGAAGTTCACCCGCCCGAGGACGCTGCCGAGCGCCAGGATCGGGGTGATCGCCGCGAACACGAACTGGAAGTAGGCGAGCGACGTCTGCGGGAACGTCACCGTCCCGATGAGAGGAATAAGTCCCTGTTCCTGCTCGCCGTGCGAGCCCAGGATGCTCGCTGGTACGCCGATGAAGTTCTGGAACAAGCCGGTGCCCTTACCACCGAAGATGTGCCACGGCGTGCCAAAGCCCATTCTGTAGGCATAGAGGCACCACACAATCAGGGTGATGCCGAATGCCACGAACGTCAGCATCATGCTGTTGACCGACCAGCGCTTTTGCATCACGCCGCCGTAAAGGACGACGAGTCCGGGGACGCTCATCAGCCCGACGAGCGTTGCAGCAACCATCTGCCAGGTGTTATTTCCTGTGTTGAGCCAGTTGGGGTACGGCAATGTGGTCACGGCCGCAAGCATGGTCCTCCTATGGATGCTGGTCAGAAAAACCGCGAGACTGCACCGCAGGCGCGGCGCGTCAGGCGTATTTCTAAATCCCGGCTGAAGGCGGCAATAGCTCCACCGGGACAAGATTGGCGCCCGCGCGTTTGTACAACGGGCGAAGGGGTCAACGCGGGCGGGCGTTTTCGTGGGTGTACGCTGCGTTGAGTAGTGATTGCGACAACGCTCTACAACGACCCGGCCTGCCCGTGGGGATATTCGGCCAATCCAGCGCTCAGCGTGCTGCGCTGGCGCTACCGCGATCAGCTCGCCTGGCGGCTCGTGCTGATCGGCCTGCGCGATGAAAGACCGGACGGCGGGGCGAACGGCTACACCCCGGCGCGTCAGGCCCTTGGGGCGCGAATGTTCCGCGACCGCTTCGGCATGCCGATCGCAGCGCAAGCGCGCGAACGCCTGATCGCGACCGGCAGGATGTGCCGCGCGGTGGTCGCGACACGACTCGCCTACCCGGGGCGTGAGCTCGCGGCGATGCGCGCACTGCAGTTCGCCAATTTCACGACGACGGCGCTGCTCGACGAGGACGACGCGATCGAGCAGGCGCTCGCGAGCGTCGAAGGGATCGACGCCGCGGCCGTCGTCGCCGCGCTGGACTCGCCTGAGGTGAGCGCGGCTTACGAGGCCGACAAGACCGAGACACGCAGCGCTGCCGGCGGCCCGACCGAGTTCCAGGGCAAGGCGGCGAGCAGCGATGGGCTCGTTCGCTACACTGCGCCATCGGTCGTTTTTGAGCTTGGTGAAAAGCGGCTGGAAGGCGGCGGCTTCCAGAGCATCGAGGCCTACGACGTACTGATCGCGAACCTCAACACGGGCCTCGAGCGCACGCCGCCGCCCTACGGCCCGCTGCCGCTGCTCGAGTACTTCAGCGACGGGCTGACGACGCAGGAGGTCGCCGCGCTGCTCGCCGGCAACCTTGCCGAGCCCGACCGCACCGGCGCCGAGGAGGCGCTGATCGAGCTCGTCGCCGGCGGCGTCGCCACGCGCGAGCCGCTGGGCGACGACGCGCTCTGGCGTGCCGCCGGCTGAGCTGGCGGACTTGGCTCGCCACCGTCGCTCTTCGTAGGCGCCCGTGGTGGCCGCCCCCAAAAACGGCGGCGCTAGTTGAGCGACGGGTCGTCGGGCATGCGCGCGAGGAGCGCGTAGGCGCCGCCCTTGCGGGACAGCGCGGTCGACCACAAAAGCGTCGAGTCGGGCTGCCAGAGCTCATCGGGGGCGAGCTGGCCGATGAACCAGGCTTCCTCATCGAGCTCGGCGTCGAGCTGTCCGGGTCCCCAGCCGGAGTGCCCGGCAAAGACGCGGGCGCGGCGCACGCCGGCCTCGAGGTCGGCCAGCTCGCATGAGGCTGCCGGCAGCCCGACGTCGCCGAAGATCAGCAGCGCCGCGAGCGAGGGATCAGCGAAGTCGGCGAGCACGACGGCGCTCTCGGGGGCCACCGGGCCGCCGGCGTGGAGCATCGCCCCGGGCTCGGCGAGCTCCTCGAAGAGCGGCGCGATCGCCGCGAGCGGGGTCTCGAGCGGGCGGTTGAGCACAAGGCCGAGCGCGCCCTCCTCGCCGTGTGCGGCGATCAGCACGACGGTGCGGGCGAAGTTGGGATCGGCGAGCGCGGGCGCCGCGATCAAGAGCTGGCCTTGCAGGGAGTCCATCTCCGAGCCAGCGTAGCTCCTGCGCTTGACCTGCTGCACAGAGCAGTTCGCCCCGGCGGACGGGGGCGAGGCCGCCTCGCGGCGGTGGGTAGGATCGCTCGCGTAATGGCGATCCACGTCACCCTGCCCGACGGCAAGACGCTCGAGCTGGCCGATGGCGCGAGTGGCGCCGACATCGCCGCTGCGATCGGCCCCGGTCTCGCGCGCGCCGCGCTCGCGATCGAGGTCGACGGCGAGACCCGCGACCTGGCGGCGCCGGTCCGCGACGGCGCGCACGTAGCGATCGTCACGCCAAAGAGCAACGGGGCGCTCGGGCTAATCCGCCACGACGCCGCGCACGTCCTCGCCGCGGCGGTGATGGACCTCTACCCGGGGGTCAAGATCTCGATCGGCCCGGCGATCGAGAACGGCTTCTATTACGACTTCGAGTTCCCCGACGGCGTGAGCATCTCCGAGGCCGATTTCCCGGCGATCGAGGAGCGGATGCGCGCCCATGTCAAGGCCGGCGAGCCGTTCGCCCGTGAGGACGTGCCAGTCACGGTGGCGCGCGAGCGCTTCGCCGGCGAGCAGCAGGATTACAAGGTCGAGCTGATCGACGACCTGGTCGCCGGCGAGGGCGTGGAGACGGTATCGCTCTACAGCAACGGCCCGTTCACCGATCTCTGCCGCGGGCCGCACGCGCCGAGCACCGCGACAGTCAAGGCCTTTGCGCTGCAGTCGGTCGCCGGCGCCTACTGGCGCGGAGACTCGAACCGAACGATGCTGACGCGGATCTACGGCACCGCGTTCTTCTCCAAGGAAGAGCTCGCGGCCTACCTCGAGCAGCTCGAGCTGGCGCGCGCCCGTGACCATCGCCGTCTGGGTCGCGAGCTCGGCCTCTTCATGTTCTCCGAGCTCTCACCCGGAAGCCCGTTTTGGAAGCCGGCCGGGATGGCGATTTGGAACGCGCTGACGGAGCTCTGGCGCAAGGAGAACCTGGCCCGCGGCTACCAGGAGGTGAAGACACCGATCCTCTACGACGTCGAGCTCTGGCAGCAGTCCGGTCACTGGGACAAGTACAAGGACCACATGTACTTCACCGACGTCGAAGGTCGCCCGATGGGCCTCAAGCCGATGAACTGCCCGGCGCACATCCAGATCTACAACGACGAGCGTCACTCCTATCGCGACCTGCCGGTCCGCTATAGCGAGGCCGGACTCGTGCACCGCCACGAGCCCAGCGGCGTGCTCCACGGACTCTTGCGCGTACGCCACATCACCCAGGACGACGCCCACATCTTCTGCACCGACGAGCAGGTCGAAGCGGAGGTCGTGCAGTGTCTGCGCTTCGGCTTCGACCTGTACCGGTTGTTCGGTCTCGAGCCGCGCCTCGAGCTCTCGACGCGGCCCGAACAGCGGATCGGCACCGACGCGATGTGGGATCGCGCCGAGGCGGCGCTGGCCGGCGCGCTCGAATCCGAGCAGCTCGCCTACGAGCTGAACCCGGGCGACGGCGCCTTCTACGGACCGAAGATCGACCTTCATATGACCGACTCGATCGGGCGCTCGTGGCAGCTCGGCACTGTCCAGCTCGACTACTCGATGCCTGAGCGCTTCGACCTCCACTACACGGGCGCCGACAACGCGGAGCATCGCCCGGTGATGATCCACCGCGCGCTGCTCGGCTCGTTCGAGCGCTTCATCGGCATCATGATCGAGCACTACGCGGGCGAGCTGCCGCTGTGGCTGGCGCCCGTGCAAGCGATCGTGCTGCCCGTCTCTGACCGCTTCAACGACCACGCCGCCGCCGTCGTCGAAACGCTCCGCGAGCAGGAGATCCGCGTCGAGCTGGACGCGCGCAGCGAGTCGATCGGGCGCAAGATCCGCGACGCGGAGCTGCGCAAGATCCCCTACATGCTGGTTCTCGGTGAGCGCGAGGCGGCCGATGGCACGATCGCGGTCCGCGAGCACGGCGGTGAGGACCGCGGTGCGATCCCGGTCGGCGAGCTCGCGGCGGAGCTCGGCGAGCGCAACCGCACCCGCGCGCACTGAAGCGCGGTCGCACAAAGCCTTCACCGGCGGGAGGAAGACGCTCGCCAGCTGCTCGTAGCCTTGCTATGCTCGCCAGCGTTGGAGTCACCACACACACCGCCGCGCCTGCATTCCGCTTGACGCGTGCGCGCCCGCACTAGTGCCGGTCCCCCGTAGGTTTGACCGGCGCCCGCCCGAGCGGGACCTGACTCGGATCAACGAGCGCATCCGTGTGCCCGAGGTGCGCCTGATCGGCGAGGACGGCCAGCAGATCGGCGTGCTCAAGATCGACGACGCGCTGGCGCTCGCGCGCGAGCGAGACCTCGATCTGGTCGAGGTGGCACCCGAGGCAAAGCCACCCGTCTGCCGCATCCTCGACTACTCGAAGTACAAGTACGAGCAGGCACAGAAGCTCAAGCAGGCGCGCAAGCATCAGCAGCAGATCACGATCCGCGAGATCAAGTTCCGCCCGAAGATCGCCCAGCACGACTACGACACGAAGAAGGGCCACGTCGAGCGCTTCCTGCGCCACAAGGACAAGGTCAAGGTGACGATCATGTTCCGCGGCCGCGAGGTGACCCATCCCGAGCGTGGCGTGATGATCCTCGACCGTCTCGCCGAGGAGCTCGCGGAGTTCGCGATCATCGAGCAGCGGCCATTGCAGGACGGCCGCAACATGACGATGATGCTCGGCCCCTCCAAGGCGGTGCTCGCCGGCCAGTTCGACAAGGACGGGGAGGCGGCGATCGCCTTGGCCGAGGCGGCGCTGCACGACGCGGCACCGTCGGGGAACGGCGCGGCGCCCGCGGCAGCAACGCCCGAGCCCGCGGACGCGTCGGCGCGCGAGAGCGCGCCGACTGCCACAGACGCGGTCACCGCTCCAGTCCCGGCACCGGAGCCTGAGTCGGCGGCCGTGCTTGCCGACCCGGAGCCCGAGCTGGCCGCGGCGAGCGCCGACGGCGCCCAGGCCGAGCCGGTGGCGGTCGACGTCGCGGTCGAGGCCGAGGCTGCGGCGCCGCCCGCAAAAGCTGCGCCGGCGAAGGCGAAGGCCGCCACCGCCGCCAAGCCCAAGAGTCCGTCCGCGGCGAAAGCCAAGCCGGCGACAGCGGCAAAGCCTAAAGCTGCGGCTAAGCCTAAGGCGCCCACTAAGCCCAAGGCTCCGACGAAGCCTAAGCCTCCCGCAGACTCCTAGCGACGCCTTGCCGGCGTCGAGCATCGGCGCCCACACGGATTGCGACCGGCTCGCCCGCCGGTCCCACGCCCAGCCGCGCCCACACCGCCGGCACCGTTTCGCGCCCGAGCCCGTTCGCGATCGTCTGCCATACTCCGCTGCTCGCGATGCCCAAGATGAAGACTCATTCCGGCGCTAAGAAGCGCTTCAAGCTGACCGGCACCGGCAAGGTGCAGGGTCATCACGCGTTCACGAGCCACATCCTCGAGAAGAAGTCGCCGAAGCGCAAACGGCGGCTCGGCCACGACGCGACGATCTCAAAACACGACGCGCCACGCGTCAAGAAGCTGCTGCGGCCCGGCTGATGACCCGCGTCAAACGCTCACTGCACGCCAAGAAGAAGCGTCGCGCGACGCTCGAGTTGACGAAGGGCTTCCGCGGCGAGGCGCACTCGAACTACAAGCGCGCCAAGGAAGCCTTGATGAAGGCGGACGCCTACGCCTACCGCGACCGGCGTAACCGCAAGCGCGACTTTCGCCGGCTGTGGATCACCCGGATCAACGCCGCTGCGCGGACGAGCGGCATGAGCTACTCGCAGCTGATTCATGGCCTCGCGCTGGCCGGAATCACGCTTGACCGCAAGGTGCTGGCGGACATCGCCGTGCGCGACCCCGAGACCTTCCGCCGATTCGTCGATGCCGCCCGCGAGCCGACGGCTGCCTGACAGAGCACGCCGACAGCAGACACCTCACGGGCGCCGATCCTCGAGACCGGCGCCCTTTTTTGTGCCTTCATGACCATCACCTCACCAACCAACCGCCACCTCAAGGAGATCCGCAAGCTCTCGCGGGCGAGCGCCCGTGCGGCCAGCGGTCGCTTCGTCGCCGAGGGCGAGGATCTTTATGCGGCGGCTCACGCCGCCGGGGTGAGCGCGGTTTACGTGCTTTGCACGCCCGGGCTCGCGGAGCGGCACCCTGACTGGCATGAGACCGATGCGGCGCTGCTGAAACAGGTTTCCCGGCTCGGCTCAGGGACGCGCGTGATCGCCGTGTTCGAGGAGCGCTGGGCGCAACCGCTCGGCCCGCTGGTCGTCGCATTGTGGGGAGTAGGGGACCCAGGAAACGTCGGCACGACGATTCGCGCCGCGCAGGCCTTCGGGGCGTCCTGCGTCGCGATCGGTCCCGGCTGCGCCGACCCGTACGGTCCGAAGGCGGTCCGCGCCTCGATGGGGGGGATATTTTCGATCCCGCTGGCGCGGATCGCAGGTATCGCCGACCTGCCAGGGGAGGTCGTGGCGCTGGCGCCGGGTGACCATCCGCCGCTGCGCGGGCCGCTGGACGGACCGCTGACGCTCGTGATCGGCGGCGAGCGCGACGGACTGCCCGCTGAGGTGCTCGCCAACTGCGACCGCGTCTGCGCGATCCCGCAGGCCGCCGGCGACTCGCTGAACGCGGCGATGGCCGCGACCGTGGCGTTGTATGAGGCAACTAGGATGGCCGGACCGTGAGCACCCTCGACCGGATCGCAGAGCTTGAGGTCGAGGCCAGGGCAGCGATCGCCGCTGCCGGCGATCCAGACGCACTCGAGCTAGCGCGGCTTCGCTACCTCGGACGCAAGAGCGAGCTCCCGCTGCTGCTGCGAAGCATCGGCTCGCTCGACCCCGCGGAGCGCGGGCAAGTCGGGGCCGCCGCGAATCAAGCGCGCAAGACCCTCGAGGCGCTGATCTCCTCCCGCGAGGAAGAGCTCGCCGGAGGCGAGCTGTCCGCAGCGCTAGATATCTCGCTCCCCGGTGCGCCGCCGCTACCCAACGGCCACCTGCACCTGATCACCGAGACCCGGCGCGACATCGAGGACGTCTTCCTCGGTCTCGGCTTCCAGATCGCCGAGGGCCCGGAGATCGAGCTCGCCGAATACAACTTCGACGCGCTGAACACCGACATCACCCACCCCTCTCGCGCGCGCAGCGACACCTTCTACATCGACGACGAGACAGTGCTGCGCGTGCACACCTCGCCGGTGCAGGTGCGCGCGATGATCGCCCAGCCGCCGCCGCTTTACGTGATCGCGCCCGGCCGGGTCTATCGCCCCGATAACGACGCCACGCACACGCCGCAGTTTCACCAGATCGAGGGTCTCGCGGTCGACGACGGCATCACGCTCGCAGATCTCAAGGGGACGCTGCTCGCTTTCGCCCGCCAGATCTTCGGCGAGCAGCGCGAGGTCCTGCTGCGCCCGCACTTCTTTCCCTTCACCGAGCCGAGCGTCGAGGTCGATGTGTCCTGTTTCAACTGCACTGCGGGCTATCTGGCCGATGGCTCGCGCTGCCCGCTGTGCAAAGGCTCGGGCTGGCTCGAGGTGCTCGGCGCCGGGATGGTCGATCCGAACGTCTTCGCCTACGTCGCCGACTACGGCTACGACCCCGAGCGCGTGACCGGTTTCGCCTTCGGCATGGGGATCGAGCGGATCGCGATGCTGCGCCACGGCGTTCCCGATCTGCGCCTCTACTTCGACAACGACCTGCGCTTCCTGCACCAGTTCGGAGCGCGCTGATGCTCGTCCCGACGCGATGGCTGCGCACCTACTGCGATCCGCCGCTGGATACGCAGCAACTCGCCCTGCGCCTCACGATGACCGGCACAAAGGAAGAGCGGACCTACCACCACGGTGCTCCGGCGCCCGAGCATTATGTGGTCGGCTTCGTTCGAGACGTCCAGCCGCACCCGAATGCCGACCGGCTAGGGGTCTGCGTCGTCGATGTTGGCGAAACGGAGCCGGTGACGATCGTCTGCGGCGCTCCGAACGTGGCCGCAGGCCAAGCAGTTGCGGTTGCGCGCCCAGGCGCGCAGCTCGCGGACGGACGCACGCTCACCGCGGCCAAGCTCCGCGGAATCCTCAGCGACGGGATGATCCTCTCCGAAGAAGAGCTGGCGCTCGGCGGCGACCACAGCGGGATCCTCGTCCTCACGGACGCTCCGCCGCCCGGAACCCCGCTGAGCGAGGTCTTCCCACTCGGCAGCGACGTCATCGAGTTCGAGCTCACGCCGAACCGCCCGGACTGTCTCTGTGTCTACGGCATCGCCCGCGAGGTGCACGCCAGTACCGGCGCGCCGCTCGCGCCGCCGCCCTGGTCGGAGGACGCCGGCAGCTTCGACGGCGATGCGGGCGGCGCGCGCATCACCGTCGAGTGCCCCGATCTATGCCCGCGCTTCACCGCGCGCGTCTTCGAGGACGTCACGATCGGCCCCTCGCCGCTATGGCTCAAGGCGCGGCTCGTCGCCGCCGGGATGCGCCCGATCTCAAACGTCGTCGACATCACCAACTACGCGATGCTCGTCGCCGGCCAGCCACTGCACGCCTTCGATCTCGACCGCGTCGCCGGCGGCGAGCTGACGATCCGCCGCGGCCGCGCCGGCGAGCAGCTCGAGACGCTCGACGGCACGACCCGCTCGCTCGACGAGGACCTTGTCGTGATCTACGACGCCAACGGCCCGACTTCGCTCGCCGGGATCATGGGCGGCGCCGACTCGGAGGTCACGCCGCAGACGACGCGCATCCTGGTCGAGGCGGCCACCTGGGACGGGGCGACCGTCCAGCGCAGCGCCGTGCGGCTCGGTTTGCGAAGTGAAGCCTCGGCGCGTTTCGAGAAGGGCCTCTCCGCCGGCCAAACGCTCGAGGGGCTCACGGTGGCGACCGGCATGCTGATCGAGCTGTGCGGTGCGCGTGTCCTTCCCGGAACGATCGACGTCGGCGGCCCCGGCCCCGAGCCCCAGCCGATCACCCTTCGCCCAGAGCACGTAAACCGGCTACTCGGCAGCGAGATTCCAGCGCCGCGCTGCGCCGAAATACTCACCTCGCTCGGCTTCGCTGTGACGGACGGGGCGAACGCGCTCTCCGTCACACCGCCTCATTTCCGCGCCCGCGACGTCACGCGTGAGGTCGACCTGATCGAGGAGGTCGCGCGGATCAATGGTCTCGACGAGCTGCCGGCAACGCTGCCGGCGCGCAACGGTGCGACCGGTCGCCTGACCGCCCCCCAGCAGCTGCGCCGCCGCGTCGAGGACGCGCTCGCCGCGCGCGGCCTCGATGAGGTCGTCGGCTGGAGCTTCGCCGACCCGGCGCTGCTCGACCGCCTGCGCCTCCCGCCCGAGCACGCCATGCGCGCGGTCGTGACGATCGAGAACCCGCTGTCGCAAACGCTCTCGATCATGCGCCCGACGCTGCTCGGCTCGCTGCTCGACACCGCCCGCTACAACCTTGCGCACGACGCTCTCGACGTGAAGATCTTCGAGTCGGGCAACGTCTACCGCGCAGCCAAACCGCTCCCCGACGAGCACCACGCTCTCGGGGTCCTGCTCACGGGCGGCGCCACACCGTCTTCTTGGCGGGGCGGTCACGCACGCGACGAGGCCGACTTCTTCACGGCGAAGGCGCTGATGGAGGCGGTTCTCGGTGTCGCCGGCGTGGCGTGCTCGCTCGAGCGCGCGCAGTGGCCGTTCCTGCACCCAGGGCGGAGCGCCGCGGTGCTCCTGGGTTCGACCCGTCTGGGCTTCATCGGCGAGCTCCATCCCGCCGTCGCCGGCGCCTGGGAGCTCGGCCGAAGCGCGGTTTGGGCGCTCGATCTCGGCTTGCTCGCGGCGGCCGCACCGCCGCTCGCGCGCTACCGCGCCTACGGCAGCTTCCCCTCGGTGCGCGAGGATCTCGCGGTCGTCGTCGCCGAGGGCGTGGCGGCCGGCGAGGTGATTGCCGTCGTCGAGGCGGCGGCCGGACCCGAGCTCGAGTCGGTCGAGCTCTTCGACGTCTATAGCGGCGAGCAGACCGGCGCCGGGCGGCGCTCGCTGGCGATGCACCTCGAGTTCCGCGCCGCCGATCGCACGCTCACCGACGTCGAGGTCGCCGCGCAGCGCGCGGCGATCGCCCAAGCCCTCACTGATCACGTTGGCGGTGAGCTCCGTGCCTAAGGTGCTGATCGTCGGTGCCAGTGGCTACGCCGGCGCGCTCGCCGCGCGGCTGATCTTCCGCCACCCGCACTTCGAGCTGGCCGCAATCACCTCGCGTAGCGAGGTCGGTCAGCGGCTCAGCGACGTCTATCCACACCACCGCGTGCCACTGGTGATGGAGGAGCTCGACCTCGAGCGCCATGGCACGGTCGACGCCGCGATCGTCGCCTACCCTCACGGTGCCGCGGCACCGCTCGTCGCGGACCTACTCGAGCGCGGCGTGCGTGTCGTCGATCTCTCGGCGGATTTTCGCCTACGCGACGCCGCAACCTACGAGCGCTGGTACGTGTCCCATCCCCACCCGGATCTGCTGGAGCGCGCGGTCTACGGCCTGACCGAGCTCAACCGCGAGGCGATCGCCGGCGCCGACCTCGTCGCCTGCCCGGGCTGCTTCCCTACCGCCGTGATCCTGGCGCTCGCGCCACTGGCCGAGGCGGGCGTGCTCGCCGACGTCGTGATCGATGCCAAGACCGGTGTCTCGGGCGCCGGGCGGGGACTGCGCGAGGACACCCAGTTCGTCGCCGTCGATGAGAACGTCAAGCCCTACCGCGTCGGCGCGCACCGGCACATGCCCGAGATCGATCAGGAGCTCGCGGCGCTCGGCGCGCCGCTGACCGCGGCGTTCACCGCCCATCTCGTGCCGATCGACCAGGGTGAGCTGGTGTCCTGCTATGTGACGCCGACGCGGCCAGTCGGCCAGGAAGAGCTCGAGCTGTGGTTCGCCGAGCGCTACAGCGGCGAGCGCTTCATCGACCTCGTCGATCGTCCGCCCGGGGTGCGCGACGTGCGCGAGACCAACATCTGCGCGATCCATGCCCACGCCGACGAGCGCACCGGCAAGCTCTTCATTTTCGCCGCGCTCGACAACCTCTGGAAGGGCACCGCCTCGCAGGCGCTCGCCGACCTCAACCTGATGTTCGGCGTCGACGAGGGCGAGGGCATCTCGTGAGCGCCGGCGATCTCACGCGCGAGGTGTTCCAGTCGCGTTGGGTGCCGGCGCCGCCCCGCTGCGCGCCGCTGCCGCCTGCCGAGTTGCCCGCCGGCTTTCGGGCGGGAGGGTTCGCGGCCGCCGTCAAGGATGGCGATAGCCGGCTCGATGTCGGCGTGCTCGTGTGCGACGGGCCGGCGTGCGTGAGCGCGGCCCGGTTCTGCGTTTCCGGGGTGCTCGCGGCCCCTGTCGTGCTCTGCCAGCAGGAGTGCGACCTCAGCGCCATCGCGGCGGTCGTGGCGAACTCCGGCAATGCCAACGCCGCGACCGGCGAGGCGGGGCTCGCGCAGTCGCGGCTCGTACAGCAGGCGGCCGCCACCGCGCTCGGCCTTCTGCGCAATCAGGTCGCGGTCGCTTCAACCGGCGTGATAGGCGTTCCGCTTCCGGGGGAGCGCATCGCCGGGTCACTCGCGCGCTCGGCCGAGCGGCTGGACCACGACGCCGGGGATTTCGCGGCCGCAATCAAGACCACGGACGTGATCGACAAACACATCGCGCTCTCCGTTGATCTCCCTTCGGGGGGCACGGTGCGTCTTAGCGCCCAGTGCAAGGGCGCAGGAATGATCTCGCCGCGTTTCGCGACGATGCTCTGCTTCGTGCAGACGGACGCCGCGATCGACGCCGAGACCGCCGACCTGCTGCTCGGCGTCACCGTCAAGCGCTCATTTGACCGGATCTCGGTCGACGGTCAGCTGTCGACGAACGACACGGTGCTGCTGATGTGCAGCGGCGCGAGTGGCGTGACGATCGAGCCCGAGTCGGCCGACGAGCGGGCGTTCGGCGAGGTACTCGATGCGCTGCTGCGCGAGCTGGCGCTCCGAATCGTCGCCGATGGCGAAGGCGCCAAGCGGGTCGGCCGGGCGTACGTCAGCGGCGGCGATCATCACGCCGTCGACGCCGTCTCGCGCGCGATCGCCAACTCACCGCTCGTCAAGGCCGCGCTGTTCGGCGGTGACCCCAACTGGGGGCGGATCGCGCAGGCTATCGGTGCGGCGCTGCCCGGTAGCGCGCCGCTGCTCTTCGACATCGCGATCGAAGGCATCCCCGTCTGTGCTGACGGCGCCGCGATCGAA
>Ga0182015_10005020_pt1 | contig 13969 bp, 12 predicted proteins | sample 712P3MmetaG_FD_120478 | JGI IMG/M metagenome (GOLD analysis project Ga0182015, IMG submission 120478) | Permafrost microbial communities from Stordalen Mire, Sweden - 712P3M metaG | ecosystem: Environmental > Terrestrial > Soil > Wetlands > Permafrost | place: Sweden: Stordalen | collected...
AGTGGGACAGGTTCCTCCGCAAATTGGATTCGATCAGGGCGCGCCGACAACAATGAAGAAGAAGACCCGCTGCGAGACCGAGCCCTCCGCTAAGAGGCGTGGGGCGGCACAATAGATGTCGTCAACCCACGAAGCCGTTGCGGCGCGAGCGCCTCCACGGCGGCCTGCGGCAGCGAGGAAGGCGCTTCGCGCCGATCTCTTACGGCGCGACTGAAGGTCGTGCCCTTTCACGGTTCGTGCCCGGTTCGGTAAGGGCGTGATCGTCGGGGCTCACGCCCTGGCGGTCGAGGGGAACGAGATCCGAAACGGCGCGCAGCGCGATTCCCGGGTCTCAGAATCGAGACCCGGGCCAGCCAGGTGATGTTTCTCGGCGTGGGACCGTCGCGCAGCGATGGTCCTGCGCCGGCTGCGGTTTGCTGGGGCCCCGGGCGAACGAAGTTCGGCTGGGGATGTGGGACCGTCGCGCAGCGGCGGTTTTGCTTGCTTTTTGGGAGCGCCGCGGAGCGGTGGTCCCTGGGTTCCTGGGGCCCTGGGCGAACGCTCGTTCGCACGGGGTTGCTGTGGGACTGGCGCGCAGCGGCAGTCCCGCACGGCTGTTTGCTGGGGCTCGGTGGCGTCGCGTGCGACGGGGTCCCCGGGCGAACGTCAGTTCGCCTGGGGTGGCCTTGCACGCGCGAGCCAAACTCCGGCGAAGGACGTGCTCCTGCCAGCGGTGTGGGATCCTGGGGGCTCGAGGGTCCGGACGCGTGGTTCGCACGTCCGAGACGGAGTTTGGCGAAGAGCTCTGCGAAGGTGCTGGAGTAGGCCTCAGTCCTGATGGGCCGGTTTTGCTGGGCCGGCTCGGGCTCCCAGCTCCAAACTCCGAGCTCCCGGCTCCCAGGATTTTGTGGGGCCGGCGCGCAGCGCCGGTCCCGCGGGGCTGAGCCCGCGCTTCTGCTCAGGCGCTGGTGTGGTGAGGCTCTCGCTGGTACTGGGGTGGGGCTGCTCCGGTTTCGGCCGATTCTGCTGGGGCAGTGAGAAGTTCGAGGTCGTAGCCGTTGTAGATTTTCTCGACGACGGGAAAGCCTGGGAACTGGACGAGGTAGACGTCGCGGAGGGGAAGTTTGAGGAAGACTTTGCCGGTGGCTCCGCTGTGGAGGATGCGGACTTGCTGCCCTGCAGTGTAGATCATGACTCGGGAAGCGTAGGCCTGGAATGAGACGAGTCGGAATCCCCTGAGAGTGTCATTATTTAGGTGACTGAAGAGAGAGTTACCGGGGAGCCCGTAGCGGGTTGCCAGTAGCCGGTTGCTAAAGCTCAAGCCCCGAAACTGGGATCAGACGCTAGTCGGAGCCGGAGGCTCGGTTGGGTGGTTTGGAGCGGGCGACGATTGCGAGAGGGGCCGAGCCTTCTCGGATGTCATAGAGGCGGAGTGGATCGCAGATGTGGGACAACTCTCGGGGATACAGCTGTTCTTCCCTTTGAGCCGTGGCTATCGTGGCGAGGCACCTGGTGCAGATGGAGTCGAAGCTGCCATCTGGATTACTCCTGTGGGGAAAGCCTGGTCCTGGAAAGGGGGCCATCGTGCGCTTGCTCCGGGTGCCAGATTGGGAAGTCTTTCAACCCAGTCTAGTGATAGAGATGCAGCTTTTCTGTGCAATATTGCTCACTGGCGGGAGGAGCATCGGAAAAAATATGGCCGCCGCTCAGTAAGGACGGCGGACCATGTTGAGGTAGTGCCGATCATGAGTGTACGGGCAGACCTGCAGCCTGGCTGTGCCCTATTGATCACATTTGTCTGGAATTAGCACGAAGTTTCGCCGGGGTGGGGTGGGGAGGCGCGGCGAACGCCGGACCTCCCCTGGGGCTGGTGCTTACTGCTGGCCGTAAATCTCCGGGGCGGTGGTGGCCCAGGCTGGGTCGGGATAGCTCTCCTTCGCATTGACGACGAAGAGGTTGCTCTGGACGGACTGAATGCAGGCAGCGGCCAGATCGCCAGCATGCTTCATGCCGGCCTCGCCGAGGGCGGTTTGGAAGGCCTTACCGCTGGCCAAACCTTTGTCGACTTCACTGAGGGTACGCATGGGATTGACGGAAATCCAGACGCCGCCGTTGTCCTCACCATACTGGCTCTCGAAAACAGCCCAGTGCGCCTCAGGGATTTTGGCGAAGCCGGTGGTGTAGATCTTGACGAGGTCGGCCCATTCCTTGTCGTGGCCGGGCTTGACGTGGAACACGGTGATCTGCCAGTAGCGCTGGTGAGGGATGTCGAGGTGGTCATGCAGGCTCATCTCGGGGTGGTAGACATAGGTCTGGCTGTCGTAGCGGGTGAGCAGCTCGCCGTCGTTGAGGGAGGCTGCGTCGATGGCGGCGGCGTAGTCGGCGTTTTTGGCCTGGGCTTCCTGGTCCTTACCGTAGGCGTCGAAGGAGTCGTAGGCGAACATGTAAAGGGCGCGGGTGGGGCCGGACATGGAGTCCATGGCGATGTAGTGGGTGGGCCATTTGGCGTCGTTGGAGGCCTTGATGAAGTTTCCTTCGGATTTGACGTGGATGGCGCCGGATTTGCCGGGCTTGAGGTATTCGCGCTGGATGACGAGGACGTTGGGCGGCGGCGGGGGCGCGGCGGCCTGGGCTGCGGCGACAGCGGCAGACGCGGCAAAGATGCTACAGAGTGCTACGTTGACGATGATGCGGTGTTTCATGTGGGTTAGCCCTCCTCGGGGCTTTGGTTCTGCGCGCGCACACCTTGATTCGCCACGGGTAGCTCGGAGGTTCGCTCGGGGCAGGCTGCGTGCGGGGCGGGAGTGCTGCGGAGACGGTGGTGAGTCAGAGCGAGCGGACGTGATGGGCCCGACGCTGCTTACTTTTCGCGGACGGGGGAACCTGGGGCCTGGGCTCCGCAGGAGCGGATGAGGGGATGCTCCTGTAGAGGCTCAACTATCCTTCGCCACAGGTCGAGCGTTGTCAAGGTTAACTGCGGCGCTATGTGCGGGGTTGCTACGAGGGGCCGATGAGGATCGTGCTATCCAACATCTGCCAACTGCAGGCAGATATGGGCCACCCGAATATCAGTCACGGGGTATGGGATCCGGTCTCTCGGATTCGTCACATGAATTTGACGCGGTTTTCTCCGATGACGATGAAGACGTCGAGGAGGTGGGTGAGGCCGAGGAGATGGCGAATCTGCTTACTGAGGTGGGTGAGTTCGAGACTGCAGCCGGCGTTTTTGGAGGCGACGTAGAGACGGACGAGGGCGCCGATGCCCATGCTGTCGGTGTGGGCGAGGTCGGAGAGATCGAGGACCACGCGCTGGTTAGTGGAAAGGAGTGGGCGAACACCTTTGATGAGGATGTCGGTGACGCCTGCGACGAGCTTGCCGTGGCAGCGCACAACGGCGACCTTGTCGGGACACTGTTCCACATCGAGGGAAAGGATGGGGGGCGCTGCGGTGTCGGGCATGAGGACGGTCCTCGTGGGAAGATGTCGAGCAATTGTCGGCCGGAGTCGAGCGATTATCGCATGCGGCGATATTTGCGTGCTCGCTCAACCGCAGACGTCGCGGACTCTCGACGGAGAGCACGAAATACCAGGCGCCGGTCAGGGGCTGAGTATAACGCGTGAGCGCGTCGCGCGCGCCGGTGATCGAGGGTTTCAGTCCCGCGAAGCCCATGGTGTTATTTCCGGTTGCCGGTGATTTGTACTTAATGAGCAGAGGGATGACGCGGCGATGGTGAGATCGAAATTTCCCAAGTTGAATCGCGGGTAATCGCGAGTTGGCGGATTCCACTCGAGCAGAAATTAGGTCCTAAAGCGCCCGCATGCGGTTGTTGCGCGGATTCTGTTCCACCTCGGCCAGACCGAGTACCTTCACGACTGGCGGAACATACATTGCGAAACGGCCTCGGAGACCTTTCTTCAAGCCGTACCAGCCGCCGACTGGATTCCGGGGGGAACGGGCCCAACTTTCAACCGTACCTTCGGCGGCCGGTTTTTGTTCGTCGGCGCTGCCAAGCAACATCCAGTCTCCATGTGCGGCGAGCATTGCGCGGAGGTCTTCCAGGCAGCGCAAGTGATATCGAAGTTGTGTCTTACCGACTTGAATCACGAGGGCAGGCGGATCGGCCGACGGATCCTTGTAGGCCTGAAATTCCGCGGTTCCGGGCGGCGTTTTCAAAGTCCATGGATTTTGTTTGGTGCCAGTGGCAGGCATATGCGTCTCCCGATCTTCAAACTCGTGATCGCGCCCATTCTCCGGTCGTGAGGTTCGAGTGTCAACGCACCGAAATGTTCGTAGAGTCTTTCGGAAGTAGCTTTTGGCCCCATTTGAGCAGGCACTTGAACGCCGGCATAAGCCCTTTGCCTAATCGAGTTGGTGCATAGTGCGACGTCCGAGCAGATCCGTCCGCGACGCGCGTCAGCAGACCGGATGCGACGAGTTCGCCGAGATTACGGGTAAGCTCCTTTGAGCTGATGCCGGTCACACTTCTGAGCAGCTGGTTATATAGGTCTGGGGTCCGTTGAGCAGCAGTGAGCGCAATAGAAGCAGCTTCCATTTGCCGCCAATGACGTGGATCGCTTTTTCCACCGGGCAGGCCAAGACTGGCGAGGAATTTGAACCCTTACCCGCTTTTGTGGTTCTGGTGATTGCCATGCACTCATCGTATTGAATCCGAAACCGCTGAGCGTCCGCTTTCAAAATCGCCCGGCAAAACCCGTTGTGAGGCATTTTCTCCGCGTTTTACGCAGTCCTGATTGAAGCCCAGTTCACCCTCCCCCGAAAGTCGATGCAGTTCCCCGAGCGCTGGTCTGTCCGCGCCAGCGCTGTGTTCAGGTCCCTCACATCGGAGGTTTCTATGAATCGCACATGGTTTGGAAATGCTGCTATCGTTGCCTCAGTTCATCCGATCTTTGAATTCCGCAACCCCCGGGTGAACTCCACGCCTGTGAGAGGTCCGCATCCCGGCTGCGGATCCGCGCGGCCTCTCGCGCCGGAGCGAGTTCTTCCCTCCCGAATTATGGAAGCCCTCCTGTTCGTCCCGCTGCTGCTGTCTGCGGTCGCGGCGGCACTGGCGCAGACGCCCGCTGTGTCGAACTCGCAACGGGGGGTGGGGCACTTCGATGGCTCCTGGACGACAAAGATGGCTTGCGACGCGAGTGAGCACATGCCCGCCTACAGTTGGACGTTCGTCAGCACGATTTCGAATAGCGCCTTCCACGGCCAGCATGGCGAGGAGGGCGGTCCCGGCTATCTCGTCGTCGACGGCCCCATCAACACCGACGGCAGCGCCAAACTGCACGCTAAGGGGAAAGTGCAGTCGGGGAAGGCAGGCATTGTCACCCAGCTCAAAGGCAATAAGTACGACTACTATATCGAGGCCAAATTCACAGATACGACGGGAGCGGGAAAGCGCGACGCAGGTGCGGGAATTTTGGGCCGGCCCTGCACATTCGAGTTCACAAAAGAGACCCAGACGCCTGCAGAGCCATCGGCGGCACCGCCCTCGCAGTGAGGACAACTTTCGTCGATGCGGGCTCTGAGAGGACTTGCCCGGAATTGTCTGGTTTGTCAGCGATGCGGAAGCCGTGACTGCACCGCGATGCCACCCAACACCTGAAGCTTCCGGTCTGCGGTCACAATGCCGGCAAGTCGTGGCATTCGATCACCGGTCGAGTAAATTCCTTAGTGCGAGTTCGCGTTGTAAATCGTGGGGTGACAAGGCCACACGGCTCCGATGATCGCGCCCGTAATACCGCCCATGATTGCTCCCAGTGCGGCCCCATCTCCCCTGCCGCCCAGAAACCCACCGGACTCCCAAGCCGCAGCGGTGATTCCTGCTCCTGCGCCAGCCCCCACGCCGGCTCCGATGAGAGTGTTGCGCAGACGGCGCCCGCCTTTCATGAGTTTGACGGTCCGGACATCCTGTTTCTCAAGGGTGCGGTCCCCGCCTGTCTGCGCGAACACGATTGCTGTGTCGGAGACGCTCACGAAAACGCCCGTACTCTTTTTTGAGGTGATTTCGACGACCTGGATTCTCTGTCCAACCCGCAGGGCTTTCAAATTTTCCCAGGAGGAAGGATTGGTTTGTGCCTGCAAGACACAAGATGTGGCAAGGACAAGGACAATGGATGACACATTCCGCATTGGTGGGCGTGCTCCAGTAAAGTGGCCGCAAGCATACCACGATTGGATCGTCGCCTATCCGGAGATTAGGGAGCGACCTCAATTGTTTTCGACGACTTCGTAGGGTCGCATCATGTCGTTGTCTTCGTGTTCGAGCATGTGGCAGTGGAAGACGTAGCGGCCTGCGTATCCTTCGAATCGAACGGCGATGGTGAGGACTTCGCTCGGATAGACAATGGCGGTGTCTTTCCATCCGGCCTCGTTCTCCGCAGGTGGGCGTGGGTTCCCCTCGAACCTAAGATCTCCCTGCATAAAAGCTCCGGTGTCGAATCCCCGGCGCTCCAGGATTCGAAACTGGACGAGGTGGAGATGCATGGGGTGCGCGTCGTCGGTGGTGTTGATGAAGCGCCACTTCTCGATGCTGCCCAGCTTGACGATCTCCGTGACGGGCTCGTCGTAGCCTTTGTTGTTAATCCGGACCCCGAGCGATCGGCCCTGACTGTCCATCTTTTCGGTTAAGACGAAGTCTCTTTGCGCCGCGGTCTTGAATTCGTCGAGCTGAGGCAAGGGTGGCAAGGAGGGCGGGGTGAAGACGCGGGCGGTTGCGGAGCGAGGAAGTGTGACCCTGAACTGCATCAACTCCGGTAAGGGTTCATGGAGTACTTTCATGGACGCCCATCCGGGAAAGGGCGAGGGGGCGTCGTTGGAGAGGGTGAGGACTTTGCCTTCGTGTCCGGTGAAGTCGACGATCAGGTCTGCGCGCTCGGCGGGGCCGAGCAAGAGTTTGTTGGGCGAAACCGCTCTGGGGAGAAAGCCACCGTCGGTGCCGACCTGCTCGAATCGGACCGGGGATGGGGGGTCCGTGGGGTGCTTCGCGAGGTTGAAATACAGGCGGAAGAACCTTGAATTCGCACCGTTGAGCAGGCGGACGCGGTAGGGACGCGGTTCGACTTCGAGGTATGGGCAGATTGCGCCATTGACTACGGGGAGACTGCCGAAGAACTCCGGGCCCCAGACGCCGTCCGGGAGGTGCTGACCGTTTTCGAGGGTGGGAGAGTAGACGAGCTGGCCACGATCATCGAGGATGCGATCCTGGAGCACGAGCGGAAGCTCATAGTCGCCGGCGGGTAAATCCAGGCGGCGCTCCTGGTCATCGCGCAGCAAATAAAAACCGGACAAGCCAGCGTAGACATTGAGGCGGGTGATGCCGACGGCGTGGTCGTGATACCACAAGGTTGCAGCTTGCTGTTGGTTCGGGTAGACGTACTCGACTGCGTTGCCGGGTGTGAACCACTTTTCGGGCAGGCCGTCGCTGGCTGAGGGGCTGCGGGAACCGTGCAGGTGGGGCACGGTGCGCACCGGTGGAGTGGGCGGCATAGCTCCATGGATATGTGGGTCGATGCTGAAGAGATGCCGATGGGGGAGGCGATTCTCCCACCGCACTTGAATCGGCGTGCCTCGTTGCGCCTCGATGGTGGGACCGGGGGAACGCCCTTCATAACCCCAGAGCATGGTTGGCGGGAGCTGCGAATGCAGTTTGTGCTCGAACTGCGACATGCGGATGAGGTATTCGCTGCTGTGGGGTGTTGTTCGATGAGGTTTTAAAGCTTCCAGACGCGGCAACGGATCCAGGAATCGGTCGAGGGTGTGGGGAGTGCGGTATGCGGGCTCGTCTACACGAGAGGCGAGGGCCGGGACGGAGATGGATGCGGCGCAGAATTTGAGGAATGTCCGTCGGGTGTGCCAGGTCATGATCATTAAGAATGCTGCCGCGGCACGTGGACCGGTGCGGGCATTCTATCGCGTTGTTGGGCCACCGTTGGCACGGCGGAGGATGGATTGAACGCAGCCGCTATCTCCGGGGCGCGGCCATGGAACAGCGATGCAAGCAGAATTGCGGCGGTTCAACGGCAGCGTTGGGTGGACCGGGTTGGGGGCAAAACAGACCCCCGCCGGAGTTGAGGGAGATTCTTGAGTTCTTCGACTTTCTTAGCTGGGGCAAACCATGAATGAGGCTCCGGCGGCGGTCAGCGAAAATGATGCAAGGGCGAAAGTGCGATGGGCCGGGTCGGATTGCTCCGTCGAGGTGATGAAATCGCTGAGCTGCTTCGTAACCATATCCTGGATTGCGGTTAGAATCTCGTTGTCGACGATGTGCTGCATGAAGGGCTGTACGACCTGCTGCATAGCATTGCTGCACCAACTGCCAACGTTCGCATCCGTATTCAAATGTATCTTCACGGTCACGGAATCGTCGCCCACGATTACGCTTTGGCCGCTCTGCGCCACGCCGAGTTCGATGTCGATGTTCATCGTCCCCTGGCCCTGGAGGTTCACGGGAATCTGGATGGAAATCAGACCAGCGCCGAGGGTGACCGTGCTCCCCGCACCGGCGAGCGTGCCGGTAAAGCTCTGATCGATCTGCGGCTCCAGCAGCGCCGCAATAGCGGCAGCGCTGAGGAATGCCATCTTGCACTGCGACTGGTCCATGGTGACCTGGGTGGTCGCAAGGATCCTTCCTATCGGACCGGCGGAGACATAAAGTTGAAAAGTCGTGTTGGCAGTGATCGCGAAGACGCCGCTGCCTTCTGCTGCGTCACCCAGCTCCTTCTGGTTAACGCTGTAGATCAACGGAAACTTCAGCGCCGCAGGCAGTTTCACCTGATAGGAAACGGTGGTGTTTTGAAACGGCTCTACGTTAGCCGGAGCAGCGGTGAACTTGACGACCTGGATTTGCGCCAGAAGCGCCTCTTTTTCTTCAACGGGTGTGAGGACGGGAATGCCGCCCTTTCCAACTGGTTCCACCATACGAGTCTCTCCTGTTCAGAAAATTGAGGCGTGAGTTCTGACGGCAGGAATGTGCGTCGCGCTCAATCGCCTCCCTGCGAGAGGAAGGTGATATTCGCCCGCGTTTCGTTTCAGTTGACCGAGGATTAATTGCGGAGGTCGGACATGGCTGCGGCTACTTCTTCTTTTTGGTCGGCGGTTATGGGGAGGAGCGGGATGCGGGGGACGCCTCCGTAGTAGCCGTTGAGGTCGCAGGCGTGTTTGAGGCCGGGGACGCCGTATTTGCCGGCGACGATGCGGGAGGCTTCGATGAGGCGCTGCTGTTTTTCGCGGGCTACGGTGGGGTCGTTTTCTTTCCAGGCGGTGTAGACCTCCTGGCAGACCTGGGGCGCGGGGGCGGCGAAGGCGAGGACGGCTCCGTTGGCTCCGGCCTCGAGGGCTGGAAGGAGATTGTCGGCGGAGCCGGAGAGGACCTGGAAGCCGACTTCCTTTTTGCGCATGGTCTTGACGATGGGGGACGCGATCATGGTTGGGGGTCCGGCGCCTGCGAGGAGGTCGGCGGAGACGAAGTTCGACGCCATAGCCATTTCGGATTCGGCGAGCATCATGCGGCTGGTGAAGGCGGTGAAGACGGGGGTGACGAGGACGCTGCGCTTTGGGGCGTTGCGCGTGGCGGCGACGAGAGCGGCGATGCGTTCGAGGGAGCCGGAGGAATCCTTGATGGCGATGATGTTGGGGTGCTGGGCGAGCTCGGCGACGATTTCGAGGGAGAGCTCGGTGTGGGTGAATTTGGGGATGCTGTAGAGGATGACGGGGAGCGGGGAGCGGTCGGCGAGGGTGCGGTAGTAGGTGACCATGCCACCGGTGGTGGAGGTTAGTCCGTAGTAGGGCGTGTAGTACTGGGGCGTGCGGACGAGGACGGCGTCGTACTGATGCTCGGCGGCGTATTCGGCGAGGCGGAGGGTTTCGGAGAGGCTTTCGCGACCGATGCCGGCGAGGAGAGCTTTTTGCGGAGAAGCGGCATTGGCGGCGTGGCGGAGGATGTCGCGGGATTCGTCGTCGCCAAGCATGATGGCTTCGCCGGTGGAACCGAGGACGACGAGGCCGGCGCAGGGAGTGCGGGAGTAGCGCTCGACGTTGTGCTCAAGCTTGCGCAGGTAGAGGCGGCCGTCGGGGTAGAACGGAGTGGTAATCGCGGGAAAGATGCCGTCGAGAAGCATGGAACAATTGTAATGAGTTACCAGAAATGTGGCGGAAGGCGCTGCAACTCGTGCGCGGGCGCGATAGTCTGAGGGACAGATGCGCATCGGAGCTTCGGGAATGAACTCGCGGCCGGTTGAGACACTGGGCCCCCATGAGACACGCGTGCTGTTTCAGGCGATGTGGTTCTTCTTTCATTTGCTGTTGTGCCTTTTGGCGTGGGGGCTGGCGATGGGGGCGATCACGCTGTTTCATCCGGACTATGTGCCGCCGCTGGTGACGCTGATCGTGTCGTTCGTAGTGCCGCTGGTGGCGGGGTTTGGGTTCACGAAGCTGCACCCGACGGAGAGTGCGACGCTGCCGTGGATGCTGGGGCTGATTTGGTGGATGGTGTGGGGGCTGCACGTGCTCGACATGCCCACCGGGCCGATGGCTTGTTATCACTGCGGTGCGACGGACAAATTGTGGCTGACGTTTCTGAGCCTGAATGCGGACAGCGGGCTATTGGATGGGCAGGGGCGGTTTATCGCGACGTGGCCGGCGGTGGCGATGATCGGGTATTCGATCGGGGCGAAGCTGGGATTGCGGAACGCGGATATTCCCTTCGAGAGTAATTAGAGGCCTTTTCCTGAAGCTCATGGACATTCGAAGAAATCGGAGTGTCCCACAATCGCCCTCGGCGGCTGAAAGCCCATTTGACACCGAGCCATTTTCGGCGCGACTGAAGTCGTGCCCTGATACAAGAGCCGGGCCAATGATCGTGAGCAAGATTTCCTGCGGCCGGAACTTCCGCATAGACCCTGATACGGCAAATACCAAGATCAGTCAGGACGCGCCGGTATATAGAAGCCATTAAAAGAGTGTCGCGATTACTCAAAAGGAATCACATCGACCGGATTGCATCACCGAATCCAGAGCAAATCGCCCGGCCAGTGAATCTGATGTCCATCAGCAGAGAGACTGCCGGCGCAAGGGGCAGGACAGCCGGTATAGTCACGCATTTCGATTGTTCCCGTCGGATCGATGCTGCCATGCAACAGAAGCGGCTCATCGCGACCTGTCTCAAGAAACTTCGCCGCGGTAACCTTTGAGCCCTTCTCCAGCCTGAGGTGAAATCTGCCGTCAAATGTTCCATTGCGAGATGCAGTCCAGGTTCCATCGAAACTGGAATAACCATTCGGGGCGGCAATCGTCGAGGGCATGGAATCAGCAGCCTCGTTGGTCATGGCCTGTGAACCAGGACTCGCAAGTTCGGAAATGATCCCGGTCTCGGTTGCGGGAATTCTTTTCATGATCTCTTTCACGAAAAGAGGATAGTGATCGAACTGGACGGCTGCGGTCCCGCCTCTCCGCGTTAGCAAGGGTGTGGCGAGGTGGCCAAGCACCTTGCGCGATCCTGCCTTGCGTAACGTAAAAAGGATCATGTCGCGGTCGCCGATAGACGACGCTTCGACTGGGTCGAGACCGCCAGGAGACAGGCCGGGTGTATCTGCGCTCTGATGTCTTACAAACTCGGCGATGTATTGGCAGCCGCTCTGCTCAGTAATGCGATTGACATCGTCTTGACGGAGATGGATTAGCACGATGGGCAAAATTGGGGTGCCGTTCGGAAGAGTGCGGTCTGATAGATAGATCGCCGAGTTTCTGGCGTCCAAGCCGCTGTTTTGGATCACATCGTGAACCTCCAGCGCAGCCTGGACCAGGCATAGCGTGACTTTCGGAGTTTGAGCAAGAGCGGCGGGTCCCGTAAGGGCCGCAACGCAACACAAGAACCATGAAGACCGCATGAACACCCTCCTGGGAGTACCCAGCCGACTTCCACAGAAGAATAGTACGATTTGTGCTAATTGTGCTTCCCGTGTGTGGTTCCTCTGAGTCCAGAGAATTGAAGAAGCAGCAACTTATTGGTTTTCAATAGCGCGTTGAAGCGTGCCCTGCTACAAACCGACAGAGAGGTTCTTTAGGGATCTGCCGGGACACCACACAAGAAAGGCTTCGGTCTACCGAGGTTGGTGCGGGTCACGGTCCCAAATCTCTATGTCACGCTGAGGCCAGTCCCGTTATCGGTGCTATGCTACCTGGCGAGGGGGCGAGCCTATGGTGCTGGCGGCCGTTTTCCTGAATCGCTTTGTCGCGGTCGCGCTCGGGCTGAGCTTCTGTCCAATTGCGTCGTTTGCGCAAGCCAGCTCTCAGAACCCGCAGCCTGCCGCGTCGTCTCACGTCCAAGTGCCCGTGCAGTCGCGCCTCTACTACGTCACAACTCCGAGAAGCACGCTTGAAATCGAGGCCCACTCCGTCCCTGCGGACGATGAAGGCCGCTTCGCGCATCTGAAGGCTGAGTTTGCGAAGGCCGGTTGTGGCGACGACATGATGAGGGTTCAGCCGGTCGGGGAAAAACCAGGCGCGGCGGCCAACCTCATCTGCACTTGGCCCGGTAACTCCGCCTTCAGTATTGTGGTAGTCGCACACTACCGGCACGAGGGCAAGGGCGAGGGCGCTATTGAAAACTGGAGCGGGGCCATCTTGCTTCCCTATCTTTATCTTGCGGTCCAGGCGCAGCCGCGGGAGAACACCTTCGTTTTTCTGGAAAGCTATGGAGAGGCCGGCACCGCCGATTACATGAAATCCCTCACGCGCGAGCAGAAACGGCAGATCCGCGCGGTGGTGTCCGTCGAGGCTCTGGGTGTGTCTCCGGTGACCCGCTACTACACGCCTTACCCGGACACCCGGTGGATGCCTGCTTCGTCGGTTCATCTGAAGATCGCGCTGCTGCTGGCGACGCTTGCCGATAATCGCGTGGCGCGGCCGGATGCTGTTACCCCGCACTGGCTCTCCATCGATGACTCGCAGCCGTTCCGGTACAGCGACGTCCCCTGCATCCTGCTGCACTCGATCCCCTACCAAAGTGCGGCGCTGCCCGGTTCGCGCAATGACACTGCTGCCGCCGTCGACGGCAACGCCTACTACCAGAACTACCGCGCCATTGCTGTCTATCTGGTCGATCTGGACCGGCTGGCGGAAAAGCTGAAGAGCGACGACCCTGTCTGGCACGGTGTGGGCGGACAGTTCCACCTCGATTTGAACGATCTTCCCCTTCTTCGCTGAGTGGATCATGTCCCGTCTCTGGGGTTCAATGAATCTTTCGACGTTCGAATGACCCCTCGGGGGCTGAAAGCCCATTTGATGTTGCGCCATTTGCGGCCCGACTGAAGTCGGGCCCTGATACAAGGCGGCTGCTTGCGCGCCGGAGTTCTCGTGCATGTGTTATGGCCCGACTAATGGCTTGCGGAAAAAGCCCTTCCGGGGAGAAAAACCATCCCTCAGCGGCTAAAGGCGGACTCGGTCTGTGGTTCTCACAGCACGGCTGAAAAGCCGTGCCCTTTCAAAGCTGTCGAGCTTTTTCCTCTATGCGAAGTCGCGCCCAAAATGGGACAGGAGGAGTACTTTAGGGTGAATCGAGCGTGGAGTTGTGTGGACGGTGGGTTGGCGGGGGGTCACGCTTCTTGCTGTGGGGTGAACCTGGCCTTCGCTGGGTTGGAGGGGTTGGTTTTCTTTGCCGCAAGCTGTAAAGCCGTGCTTTTCAGAGCAACTGAGGTTTCTCGCAAGCTGTAAAGCCGTGCCCTGATACAAAAGCGGGGAACAATTTTCGAAGCCAGAGAACAATTCTTTAGCGAACTTCAGAGACGCGACGCTAACTAACCTGCCGGGGGGAATTATCCCTGCGCTTCTTTGGTCCGGCCAATTGGCCTGATATAAAGGAGCCCAAGTTATCCCACGTGGGAGTGCACTTATGGTTCGCAGTCGCTGGCTCTCTCTTCTGTGCAGTGTTATGGCGCTGACTCTCGCATGGATGGCGTGGGGACAAGCGGCTTCGGGAACTGC
>Ga0182015_10005021_pt1 | contig 13968 bp, 9 predicted proteins | sample 712P3MmetaG_FD_120478 | JGI IMG/M metagenome (GOLD analysis project Ga0182015, IMG submission 120478) | Permafrost microbial communities from Stordalen Mire, Sweden - 712P3M metaG | ecosystem: Environmental > Terrestrial > Soil > Wetlands > Permafrost | place: Sweden: Stordalen | collected...
CAGGAGTTCAAGCTCGCCCTCGAAGGGAGCCGGGCCATGGCCCGGCTCCCTTCGCCAACCATAACCATCAACACAACTGAGAAACTCCAGTTATGAATGGTTGAGAAAAAGGGGGCAGGTCAGAGACTCGCCTGAAATAGTAGCAGTCTATCCTCAGCTTCGCCTTAAGTATAGGAAGAAGAACAACTTGCGTAAAGCGCTAGGCGCTAAACCACTCGCCCTCCCGCAGTTCCCCTAGGGATTGCCACCGTCGCCGGAGACCAATCCGAACACGATCCGAGAGGACCACTTTCACGAGAACCCGTCGGGCGTGAATTGGAGGCTGGTTTGATTCACCCGAGAGGAAATGCGGCAGAGAGTTGTGTACTGACTTTCGTATTGAGCAGCGACCGGAGGGCGGGTTGCTCATCTCGTGCGAGCTTCCCATCTGATTCTCAATTGCTGGTCTGCTTTCCAAAAAAAGGAAGCTCAAATGAAGTCAGAGCACGCTCGCTGAAACCGAACAACATCGGGACGGAAAGCAAAATCAGAATCTTTGAACTCGTACACAAAAGCCCAGTCGGAGTCGAGCAACTATTGGCGGTGGAGCAGGCGCTCATGACGTCGGCAAAACTTTGGGTCTGGATTGACAGCGAGAGCACACCCCATCCGAGCAATGCGGAGCCTATCAAACTCGCAACAACGCCGATGCTGACACGACTCCAAATCTTGCGTTCATAGGCTTCTAATTCACCGGACATAGACACGGCCAGTATTGGCATTTTCGATATGACGCTGGTACACGCTCCCGCTGCACCGGCAAAGAACAAGCCCATCAAAAAGAATCGCGGAAAATGGAAGCAGATCAGGGATGTCGCAATCGAACCGATAATCGCGCCGAATAGAATACGCGAGTAAAGACGCATTCTCTCTTCATAGTAGCTGGTGTAACGTGCCCAGGAGTCCTCTTCCTTGAAGATTGCCCATAGTGCGCTTCGCGCGATTTTGATGTTGTCGGCGCACTTCTCTAGTTTTGGAAGAAAAGACTGCCGGAGCTTGATCAATACGGATGTGGGAACATTCCACTCTTCCAGCTTGTCAATGGTGAGTTTACCCTCATTTTCAATCTCATCGGGCGGGCACCAATAAGCACGAAGCTGTCCTTGGTCGTCAGCATCGTAGCCTGCAGTGAAAATCTCATCCTTGGTAAAAGCGGTCTTTGCTCTCTCAGTAATCTGCTCGAAATGAGCCAATACCTCGGTGGCAAAATCTACAGATGGGACATCAGCGGCGTTCGCAATTCGGGCACGCTGCAACATTGACTCGAACGCGGACCTCTCTTCGAGTATTTCGGAAAGGGTCTCGCCGCGCTCAGCTTCGAGTTTCTTGTTTCCATGGCCTTCCGGCATGACTTACTCCTCATGTATTGACCCGTCCATTTTACGCATGATCCGGCAATTTCGATCCTATGCGTTGACCCGGCACGGGACCGAGAAGATCGCTCACATCGGAGATGTATGAATGCGAAGCATTGATGTAGGGCGTCAAGATCAATCCCGTTTACAAGGTGATTGACCTTGCGTGCGGGACGCGTCCGTGCAAGACACTCGCGACCGCAGCGGCATTTGCCCAAGCACCCTGATTCTTGTCAAGTCTGAGATCACAATATGATTGGGGAGGTCTGAGGTCCTCCTCAAGCCCGAGTAAATGTGAGATCTGGGACAGGGAGATGGGTTCTTTGTAGGGAAAAACGTCGTCGAGTTCAATTGCGCTAACGACCTGTGCCGGGCCGACGTACTTCGAGAACTCGCTCGAAGTGCATCCTAGCCCTGACTGAAACTTGGCCCATACATCCCCCGGTGTTCCCGAGGAGACCGAGCGAACAGTAGCTTCTCCCACAAGCGCCTGCTGCGGGCTGGACGAGTAGAGCACCGCCTTACAGCCGATCCACTTCGCCGAAAATTTTTTTCGGATTTCGATGATCTTAACTCCTGAAAGAATGCGCTCTGCATATTGAGGCTTCATGCTAACCAGAAGGTCACCACCTAGTGAATATCCACCCACATTAAATTTCCTTACGAGGGCTGGAAGCCTATTCAAGCTAGCATGGAGCACCTCCGGAAGAGGGGCTGTGCAAACCAGCTCAGTGTCATTGTCGCGGTATTGTTTGGTGGACTTTGCAGCCTGCGCAAATCCGAACGAATGAAAGAATCCTGCTTTTGATTCCCATAGGCTTTCCGGGAGGGTGAAGTGAATTTCCTTGGCGATGTGCCTGGCCTCAAGGGTCATCTGTGTAAAGAAAAGCTGACCGAGATCCAAGTCCTGAAAGTCTCGCTTAATCTTCAGATGGCAAAATTTGGCGTCCCGTCCTAACTTCAAGACAGTCGCCGCGATAGGCTCCACTCCTTCGTATGCAATCCAAGCGGCCCTCTCAGACGACCTCAAGCCCGGGACGACTTTATTCCTAAGCCATCGATGAATGCTTGGGTACATTTCTTCGCTGGTTCCTACGAGGCTAATGAGAGTCTTTAGCTCGTCCGATTCGCGTCGAGCATCCGCCTCATCTAGCTTTACGATTCGAAAACTCGTTGCGAGGGGAAATAACGAATTGGGTTGTTCATACTTCTTCTGCTTTAACATCGCCATCACTTCCTCTCTTTAGATGTGTGGGCCAATCCCCAAAAAAGTTCGAGAGCTTAAGGTCTTGGCTACCGTATCCCCTCGCCTCCTCTTCCTCTTCTTCCTTGGTCAGGGGCGGGGCATCCTCTGACATGCGATAGAAAATAAGATTTGCCATCTTCTCTCCATCAGCAAGGCTGACTGGAACCTGATGGCCTCGCACTTCAAAAATCAGAGGTGTCCCTTGCGTTTTGTCCTCTCTAAATAGGCCAAAATAGGGGTGCACGAAGCCCGCATAATGAATCCGCATTTCTCCCATCGTTTCGTCACTGGCACGGCAATAGATCGCGATCCCTTTCGGCACATAGAGCTTTTCTTTTGATCTGAGGATGTAGAAGATGTCGGGCTTGATATTTAGACGCCGGAGTTTGTTCGTCACCTCAATGTCCCAATGCGCACATGGGTCCGTCTTTTCTGTCTGCTTCCAAAGTGGAATAGGAGCTCCCGTGTCGTTCGGTGCCTTCGAGCGAAATGCTACTCCGTGGCAAGGAGTCCCACCTGGGTCACCGACCGTAGCGTCGGACAAATTCACCGTCAAACTCTCGTCTCGGTGATCCTCGTCGCGAAAAATTGTGTTGAATAGCTCCTTCGAATTGATGACTACATCTTCCGGATTTCCGTAGAAAAACCTAAGTTGAGTGAGGGAGGTATTCGTCTTAACCTTCACGTTAAAGGTTATCGGCGTGATTTCGAGAAACATGCCTCCCGATCCCTGCGTTAGCCCGAGTGGGTCAAAGCATTCGTACGTCTTCATTCCGTCTACGATGAGTCGCGCAAGAACATCTACGCGACCAACAGAACTCTTTGCTGTTGCTTGGCCGTAGATCACTCCTGCGTTCCGCAAATTGACTTCCAGCTTCTCCTGTAACTTAAACACGTACGTTCTTTGCCGCTTAAGTTCATATACCCCGTCAGTTGATTTAGGAAGTTTCTTGGCGAGTCCGTTGTTCGTGATAAACCAATCGTATGGGCTTTGGGATGGTTTCACTGAGCCGTCCAACATCTCGAATGCGTCGTCAGCCAGTGAGAGGTCCATTGATGAGTGGCCGATCTTAGGCGAAGAGCCGCCGTAGGTGATGTAGCCACCTTCCAACAGCTTGCCCATCTGGAGTTTGTTGAGGGCCCCAGGAGCCCATTCGTCCCACGGAAATCCCATTCGATTGCCTCTGAGCAACTCCGCTGCGATCATTAAAGCCAGCCTCCATATTGGAGCAGGCCAGCCCTTTGGGCAAGTATCTCTTTTTGCACCACTTCTGCAGCAGTCTGTGGGAAATCCTCGTCATTACTCACTGCCCTCACTGTATTTTTGGGAGTGTAGACGACGCAAACAGAAAAGGCAAACAAAAAGCGAAGATTGCTAATCTAAAATGCCCGCAGCAACTCAAATGCAATGGCATTCAACTCTGAATCTTAATTCGAGAGTTGATTCGCCCACATAACGCCTGGTATCCAGAAACGTCGGGTGCCCCCGAACTCCATACAATCATTCCAGGCGCGGTTTCCGGCGCGGGTTCGCGACAATTGCGCAGAGTTCATTAGTAAATTGGTAATTCAGATTTTCCACTTGTTGAACTTGGAGGATTTCACCGACTACAGAATCGACTACATCGGGATTTCTTGTGATCCCGGAAGCTGCTGTAAGTTATTGATTTTATTGGTCGGGGAGAGAGGATTTGAACCTCCGACCCCCTGGTCCCGAACCAGGTGCTCTACCAGGCTGAGCCACTCCCCGAACATGGGTGGCAGTAGCACTGCAACGGGGCGCGGCCTGGCGCGTGAATCCCCTCAAGTGCGCTTGGATCAGTGTAGCAGAGAACGGAATAGAAGCGCGGCTCGGGCGCCGGGCGATTGAGCTCGAGCCGCGGCTGGGATGATTGGCCCTACTTCTTCTCGTCCTGCTTCTTCTCGTCCTACTTCTTCTCGTCCTGCTTCTTCTCGTCCTACTTCTTCTCGTCCTGCTTCTTTTCGTCCTGCTTCTTTTGGTCTTCGGGCGGGACGGCGCCGGGGAAGACATCGAGCGGAGCGCGCTTTTTCTCTTCCGCATCAGGCTGCGGAAGCGGCTTGCGGGGCAGCATTTGATCGCGCATGGCCGCGTTGTAGACGAAGATGGCTTCGACCGTAGCGATCTGCTTGAGATCGGAGGGCTGGAGCCGCTCGACGACATCTTCGTTGGAGTGATGAGTGCGCGCCTCGTAATCGAGCATGTCCTGGATGAACTGGAATCCGGGGATGCCGACTGCGTCGAAGCTCTGGTGATCGGTGCCACCAGTGTTGCGGTTGGTGATGGTGGTGACGCCGAGGTCTTTGAGCGGAGCAATCCACTGGGCAAAGATGGGCGCGATGGCAGCGTTGCCCTGGGTGTAGATGCCGCGGATTTTGCCGGTACCGTTGTCGACGTTGAAGTATGCGGAGATGAGCTTCTGCTCGGGCTTGACATCGAGCGGACCGGCTGCGCGGCGCATATACTCAGGCAGCGCGACCTGATCGGGCGCGGTAGAGAGTGCGGCTGAGCCGAAGTGCTGCTTGACGTAGCCCTTTGAGCCGAAAAGGCCTTGCTCTTCGCCTGTCCAGAGCGCGATACGGATGGTGCGACGCGGCTTGACATCGAGGGCCTTGAGGATGCGCACAGCCTCCATGGCTACGATGGTGCCGGCGCCGTTGTCGGTTGCGCCTGTACCCGCGATCCAACTGTCGAGATGGCCGCCCAACATGACGACCTGGTCCTTGAGCTTGGGGTCGGTGCCGGGAATCTCCGCGATGGTGTCGAAGCCGTGCTCGTGCTCGCCGGTGAACTTGGTGTCGACGTTGATTTCGACACTGACCGGGGCGTGGGCCTGGGTGAGCCGGTATAGGCGACCGTAGCTTTCGATGGCGGCGACAACGACTGGGATTTTGACGCGCTGATCTGCGATATATGGCGTGCGGCCGAGGGTCGCGCCGTTGTCGTCGAAGAGAGTACCGCCGGAGCCGCCGCCGTTTTTGCCGTCGCGGCTGGGCTCGATGACCGCTGCGACTTTCTCGTCGGCAAAGAACTGGGCCACCTTGTTGATCATGCGCTGGCGCTCCATGTAGGTCTTGAGGCGCGCCTGCTGGTCAGGGGAAAGGCCCGCGGCATTTGCGCTGACCGGGAACTCGGCGATGTCTTCGAGTTCTTTGTCGGAGTAGCGATCGAAGAGGGCTTTATCGACGGGCGGAACTTCGCGCATGGCGCCGTAGAGAACGATCTTGCCGAAGAGCTTTCCCTTTAATTTGTCGAAGTCCTTATCGTCTTGAAGAGAGACGAAGACCACGTCGCCTGTGACCGGACCGGGCGTAGCCGGCGACCACGGCGTGGCCTGGACGATTAGCATCGCGGTGTCTGGAACGACGAGGCGCGCCCAGGTGTTGAGCTGCTGCCATCCAAGGCCGAACTCGCCCCAATCTTCAAGGTGCGCGTTTTCGAGGCCGATCTTGGTGAGCGTGTCGCGCGTCCACTCGTTGGCCTTCTTCGCGTTGGGCGAGGCGGTGAGGCGCTGGCCTATGCCATCCATGAGCGCGTAGCCGAAGTCCATTACGTGAGAGTGGTTGAGCCCCTCGTCGCGAATGCGCTGGTACATGGCGATGTCGAGCGACTCGGTGGCCGGCTGGACCTCAGCGTAGGGATCGGTTGGCGCGGGCGGCGGGAGGGCTTTGGACTTGTCGGCCGCATGAAGGGAGAGGCCTGCGGCAAGAAGGGCCATGGGAAGCAGGCGAAGAGGTTTGATTGGCATCACTGAGCTCCAAAGGCGTGCGAGGTCTACGTTCCTAATGGAGCAATTCTAGGGCATCGAACCTGCGGCCGACGCACTGCCGTGGTCGCTATGGGCGCCGGTCTGTGTTTCGTTTCGGATTCCTTCGAGATATTGCATGTAGCCTAGCAGCGCGCCCCAGTGGTAAAACTTGTCGCTATTGGTCACGTCGTCGCCGTTTCCGGTGATGGCGTTGTAGTTTTCGTGCACATGGCCCTTCTGGGTCCATTCACTGGAGAAGAGCTTGAATGACTTCTGTGCCAGCTCCCGGCGCGCATGTTCGATCTCATCGCCATCGTAGTTGCAAAGACCCAGGTAAACGAGATAATTCATCGGGCCCCAAATGCGCCCGTGCCAGTAGTCCTGATCGTTGAATGCTGGATCGTCGCGCGCGATCGCAGGAATCACCCACTCGCCCCAGAATTCCTTGGAATTCAGCAGGTGCTCTTCGACCATTCGTTTCGCCTGCTCTTGCGTAGCCGCGCGGGCGAGCATCGGATAAAGCAGGGTTGGCGAGAGGCGCAAGCTGAACTGGCCGGTGTGCAGGTCCTTGTTCAGAAAGATTCCGTGTTCGTCGCTCCAGAGAGTGGCCAGCTTTGCCCGATAACGCGCCCCGCGCGAGCGCAGTTCCTTCGCGTCGGCCGGTTTCTGCAGTGTTTCAGCAATCGTCGCCAATGCATCGCAGTCGGCGATGTAGATGCTCATAAGACCGACGTCGGCAAACTCCAGCAGGTGGGTCTGCGGATTGAAAATCGCGCCGTCATAAATTGGACTGCCGTCCATGCCCGCTTCGCCGGTTGCTCCGGCACGGACGCCGCGGAACTTGTCGGCCGGATCCTGCGGCTCATTCTGCCCATCGCTGCCCCAGGTCAGATAGCCCTCGATATCGCGATGCTGCGCCCACCAGCGGTTCCAGCGGAGGAGTGGCTCGTAGGCTTCCTCCAGAAACCAGCGATCGTGGTATTTCCGGTATAGTTCAAGCACCGTAATCGATCCAACGGGAGGCTCGCTGCGGTCGGAGCTCTTCCATCCGCCTGCCCGCGCGTAATTCGGCACAAAACCCTCCGCCGTCTCTTCGCGTAAGCCTTCGATCACGTTGGCGTAGGCCAGTTCCTTGTCGCCAAGTCCAGCCAGCGTCGACCCGAAAAAGGTGTCCCAGCCAAACAGCACATAACCGCCCCAGTTTGCGCTCCAGTCACGGCTGACCGGCGAAACGACGCGCGCGTGTTCTGGCTCGTAGATGGTGTCCCAGCCCAATGTAGTCTCAACTGCATCCACCGTCTGGCTTTCGATTCCCGCCGCATCGACCGACTTCCGGTACGCAGCTCGTTGCCGTTCAACGATCGCAACTATCTCCGCGATGTTTCGTCGTTTTCCCGTGCTAACGCCCGCTGGCTCCGTCATGCCCGCGGCCAGATACGCTCCGCCAAGGGGTAATTGCCCATGGCCAGGATGACTGTCGCTGGCCTCTCCCGCATTGCAGCTTGTCTCTTTGCCGCTTGCGCAGTAAACGAGGATCTTTCCGTCGCTCCCCTGCGTCTCGATGGAATCGGTACGCCTGAGCGCTGTTCCCGGTCGGCTCCACAAGAAGTCCACCAGAAACGCTACGGTGGCGGGCACGGAGAATTTCCCTGGAGGATCGAGCGGCGTGACAAGCAACACCAGGTCCGAACCTTCGTGTGCCGTCTGCACCCGCCACTCATGCTCCCTCCAGGTCACCTTGACCTCTGTATAGCTGCCATCCCAGGAATGGGGCCCCGGAAAGGCCGTGCCCTGGCCAACCAGGGTTGAGGCCAGAAACTGGTGGCCGAAGTCATTGCCATTGTTGAGGAAACCTACGTGAATGCCCAGCCCTTCGGGAAGCAGGACGTAGGTGGTCATGCTGTTCACGTCCCACGTATTCCAGCCTCGAGCCAACCTGCGCTGGACGGCGCGGTATTGCGCGTCCGCATCCATCGGCCGGCCAGGCCTTGCAGTGTTCGAAGCCAGCGTTTGCGCCCGCCCGGCGCCGAGCCAAAATGAGGAAGCCATCAGAACCCACACCGCGGCAAACGACTTATTGAGCGGGGTTCCAGGCATACGGGGCATTGTGCGGCACTCCGTGCGGCGGACGCTCGCTAATCACTCGCAGGAGCCATAGCTTGGAGCGTTTGGTGACTTTTCGCTTGCATAGGCGGCGGCAGGCTAATCGCTGCTTCCGGACTTGTTGTCGACACCCGCGGGCAGATCGAGAGACACGAGAGCAAAACGCGTCTCGCCGTCCTTCGGGTCTTCGAAGCCGACGATGTGCTGGTGGCGCTTGGAGCCGGCCTTCAACTGAACATTGCCGGTGTCGATGTTGACTCCGCCGTCGACTTTGGTATGGAAGTTGCCACTGTTGCCGTCGTCACTGCAGCTAAGCCCTTCTGAGGTGACGGTTGGAGTGCCGACAGGCGTGTGGCCATTGCAGGTGATGACATCGCCGTAGCGATTCAAAGCTTTTTTGTAAAAGGCAGACACCTTGTCCTGGCTGTCGGAGCTTCCATAGGAGACGGCCCGGACGCGCAACTCCCACTCGCCAAAGCCGAGGTGGACATCGGCTGATTTGTGCTTGTCGTCGCCCTTGATTTCAGACGCTCCAGGGTAAACAGGCAGACCGAGGTCGGCGGCTGAGGTCTGATCGGTGTTCACGTGGACGCCGCCGAAGGGGGTATCCACCTGGACGTTTTTGTCTTCGCCGTTCTGGCCCTTATCGACATGGACCCTGCAGCCGGCAATGCCAGCCATAAGCGCAAGGCTTGCTACCAATCCGAGAGAATCGAGAATCCTGTTGCGTCCGCTGGTGAGAATCATGGGAAGTGCCCTCATGCACCTTTATACGACTATTAGAACGGAACAGTTCCGGGAAATAAGGATCAGAGGGACGGTCAGCTGGCTGGATGGCGCTCGAAGCCGAGCTCGCGGGCGAAAGAGAGAAAGACGAGCGCGGTGGGCGAGTAGCCGCCGGGGTCGGGCAGCGTGAACTCGCCAGTGAGGGGATCGAGCTGCTGGCGGAAGTCGTCGCTGCGGGCAATGGCGACGCACCACTGGCGCATGAGTTGGCGGAGCTCGCCAGATTTGCCGTAGTGAGCCATCCAGCGCGGGGCACGCAAAGCCGTGAGCGCCTGCGAGGCGCCGCCCCAGGAGTTGCGCGGGATGGGGCGTACGAAGGCGGGGTCGTCCATGGCGATGCTGGGGAAGGGATAAGGCGCCCAGAATGCAGCGGGGTTGTGGAGCTGGCGCTTCCAGACCGCTTCGAAGATGGCTTTATCGCGGCGGTCGGTGGGGTTGAGAACGTGCTCGCCGAGGACGCGGCCGATGACGTCGGAGCGGACGCGGACGAATTTGCCCTGCGCATCGAGATCGTAGAAGGCGGCGTCTTCGGGGCTATAGAGCTTGTCGATTATTAGCTGGCGAATGGTTTCCGCGTCGCTTTGCCAGCGGTCGGCTTCCGCTTGCTTGCCGAGCGCCTTGGCCATCTGCGCGAGAGCAACGCGGCCGCCGTAAACCGTGGCGGAAAGATCGGGGCAGAGGCGCGGCAGAGAGACGATGGGCGGGCACTTGCGGGCGTCGGCGTCGGGGCAGCGATTGGGGATGCCGCTCCAGCGAGGGCTGTTGTCGTGGCCGGTGTCGTAGGTGCAGAAGCCCTCGACAAGGCCAGTCTTGCGCGTGTCGCGATACTGGCGGAGCCAGAGGTCCCAGCGTGAGCATGCAGAATACGCGACCGACAGAAACGCATCGTCTTTGGTGATGTGGAAGAGTTCGAGGGCTGTGGCGGCGATGGGGACGACCATCTGGATCTGGCCGAAACCGTTCTCGGTGGTCTTGATGCAGGCGGGGAATTGGCCGTCGGGGCGCTGCAGACGGAAGAAGGCCATGTGGTTGTTGACGGCAGCCTGAAGGGGGGTGGGCTGACTGAGGGCGGCCGTGCCGGTGGCTGCGGGAATGAGGTCGGCCAGTGATGCGTAGACGAGGCCTTCGTGGGGGCCGCACTCAAGCCAGATCCCCTGATAGGTGCTGCCTTCGAAGAGGAGCGCCTGATCGTAGCCGGGGGCTCTGCGCAGGTTGCCGGAAAGGACGGCAATCGCGGCATCCCAGGCGCGCTGCCAGTCGTCGACGGAGGGCTGGTCGGAAGGAATGGGTTGTGCGAAGAGGCTGTCTGGGATGGGAGCAGCGGCGCCGAGGGCAATGGCCGCGCCGGCTGTGCGCGCTGCGGCCGAAATAAAACGCCTGCGGCTCGCGTTGGACGCGAAATTCATGGGGTTGCTCGATTGCCCGTCCAGGGCGGAGGCCAGCTTAGTGCGAGGAGTGGCCGTCTTCCTTCGACGAGGTGGCAAAGAGGATGGCGCAGAGGAAGATGACGGCTATGAGGGGAACGATGAAGAACGGGGAAGAGATGATGTGCACGGTCGGAACTCCTTGTTGAAAAGGGTAGCAGAGGAGCATGCGCGAACGGAACCGCCGACGATTCAGAAGTCGGGGTATTTCGGGCCGTGACCGGTGACCCCTCAGCCCTCAGCGATCGAACGCGCCACGGGCCTCCTGTGCGATGGTTTTCGCCTGCCTTGCTCTACTTCCGAGTGATTGTTTTCATCAATGCTGGTGGACGCACCTCACCAAATTGATCTTTGTGCCCGGGATCGAAAATGCGAATGATCCCATTACCATCTTCAAACACCAGCGCCCCATTGTCTGTCCCCACAACGTGACCCCATCCTTTGGGTGCAGCCGCCTCCACGTAGTGGTCTTCCCGAGCCACGTCGTTAGCCTGAGCAAGAACCACGCCGGGCCAATCATGGCGTCCTAAGGCATATCCTCCAGCGACCAAAGCAATTGCGATACAGACGTTCACAATTCGTGTTTTCACTGACCGTTCTCCTTTTGAATTCCTTGCGGTGAGCAATTTTCGCACGGCCTTCCCGAGACGGGTCTAACTCTTCGGTCCGGCGTTAGGGTAGTCGACGCGGATGGTGAGGATTTCGTAGGGCTTGATGGGGACTTTGACCACATCACCGGTAACAGTGAGCGGGTCGCCCTCGGGAATCTCCATCATGTTGGTGACGGTGGCGCTGGTGGCGCCGGGCGGGACGTGAAACTCTGCGGTTGACTGCTTCCCTGCCCACTCGTAGACGCGGAAGATGAGACCATTCGCGTCTTCGGCTTTCTTGACGGCGGTGAGGACGACGTTCTCAGGCGTGACAGACGCAAAAGAGTGCTCGGCGGGCAGCGTGCCGGGATGAGCGGTGGTGACGACGGCGGTGAGGGGGTAGTTGTACTCCCAGCCGTGGCGGACGGTGAGCGCGTCTTTCCACGTGCCGGCGTGGGGATAGAGCGCGTAGTGGAAGTGGTGGTGGCCCATGTCGGCTTCTGCGTCGGGCCACTTGGGTGAGCGGAGGAGCGTGATGCGGATGGTGTCGCCCGCAGCATCGTAGCCGTACTTGGAGTTGTTGAGGATGCTCAGGCCGTGGGTGCCGTTGCTTCCTGCCGTGCCGGAAAGGTCGGCCCAGCGCATGGCGGGGACCTCGAATTGAGCCTTCTCCCACGAGTTGTTGCGCGTGGTGGGCCGGTCGATGGTGCCGTAAGGAATCTCGTAGGTGGCAAACGGCCCGTAGGCGGCTACGGGGAATGCGGCCTTGAGCAGGACGTGGGCTTCATGCCAGTCGATGTCGTTTTCGATGTCGACCTGACCGGTACCAGGCGCGAGGCGAAGGCTCTGCGCGAACTTGGAGCTCTGTCGATGGTAGGTGATGCGGATGACGGGAAGCTCGGTTCCGCTTCCGACGACCTCGACTGCGTCGGCGTGGTCGATTACCGCAGGCTCCGTATCTAGGGTTCCCGGATCGATGTTCCAAGCGTCGTATTCCTTGGGGGTGTCTTTGAAGAATTGGAGCTGATTGCCGCAAGCTCCCGGGGCGAGAGACTCAAAGTTCGCGAGCTTGTTATAGATGCTGATGATGCAGCCCGATTGCTTGTTCACGGTGACGCGCAGCTCTCGATTTTCGAAGGTGATATTGGTGGCGGTGTCATGAATTCCGATGGGGAGTTGGTCCCCGGTGGGAGGGGGTCCCGCAGAAACGCGGTAAACCTTGTAGCCCATGGCCGGAACGTCTTGTGCAAAGAAGCGCGCTACGACGACGCCGGTTTGACTGTCAGCGGAAACCAGCTGTGGGCCCGCCTGTCGGCCGGAGGCGTCTTCAATCTGCACGCCGTGCACAGCCGGGCCGGGCAATTGGACTTTGATGGTGACTTCGCCGGTACGGGTCCAGCCGAGCGGATTGAAAACAATGACGGGCACGCCATCGGGCTTGACGGTGGTGTTGACGCGACCATCGACGGACTGCATCGCGACGGAGCTGATCTCGTTCGTTGACCAGCGAACCACGTCGTAGTCCTTTTGCGCGTCTTTGTAGATGACGCCGATGCCGGAGCCGGCGGCGAGGTCGTGGAACTGGTTGAAGAGAACCTTCTTCCAGTCTTCGGTGATCTCCGCAGCCGGATACTTCGAGCCATAGAGCCAGGCAATTGAGGAGAATTTCTCGGCGTTGAGCACCTGCTCCTCGGCGTCGCGCATGTTGCGCTTGTGGTTGGCCTGCGAGGTCATCACGCCGCGGTGGTATTCGAAGTAGAGCTCGGACTTCCAGGTGGGAATGCTCACCTGACCGGCAACGGCGGGCGGGGCAGTGTAACCCTTGGCAATCGATTGGTAGTTCCACTCGGGGCTGTCCGGGGCGATCTGTTTTTCGACGGCGGTGAACCACGTCTGCGCGGTGCCGAACTCGTACTTCGGCGTGATGTGGCCGGGGGCTGCCCAGTGGGAGGCTTCGTCGAGAATGGCGCGGGTGGGTCCGCCGCCGTGATCGCCGACGCCGTAGAGGTCCATCATGTCGGTCATACCCGGTGCGCGGTTGCGCGCGGTGACCAGGTCGTTGGCCAGCCGGTCGGGATTCATGTCAAGGTTGACGTAGTCGTGGGGGAAGTAAGTGAGGACTTTGGAGCCGTCGGGCGACTCCCACCAGAAGAGCTTGAAGGGGAGCTGGTTGGTGTCGTTCCAGGTCATCTTCTGAGTGACAAAGTAATCGACACCCGACTTCTTGTAGATCTGTGGCAGCTGCCAGGTGTAGCCGAAGCTGTCGGGGTTCCAGCCGATGCGGACATCGACGCCGTATGCCTGCTTGTACCAGCGCTTGCCGACGAGGAGCTGGCGGACGAGGGATTCGCCGTCAGGCATATTGAGGTCGGGCTCGACCCACATGCCGCCGACGATCTCCCAGCGGCCTTCCTTGATGCGTCGCTTGATCTCGTCGTTCATCTCGGGATACTTCTGGGCCATCCACTCGTTGTAGGCTGCGGCGGACTGCGTGTAGGTGTAGTCCGGGTACTCGTACATGAGCTGGAGAGCGGTGCCGAATGTGCGCTTGACCACGTCGACGGTCTCGGTCCAGGGCCAGAGCCAGGCAGCATCGATGTGGGCGTTGCCGGTGAGGTGGAAGGTGGCCTGGGTGAGCAGCGGCTTCAGCGCCTGGAG
>Ga0182015_10005022_pt1 | contig 13966 bp, 12 predicted proteins | sample 712P3MmetaG_FD_120478 | JGI IMG/M metagenome (GOLD analysis project Ga0182015, IMG submission 120478) | Permafrost microbial communities from Stordalen Mire, Sweden - 712P3M metaG | ecosystem: Environmental > Terrestrial > Soil > Wetlands > Permafrost | place: Sweden: Stordalen | collected...
ACGTCGCTCTGGCGAAACAGGATGCAGCGCTCGGGCTCGAGGCCGGCGGCGAGCAGGATCGCGGTCGTGTCGTACAGGCGCGCGCGCAGCTCGGACGGCTCGTAGGCGACGGTCGTCGCGTGCAGGTCGACGATGCAGAAGATACCCTCGCCGCGCTCCTGGCTCGAGACGTACTGCGCGATCGCGCCGATGTAGTTGCCAAGGTGCTTGCGGCCGGTCGGCTGGATGCCGGAGAAGATCCGCGTCGGCCCGGCCGGCGTGCTCGTGTCGGGGGTCACCGGGCGCGCTCCCGCGAGTGGGTCACCGGGCGTACTCCGGCGAGGGGGTCACTGGGCGTGCCCGCGGCGCCGCAGCGAGCTGTCGGTGAGCCACGGCGGGTCCCAGCCCGTGTCGTTCCGGTTGACGGTCGTTCCCGGCGGGACGATCTCGTCGATGCGGTCGAGCACGTCCGCGCTCAGCGTCGTCTCGAGTGCCGGCAGCTGGCTCTCGAGCTGCTCCATCGTGCGCGGGCCGATGATCGCGGCGCTCACGGCCGGGTGGCTGGTGACGAACGCGAGCGCCATCTCGATCAATGAGATGCCGGCCCCGTCCGCGAGCTCGCCGAGCGCCTGCGCGGCCTCGAGCTTCGCCTGGTTGCCCGGTAGCGACATGTCATAGCGCGAGGGGATCATCTGCGCACGGCGGCTGTCGCCGGGCGAGTCGCCGCCCTTGTTGTATCTCCCCGACAGCCAGCCGCCGGCGAGCGGGCTCCAGGGGATCACGCCGATCCCGTACTGCTCGCACACGGGCAGCACGTCGGCCTCGATCCGGCGGATCAGCATCGAGTACGGCGGCTGCTCGCATACGAAGCGCTCGCGTCCGCGCTTCTCGGCGGCCCACTGCGCCTCGACGATCTGGTGGGCGGGGAAGGTGGAGCTGCCGATGCAGCGGACCTTGCCGGCGTGCACGAGGTCTGAGAGCGCGGCGAGCGTCTCGTCGATGTCGGTGTCCGGCTCGGGACGATGGATCTGGTAGAGGTCGATCCAGTCCGTTTTCAGCCGCGTGAGGCTGTTCTCGACCTCTTTGACGATCCAGCGGCGCGAGTTGCCGAACTGGTTTGGATCGTCGTCGTGCATCTTGCCGTGGATCTTCGTCGCGAGCACGACCGCGTCGCGGCGCCCACCGGCGAGCGCCTTGCCGACGATCTCCTCGGACTCCCCGCGCGAGTACACGTCGGCGGTGTCGATGAAGTTGATGCCGGCGTCGAGCGCGCGGTGGATGATGCGGACGGAGTCGTCGTGGTCGGTGTTGCCCCACGCGCCGAACATCATCGCGCCGAGACACAGCGGGCTGACGCTGACGCCCGTGGCGCCGAGTTTGCGCTGCTCGACCGCCATCAGCCGAGCGCCTGCCGGATCACGGGGGTCTTCGCGGCGGCGACCTCGTCCAGACGGCGCACGGGCGTGCTGTACGGCGCCCCACGCGCGATCTCGGGGTCCCGCGCTGCCTCCTTGAGGATCGCGGCGATCGCGTCGGCGAACGCGTCGAGCGTCTCCTTGGTCTCGGTCTCGGTCGGCTCGACCATCAGCGCCTCCTCGACGAGCAGCGGGAAGTACACGGTCGGCGGGTGAAAGCCGAAGTCGAGCAGGCGCTTGGCGAGATCGAGCGTCTTGATCTGCAGATCCCGCTTCATCGGCCCGCCGGAGAGCACGAACTCGTGCATGCACAGCTCGCCGTAGGCGAGCGGCAGATAGTCGGCCACACCTTGCTGCTTCAGTCGCGCGAGCAGGTAGTTGGCGTTCAGCACCGCCGCTTCGGACGCGTCCTTCAGGCCGTCGCCGCCGAGCGAGCAGATGTAGGCGTAGGAGCGCACGAAGCAGCCGTAGTTGCCGTGAAAGCCGCGTAGGCGCCCGATCGACTTCGGCCTGTCGTAGTCGAGGTCGTAGCTGTCGTCCTCGCCTGCCTGCCTGCCTACGCCCTTCAGGGTGTGCCCTTCAGGGTGCGCCCCCGACGGGGGTGTGCCCGTATGGGTGCGCCGGACGACGACCGGGACCGGCAGATACGGCGCGACGCGGTCTGAGACGGCGATCGGGCCCGAGCCGGGGCCGCCGCCGCCGTGCGGCTGGGTGAAGGACTTGTGCAGGTTGAAGTGCACGATGTCGAAGCCCATGTCGCCGGGGCGCGAAAGGCCCATCACGGCGTTGAGGTTGGCGCCGTCGTAGTAGAGCGTGGCCCCGACGCCGTGCACGATCTCGGCGATCTCGGCGATGTTCGGATCGAACAGGCCGAGCGTGTTGGGGTTGGTCAGCATCAGGCAGGCGACGTCGGTGTCCGCCTTCGCGCGCAGGTCCTCGATGTCGACGCCGCCGTCGGCGTTGGTCGCGACCTTGACGACCTCGAAGCCCGCCATCGTCACCGTCGCCGGGTTCGTGCCGTGCGCCGTGTCCGGCGTGAGCACCTTGTGGCGCGCCTCGCCGCGGTCCTCGTGGTAGGCGCGCGTCAAGAGCACACCGGCGAGCTCGCCGTGCGAGCCGGCGGAGGGCTGCAGCGAGACGTGCGCGAGACCCGAGAGCTCTGAAAGCGCGCCCTGCAGGCGCCACATCAGCTCGAGCGCGCCCTGCGCGCGCTCGGGGTCCTGCAGCGGGTGCAGGCGCGCGTGGCCGGGGAGCGCCGCGGCGCGCTCGTGCAGGCGCGGGTTGTGCTTCATCGTGCACGAGCCAAGCGGGTAGAAGCCAGAGTCGAGGTCGAAGTTGCGCTTGGAGATGCCAACGTAGTGGCGCACTATCTCCGGCTCTGAGACCTCCGGCAAGCGCGGGGGCGCGGTGCGGCGAAAGCGCTCGGGCAGGAGCGCTGAGACGTCCACCGGCGGGACGTCCATCTCCGGGCACACGAACGCGCGGCGCCCGGGCGCGCCCTTCTGGAAGATCGTCCTCGCGGTGTCTCGCTGCAGGGGCGTCGCTCCGGCGCTCGCCGGGTGCGCGTGCGGATGGCGCGCCTCGATGCCGGGGTCGGAATGCAGGTGGTTTTCGTCGATCGGGCTCATGGGGCAGCCTCCTGGCGAGGGTCTCTCATGCGGCCACCGTCGCCTCGTGCTCGGCGGCGATCGCCGCGCCCAGCACCTCCGCGAGCCGATCGATGTCGGCGCGCGTGCGCCGCTCCGTGATCGCGACCAGCAGCCCGCCGCGGTCCTCCTCGCGCCCGCTGAGGGCGTGCAGGTCGACGCCCGGGTTGACGCCGTGCTTGGCGCAGCGGCGCCTGACCGCGTCGACGTCGGCGTCGAGCCGCAGCGCGAACTCGCGGATCACGGGCTGCTCGTGTAGCTTCTCGACGCCATCGAGCGCCGCGAGCCGCCCGCGCGCGTAGTGCGTGCGGGCGAGCAGCAGCTCGCCCATCTCGACGATACCGCGGCGTCCGAGCCAGCTGAGGTAGACGACGCCGGCGAGCGCGTTCAGCGCCTGCGACGTGCAGATGTTCGAGGTCGCTTTCTCGCGGCGGATGTGCTGCTCGCGTGTTTGCAGCGTCAGCACGAACCCGCGACGGCCGTCGACGTCGACGGTCTCGCCGGCGATGCGCCCGGGCATGCGCCGCAGGTACTCCTCGCGCGCGGCGAACAATCCGAAGGAGGGGCCGCCGAAGTCGAGGCGGTTGCCGAGCGCCTGGCCCTCGCCGACGGCCACGTCGACGCCACACTCGCCCGGCGGCCTGACGATGCCGAGCGTGATCGGATCGACCTGGCAGATCACGACCGGCGCGCCGGCGCGCGCGCCATCTGCCGGGGCGGGCGTCTTCGCGGCTTCGCTGAGCGCCGCGGCGTCCTCGACGGCGCCGTAGAAGTTCGGCTGGGCGAAGATCGCGGCGCTGGTCTCGCCGGCGCCCGCCGCGATCGCCTGCGCCCACGCGTCCGGGTCGGTGACGCCGTCGCGAAGCGGCACCTCGACGACCTCCATGCCGAAGCCGTACGCGTTCGTGCGCAGCGTCTGCAAGGAATGCGGGTGAAGGCCGGCGCTTGCGACGATCCGCCGCCCGCCGTTGTGCAGCTTCGCCAGATACGCCGCCGCCGCGACCGCCGAGGGCCCCTCGTACACCGAGGCGTTCGACACCGGCAGACCTGTCAGCTCGGAGATCGCGGTCTGGTACTCGAACATCACCTGCAGGCCGCCCTGCGAGATCTCGGGCTGGTAGGGCGTGTACGGCGTCAGGAACTCCGAGCGCTCCATCAGCATGTCGATCAGCGCGGGCACGTAGTGGTCGTACATGCCGGCGCCGAGGAAGCTGAGCTCGTCCTCGGCGCTCGTGTTACGCGCGGCGAGCGCGCGCAGGTGCTCGTAGACGTCCTGCTCGGCGAGCCCGTCGGGGAGCTCGAGCGCGCGGTCGAGGCGCACGCTCTCGGGTATCTGGCGCTCGAAGATCTCCCGCAGGGTGGGGACTCCGATTACCGCGAGCATCGCGTCCAGATCCTCCGGGGTGATGGCGGTGTAGCGACTCAACTGCCGTGCAGCCTAGCCAGCCAGCGTGGCGATGTAGGAGGCGGCGTCCAGCAGCGCCTCGCGCTCGGAGGGGTCCGACAGGCGCACCTTGACGAGCCAGCCCTCGCCGTAAGGGTCCTCGTTGATCATGCCCGGGTTCTCGGCCGCGACCGGGTTGACCTCGACGACCTCGCCGGACAGCGGCGCGACGACGTCGGAGACGGCCTTCACCGACTCGACCTCCGTGTAGGGCTCGTCCTTGCTCAGCTTCGTGCCGAGCGCGGGCGCCTCGAAGAACACTACCTCGCCGAGCGCGTCCTGCGCGTACCAGGTGATGCCCAGCGTCGCGTGCTCTGGATCCGCGTCGTCGATGCGTGCCCAGTCGTGTTCGGGGTGATACAGGAGCTCCGCGGGGTAGCTGGCCTGAGCCATTCACGAGTCCTTTCTGTAGAGAGGCTTGTCCTTGACGACGGCGGGGCGCATCTTGCCACGAACGTCTATCTCCAGGCGGGTGCCGCTCGCGGCGCGCTCGGACGGCACGTACGCGAGCCCGATGCCCGTCTGCAGGCACGGCGAGAGCGTGCCGCTCGTGACGACGCCGCCCCCGATCACGGGGTTGCCCTGACGCGCGATCCCCGGCCCGTCGAGCTCGAACGCGACGAGCTGCTCGGCTCCGCCGCGCTCGCGCATCGCGCGCACCGACTCGGAGCCGATGAAGCCGGTGTCCTCCTTGCAGCACCAGCCGAGCCCCGCCTCGATCGGCCCGCGCTCGACGCTCAGGTCGTTGCCGTAGAGGTGGAAGCAGACCTCCAGGCGCAGCGTGTCGCGCGCGCCGAGCCCGGCGGGCACGGCGCCGCGGCGCACGATCTCATCCCACAGCGCCGGGGCATCCGCGGGCGAGCACAGCAGCTCGACGCCGTCCTCGCCTGTGTAGCCGGTGCCGCACACGATCGCCTCGGCGCCCGCCAGGCGCCGCGACCCGGCGCTCATGCGCGCCGGCAGCGGCGAGTCGGAGACCGCCTGCACGATCTCGCGCGCGAGCGGCCCCTGCACGGCGAGCATCGCCCAGTCCTCGAGCCGGTCGCTCACCTGGACGTCGGCCACCTCCGCCGCGTGAGCGCTGAACCATGCGAGATCGCGCTCGTGGTTGGCGGCGTTGGTGATCGTGAGGTAGCGCTCGAGGTCCAGGCGATAGGTGAAGAGGTCGTCGAGCACGCCGCCGTCCTCGCGGCAGAGCACGGAGTACTGAGCCCCGCCCCCCCCGCCGCCGCCTGCAGCGGCGACTGGGATCTTTGCGACGTCGTTGGAGAGCAGCAGCTGCAGCAGCTCGAGCGCGCCGGGCCCGCTGGTTTCGATCTCGCCCATATGCGAGACGTCGAAGATCCCGCACGCCTTGCGCACCGCCATGTGCTCCGCGATCACACCCTCGTATTGGACCGGCATCTCCCAGCCGGCGAAGTCGACGAGCTTGGCGCCGGCGGCAACGTGACGATCGAACAGGGGCGTGCGACGAAGGGGCGGCGGGGCCGTCGGGGACATGACGCCCAGGCTAGCGGCAGCTGCCCAGTCGCTAGGCGCCGGGAGTCGCCGGCGCCCCGTGCAGCACTTCGCCGACCTTTGCGAGCGCGGCGACGAGCTCAGGGGTGGCCTTTGTCACCGCTGCCTTTTCGAGGCTCGCGATCTCTCGCGCGATCTTCTTGTCTGACCGGTTCTCGTATGGGGCGAGCTTGCGGGCGATCGCCGACGCGGCGCCCCTCGTCTCGCCAATCAGGATCGACTCTTGGTGGACGTAGGCTTCGGTTGCGGCGGAGACGCTCTTGTAGCCGCTACCCACCCAGGCCCTCAGGTCGGCACATAGATCCGGGGGCGGGATCGTCGCCTGCGCGACACCCGCGGCGGTGTAGGAGTGGATCAGTCGCGTGAGCGCACGATTGCTCCACCGCAGGCGCGCGACGGCATGGGCGAAGCCGCGGCGATGCGCGGATTCGGTCTGTTCCGCCGCTCCAAATACGGCGCCTTCCCCCTCTTCTTCGATCTGAGTCAGCGCGCCGCTCGGCTTTTCGCCGGGAGCCAATGCCGGCTCGTGTGCGAGCACGCCTGGGCATTCCGCCGCAAGCCGTCCGCGGAGCGCTTCGACGGCAGCGATCGCAGCGGGCAGACCTGCAGCTTCGGCGCGCGTCTGTGCCAGATCGGCCTGCAGATAGTCCCGCGTCGCGACCCCATCGCCCCGGCTCACGTGCGCGAAGGCGGCGGACGGCGAGAGCGCCATCGCGATCGCCGCGATCGTCATCGCCGCGTGGATCCTCGAGCGACTCGTTGGCATCAGTCTGAGCAGCTCACCGTAGGAACGGCGGGATGTCGATGTCCTCGTCCGCGATCTCCAGGCTGGAGCGCTGGCGATCGGAGATGCGAGGACCCCTGTCGGGGCGTGTCGTGGCGCGCGTGTCGCGGCGGGGGGTCGCCCTGCCGCCGACGCGATGATCGAAGCCGGTGCCGATCACGGTGACGCGCACCTCGTCGGACATGCTCTCGTCGATGACCGCGCCGAAGATGATGTTGGCGCCGGGGTCGGCCTCGCCCTGGATGATCTCGGCGGCGTCGTTGACCTCGAACAGGCCGAGGTCCTTGCCGCCTGTGATGTTCAGCAGGATGCCCGTGGCGCCATCGACGGACTCTTCCAAGAGCGGCGAGGAGATCGCCGCCTTGGCGGCGTCGGCGCAGCGGCTCTCGCCGCTGGCGGTGCCGATGCCCATCAGCGCCGAGCCGGCGTCCTGCATGATCGTGCGTACGTCGGCGAAGTCGAGGTTGATCAGGCCGGGGATCGTGATCAGGTCGGTGATTCCCTGAACCCCCTGGCGCAGAACGTTGTCGGCCTCGCGGAAGGCGTCGAGCATCGAGGTGCGCCGCTCGACGACAGCCAGCAGCTTCTCGTTGGGGATCACGATCAGCGTGTCGACGACCTCGCGCAGGCGCTCGATGCCCTCGACCGCTTGGCGGCCGCGCTGCGAGCCCTCGAAGTCGAAGGGCCGCGTGACGACGCCGACGGTCAGCGCGCCGATCTCGTTCTTGGCGATCTCGGCGATCACGGGGGCCGCGCCGGTGCCCGTGCCGCCGCCCTCGCCCGCGGTCACGAACACCATGTCGGCGCCCTTCAGCGCCTCCTTGATGTCATCGCGTGACTCCGACGCCGCCGCCAGGCCCACGTCAGGGTTGGCGCCGGCGCCGAGTCCCTTCGTGGACTCGTGGCCGATGTTCAGCTTGATGTCGGCGTCGCACATGGCGAGCGCCTGGGCGTCGGTGTTCGCCGCGATGAACTCGACGCCGTGCAGCCCCGCATCGACCATGCGGCTGACCGCGTTCGTGCCGCCGCCGCCGACGCCGACGACCTTGATGACTGCCAGATAGCTTCCGCTTCTCTCCATGATGGTTCTGTCCGAAGCCTTCAGTAGAAATGTAGGGTTGGCAGCATACCGTTCGCCGAACCGCTGGGTTGTGCACGTTATGCAGGGAGCTTCGCCCTGTCAACGAGAGCGGCCAGTCTCGCAACAAAGGTTGCAGATCGGCCGAGTCTCGACCATAGCCTGAGCTTATCTCCCTCGAGACCATAAAGCTCAAGTTGAGGTATAGGCCTGTCAGCCTCCTGGCGTGGTGGCGGTGGGTGCACTGCCCGCTTCGCTCGAGAGCCCCGTTTCGGGAGTGCCGGCTTCGCTCGCCGAGCCGGCATCGCCGCTGGCTTCAGTGGTGGCTTCGGCCGGGGGCGAGCTCGCACTCGACGACGGTTCGCTCGACGGCTCTGTGCCCGCCTGAGTCCCCGTCGGGGTCCCGGCGCTGAGGCCGGCGGCGAGCGACGCCACGGCGGATTCCGAGCCCGCCAGCGATTCGTCGGAGCCGGTGCTCGCCGCTTCGCCCTGAGCCGGCGGCGTGACCCCCGCCGGGAACCCGGCGGCGGGACGAGCGGGCAGCCGCACGTCGACGTAGGAGGCGCCGGCGGAGCTCGAGTCGCCGAGCACACGTGCCAGCGACAGCCACTTCGCATGCGGACGGGTGGCGTCGCCGAAGTACACGAGCAGACCGTTGCGCATCGCGACCGTCAGCCCCTTCGCCCCCGTGAACACGCGTTCCACGTGTCTGAGCAGCGGGGCCGGCGCCGCGCCGAGCACGCTCAGCGCCGCGAGCAGGCCCGTGCCATGGACGAGCTCGCCGGGCGCCGGCAGGCTGTAGCCGCTGACGCTCGGCAACGAGCTCGACAACAGCTGCGGCCCAAGCGCCACGCCGTCGGCGGCCACGGCTGTGCGTGCGCCGGGCACCGTGAGCGCGGCCACGGGCAGCTGCTCTGAGACCTCGATGCGCAGCCCGTGCGGGAAGCGCGGCACGGCGCGTACGTCGCGCACGACGCGCAGCGGCGCGACCGCCGCGCGCAGCGCGCCGACACTGACGTCGAGCGTGCTCATCCCGTGCGCCGCCTGGGTCAGCGCCGCCTGCACGGCCTGCGCCTCGGGGCCGTGCACGCCGACGATCTGCACATGCTGGATCGACACGAACGCGGACCTGCGCAACAGCATCCATGCGCCGCCGAGCAGCGGCATCGCGACCACTGCCGCGAGCACCGCGATGCGCAGCCGCCGGCGCCGCGCGATCAGCGCGACCACGGCGCGCAGGAGCTCAGCGACAGCGGTGAGCGGGCGCAGCACACCAAGCCCGCCGCCCGGCGCCTCAGAGACCCTGCGACTCGAGCCCGGTCTCGCAGCGCGACGGTTGGCAGGCGCGGCGGCTATCGAGCGACTCATCCACGAGGTCTTCGACCTCTCGCGGCTAACCCCTACCACGCCGCGATCTCGAATCGCCGGGTGCCCCTCGCATCAACGAGGCAAACCTTGAGCTGGCGCCGCGAGTTCATGCGGCTGACCAATCGGAGGTGAGTATTCTCCCCGACCCCTAAAGTCCCCAAACTAGAAGGAGTCGTATTTTATGAACATGCGGAGACCGTCCCCGAGTGCTGCCATTGCCACGCTAGCGCTCTTCTTCGCGCTCGGAGGCACCGCAATCGCTGCTCGTCACTATCTGATCACCAGCACGAGCCAGATCAAGCCAAGCGTGTTGACCTCGCTCCACGGAAAGACTGGCGCGGCAGGCGCGGCAGGTCCGACAGGCGCGCCAGGTCCGACAGGCGCGACAGGCGCGACAGGCGCGACAGGCCCTGAGGGACCAAGCGGCCCGACCACTCTCAGCAGCCTGACAATAGTCGCCGGCGAATCAAAGAGCGTGCCGAAGGAAACCGTGGGAACCTCGGTTGCGACCTGCCCCTCCGGCGACCACGCGGTCAGCGGTGGGGGCTACAACGGCGCAGCCTTTATCGGTGCAAGCCAGATGGAATCCAACCATCAAAGCTGGTTCATCGTGGTGTACAACGAAACCTCGATCAGCACACATCTCGAAGCGATCGCCTATTGCGCAGCATCGGGGCAGGCCGTGGCAGCGGGAACGACCAGAGCGGCGCACGAGCACGCCGTAGCGCAAGCCGACGCTGTCGCTGCTCATCTCACGCAGGAACTCCAAGAACGGCGGTAATAGACGCAGACCGGCTGGTGGCGACCCCAAGTTGCCACCAGCCACCGCATGACTGGATCCCGGGGCCGCGTGCAGTCACGTGGTATTGCGAGCCGCGACGCTCGCTACCACGGAAAGCGCACGTCCCCCAGCGTCTGCACCTCCGGCTCGAGCTCGACGCCGAAGCGCTCCTGCACGCGGCGGCGGCCCTCGGCCATGACCGCGAGAAACTCAGCCGTCGTGGCCGCGCCGGTGTTCTCGATGAAGTTGGCGTGCTTGGGCGCGAAGCGCGCGCCGCCGATCTGCAGGCCGTTGCAGCCGGCGTCGGCCAGCAGCATCCCGGCGCTGCGCCCCTCCGCGCGCGCGTCGTCGGGGTTCTTGAACGTCGAGCCGAACGTCTTGATCCCCTGCGGCTGGGCCTCGTGGCGACGGCGTCGCATCTCCTCGAGCGTCGCCTTCACGGCATCCGGCTCAGCCGCGATGAGCAGCAGGCGGGCGCGCGCGACGATCTCGCCGTCGACGAGGCTCGAGGAGCGGTACGCGAGGCCCAGATCCTGCGGCTCGCGCCGCTTCACGCCCGACGCGCTCGCGATCTGCACCCACTCGAGCGCCTTTCCGAGCTCGCCGCCGTAGGCGTTCGCGTTCATCCGCACCGCGCCGCCGACCGTGCCGGGGATGTTCACGCCGAACTCGATCCCCGAAAGGCCCGCGCGCGCCGCACGCGCCGCGACCGCGGGCAGGCGCGCGCCGCCGCCGCACAGCATCCGCCGTCCCTCGACGGAGATGCTCGCCAGCTCGCGGTCGAGCTTGAGGACCAGGCCCGATACGCCATCGTCGGCGATCAGCAGGTTCGAGCCGGAGCCAACGACACTGACTCGTGCGCCGACGTCGCCCGCCCACGCGAGTAGCTCGAGCAGTTGCTGCTCGCCACCAGCCCGCGCGAAGTACTCGCCGTTGCCGCCGGTACGGACTGTCGTCAGGCGCGCGAGCGGATAGCCGCGCTCGATACCGGCCGGCTCCTTCACGATGCCACCAGTGCATGCCCCAGCGCATCGACGTCGCCCGCGCCCATCACCACGCACACGTCACCCTCCGCGAGCAGGTGGCGCAGCACGCGCTCGGCGTCGGCGAAGCCCGGCGTCCAGTACACCGCCCTGCCGGCGCCCGCGTCGGCGCCCGCGCGCGCGATCACGAGGCCGCTCACCCCGGGGTGATCCTCGGCGCGCTCGCGCGCCGGGTAAACGTCGAGCACCACCACCGCATCCGCCAGCGCCAACGCCTCGCCGAACTCCCGCGCGAGCAGCGCCGTGCGCGAGTACAGGTGCGGCTGGAACACCGCCACGAGACGCCTATGCTCGAGCGTGCGCGCCGCGCGCAGCGTCGCCGCGATCTCGCTCGGGTGGTGCGCGTAGTCCTCGAACAGCCGCGCGCCGCCCGGCCCCGTGCCGAGCAGCTGAAAGCGCCGGCCCGCGCCGCCGAAGCCGGCCAGCCCCGCGATCGCGAGCGCCTCCTCCGCGCCCGCGACACGCGACACCTCCAGCGCGCCGGCGGCGTCGAGCGCGTTGTGGGCGCCGGGAACCGCCAGCACGACCTCGTGCCCGCGCCAATCGAAGCGCGAGCCGCCCGGCACGAGCACGGGGCTCGGCACGTCGTAGCCGACCAGCTCGACATCGCCCGCGGGAGCCAGCGCGCGTAGCTGCGCGCGATCCCACACTACGACCGCGGTGCGCGCCCGCGCCAGGAACGCGCGAAACGCATCTTCGAGCTGCGCCAGCGACGCGAATGTCGCGTGGTGGTCGAGCTCGACGTTCGTCAACAGCGCGACCTCGACGCTGAGGCTCAGCATCGAGCGGTCCGACTCGTCCGCCTCCACCACCAGCCACTCGCCCTCCCCCCACTCCGCGTTCGCGAGGCCGCCGCCGATCGGCGCCCCCACCAGCCACCCCGGCCGCATGCCCGCGGCGCGCAGCGCGTGCGCGATCATCGACGCGGTCGTCGTCTTGCCGTGCGTGCCCGCCACCGCGATCGTCCGCCGCATCGCGCTCAGCTCGCCCAGCAGCTCCGCGCGCGGACGCTCGGGAATGCCGCGCTCGCGCGCTACGCGGCGCTCGACGTTGTCCTGCGCCACCGCCGAGGAGTAGAAGAGCTCCACACCCTCCCCCACGGGCACGTTCTCAGCGCGGTGCCCCACGTGCGCCTCGAGCACGCCGTCGGCCGCCAGCCGCTCCAGATAAGGGCCGGCCGCGCCGTCGGAGCCGCTGACCTCCGCGCCGAGCTGGTGCGCGGCGCGCGCGTACGCACTCATGCCCGCGCCGCCCACGCCCACGAGGTGCATGCGCCGGCCGCTCCACGGACCGACCGAAGCGCTCATCCGGCCGCTCCCCGGTACCGCCCCTTCTCGGTCATCGCGTCGCCGTCCGGACGGTGCTCATCAGGCGGCTGCCTCGAGCAGCTCACGCGCCACGTCCCGTGCCGCGCCGGGACGAGCGAGACCCGCGGCGGCCGCCGCCATCGCGCGCAGGCGCTCGCGGTCGGCCAGCAGCGCCGCGACCTCGCACCCCAAGCGCGCACCGGAAAGCTCGCCGTCAGCGATCATGACCGCGGCACCCGCGTCCGCCATCCAGCGCGCGTTCGCGCTCTGGTGGTCGGCCGAGGCGTGCGGGTAGGGGATCAGCACCGCCGGCACGCCGTTCGCGACGATCTCGAACACCGACCCGCCGGCGCGCGCAACCACCAGATCGGCAGCCGCCAGCGCCTCGGCGAACTCGGCGAGCGGCAGGTACTCGCGCAGGTCGTATTCTCGCGGCAGCTCGCCCGTACCCGTCAGCGTGCGCGCCGCCAGCTCGGCGTGGTCGCGCCGCCCGCTCACGTGCAGCACGTGAAAGGGCGCCCCGGCGAACGCCTCGACCGCCGCCAGGTTGATCGAGCGGGCGCCCAACGAGCCGCCGAACACCAGCACGCACGTCTGCTCGGGTGCGATCCCAAAGTGCGCGCGAGCCGCATCGCGGTCGCGCGCCGGCGCCGGCACCGGGCGCCCCGTGACGCGGTAGCGAGACCCGTCGCGGCCCGGCAGCGCGAACGCGAGGCACACCCGCCGCGCAAACGGCGCCAGCAGCCGGTTGGTCACGCCGAGATGCGAGTCGGCCTCGGTCAGCACCAGCGGTATGCGCAGGCTCAACGCCGCCACGCCCACGGGGCCCGCAACGTAGCCGCCGCCGCCCATCACCGCATCCGGCGCGAGCCGTCGGAGCAGCCTGCGCGCGCGGGGCACGGCGGCGGCCGCGAGCGCGAGCGCGCGCAGCGCGCGCAGCGGGTTGCGCCGGTGCAGGCCCGCGACCGCGATCTCATGCAGCGGGAAGCCCGCCGCCGGCACCAGCTGCGCCTCCGCGCGCGTGCCGCCGACGAACTCGACCTCGGCCCCCTCAGCCCGCAGCGCGTCCGCCACCGCCAGCGCCGGCACCACGTGCCCCGCGGTCCCGCCGGCGGCTATCACGATCCTCATCACCGTCCCATCGTGCCTGTTCGCGCGCCCGCGCGTCGGCGGCCCGCCCGCGTTTGGCATCCGGCACCGCGCGCACGTGGCCGGTCGCGCCCGCCGCGACGTTCAGCAGCAGGCCCATCGCCGCGAGCATCACGATCAGGCTGCTCGAGCCGTATGACACGAATGGCAGCGGCACGCCCGTCAGCGGCGCGAGGCCGAGCACCGCGAACGCGTTCAGCACCGCCTGCGAGACGATCAGCGCCGTCACGCCGACCGCGATCAGCGCGCTGTAGAGGCTGCGTGCCGCCTTCGCTGCGCGCAGGCCCGCGTACGCGATCAGGCCGTACAGGAACAGCACCGCGAACACGCCGATCACGCCCAGCTCCTCGGCGATCACCGCGTGGACGACGGACCACGGTTCGGGTGGCACCTTGTCCCTGCACCACTTGAACTCCGCCACCAGTTCGGCCGGGAAGATCCCGTCGCCCGATGC
>Ga0182015_10005023_pt1 | contig 13964 bp, 10 predicted proteins | sample 712P3MmetaG_FD_120478 | JGI IMG/M metagenome (GOLD analysis project Ga0182015, IMG submission 120478) | Permafrost microbial communities from Stordalen Mire, Sweden - 712P3M metaG | ecosystem: Environmental > Terrestrial > Soil > Wetlands > Permafrost | place: Sweden: Stordalen | collected...
GAGGATGAGCGGCGAAAAAGTGATCAGCAAGCCGGCACCTAGCCGCAGACTTCGCGCTTGCCGGCTCGCCTTGAGGGTCGCGGGATGCTGTGGTGTGGCGTCGAGTTGGGTGGAAACGCTCATCGAGTCTTTCTGGGCTGGATCAGCCCATCCGCTCGCGACTTATTTCGTTGCTACGGTGGTCCAGTCGGTGAACGGCACAGGCCGGCCGCTGCGGATCACCGAGGGGATTACGTGATCGAATCCCTTGTGATCCTTCACGGAGTAATCCAACTTGAGCTGCGGACCGAGGCCGACGTCCAGTTGATGTATCGATTCAATGCCACGAATCAGTCCTTCTCGCGTCAATTCTTTTCCCGCGCGCTTCAAGCCTTCGACCAGCACCATGGCGTCCACGAAGCCTTCCAGGCTGACGAAATTGGGCCGTTCGGAGGGCGAATATTGCGTTAGCGTGCGGCGATAGAGCGCCACCGTTTTCAGGTCGGTGAGGTAGTAGGGCGGAACGACTTGCGTGATAACCATGCCGTCGGCGTCGGCGCCTGCCTCGGTGATTACTTCGTCGGTGCCGACGAAGGACACGGTGAGGAACAGCGGCTTCCAGCCGGCAGCGTGAGCCTGCTTTAGGATGGGCGCGACGGTGTTTGGAGGTCCCACTACGACCACCGCTTGAGGATTTGCGGCGCGGACTGAGGCGATGGCGGCATCCACCTTGGCGGTCTGCCGCTGGTAGGAGGCAACCGCAGCGGGCTCGGCTTCGTGAGACTTAAGCGCTTCTTTTACGCCTTCGAGCACCGCGGAGCCGAAGGCGTCGTCGGGATAAATCACGCCGATCTTCTTGTACCCCAGGCCATCCCACACTCCGTCAATCTGCTCGCGCGTTTCGTCGTAGTACGACGCGCGCACGTTCACGACCCAGTGGCGCAGCGGCACGTAAAGGGTTTGCGCGCCGGTGAACAGGCCCACAAGCGGAATTTTATTTTCTTCCGCGAAGGGAAGATATTTTACGGCTGTGGGCGTGCCCACGAAAAATCCCAGGGCGAAGACTTTATCGGCTAAGAGCTTGTCAAAGCAGGCCCTGGTTTTGTCGGGATCGTAGCTGTCATCGTACGAAATCAAGCGCAGCTTGCGGTCGTGAACGCCGCCTTCATCGTTGACGAGGGAAAAATATGCTTTGGCGCCGGCCACGGTTTGCGTGCCCAGAGAACCGGAGGGTCCTTCCAACGCCGAGCATGAGCCGATGACGACTTCTTTATCCGTTACACCTGGCACGCCGGTTTGCGCGGGTGCAGATCCGGCAAGAAGAAATAGCCCCGCACACACACCACAGAATCCCAAGGCTGGGCCGAGGTTTCTGAGCTTCATATTCGCTCCACACCAAAGAATGAATCCGAGCCGAGTTGCCGACGATAGCTTGTAATTTGATACTGAAGCGGGAGCCGAAGAACTGTCAACGCGGTTGAAGGCGGAAGGCGCGAACAGGTAAGCGGTGAGTCCTGGGTGAGAAACAAAAGCACCCCCGAACCGGAACGGCGCGGGGGTGCTTTCCTTGTTCAATTATTACGGATATTTATGCCCGAGCTGCGGCCGCTGCTGTGGCCGCTGCAACGGTGGCAGCTTTCTTCGCGGCCTTGGCTGCGGTCGAGGCCTTGCGGCGCCGCTTGGTTTTCGGGGGTGTAGCCGGGGCTTCACCGATGAGCTCGGCGGTCATGATGCTGGTGACGAAGAGCTTGGCGCCGTGATCGTCGAAGTCGACCGCGGTGCGTTCGCCATCCGACGCGGTGACAACTCCGAGCCCGTATACTTCATGCTTAATGGTCTGACCTTCTTGCATTGATTGCACGACGTCCTCCTGGACCACGCACTCGACGATGAAAATATATTTTGGAGCGGTGTCCCTGTTGCGGGGCACCCAAAACCACAACTAGCCACCTGTAAAGCTCGCTGCGTGAAGGTCTTTGGGGCCTTCTTAAGCTTTAAATTCCACTCGTTAACCTTCGCACGTATCCGCGCCAGAGCTGCAAAACTTCGTTATCGCAAGACCCTCAAAATGAATCGAGAGGTAATGCACGAGCGACGAAGGCCTCAAAAACAGTACCATGAAGAGAGTGATTTGTCCATGCCCGGGCCGGGTGGTGCCCGGACTCCGTTCTCTTCAACTACATGATAATAAGCAGGTTAGCTTGGATTGCGGGTCGCGAGGTGCTTAGTCCAAAGAATCAGGCTGAAGGCTGGCCTCGCCCTCCCCTGTGGATTTCTTGACCCAGTACTTCCGGACCCAGGCGTCCCAACTCCTGCCGGCTGCGGGGTCGCGACCGGAAAAGGCGAGCGCCGCTATGTCGGCATAGGAGAGCTTCAATCGCTGGCTCGAATCCTTGGGCATAAGCCGAACGAAAGAGGCATCAAGGGTCGCTCCGGCGATGCGGTCGAAAATGTAACCTTCGATCTGCGTGCCGTCTTTGCGAGTGACGGTTACGTCGCCGCGATAGTCAAAGGCCTGCTCGAGCGCAGAGCGAAGTTCATCATCGCTTGCCAGTTCGGGAACCCAGCCTTCAATAGCTTGGCGGGCAGTACCGGGTGCCACTTCCAATTTTTCGGGATCAAGTGCTGCGTTTGGAGTAGCTTGGCTGGCGTCTTTGCGTTCAGCGTCGCTTGGAGCACTCACGCGCGGGTCTCTTCCATCTGAGCCGTGTCGGAGCTGATCTGCACCAGCGGATTGAAGGCGTGCACGGGCTTCACGGGCTCATTCAAGAGCGAGAGAGCATCCGGATCTTTGTAGGCGCCGGAGAGACCCGACTTGATGGTGGCCCAAAGACCTTGCAGACCGCTGAAGGTATGATCGACAGCGCTGGCTTCGTAGCCGCTGTGCACCATGCAATTGGCGCACTTAGGATTGCCGGATTCGGTGCCGTAATTTTGCCACTCGGTGGCGTCCAGCAGCTCCTGAAAGGTATCAGCGTAGCCGTCCTGAAGCAGGTAGCAGGGTTTCTGCCAGCCGAAAACGTTGTAGGTGGGCATGCCCCATGGCGTGCATTTGTATTGCTGCTTGCCCATCAGAAATTCGAGGAAGAGCGAAGACTGGTTGAATTTCCAGCTCTTCTTGCGATTTGAGAGAATCGAGCGGAACAAGCGGCGCGTGCGTGCGCGGCCCAGGAAGTGTTTTTGATCGGGAGCCTTATCGTAGGAATAGCCTGGCGAAAGCATCATGCCCTCGACGCCAAGCTCCATCATTTCATCGAAATGCGAGCGGACACTGTTCGGGTCGGCGCCGTCGAATAGCGTGGTGTTGGTGGTGACGCGGAAGCCGAGCTTGACGGCTTCCTTGATGCCTTCGATGGCCTGATCGTAGCCGCCTTCGCGACAGACGGAAAAATCATGGTGTTCGCGTTGCCCATCCACGTGGACGGAAAACGTCAAATACTTGCTGGGCTTGAAGAGATGGAGTTTTTCTTTTAGCAGCAGCGCGTTGGTGCAAAGGTAGATATATTTCTTGCGCTCCACGAGTCCGTCGACAATTTTGTCGATCTGCGAGTGCATCAGCGGTTCGCCGCCGGGAATGGAAACCATCGGCGTGCCGCACTCGTCCACGGCTTTAAAGCATTCTTCCGGGCTGAGTTCCTTTTTCAAAATGTGCGCGGGATATTGAATCTTGCCGCAGCCGGCACAAGCCAGGTTGCAGCGAAACAACGGTTCAAGCATCAGGACGAACGGATAGCGTTTGCGCCCCTGGAGCTTCTGTCTCAGGACGTAGGTTGCGACCGTCCAACCCTGTGAAATTGGTACCGGCATGGTTCTTGGGTGAGTCCTTTATTGGTCAGGCTTTAGCTGAAATGAGGGCAATATCGGGACAGCCCTCAGGACTTCTATTGTAACCGAGAACCCCTGGAATCCCAGATCGTACTTTTGCTTTGATGCAAAAGGGGTGTTTCTCGTCACTACTATCGGGCCCGCTCGGCCCCCGAGGCTTTGCGAGCGATTAATCCATATCCGCGGGCCTTCGCCGCTTCCGCCAGGCTGTGCAAAGTGGCGTACCCGTCCTGTTTTTTTACCGGCGGCGATTCGCGCTTCGCCCAATGCAAGACGCGCTTCAAATTCAGTTTGAACCAATCCGGCGGCATGGGCGTCTTTTTGCAGGGCAGTGAGCGCATTGATCGCCGCGGCGGCCTTTCCGGAGCGTGCATCCACGCGGGCCGCAGCCCTTTTTGCGTCGAAGCTGACGCTGCGATCCCCTGACTGGGCGGCGAGCAGTACAGCTTTGTCAGTCTGATCGCGTGCGCCCGCAGAGTCGTTCGCCGCGAGCAATACACTCGCGAGGGCGATTCGCGCTTCTGCTTCACCGCTAACGTCCTTCTCGGCAGCCAGTTCGGTCGCAGCGTCATTTGCATATTTCCTGGCGTCATCGGGTTTGCCGGTTTCCAGAAAAACCGCTGCCAATGTGGTGCGGGCCCATGCAGCGTCGTTCTTTGCGCCGACGGATTCAAGGTTTCCCAGCGCCTCTTGCAGGGTGACCGCGGCGCCGTCCAAATCGCCCTGCTGCAATTGAACGGCTCCGTAATTCGAAAGCGTTTTGCCAATGTCGGCCTGGTTGTTGATCTCCCGGCGTATCCGGAGTGATTCTTCGCAACTGGTGCGCGCCTGCAGCACCGCGCCGTAGCTAAGTTCGACGCTGCACTGATTGTTTAAGATCATCGCTTCGAGGTTTCGGTCTCCAATTTCGCGCGCGACCTTAGCGCCGCAGCGAACATCTCCTTGCCGCGCGCAGGTTAGCCGGCCGAAAAAAAGATCATCGCAAGGTTCTGCCTTGCCAGCGCCTCATCGCCCGTTTCGCCGCGTTGTTGTGCGACAGCGATGCTTTGCTCGTGCGTTTTTCGCGCCGCGACATTGGCGCCGCGAGCCGATTGAATGTTGCCGAGATTGTTCAAGGCGCCAGCCTCGTCCTGTTTGTCGCCGATCGACTGAGCAACGCCAAGCGCTTCCTGATACAGCGGCTCGGCTGCCGCATAATTTCCGGCATTGTAATAAGCCTTGGCAATCTGATTTGTCGCCCGCCCCGCTCCGAGTTGGTCCCCGGCGACAAGATTGATTTTTTTAGCTTCGTCACATAGAGGCGTCGCTTTCGCGGCCTCGCCCAGGCTCACATGGGCGATACACTGCAAAATTCTTGCTCGCGCGAGCAGCACATTCGCTCCCAGCGACTGAGCGGTATCTGCCGCCTTACTTGCCGAGGCGAGTTCCTTTCCGTAATCACCAAGCGTTTCATGCGCCTGCGCTTCGACGAGATCAAGTTGTGCGCCAATGCCCGGCGGAGGGGACTGGCTTCGAACTTCCGCCACGGTTGTAAGGGCCTCCTTCGGTTTTCCGGCGCGTATCTGGGTATTGGCGAGCAGCAAGCCATATTCCGGCTCGTCGCGATACTGTGTCCAAAGCTGCGCATACTGTTGGACCGCGCGGGGCCAATCGCGGCTGGTCGCGAAATATCGAGCACTGACGAGATTGCGTGCTTCCGAAGATAAGTTGGTGGAAGCGTCCAATGCTTTCTTGGCTTCTTCCGTAGCTTTCGTCTCGAACCCGAGCGCATCCCAGGCTTCCGCGAGCGCGCTGTGCGCCTGAGCGAATTTTGGATCGGCTTCGACGGATTGCTCAAGGAGTTTCGTCGTCCCGACCAGATCGAACGTATTCAGTTTCTGTTTTCCCTCGGAGAAGTTCACCATGGCCTCCGCGTTCGTCGAAAGCGATGCATCCGTCCGATTTTCTTCGGCAGCGCTCAAAGAAATGCCTAGCTGTTGGCGCATGAGACGCCCGGCGTGAACCACCAGATCGTTTAGATCGGACTGCTTGCCCGACACCGGAATCGCACCCAAACTCTGTCCGTCATCCGCGTTCAGTAACCGAATGTTCCACTGAATCTCCGAACTTCCTTGAGATCCGTTGACGGCATAGGATCCGAACACCAGAACGTCCGCGCCCAAATATTTTCGGATCGCCACGGCCTGAGTATTCGAAATCGAGGTGGCGATGTCGCCGAGAGAGAGATTTTGCTTCATCTCATCCACTTGCCCTGAAGGGATGAATCGCAATTTACCGGTATCGAGTTGCGACCATAGGCTTCCCGTCAGAATGTTTCCTAGCGCTTCCGCATCTTTGCGCCCCGAAATATTTTTGAAGCCGAGGATCGCCACAGCCTTGCGAAGATTGCTGACCGGCTGCGTGGGCTTACGGCCGGCAGCCTCCCTTGCTTCTCTATAGCGGAGTGAAAACCAGCCCGTTCCAACAGCCAGGATAGCGACAGCAACGATGGTCAGCGGCCAGCGCCAAACCTTTGAGGACCTTTTCGAGGATTCCGCGTTCGAAGTTGTCTGAGGGGCATTGGAGTCGGAGACGACGGATAGCGCCCTCGTTGCGCTTGCGCTGGATTCGCCGCGAAGCGCCGGCATGATTTCGTCGGCAGTGGCAAATCGTTGCTCAGGTTCCCGCTCCAGACAACGCGCTATGACGGCGACCCATTTCGCGTCGAGGTCGGGGACGCGCAAAAGCGGGGAGGGTGCGGGCGCCTTCAACCGCTTGATGGCCATGGAAAGGGGTGTCTCGCCCGAGAAGGGCAGCTCGCCGGTGAGCATTTCGTAGATCACGATTCCCAGCGAGTAAATGTCGGTTGCCGGCGTGATCATGCCGCCCTCGATTTGCTCGGGGGCCCATGTAGGCGGGTGTGCCAACGATGTCACCCGTTCTGGTGAGGGTTTGACCGTGATGTTCCTCGGCGTGGGCGAGTCCGAAGTCAGTGATCACGGCACGGAAGGACTGTGAACTGTCGGTTGACGGTTTTTGAATCGCCGGCTGCTGGCCGCTGGAAAAACGAAGGCGCGAGCATCACGTTGCTGCTTTTGAAATCGCGATGGATGACCCCCACGCTATGCGCGGCCTGCAGCCCAGCGCACAACTGCGCGACGATGGGCAGCGCCTCCGACGTCGCCATCCGGCCACCCACGCGGATTCGAGTGTGAAGAGTTTTGCCGGCGAGCAGCTCCATGCTGACGAGCAGGATTTCCGACTGCGGGCCGGGCGCGGCGCTCACGTGACGAAATACATCGAAGGTGCGGCAGACGTTGGGATGTGTCACTTTCCTCGCGAACTGAATTTCGCGTCGGAATCGCTCTATTTCATGGGTACTCTGGCAGCTCTCGAATCGCGCGGTCTTGACCGCCACTCGCTCGTTCAGTTCCTGATCTTCGGCTTCATACACCTCACCCATGCCGCCGCGGGCGACGAATCGAATGACCTTGAAGCGTCCTGCGAGTATCTGACCGGGCGCGAACACCGCGTTGGGTGGCGTGTCGGCCGCTGGCGCGCCTTGTGGCGCGGGAAGGTTTCGAGGTGGCGTGCCGATGTGAGAGACCGTCAAATCGTCCGCGCTGGCGGGGTCAGGTGGTTGGGATTTGGGATCGTCCATCATCGCTATTTCGTTCAAAAGAAGGCGTATTATGCCACACGCAGACTGCTCTGGGCGGGTCCGTCTGTCGAACGGGCTCTGCGGTCAACTCGCCATGTCGAGGGGCTCTGGGGGAGGCATCCAGTGTACCGCAGGGCCCGCCGGTTCGAACGACAAGTTCGTGAGTTTCGTCGACGGAGCAACCAGCGCCACTTTGACTTTTCTTGGCGGCGCAGGCGCACCTTCGACCGTCGTTTTATATGCCAACGACGGGACCCTGACCGGAATTACTTCAGGTTCCGGCACCGCCGTTCCCGAACCGGGCACGTTGCTGTTGGTGGGAATTGGATTGGGGGGTCTGTTTCTTCTGCGTCGCCGCACGGAAGCGCCCGGCGGTAACCGCGGCCTAATCGCGGCGTAACCGCACACCGACGTAATTATTTCTCTAGAATCCCTCGCATGCGGTCGCGTGCGAGGGATTTTTTCGTGAAGACCTTCCCCTTTTCGCGACTTAGTCATTGAAGGCAACGTAGGCGCTTGATTCGAGTGCGGGAGCAGCCGTCGCAGTCGCCTGGGCGTAGAATTCAGATTGTCTGACATTTGTGTGCGCGAGGTGTATGCCGCGGACGAATCTCATTTCCTTGTTTGCCGAGTTCGAACGATACGCCCGGGATGCGGCGGTGGTGCAGCGCCACGGATACCGGCGCGAGTGCTGGACTTACGCGCGGCTTGCCGCGGGCGCAGTGGCCTGCGCCGGAACGCTGAAAGAGCGCGACGTTCGCACCGGAGAGCGCGTGATCTTGTGGGGTCCGAACAGCGCCGAATGGATGGCGGCTTTCTGGGGATGTTTGCTGCGCGGAGCGGTGGCCGTTCCGCTGGACGACGGTGCCACGACGGAGTTCGCCGCACGTGTTGCACGTGAAACAAATGCGAAGCTGGTCGTGGCGGCGCGCGGAAAGCCCAACCTGGACGCGGTAGCGGTGCTGAATCTGGAGGACTTGGCCGACACTGCGGAGCGGGCTCACGACGCGCAGATGCCTTCCGACTACGAGTCACTCGCCGACGAGCCGATCACCCGGACTCTTATCGCGCAGATTTTGTTTACCTCCGGGACGACCGCGGAGCCACGCGGGGTAGTCTTGACGCACGGGAATTTTCTGGCGAATCTGGAACCGTTGGAGCGCGGAATCGATCCTTATCGCAAGTACGAGACGTGGTTTCATCCACTGCGATTTGTATCGATGGTGCCGCTGAGCCATGTCTTTGGGCAATTCATGGCTTTGTTTGTGCCGCCGCTGCTGGGCGCGACGGTGGTCTTCGAGCCGTCTACAAATCCTGCGGAGGTCGTGCGCACCATCAAGCGCGAACGAGCGACGGCGATGGTCGCAGTGCCGCGCATGCTCGACGGTTTGCGCGCAGGCATGCTGCGGGATCTGGAAGCGCGGGGCGATGGCGAATGGTTTCGCGGGGCATTTGATTCCGCGAAGGGCCAGAGCTTTCTTCCTCGGGCGTGGAAGTTTGGACGCGTTCACCGGCGGTTTGGGTGGAAATTCTGGGCGCTCATTTCCGGCGGCGCGGCGCTATCTAGCGAAACCGAAGAATTTTTCCGGCGTGTAGGCTACGCCGTCGTGCAGGGATATGGCATGACGGAGACGGCGTCGCTGATCAGCTTGAATCATCCGTTTCGCGCGGCGCAGGGGACCATCGGGAAAGTTTTGCCCGGACGCGAGTTTCGCTTGGCGAACGACGGAGAAATCCTGGTGCGCGGAGAAAACGTGGCCGGCGGTTACTGGGAAGTGGGAGCGCTGCGGCCCTCGGACGATCGCGAATGGCTGCGAACGGGAGATGTAGGTGAACTGGACGCGGAAGGCAATTTGCATTTTCGCGGGCGGAAGAAAAATGTCATCGTCACGCCTGCGGGATTGAATGTTTATCCGGAAGATTTGGAGGGAGAACTGCGAAAGCAGGCTGGGGTGCGCGATTGCGCGGTGATTCCCATGGACCGCGGCGGAAACGCCGAGCCGTGCGCTGTGTTGCTGATGAACGATGGTGGCGAAGTTGCGGCCGGGCGCGCTGTCGAAAACGCAAATAAATCACTGGCAGGACTCCAGCGCATGCTGTGCTGGGTGGTGTGGCCCGAGATGGACTTTCCGCGCACCGCGACTGGAAAGCCGCGGCTTGCAGAAGTGGCGGCGGCCGCCCGGAGACTCCTTGGCGCAACAATTTACGGAACGACTGATGCCACAAAGTTCGAGACAAATGAAGTCATAGGTACGAGCGGCGATCTTGAGAATTTGCTCCACAAGTTCCTGCGCGCGCGCAATTCGTCGACGCGGCTCGAAAGTGATTTGAATTTGACCTCGCTCGATCGCGTGGAATTGATGAGCGCGCTGGAGGAACGCTACCAGGTGGAGTTGAGCGAGACCGCCTTCGCTGATGCAAGAACAGTCGGAGACGTGAAACGATTGCTGCGCGAGCCTTCAGCGCAACGCGCGGAATATGCTTACCCGCGGTGGGCGCTGCGTGCGCCGGTGAAATGGTTTCGGCTGGCGGTGTATTACGCGCTGGTGTGGCCTGCGACGCTGATCCTGGGCCATCCCAAAATTGTCGGGCGAGAAAATCTGGCAAATGTGCGCGGGCCGGTGCTGGTAATTTCCAACCACATCACACGACGCGCAGACATTGGATTGATTCTTGCCGCGCTGCCGCCGAAGGTTCGGCACCAACTGGCCACGGCGATGGGTGGGGAGACGCTGCAGCGAATGCGCCGGCCGCCGGTCGACTGGTTTTTCGCGAAGCGCTGGGCATTCCAGCTCGGCTACTGGCTGGTGACGGCGCTGTTCAACGTTTTTCCGCTGCCGCAGCTTTCGGGCTTCCGCGAAAGTTTTCGCTTCGCGGGGGAGGCTGTCGATCGCGGGTACAGTATTCTGGTTTTTCCGGAAGGCGAAGTGAACTCATCGGAAACCGGCGCAATGGTAGAATTTCAGAGTGGCATCGGGCTGTTGGCGGAAAATCTCAACATTCCGGTGGTGCCAATGCGCATGGATGGCGTCTGGAAAATGAAGAGGGAGGGCCGGCGCCTCGCGCGCCCGGGTGAAATCACGGTGAGAATCGGTCCGACCATCACTTTTCCGTTCGGCACCGCTCCCGACGCGATTGCCCGAGCCCTCGAGGATGCCGTCCGCGCGATGTGATTCTTCGAACGCAAGCAAATACGCGCGCCCGAACCTGATTTTCGATTCTGTGGCAAAATATACAGGGTAAACGCGATGGCAGACCGAACTACGTTGGAAGCAGTGCGCCCCTCGAAATCCGCGAAGGCGCCTAAAAAAGGCTCGGCAAATCCCGAAGAGCGCGAGCGCGTATTCGATGCGTTCCGCCGCTGGGGCTATTATGAAGCGAATCTCGATCCCCTGGGACTGTTCAAACCGCTCAAATTCCCTGACCTTGAACTTGCTGGCGCCGTTGCCGATGAAGCGCGAGCGATTTATTGCGGCACGATTGGCGCCGAGTTTATGCACTTGCGAGAACCGGAGCGGCGCAAGTGGATTGCCGAGCGTCTGGAAAAGCCGGACGCCGAGGTCGACCAAAATAAAATTCTCGAACGTTTGGTTCGCGCGGATCTTTTCGAACAAGTGCTGCAAGCGCGCTATCTGGGCACCAAGCGATTTTCGCTCGAGGGCGTTACGGCGTTGATTCCTTTACTGGATGCGATTCTGGATACGGCGGGCGATGCGGGCGCGGTCGATTCGATTATTGCGATGAGCCATCGCGGACGGCTGAACGTGATGGTACATGCGGCCTGCAAGCCGCCGCACGAAGTTGTGTCTGGTTTTGAGGACGTCGATCCGCGAAGCGTGCTCGGTGCGGGCGACGTGAAATATCACGTTGGCGCAACGGGCACGTACGTCACATCCGGCGGGCAGTCCATCAATATCCATATCGTTTCAAATCCGAGCCATCTGGAAGCGGTGGATCCGGTCGCGATGGGGCGCGCGCGCGCCAAGCAAACGCGTCACGGAGCGGACGGGCCGATTGTGGATCGTTCGCGAGAATCGCTGAATAAAGTTTGGCCGATCGTGATGCACGGCGACGCGGCGTTCGCGGGCCAGGGAATCTGGGCCGAGACGCTGAATCTCGCGGACCTCAAGGGCTACACCGTCGGCGGAACCGTACACATCGTTGTAAATAATCTGATCGGCTTCACTACGCCTCCGGTGCAGGAACATTCCTCGCGATTCGCTTCGGATATTGCGAAACGCCAGAGCGTGCCGATTTTTCATGTGAACGCCGAAGACCCCGACGCGGTCGTGCGCATGGGACGCCTTGCGGCGGAATATCGCGCCAAGTTTGGCAGCGACGTGGTGGTCGACATCATCGGCTACCGGCGGCATGGACACAGCGAAGTCGACGACCCGACGATTACCCAGCCACTGACCTACGAGCGAATCAAGAATCATCAGCCGCTGTGGAAGATTTACGCCGAACACACCGGAATCGACGCGAAAGCCGTTAGCGAAGCGGTGCGCAAGGAATACGAAGACGAGCAGACCAAAGCGAAAGCATTGAAGAAGATGCCGAACCTGCGGACGCTTCCGAATTACTGGTCGCCCTACGTTCACGACAAATCGCATCCCGCACAAGAAGTGGACACCGGAGTGCCGCGCGAAGGTCTGGAAGCCTTGACCGACGGACTCGTGCGCGTGCCGGAAGGTTTTCATCTCCATCCGAAGCTGGCGAAGCTGCTGGAACAGCGCGCGGAGATGGGCCACGGGAAGCGAGCCATCGATTATGGTTTTGCGGAAGCGCTGGCGTTTGGATCGTTGGTGCTGGAAGGCACGCCGATCCGTCTGACCGGGCAGGATTCGCAGCGCGGCACATTCAACCAGCGTCATGCCGTACTCATCGACACGCACACCGAGCACAACTATCTGCCGCTTTCCCATCTCTCGCGCGAGCAGGCCTTTTGCGAAATCCACAATTCACCCCTCTCCGAAGCCGCGTGCGTGGGATTCGAATACGGTTTCAGCCGCGACTATCCGGAGGCGCTGGTGCTGTGGGAGGCGCAATTCGGTGATTTCGTAAACGGCGCGCAAGTCATCATCGACCAGTTCTTGAGCGCCAGCGAAGACAAATGGAATCTGCCGACCGGCCTGGTCCTGCTGCTACCGCATGGCTATGAAGGTCAGGGCCCGGAGCATTCCAGCGCGCGTATCGAACGATTCTTGCAGCTCGCCGCCGAAGAAAATGTGGTGATCTGCCAGCCTTCGAACGCTGCGCAATATTTCCACATGCTGCGGCGCCAGGCGCGGCGCATGTGGCGCAAACCGTTGATTGTGTTCACGCCGAAGAGCATGTTGCGCCATCCTGATGCCAGCTCCGACATCGCGGACTTTTCGCGCGCGAGATTTTTGCCGCTCGTTCCAGACAACGAAATTCAAGACGCGAAGCGCATCTTGATCGCCAGCGGAAAAGTCGGACACGAGCTGCGCGCCGAACGGAAACGCCGCAACGACACGAGCACCGCGATTTTCTTTCTGGATCAGCTCTATCCGTTGCCGCGTCCGGAGATTGCGGCGGCGCTCGATGCCCATCCTAACGCCCACGAAATTGTTCTGGTTCAGGAAGAGCCCAGCAACATGGGCGCATACTTTTACGTGATGCCGCGGCTGCAACGGCTGGCGCAGGACAAAGGCCGCAAAATACGCGCCGTCAAGCGTTCTGCGAGCGCAAGCCCGGCGACGGGATCGGCAAAGGCGCACGAGTTGGAACAGAAAACGCTATTGAGTCTGGCGTTTAGTACCGCCGCCAGTGGCTAGAGACGTTGTAGCTGCCGCCGACTCTCTATCCTGAGTTTCGAAGGGGTAGCCGGCGTCCTTCAACAACTGCCGGCAACGACTCCGGCGATAGCAGTGCCCGCGAGGCGGCGGATTCGCTTTAACATCCCATTCACACTGTCGTCATCGCCGCGTCATCCCCCGGCCTCAAACTTCAACCTATCAACTGTGCCACCACTCGAGCCAGCTGACCGAACGCTTTCCAATGCCTACCGCATTTCGCCGCTGTACGGTACACTTCGGGCAAGCCGGCGGACGGAACGTGCTACCCGCATGAAACGTATCCTGATCATTGAAGACGATAAAGATATCATCGAGTTGGTGCGTTACAACCTTGCAAATGAAGGGTTTCAGGTCAACGCTGCCTTCGATGGCAGCAGCGGCCTGAGCTCGCTGAAGAAGTCGCCCCCCGATCTTTTGCTTCTCGATCTGATGTTGCCAAAACTTTCCGGGCTGGACATCTGCCGGGAAGTTCGGCGGGATGATTCACTGAATCGTTTGCCCATTCTGATGCTCACCGCGCGCGGCGAAGAAGCCGACCGCGTTGTAGGACTCGAGATGGGCGCCGACGACTACGTGACGAAGCCGTTCAGCCCGCGCGAGTTGCTGGCGCGCGTGAAAGCCCTGCTTCGGCGCGCGGAGCCCCCCGTGGACTCGCCGCGCACCATCGAGATCGGCAAATTGGCGATCGATCCAGCGTCGTA
>Ga0182015_10005024_pt1 | contig 13963 bp, 14 predicted proteins | sample 712P3MmetaG_FD_120478 | JGI IMG/M metagenome (GOLD analysis project Ga0182015, IMG submission 120478) | Permafrost microbial communities from Stordalen Mire, Sweden - 712P3M metaG | ecosystem: Environmental > Terrestrial > Soil > Wetlands > Permafrost | place: Sweden: Stordalen | collected...
CGCCGCCAGTCCCACAACTCCCGACACGGGAGCAATGAGGGCATGGCAGGCAGCGCTTCTCGGGGGAGTTGGCGCAGGTGTCGGATACATCGCCGCCATCCCCATCGCGTTTTTCCTGCCCGGAAAGACCATCTACGCCCAACCCATGCCTCCGTCTGCCGCTCATCTCCGCTGGCCCCGCATGAAGTACTCTCGACAGCCAATCGAACCCGCGCAGACGCCGTAGCTAGCAGGCTTCATCCGCCGGCAATTGAACGGGATCGGAGGACCCATGTTCAGATTCCTGGCCATCGTGACGTTATGTATTTCTTCTTGCGCGCTAACTGGATGTATCGAGTCAAACTTTCAGTTAGCGAGTGAAGGGAGACTGCCGAAATGGATGGCGCTCCCGCCTGGACTTACGCGCAAAGACGTTTCAGTTACATTGAACCTCTACACGCCATTGCGAGGCCCTGATGCGAAATTCATACTAAAGGATAGGAAAGGGAAACACCTTGCGGAGGTAAAGGCAAAGTGGAATGGTGGCTCTGTCGTTGTAAACGGCATAACTGAAACAATCACACTTGTGCCATATAGAGCACATGAAAACATGGAACAAAATGGGAGAGCCGTTGCGCTGTTCTACGTCACGGATGACGCTGCTGCCTGGAAAGAGATTTGGGCGGGTGGCCGAAGCAATAAATGAAGGTCTTATCCGCGGTGCGCGGGCGTCGCCTCGGAAAGGTTTCTCAGGCGGCCAACAGTGCAGAGGACCTGCGAACACATGGCGCACTGCTACCCAGCCGCCAAGCCACCGAGCGCCAGATCCCTCTATCCCCGATGAAGCGAGGACGCGGCCAGCACTTTGCTCAGCCTGCCCGATGGGCGAGCCTCATCTTCCATCTTCCTCTGGGGAAGGAATGCGACCAAAGCCGGGCTGGCGACCAGCAGAACAAAGGCGATTGCAATTCCAACAACAACCATTCCAGGTTCCTTTGTGGGGGCATTTTCAGGGTTCTTGAGTCTCTTGACTGGAACTGGCGCTCAATTGAGCGGGTCGCAGGCTCAGATCGGGTAACCCTGTCGATCACCCTTATAGGTAACGTTCAACAGTATTACCAATCTACGCCAAGTCCGGGACATTTCAAGAGGAAATTGTCTGATTTCGCGTCAATTTTTCTGCATACTAGCGGGAATGCCGCCTCCCCCAAAAGTGTTACCTTGAGGAGACTCGATCAGTCCATCCTGAGAAGGTTACCTGAGTAATCCATTCTTCTCGCCCGCCAACCAGCTACTGAACCCCATTCAGCGTAGCCGCCGCCCGGTCCACCGCCCGCGTCAGCACCTCAAGCTGCGCCTTCGCACGCTGCTGGTCCCGCCCGTCGACCGCCTCGCTCACTCCCGGGATCACCACCGCCGCATAGCCCGTAAACTCGCCCGGCGCAAAGATCGTGTGCTTGTACCAGGGCCGATTGGGCAGGCCTTCGTCCGAGATAAACGCCCCCTCAGTCTGCCGCAGCGCAGCATTCAGTTTTGCCACGTCCCCCGTCGGCGCCTGCTGCCGTCCACGGATCCTCTGAGCCGCGGCGAGGAACCGCCCTGTCGCTGCTTCCAGAGAGCCAAAGTCAAGCCCACCCATTCCGGCGTCTTGCGCCTTCCGCTTCACCGCGGCGGCATACGAGCTGATCGAGTTCGCGTAGTTCACATAGTCGTAGGGGAGCACGTCCGCGTCCGCCATCCGCACGGCCTCAAGCCCCAGCACCCGCGCCATCTGCTCGAGGTACACAAAGTGCGGGTCTGCGTTCTGCACAAACCAGTCGTAGTTGTCGAAGGCCGAGTGGTAAACCCCATACGGCCCCTCCGAACCGATATCCGTCGATGGAACCCCCACATGCTGGAAGAACGGCGTAAAGTCCGACCCCGATCCAAGATCCCCGATCCGCACTTCCCCTGGCTTATCGGGAGCGGCCGGGGCCCGGTTCGGGTTGCCCTCCGTCCGAGCGATCTTCCATTGGTCATAGACCGTCGCCCCCAGCGGGCTCGGCACCGAGTGCGTCACCTCACGCACAAACTGCTTCAACGAGGGAACAGCTGAGGCCGAAAACTCCGGCCCGCTCACCGCAACATCCACGTTGAAGTAGGCCACCGCATGCACCAGCTCCTGCCCGTGCTGCTCCACCCACTCAGTCGACCCCATCAGCCCCTGTTCCTCGGCATCCCAACTGCAAAACACCATCGTCCTCTTCGGCCGCCACCCCTGCTTCAGCAGCCCGCCAACGCCGTGCACCGCCTCCAGCATTGCCGCCGTGCCGCTCGAAGGGTCCACCGCCCCGTACACCCACGCATCCCGGTGGTTTCCAGTCACCACCCACTCGTCGGGATACTCCGCGCCCTTCACCTTGCCGATCACATCCCAAACGATCCGCAGCGCGTAGTCCTGCTTCGACACGATGTGAACCCGTGCACCCACTCCTCCCAGGTGGTAACGAAACGGCAAGGCTCCCTGCCATCCTTGCGGCGCGCCGGGGCCGGCAAGCGCCTTCAAAATCGGAGCCGCATCGTGATAGCTCAGCGGAAGCGACGGAATGTGCGGCTGGTTGCCAGTCTTGTCTGCCGGTAGCCGCGCGGAGTCGGGCAGCTCCGGCGTTGAAGCCACACCGGGCGTCTCCGGATCGCCTGCGTAGCGCGACAGGTTCTGCACCGACCCCATCTGCACTCCGGTCTCAGGCCGCCATGGACCTATCGGCCAGGGGTCGCCCTTGTAGTACCCGTCGTCCTGCGGATCCGAATAAATCAGCACGCCGATAGCGCCGCGCTGCTCGGCCAGATACACCTTGATGCCGCGAAAGTTGTTGCCATACCGCACCAAAACAATCTTGCCCTTCAGATCGACATGCTGCGCCGCAAGCTGATCAAAGTCCTCGATCCGCCCATAGTTCGCGTACACCACCTCGCCCGTCACGTCACCCGACGCAGACGAACCGTGAAACGGCATTGTCACGCGCGGATTGTCCTGGAATCGATCTCCCTCAACATGCTCCCTGGTCGGCCCGCTCATTAGCAGCTTGCCCGCGGGGTCGTAGGCCTCCACGCGCTGCTCAATCGGCCGGTTCAACAGCACACGATAGGGAACAATCTCTGTATCGAGGCCCGCCGCGCGAAACTTCTGCGCCACATAATCGGCTGTCGCCTTGTCTTCCGGCGTGGCCGAGAGATGCGGCTGCGCTGTCAGCGTCTTCAAGTGCTGGCCCGCCAGTTTCGCGTCCGGAATTGCGAGGAACTGCTGTTCGATCTTCGCTTCAGCGGTGAAGTCCGAATAGCCGAAGACTGCTGCCTGGGCTGGCGGCGTCGCCGATTGTGCGTGGAGTAAAGTTACGGCGCATGCCAGCCCGATGCCGGCCGCGGTCGTTCGAAACAGACTCATGCGGGTATCCCCGTTTGCTTGGATGATGCGGAGTCGGATGTGGCGTCGGGTGCGCCAGCCAGATAGCGCTGCCACTCTCCCGACTCGGCGATCTGCTTGATGACGGCATTTCTCTCGCGCAGAAGATTGGTCATATAGCGCCGCAGCACCACCGCCTCCGCAATCTTCCCAAGAATCGGCATCGGCGCCGCGAACAGAAAAACATCCGTCATCACGGTTTCATTCGCCGACTGCGCTGAAAAATAGTGATCGTGCTCCATCGTTCTGAATGCGCCTCCCTTCTCGATCATCTCGTCGCGAAAATATGTCGGCCGCTCATAGCGTGTGATCTCGCTGGTCAGGTTCTGCCACACGCCCAGATGCTTGGCGCGCCACGTCACGCGCTGGCCCAAATCCACCAGACCCGTCGTCACCCCACCAACCGCAACCGCGCTCTCTCCAAAGTGCACGTTCCCTGCCAGGTGAACCTCAACGCTGCGCGCCAGGTCGAAGCATCTATCTATCGGCGCGGAAATGGTCGTGATCTCCTTCAACTCCACCATCGCGAGTTCACTCGCCTCCTGCTGCGCACTTCTCGCACGACCTCTTGCCGCGCTCGGCGTCCCTCGCCGCAATAAACCCGCAGCTTACACTGGCACGCAAATGGACATTGTGTCCAAATTTTCCAGCGTCATCTTCCTGCCTTATGCTGCTGCTTTCAGATTGTAGGTGTAGCCACTCTCCGCGTGATCCAGTTGCAGTCGCACAGGATCGGATTTAGGATTGATCGCGCTGAGGCGTTGCAAAAGGTCTTCATAGCGGCCCAGCCGCTTGATTTTTTCAAGAAGAGCTGGCTCGCGGACAAGAGCGACAGTTCTCACCAGACGATCGGTTTGACGGCTGATTGCCATTGCCCCATTCTCCACCCTTGAGAGGTGAGAACGGTCTATTCCGAGCATCTGCGAAAATGGTGTGCTTCCTTCACCAAGGTATTTCCTCAAGAACCGAACCTCTTCCCCTGCTAGTTCCGATGGCTTATCAATGAGTGCCACGGCAATCGTTCGCATCAAATCATCGTGATTCGGTATCCGCGGCGACTCACTCTTGCAGTCCGCGCATTTCACGACTTCAATGTCCTTGAGAAAGACGTTGTTCAACCCGCTCTCCGTGAAGTGATAGTCCTTGCGTACGATTTTTGCATTGCCGCCGCACTCGTGGCACACTCGCTGAATACCTTTCATAGCTCTCCTCTTTTTCCCGGTTTAACGTTTGTCGAGCATGACTGTAATGACCAGCACTTCATCTCTTTCCAGAAATGCAATGACGATCTTCAATTTGTCGTTATCCGGGGGTTTCCCTTCGACTTTGTAGCGCCATTCTTGAAATCGGATGTCCAACTCCGGTTCGTCGAAAATGACTCCCTTTCGGAGTACGTATTGTGCGTCCTGCGGATCAATGCCGCGCTCCCGGCATCGCATTTCAAAATGCGGGTGGTATTCGACAATGCCGGTCTGCAAACACTGACGCAGGAGTTTGAGCGCATCCGTCTTGCTGAATCGGTCGATCATCTCAATGTGATAATATATCACACAAGTGGAGGAGCGCATTTCCGACGCCGAAGACAATCTCAACCAATCGCAGCGCACTCCCGAACAAACCCCGCCCAGCCTCGCGGTCGAGGAGGCTGCGGCCGCCACTCCGGCCTTTCCCGACGAACAGGACCGCCGTCTTCCGCAGATCGCACGCGCTCTCCGCAATCCCAACTTTCGCCTCTTCTGGAGCGGCAACTTCCTCTCCAACATCGGCACATGGATGCAGAACATCGCCCAGGGATGGCTCGTGCTCACCCTCAGCAACAACTCCGCCTTCTGGCTTGGAGTCGTCGGCTTCTGCGGAGCCATTCCGTTTCTGCTCTTCACGCTCTTCGGCGGTGTCATCGCCGATCGCGTCAACAAGCGCCGCCTGCTGCTCGCCACGCAAACTGCAATGATGCTGCTTGCGTTTCTTCTCGCGGCCCTCGCCTGGTTCAATATCGTAAAAATATGGGAAGTCGCCGTGATCGCCTTTCTCAACGGCACCGCCATGGCCATGAACGCCCCCAGCTACCAGGCCCTTGTTCCGCGTCTTGTTCCGCGCGAAGACCTCACCAACGCCATCGCCCTCAACTCCGCACAGTTCAATATGTCGCGCATCCTCGGCCCCACCCTCGGCGGATACGCCATGGCGGCCTTCGGAGTCGCCGGCAACTTCCTGCTTAACGGCATCAGCTTTCTCGCGGTCCTGTTTGCTCTGGTCCGTATCCACTATCCCGACGAGAAGAAGACCCAGCGCGAGAGCATGCTCACGAGCTTCCGCGCCGGCCTGGGCTACGTGCGCAGCCAGCCGCAGATGTATGTGCTTGTGTGGATGATCGGCGTGGCCAGCCTGCTCGCCATCCCCATCCTCACCTTCATTCCCTATTTTGCGCGCTCGGTATTGCAGGTCGGCGAGAGCGGCCTTGGCCTGTTGCTCGCCTGCTCAGGCGCGGGCGCGGTCTTGGGGGCCTTCACCGTTGCATGGCACGGCCACATTCGTCATCGCGGCGCGGTCATCAGCTTCGCCGGCGCAGCGGTGATGGCCGCGGTCGTCGCCTTCTGTTACTCGCGCAACTTTCTGCTTTCCGAGTTCCTCATGCTCATCGAGGGCTACGGAATGATTCTCACCATCTCCTCGGTCAACGTGGCCATGCAACATCTCTCCAGCGACGAGATGCGCGGCCGCGTCATGAGCATTTATGGCACGTCGTTTCTGGGCCTGCCGCCTGTCGGTGCCTTGCTCGCCGGCGAGCTCTCCAGGCACATCCCCACCTCGCACGCCCTCGCAGCTATGTCGGGTGTGTGCATGATTGTGTTTCTGGGTTTCTATGCCTTCTCAAAGCCGCTGCGCGAATTGGACTGACCACGCAGGCCATTCACGATGGATACAAGGTTCAAGCAACTTGAATGAAGCGAGCGGACTATTCTTCCAACTCGCTTTCCTCGGGCGCGTCGGTCGGGCTCGAGAATTCAATGCGGTAGCCATCCGGATCGCTGAGCGGGACTACCCAGAGCCGGTTTCCCACAAATGGGCGATTCCGCGGCTCGATCCCGCGCGATTTGAACTCGCGATACAGCGCCAGCGAGTCGTCGCAATTGAAGACCACCGTTGTCCCGGCGCCAAGCGCATCCTTTGGCCGGCGTTCCGGCAGGAACTCCTGAAGCATGATGGCGGCATCCCCAAGCTCAAGCCAGCACCAAATTATCCGCCCGTCCGGATAGCGCTCGTCTCGATCCGGAATCCAGGAGTTCTTCATTTTGAAACCAAGCCCGTCAACGTAGAACCGCAGCGAGGCTTCCATGTTGGTCACGCCGAAGAAGGGCACCGCCTGCTTGACGTTTGCGTTCGAATTGAATGCAACGGTCATGATTTCCCTCCGCAGGCATCACAGCCAATCGTAGCAATCCAGGTGAACTGGAGAACCGATCCTTCTCTCTACGCCACCGGCTGCGCACAGTGAGCGCACCGCTTGGCGGCGGCTGGAATATCGCTCAGGCACTCAGGGCAGGCCTTGGTCGCGGGTGGCTCTTCCGGCACTGGCTTTTTGAATTTAGCCATAAGCGCGTTTGCAGGCGCGATGATCACAAAGTAGACCGTCGCCGCGACCATCAGAAACGCAATAACCTCATTGAAAAAGTTCCCGATCTTGATATTTCCCGCCCCCACGTGCAGAACAATCGCACTGAAGTCGGGCTTGCCGACAACCGCTGCAATCAATGGTGTCAGCACATCTCCAACGAGCGAGGCGACAATCTTGCCGAACGCGCCTCCGATGATCACCGCGACTGCCAGGTCAAGAACGTTTCCACGCAGAATGAAATCACGAAATCCCTTGATCATGTCTTTCTCCAATCGTGCGGTCTGAGGTAAAAGCCCGGGGTACAGTAACGTCGCCAAAGTTCGCAATACAGTTGATCTGCCATCCCAAACGAAGTCGAAGGACCTGCGGTTGCTTTTCGTCGTTCTTCGACAGTTTTCAGAGACAGCACGCTAGAGGCCTGAAGTTCATGCCAGGTCTCATTCGCCGCTGGCGCAGCCAACGATTGCGACCATCCTACACGGACACAGTGAGGTGTTGCCACCCTTCCTGAGTTCCCGTGAGCTCCTGGCGAGAGCTGCGGAAACCGGCTAAGGATAAATCCACAAACTCACCACCGCCGCCAGAATCATCAGCTCCGAGTAGAGCAGGATCAGCACCCCCGCGTGATACATGCTCCACTTCTTCCCAATGCAGCGGAACGTATCCACCATGCCCCAGCACACGACGGGGATCAGCGCAATCTGCCATTGCGATCCATGCAGGTCCTCAATCCTCGGAAATCCGGCCAGCCGCAAACTTGCCACAAGCGCGCTCAGGCAAAGCCCAACGCCGCGTATCAGCGACTTTTCCTTGAGCCGGACGATGGAAGAGAGCTGCCCCACTCACTCACTCTAGCGCGAAGGGCCAACCACAATTGGGCTTAGCTCACCAATTCCATCTCGCGCAGGGACTCGGCATTGGGCGCGCGGAGAACCCCGCACTGGGTCATGATCGCAGTCGCAACACTCGCCGGAGTCACATCGAACGCCGGGCAACTGAGGCCCACGCCACGCGAACCGAGGAGTTAGCGGGTAAAGCAGCTTTGGGGCGCGCGGAAGATTGAGGAATGGAGGCGCGACCGCTGTCTGATTCATCCAGCGGGATAACATTCTTCCGGCCACCGGGTTTTCAATTGGAACGCGTTGCACGAGCTTTCAAAGCTGTGGTACAGTCTTTGCACTCACTGAAATCGCACGCCAGCGCTTCCTCAAGAATTACTCGTCAGCTTTGTGTTCCCCAGAGACGGCGGGGGTGTGCGTCCCGATCTCGATCTAGCTCGGCATATGTCCTGGGTCCTATTTTTTTGGGCTACCATTCTTGCTATTGATGGCCGCTCGAATTGCGAAACTCCTCTGCATTCCGAGGGAGCTTGGCTGAAGCGTTGCTCTTTTTCTCAGGGGTTGCCGGCCGGTACAATCTCTAGCCCTGATTTTCCGTCTCCGCCTTTGCCGGAACGGTCAGGCCTTCCGGAGGAGGACAGATGTTTTGCTCCCAATGCGGTACGCGAAATACCGATGGCGCTTTGCACTGTACACAGTGCGGCATCAAACTGAGTCAGCCGGGAACCTCTTCTGCCCTCCCGCCCAACGCGCCGCAACCTCAGATATCGAGCCCACCGCCAATTTCTCAGCCCTACGCACCACCCCCGGTTCAGATTGTGCCAGGGCAAGTGCCGAACTATATGACTCAGGCCATTCTTGTAACACTGTTTTGCTGCCTGCCGCTTGGCATTGTATCCATCATGAAGGCCAACGAGGTCAACAGACGCCTTTTGGCCAATGACTATGCAGGCGCGGTCCAAGCCTCTAACTCAAACAGGACTATGCTGTGGATTGGATTCTCTGTCGGCCTGGTTATTAGCGTCATCTACATCCTGGTAACGGTCGCCAATAACTCCTGAGTCCGGTGCAATGAAGATAGATTCTGGTCGTCTACTTGTGTCTGGCACCTCGGCGGGGTTCGTGGTGCTCATGTTGCTGGTGTGCTTCTTGAAACCTGGAGCCACGCCCTGGTTACCACCCTGCCCCTTATACAAGTTCGCCGGGCTCTACTGCCCCGGTTGCGGCAGCACGCGCATGTTGTATTTCCTGGTGCATGGCCATCCGTGGCTGGCGTTTCGTCAAAACGCACTCGCGATGATCACGCTGCCTTTTCTGGTTTATGGATTAGTGCGGCAAACCCTTGCACCAAACAGCGGAGTCTACTCCCGGATTTCACCCAAATTGATTGTTGCGCTTTGTATTGTATTTGCTCTGTTTGCGGTGGCTCGAAACATCCCCGTCCCGCCATTCTGTTGGTTAGCTCCCGGGGGCGAGAGTTGCGGACGAATGTCCACGGTGTCGGAAGCGGGTTCAGGTTGTGATGAGCCGCTCGACTATCCCGCGATAAGTTCCATTGCACTCAGCGACTCGGCATACGGCGCGCGCAGCACCCCGCGCTCGGTGATGATCGCGGTTACATACTTCGCCGGAGTCACATCGAACGCCGGATTGCAGATGCCCACGCCATGCGGGGTTAGCTGCTTTCCGCCGTGATGAGTTACCTCCACCGGGGAACGCTCTTCAATGGGAATCGCATCGCCCGTCGCCGTCGCCATGTCGATGGTCGACCACGGCGCCGCACAATAAAACGGGATCCCATGCTCCCTGGCCAGGATCGCCACGTTGTAGGTCCCGATCTTGTTGGCAAAGTCGCCGTTGGCCGCAATGCGATCCGCACCAACAACAACCGCCTTGATCTTGCCCGCGCGCATCAGGCTCGCGGCCATGTTGTCGCAGATCACCGTTGTCGGAATTCCGTCGGCCATCAGTTCCCACGCCGTCAGCCGCGCGCCCTGCAGAAAAGGCCTCGTCTCATCTGCGTATACGTGAATCTGCTTGCCCTGTTCCACCGCCGAGCGAATCACGCCCAGCGCGGTCCCGTAGCCGCAGGTTGCCAGCGCGCCCGCGTTGCAGTGCGTCAGCACGCCGCCCTCCTCGGGCAGCAGCGCCCCGCCAAACGCACCCATCGCCTTGCACGCCGCAATGTCTTCGTCGTACATCGCGTGCGCCTCGGCCAAAATCTTTTCCTGGACTTGGGCGAGCGTGTCGCCCGCCGCGACGGATGCCGCGAATAGCCGCTTCATCCGATCAATTGCCCAGAACAGGTTCACCGCCGTCGGCCGCGTCCCTGCAAGCCGCGCACAAATCCGCTCGAACTCCGGCTCAAACTCAGCCGTCGTCTTCGCCTTCGTCTTCAGCGCGCCCAGCGCCACGCCGTAGGCCGCGGAGACGCCAATCGCCGGCGCACCCCGCACCACCATGGTGACAATTACTTCCGCCACCTGTTCGTAATCGGTGGCAAGCACATAGCTCTCCTCAAGCGGGAGCTTCGTCTGGTCAATAAACCTGACCCCTTCCGGGGTCCATGCGAGTGTGGGAATCATGCTCTCTTAGTGTAATTGGCAGGGCGCAGCCAACTTGCCCTCACAAAGGCTTTCAAGGCTGCATTCGCTTCAGGTTTGTACAGCCTTCGTCAACTCCGCCATCGCACGCCTTCTTGTAGAGGCTGATAGCCTGGGCTTTGTCCTTCTTAATGCCCTTGCCTTTCTCGACCAGGAAGCCGAGGTAATTACAGCCGTTTGGGTCTCCTCCGTCGCACCCCTTTCGATAAAGGCTCACGGCCTGCCCTGCATCTTTGGCCACGCCGCTGCCGTTTTCGTACATGCTCCCAAGATAGGAGCATCCAAGCATATTGCCCCCGTCGCACCCTTTGCGATAGAGGTTAACGGCCTGAGCCAAATCTTTGTCTACGCCGTTGCCGTATTCGAACATGACTCCCAGGTTCGTACAGCCATATGGTTCGTCTCCATCGCACCCTTTGCGATAGAGGTTAACGGCCTGAGCCAAATCTTTGTCTACGCCGTTGCCGTATTCGAACATGACTCCCAGGTTCGTACAGCCATATGGTTCGTCTCCATCGCACGCTTTGCGATAAAGGTTGACGGCTTGGGCTTCGTCCTTAGCGACCCCAACGCCGTTGTTATAGCTCACACCCAAGTCGTAACAGCCGAACGCGAAGCCTGCTTCGCACGCCTTGCGGAAGAGGTCTACAGCCTGAGTCACGTCCTTGGCAATGCCATCGCCGATTTCATACATTTCCCCTAGAGCTGTGCAGCCACTAGGCTCGCCTCCTTCGCATCCTTTGCGGAAGAGGTTTACGGCATGAGCCACATCCTTGGTGACGCCTGTCCCGTCGCTGTACATCGCTCCCAGATCGGTGCAGCCGCGCATGTCTCCCCCTTCGCATGCCTGGGAATAAAGGCTGACCGCCCGAGCCTCGTCCTTCGCTACTCCGATGCCGCCTTCATACATGACCCCAAGGTAAGAACAGCCGAGAAAGTTTCCTCCATCGCACGCTTTGCGGTACAGGCCGACGGCCTTGACCTTGTCCTTGGCGACGCCAGTGCCGTTTTCGTAGGACAGGCCAAGGTTTGAGCACCCGAGCGCATCGTCACCGTCGCAAGCTTTGCGATAAAGGCTCACGGCTTGCACCGCATCCTTGCCAACACCGGTGCCGTTTTCGTATGAGACGCCGAGGTTGGTACACCCGAGCATGTCTCCCCCATCGCATCCTTTGCGATAAAGGCTGACGGCCTTTGCATCATCCACGGCCACACCCTCCCCGTTCTCGTTCGAGAGGCCGAGATCTGTGCAGCCATGGGCATAGCCGCCGTCGCATGCCTTCAAGAAGAGGCTGTTGGCGTTTGCATCGTCCTTCCCCACTCCTTCGCCGTTCGAGTACATTGCCCCCAGCTTGTTGCATCCGGCCATGTCGCCGCCCTGACATGCCCTCGTTAACAGCGGCAAAGCACCGGCAAAGTTGTGGGATGTGTAGAGCGCCAAGCCGCTTGAATAGTCTTCCGCAGGGCTCGGTGCTGCCGAAACCGCAACACGAAGAACTTCTGCCTTCCTCGCAAACACAAAGTCCCCACCATCGTCGCTCGAGTTGCGTAGCGGCGCGTACTCCGGAATCTGATCCGAATTGCCCGCAACCTGCTTCCGCACCGATTCATAGAACAGCTCCTGCGCGGAAAACATTGGATCCTCTTCGCGCTCCAGGGCCTCCAAAACCGCATTGGCGAAGACGGAGTGGCCGTTCGAGCCGGAGTCCGAAACCGGCTCGTCGCCGCCGCTCGACATCAGCGTGCGGGAGCGAGTCTGAAATTCGCGCAGGAGATACTTCGGCGTGATGGCGTCCGGCAGGCGCTCGTGGGCATCCCGAGACAGCCCGCCGGAGTAGCAGCTATCGGACACCACCAGCACGTGGCGCACCGGCAGGGCGCGAATCTCCGAAGTCAGATCGTCGACGATGATCCGGTTCGGGCTGTCCGACGATTCCGCATCCGCTGGCAGCCAGTAGACTTTGTCCGCCGCTTGATCAGAGTAGCCGTGCCCGCCATAGTAGATGAGCAGGCTGTCGCCCTCGCCCAGCGTCGAGCGATACTTGTGCAGCGCGTCCAGAATGTTGAACCGCGTGGCATCCCGGTCCAGAAGGTAGCGAATCTGAAACCCATAGCGGTCATGGAGCAGCTGGCCCATGGCGCGGGCGTCGTTCACCGCTGTCTTGAGCTGCGGCATCGCTCCTGGATATCGATCTATGCCGATGACGAGCGCATAGTAGTTGCCGTTGGCCACAGCTGACGCGGGATTGTTGGCTTGACCAAATCCGCGTGTGTCCTGGGCATTCGCATCCGCACCAAGGAGCAGGCCTATTGCCAGAATGCCTGTAGCCACATAAGTCCCTGCGGCACTCCGATTCCTTGGCCAAGTCTGCACAATAGCTCCCCAGGCAAGAAGAATTCCTTGAGTAAGGGGAGTTTACAGAAATCTGAAGCGATTTCAACGTAGAACTGTCGGCGGGAATCTGCACCCGATAGCGCAATGAAAACATTTTCATTTTCTGCTGGACTCGGCTCCACCCTTTCCATTTACATTGGTTGGGTTGCAACCCCAGCCCATGTTCCCGCTTCCAATGCGCAACCGGATCCCCTCTGATCCCCACTCCGTCCCTCCCTCTTTTCGTTTAAGGAGCCGCTCGTGTTGAATCTCACCTCCGTCGACTGGCTGATCATGCTGCTGTATTTCGTCTTTGTGCTGGGCATTGGCTTTGCCCTCAAGCGCTACATGAAGACGAGCAAGGACTTCTTCCAGGCCGGCCGCGCTCTGCCCGCATGGATCTGCGGCCTCGCCTTTATCTCCGCCAACCTCGGTGCGCAGGAAGTCATCGGCATGGGCGCATCCGGCGCAAAGTACGGCCTTGAGACAGCCCACTTCTACGGCATCGGCGCCATCCCAGCCATGATCTTCGTCGGCATCTTCATGATGCCCTTCTACTACGGCTCCAAGGCCCGCAGCGTCCCTGAGTTTCTCCGCATGCGCTTCGACGAAAAGACTCGCGCACTCAACGCCTGCTCCTTCGCCGTGATGACCGTCTTCAGCTCCGGCATCTCCATGTACGCCATGGCCCGCCTCATCCAGGCACTGCACGTCTTCGACGGACTCTTCCACATGCTCGGCTGGGCGCCGGAAGGCATCTTCACTTTTTCAATCATCCTCTCCGCCGTCATCGTGCTCGCCTACATCTTCCTCGGCGGCCTCACCAGCGCCATCTACAACGAAGTCCTCCAGTTCTTCCTCATCATCGCCGGCTTCCTGCCCCTCGTCCTTCTTGGCCTGCGCAACATCGGCGGATGGGCCGGCCTCAAAGCCTCAGTCCCCGCAGCCTACATGCACGAGTGGAAGGGCGTAGCCCACGCCTCAACCAACCCCATGGGCATCGAGATCATCGGCCTCGGCATGGGCCTTGGTTTCGTGCTCGGCTCCGGTTACTGGTGCACCGACTTCCTCGTCATCCAAACCGCCATGGCCTCTAAGAACATGGCAGCC
>Ga0182015_10005025_pt1 | contig 13963 bp, 12 predicted proteins | sample 712P3MmetaG_FD_120478 | JGI IMG/M metagenome (GOLD analysis project Ga0182015, IMG submission 120478) | Permafrost microbial communities from Stordalen Mire, Sweden - 712P3M metaG | ecosystem: Environmental > Terrestrial > Soil > Wetlands > Permafrost | place: Sweden: Stordalen | collected...
AGACCTTGTCTCCCGTCGAATTCGCAAACTCGGCCAGCACAACCGTGTCTCTTGCACTCAACACAGGCCGATGCCGGGAATGCCGCCACACGCCTACCGCGGTCGCAGCCACCAGGACTGCGGTCGCATGGATTCGTCATGTTTGCCTGTCGACCAATCATGGCGATGTTGGTACCACCAGCCCCACAGTAATACTCCGCCAACAACCACCGCCAAAGCAGCACTCCAAATATAAATTCGTATCATTACAACACCATCTCCCAATCATCGACAATCATGGGAATCGAGTAGCTCTGAGAGCGACGGACCTTGCTTTGCTCGACGGCTGCTCTCCTTCCACGACTGCCTGTGTGAAAGGTATCCGGTGCGCTCTTGATCGTTGAGGACGATGCGGCTCGAGTAGAAGCGGGTTAAACTCCACAACATTAAGGTTGGCCACGCCCGCGCTATGCGTATTTCAAGGCGGGAGCAGTTCCCAGTTGTCGAAGCGCTTCCGGACCCCCACGGTTTCGGCTGTCTGGTTGACAGCAAACTCCAAATTGTATTTGCCATTCGGCAACCGGGTGCCATCCAGGGCGCGGATGTATTCGATGTTGCCGAGTTGCGTTACTACAGAGAGATCGGCAGACGCTACGACTCTGGTCTGCTTGAGACTGTACTCGACCTCGAAATATCTCCCTGGGAAGATCCAGCTGCGCAACTTGCCTTGCCCCCGCTGTCTTTCCGCTGGGACTAACATGATTAGTGCCTCACTTGAGCGTCAGACGTTTCGCCACTGACACGAAAGCCGCCTTTCGACACTTTACTTCCTTGTGTCTTTCTTCTGTACAGCCGAACGCTTGCGTTATGCGGCGGTAACCTTCGCCTGGCCTTCGGCGCTGATGGTGTGCTTCTTGTTCGCGTTATCGCATCTCTCTCGCCAGCCACTCTTCGAGGTGCTTTGCCCGGCCTGACTCCTGATCCTCCTGCTCTTGCTGATCCTTCCTGAAGACGAACAACTCATCAGCGATCTCTTCGAGTAGCTGAGTGGTGCGATTGTCTTCGCCCATACGACCTTCCCTATGTGTGGTTTTCCTCGACATCGATACCGCCGGAGTCGACTTCTATCGCAGGAACCTTAAGGCTTAACTCAAGCGGTGCGACGAGGAGCAGAGGATGTGCGGTGTTTTGTTCCGGCAGTTGATCCAGCAGAATTATATTCAACAGCGACCGATGCACGCGGATGCGGTTGTTGTATTCAATCAAGCCGAGCTTCCGGAAGCGGTTCATGAAAAAGTTGACGCGGGATCGGGTGGTGCCGACCATCTCCGCCAGGGTCTCCTGTGAGATTTTGGGAATCAGGGGCTCGGAGCGACCCGGCTTGCCGGATTCCGCCATTAGCAGCAAAACGCGCGCCAGGCGCTTTTCGCTGGAGTTGAAAAGCTGGTCGACGAGATCCGCTTGGGTGCGCACTTCGCGGGCCAGCAGAAACGACAAGAATAGCTCGGAGAAAAGATGCTCCTTGTGCATCACTCGAACCAATTCTGCTTTCTCGATCCTGAGCACGGTGCAGGCCGTAATGGCGGTGGCTGTCGCCGTCCGAATCGAAGTCGCCCCAAGCAGTGACTCCTGTCCCACGAAGTCGCCGGGGTGAAGGAACGTGAGCGTAGCTTCTTTGCCCCTCGTTGAGACGACAGTGAGCTTTGCCGTGCCCTTCTGAAGATAGAAGATGGCTTCGGCAGGGTCTCCCTGCGAAAAGAAGGGTAGCCTTGGCTTTACATGAACAATTCTCCGCCCCGGTCCGGCGCTCGCCAGAAAAACGGCGTTGTCAAACTCCAGATCGTTCTGTTCCGCCATCGAATTTGCCTCCTTCCGACCAAAACGTCATCGGAGAAAGGTACGTGAAGATACGACGCCGCCCCGAATCCTGAATACAAATGGCAACTGGCGTTTAGACCCTGACGGCAATTCCTCGCAGCGAAGCACGAAACCCCTCCGCGCGTTGTGGCATGCGCGAAACAGCTCCACGGGGCATTGTGAGTGGTCGCGTCGTGGTGGACCTCATCGTACTCAGCTTCGAGTGTCTGCTGCCTCGCAAGCGGGCGTCTGTTCCATTGTGAACACATTTGGGGACACCAACCACCCTAGTCGCCACGCGACGATGTTATCGATCAGCTTGTAATCTGCGACGAATGGCACCATCGAGCCAATGGAGAGCGCCTCGGTCCGGTTCGGATAGTGGCGGTCATAACTATTAGAGTCAAGCAGTTAACTATACCGCCTTACAGCGCCTTCCCCAGCCAATGCAGTCAACTCACGGCGTCGGACGTGTACTGTTTACTACATGAGTACGCGCCTCCATCGCCACTAGCTTTGCCAAAAGCTGTAACTGAGTACCACGACCGGGTCGGCTGTCGGGAACCGCGTCGTCGTCCGGAGCGGTGGTGCGGCCCAGTGCCGCCCCGACGCCCAGGATCGGGAGATAAGAGCCGGAGACCAACTCCGCGCGCGGTACCGGCGGCAAGCTGCTTTTGCCGTGACTGCGCGAAGCTAAACAGGCATGGCCGCTGGCGTTTAATTAGCGGGCTCTGACTGAGGATATTACGTCTACATTCACGCGGCAGTCAGTACTAACAGAGGCTGGTGTATATTTGCGGAACCCTGTTAATGACACCTTCATGTTAGTGGACATGTTCACTGGTGAACAGTCCCGAAAGTGGAGCAGTGCGACACTTTCGGCGGGGCGGAGGCTAGATGCCGCCACAGGTGAAGCGATGCCCAACCTCAGAACAAGTCTTCTTCTGGTAGACGATCAAGCCCTGACTTGCGCCTGCCTATCGGAGCTTCTCGCTAGACATGGCTATGGAGTTCGGAGTGCGCCTGACGGTTTCTCCGCGCTGGCCGAGATCAGGGAGGATATTCCGGACCTCGTCCTCTCCGACCTGAACATGTCCGGTATGTCCGGCTTTGAACTGCTCTCGGTAGTCCGGCGTCGCTTTCCCTCCATTCGCGTGATCGCCATGAGTGGCTGTTGCCTCTACCAAACCCCCTGCGCTCCAGAAATGACGATGTGATGCCAGCAGCCCATTGCCGGGGTGCAGCGTAGCATGTTGTGCCGCCGTACGAAGTTGTAATAGGCACGATTACACCGCCCACTCGCAATCCACGGTAACCCGTGAAAGCTTAGGGTTACTTCGCACTTTCAGAACCCGGAGGCGCTGCCCCCCTACCGTCTCGATTGGCTCACCCCGCTTAGGGATAATCGACTGGCATTCTTCGTGAATGAAGACGAGCTTGCCCGCTACGAAGTACTCAACGAAGTATTCAACGTCGGACGGATTCGTCGGGATACCCACGGTAGACTAGCTTAAGCTATTCCGCCGGGTTCTTGCTGTTCAATATGGAACACTCTTCTTGCCTGAAGTAGTCTGTTTAGCACTCATAAAGCGAGAATGACGCGGTGTTAACCCAGTAGTTACACGCTATTGTTCACACTATTGGGTAGTGTCACAAAAATGAAACACCGGGCATGATGCTACTTGCGGGTCAATCTTCCCCGTTTCTGTAAAACGGGGCGCACAAATGCCAATGACGATTGCAACGACGCTTCTTGAGTAACTGCGCGACATCAATAAGGCGATTGAGCGCGGAGACACAACGGTGATTCCCCCGATGGTGCTCGACGCGGAGGACTGCGTTCTTCAAATGGAACGAGAACTGATGGCATCGCTTGTCGAAACCGAACGCTTACGGCGCGCTGCCTAAGAAGTTCAGGCAGCCTTCTTCGCATCTCTCTTCTGCTTTAGCCCAACGCTTACGCTGCGCGTCGCATTCGCTTCCACGCTCATGGTGCGCTTTTTCCCCACGGTGACGCCAAGCCAATCGAGCGTCCCCACGGCACAGATACTGTCGGTAATGTTGACCGTGAGCGGCGGATCAGATCCGACAACGGCTCTTCGGCGGAAATGAGAGCTGCCATTGGGATGCGGCTTCCGCCGCAGCCCAACGGCAATCGATTTGCCCCTTCCCCGCAAACCGGTGGATGCAACCTGGATGTACGAGGGACCCCCGCTCGCAAAACGACGCATCATCGCCAAGCTGTCAAGTTCATCATCGCACTTCCATATGTCGTCCAAAACGAATCTGTAGCTCGCTCGATAAATGTCCGCGCCTGCAGCCAAATCCGAACGGCGATGCCCTGGACACCGCTAATCTCACGGCCAACATTACTGTTTCGTTCCCCAGATCACGGTGTGATTGACGTCTTAGAAGAATTCGCCCGCCGGACCTCGCCGGGAACGGCGGGCTTTCTTTGCGCTCCTCTGGATCGAAACTGGCTCGTCCTGCCACAAAAGTTGTACTCGTGCGTGTGCCAAATCATACATCCACCGCGGCTCACTCCCTGCCATGCTTCTGGGAGTAGCACGATCAAGCCCTCTGGGGTTGCCTATCCGTCTTTCTCCCAGTCCCGTTTCCACTCATCGGTCCGCCCTCTCATGTATTGGTCCGTTCGAGCAAATCTTCCGGCGACCCCAGATGATTGCCTGGATCACTTTACTTGTCATCTCCGGGCCTCGGAGCCACCCTCAGCAGTTAGGCGATCTTACACAGAAAAGTCTCGAAGACCTGATGAACATCGAGATAACTTCTGTATCCAAAAAGGAGCAGAGGACCTCTGAGGCTCCTGCGGCGATCTTCGTCATCTCCCGAGAAGACATACGCCGATCCGGAGCACTCAATATTCCCGACCTGCTGCGCATGGTCCCGGGCGTTGACGTAGCCCAGATCGACACTGGCAAATGGGCCATCAGCGCTCGCGGCTTCAATGGCCAATACTCCAATAAACTCCTTGTTTTGGTTGACGGCCGCACGGTCTACACTCCTATCTTCGCCGGTGTTTTCTGGGATTCTCAGAACATTCTTCTCGACACTATCGAGCGCGTCGAAGTCATTCGCGGCCCCGGCGCGGCAGTCTGGGGCGCCAACGCCGTAAACGGCGTCATCAACATCATCACAAGAACTGCCAACGACACGCCCGGTGGCTATCTGGTCGCCGGCGCGGGCAGCAGCGGCACCGGGCCGGAGGCGTTCCTGTATGGGGGAAATGCTCGCAACCTGGGTGCGTGGCGCGTCAGTGCGGAGGGATTCCATTACAGTGCCCTTCCGGCGCTTGGCGGACTCGACGGCCACGATGACTGGCGCCTGATTCGTGGCGGATTCCGAACCGACTCGAAGCTCTCCGCGAAAGATTCCCTCACCACCGAAGGCGAAACGTATCAGGGGAATGCGGGAGAGACGGCCGATACTCCAGTTTCGCTGGAGCCACCGGCGAACGCTGTCCTGGCTCTGCGCGACCGATACTCCGGCTGGAATCTGCTGACCCGATGGAATCGCGTCATCTCGCCGCGCTCGCAGACTTCCCTGCAGGTCTACTTCGACCGGACCACTCGCGGTGACACTACCTACAACATCGGACTGGACACCTTCGATATTGATTTTCAGCACCATTTCGCATGGATCGCGCGACAGGACATCGTCTGGGGGCTCGGCTACCGCCATAGCTCGGATGGCACGGACCCGACTCTGCGAATCTCCTTCACGCCACAGAACCGCGGCACACAGCTGTTCAGCTCGTTTGCGCAGGATGAGATCGTGGTTCGCCCCGACTGTGTGAAACTGAGCCTGGACGCGAGGCTCGAAGATAACGATTACACCGGCTTTGACGTGCAACCATCTGCGCGTCTTGTCTGGACCCCAGACAGCCGGAGTATGTTCTGGAGTGCTGTTTCTGGCGCCGACCGCACCCCCGCCCGCAGCGACACAAACATCCGAGTGAATTACACAGCTTTTCCCGGTCCCGGCGGCCTGCTTGCCCTTGTCAGCCTCTTCGGGAATCCAAATCAAAAGAATGAGCACCTGACATCATTCGAGGCAGGCTACCGAAGCACCTGGACCAGCCGGCTCTCGCTGGATTCAGCGGTTTTTTATAACCGCTATCGCGATCTGACTTCGGTAGAGCCGGGAGCTATACGCCTGGAAGTGAATCCAGCGCCGCTACACCTGCTCATTCCCAGTACGTTCAGTAACGGGCTGTATGGTGAAACACACGGCGTTGAAGTCTTCGCGAACTGGAAGGCTACGAGCTTCTGGACGCTGAGTCCTGGTTATAGTTTCTTCTCCGCGCATCTGCACCGATTCGCCGGGAGCCAGGACTTCACAGATGCTGCTGTAACGGAAGGCAGCTCACCGGACCACCAGGCACAGTTGCGTTCCAGCGTAAGCCTACCCAGGAATCTCCAGTGGAACACCGCGGGCTATTTCGTTAATCGTCTACCAACCCTTGCAGTTCCTTCCTATACTCGGCTTGACAGCAGCTTCATCTGGGATGCGGGTGAGCATTTCTCGTTGGGCGTAGTCGGTCAGAACCTCCTGCGCAACCTTCACCCTGAATTCTCCGGCTCCGACACCACCGTGCAGCCCGGGCTGATGCGGCGCGATGCCTACGCCAAGATTGCTTGGTCCTTCTGAGCGGGAGGCCGCAGTTGGAGCGAGAGGGCGACAATTCGACTGAGGGTATGCTTCAGCGGCGATCCAGCCGCTTCGCCTGCTTTGGCGCGATTCTCTCCTTCCTCCTGCTCGGTTCGGGAGCAACCCAGTGGGTTCGTGGACAGACTACTGCCGAAGAATACCAGGTGAAGGCCGCGTTTCTTTTTCACTTCGCCCAGCTAGTGGACTGGCCTCCCAACGCCATCCGCGACGGAGATCGGTCCCTTATCCTCTGCGTCTTCGACGATGACCAGCAACGGCATGAACTCCAGAGCACACTGGAGGGCAAACTCATCGGCGATCGCGCACTACACATCCGTCTGCTGAGCGATCCTCAGGGTATCCCTGGCTGCAACATCCTCTTTCTCAGTCGTGACGAAGGCCGCCGGCAACCTGCAATCCTGCGGGACCTGCGCGATCAACCTGTTCTCACGGTCGGGGAAACCGAGAGCTTTCTCTCCGACGGCGGGATGATCCGCTTCCGCTTCGAGGCAGATCGAATCCGCTTCGACATTAATCTCACGGCAGCCGATTCGGCTCATCTGAAAATCAGCTCCAGACTGCTTCTTCTTGCCACCTCGGTGACGGGCGCCCGACCGATGAATGGGAGCAGATGAATCATGCGGTTCAGGAACTTCTCCATCCGCCTCAATCTCGCCCTTCTCACCCTTTCGGCCAGCGTTATCGCGGTCCTGCTCGCTTCCCTTGGGTTCGCCATCTATGAACGCCAAAGTTATCGCGCGAGTGCCGTTCGCGAAGTTACGGCTCTGGCCGACACCCTCGGCGCAAACACCGCCGCTTCGCTTGCGTTCAACGATGAGCGGGCCGCCCGGGAGATGCTGAGCGCCCTCTCGACCGAACCGAACGTCCTCGCCGCCTGTCTCTACGACGAACAGGGGCATATTTTTGCCGAATACCACAGGACAGGCAGCCCATCTGCTCCTGTTTTCCCTGCCAGACGCCGCGACGGCGCGTACTTCGGCCGCGAGTCTCTTATTCTCTTCCGCGGCGTCCTTCTCAACGGGGAACGCACAGGCTCCATCGCTCTGGTTTTCGATCTGCGTGAGTTTCGCTCCCGACTTCTCGAATACGCAAAGATCGCCACTCTGGTCATTTTGATCTCTGTTGTTGTCACGTTTCTGGCCTCTCTTCGCCTCGCCGCCTCCATCGCCAATCCCCTCGTGCAACTGGCCGCGCTGGCCGGCCGCATTTCCAGCGACAAGGATTTCTCCGTCCGCGCGAAGATCAGCGCCGGAGGCGAGGCCGGTCTTCTCATCGGCTCATTCAACGAAATGCTTTCCCGGATCGAATCCCGGGAACAGGCGCTCCGTGACGCTCTTAAGTCACTGCAGGAGAGCGAGGAGCGCTATGCACTCGCCGCCCGCGGGGCCAACGACGGTCTGTGGGACTGGAACCTCGTCACCAACGAAATCTACTTCTCATCCCGCTGGGGCCCTATGCTCGGCTATTCGGAGAAAGAAAGCTGGTCCAGCCCCGAGGACTGGTTCGCCCACATTCACGCCGGCGATCGACAGCGTGTCCGCGACGAGATTGCCGCGCACTGCGCGGCCAAGACTCCGGAGTTCGTCTGTGAGTACCGTATGCGCCACAAATCCGGCGGCTACATCTGGACACTGAGCCGCGGGATCGCGGTCCGTGATTCCTCGGGCAAAGCGCTCCGCATGGCAGGCTCACAAACCGACATCACCGAGGGCAAGATCGCTGATCCTCTCACACATATCCCCAATCGCCTCTATTTCATCGACCGCCTCGAGTCCGCGATCGAGACCGTCCGTCAGGAGGGCGGCCTGTTCGCCGTCCTGTTCGTCGATCTGGATGGGTTCAAACTGATCAACGACAACCTCGGGCATGCCGCGGGCGACGAGATGCTCATCGATGTGGCCGGACGCCTCAGCGCCAGCGTGCGCAACGACTCGCGCCGCAGCGGATCTAGGCAATCCACCGTTTCGCGCATCGGAGGAGACGAGTTCGCTATCCTTCTCCTCAATATCCAGCAGGAGCCCGAAGCCTCGGTCGTCGCCGCGCGGGTCCTCGATCGGCTCAGCCAGCCCTTCTATTTCGAGGGACACCGCATGTTTGTCGCGGCCAGCATCGGTATCGCCCTCAGCTCAGCCGGCCGCACTCCCGAAGATCTTCTTCGAAACGCCGATACCGCCATGTATCAAGCCAAGAATAATGGCAAAGGGCGCTTCGAGTTCTTCAACGAGGAACTACGCCTGCGGGTCGACACCAGATTTGACACCGAAACAGGATTGCGCGAGGCGATTGACGGGGGACAACTGGTCCTTCATTATCAGCCCATCGTATCGGACAACGATGGCCACATTCATGGCTTTGAGGCGCTGGTTCGCTGGAATCATCCCGAGCTGGGACTTATCCCCCCCGGCGAGTTCATCTCCATCGCTGAGGAGAGCGATCTCATTCTCCTCCTGGGCCGCTGGGTCCTGCGCGAGGCGTGCCTGCAAGCGGCCGAATGGCGGCGGAGGTTCGCTCCGGATCCTCCTCTTACCGTGAGCGTGAATGTTTCTTCGCGTCAACTGAGCAATCCCCACCTTGTGGAAGATGTGGAAGCTGCCCTGAAGCAGGCCGAACTGAGGCCCGAATTCCTGGCGCTCGAAATGACCGAAAGTTCCATCATGGGAAACGCCGAACAGACGCTGATCACCTTGAACCGTCTGAAGAATATGGGGGTGAGGCTCGGAATCGATGATTTCGGAACGGGCTACTCATCTCTCAGTTATCTCCACCGCCTTCCCTTCGATACACTCAAGATCGACCGCTCCTTTGTTCGTGAACTGAATGCCGGAAAAAGCAGCATAGATATAGTAAGGGCCATTCTGGAATTGGCCCGCTCTCTCAAAGTGGAAGTTATCGCCGAAGGCGTTGAGACCGAGCAGCAATTGTCCAGACTGCGCACTCTGGGTTGCGCTTACTTTCAGGGTTTCCTCTTCTCAAAACCAGTCGACGCCGCGACAGCTGAGTCCCTCTACGGGCAAACTCGCGATTCCCGTTTCTTCACCCTTGCATCCGAAGTGCAACCGCCAGCAGATTCAAATCCTTCCCTGTTGCTTACGTAGTTTTGGCTTCCGCTCTCGTGGTCGGAGGACGGTCTCAGAGTGTGCTCGCGGTGCAGCGATACCGCTCTGGGTGAGCGGCTATCCGAAAGTTTCTTCAGGCCCCCAATGGGGAGCCACGATGGTCAGGTTCGATCAATCCCCTAGCCCAACACCAAGTGGTCGGGCACGCCTTCCGCAGAAGAATCTCCTGCAAAATCCAATCGGATTACGGTCCGGCGCGATCTCAGGGGAGCCCAATGTGGTCAATTTTGTAGCTGTCAGAGTGGTCAATTGTGGTCACTTTTCAGGAAATATTTCAAGTATCGTGGTTCAGTAACGCGAACATGGTGTCTCATAAAGTGCCGGGAATCTCACCACTGGAGGCAACCGGGAAGAGAGTGCTATTGCGGTAGATCCCCAACACGCCAGCGGAGCGTGGCGTGCAAAGAAAGAATGGAACCGATGCTTCCTCGACACAAAACGCGTGATTTGGCGCGCAGCCTCGTTGCTTGCGAGGCCGCTGCAGGTACCACCTCTCTGCAAACCCAACCTGCAAGTGTGCGCGTCTATGAGAGGCTGCGCCGACAGCTCGGCGCACCCGTCGGAGTTGATGGTTTTCAGGCGCTCGCATCTCGCGCGTTGGCTCTGGCGAAGTCCGAATCTCCCCGACTCCGCGCCGTGCAGGTGACGGCAAATGGAGACTTGCACGGTCTCGGCGAAGTTGAATCTCAACCGGATACGGATGAGAACGGCGAGGCCGGAATCATTCTGATTGCGCAGCTACTCGGGCTGTTTCTTATCTTTCTTGGCGAGGCAACGACGCTGCGGTTAATCGAAGATTTACGCCTTCAGGCCGAGGTCAGAACGGAGTCCGCCACGACCACAGGGGACACGACGGGCTCAGCGGCCGATGGAGCAACAATGGCTGCGGCTTTCGAGGACCTTCTGTTAGAAATTGACCGGCTGAGGAGCGTGAGCGAACGCATTCAAACCCTTGCGGATAAACATCCCGGCATGGAGGATGGACTCGTGAGTGTTGCCGGCAACATTCGCAGTATTGCTACGGTTTTGGACGTTTTCACGCTCATCCGAAGCAAGGCGGGCGGCTCGCAAGAAGCACCGAACCTAGAAACGAATCGCTATATGAATTGAGCCCCGCCAGCGCTCTTCCGGATTCGAACCTTTTGGATTTGGACCTGGATGGCGAACAGCTTAACCGCAGGGTCATTTGCGAAAAGAGGTTATCGTCGCCCTGATCCTCCCGCGAAGCGTGTAATAAACATCGGGATCTTCCGCATGGAGAGACGCGACGTTGAACATGACCACTCCTCCGCAAATGCGAGATTTAACTCAACGGCTTCTCACTTATGAAGCCAGTGCGGGCAACACGTCTGAGTCGGTGGAATCTACAATCCTCCGCGTTTACGAGAAGCTGCGCGGAAACCTGTGTCTACTCGCTGGAGTAGCCGGTTTTTATTCGCTGGCTTCTCGTGCTTTGACGCTAGCCAGATCCGAGGCTCCCAGCCTCAGTGCGGTGCAGGTGGCAGCGGATGGAAATCTGCAAGGCATGAGCGCGATTGAGCCTTTAACGAACGTTAAGACAGAGGGGGTCTACGAGGCGGGAGTCACCCTCATTTCTCGCTTGCTCGGGCTGCTTCTAATTTTCCTTGGCGAAGCTTTAACGATGAACCTGGTACGCGACGCGTGGCCGGATGCGGCCCTCGATGATGCCAATCCGCAGAACCGGAGAAAAACGTGAGCACACAAGAAAAAGTGGAAATAAACAACCTGCCGACCGGAGTTCCGGGCCTCGACGAAATTGTGGGCGGCGGTCTTCCGGAGTTCTCGTTCAACATCATCGCGGGTGCTCCCGGAAGCGGGAAGACGACGCTGGCCCACCAGTTCGTGTTTGCCAATGCCACTCCAGAGCGTCCCGCACTCTATTTCACTGTCCTCGGCGAATCCGCCATCAAGATGCTGCGATACCAGCAACAGTACACATTCTTCGATCCGGCCAAACTGCGTGGCTCCATCCGCTTTGTCAACCTGAGTCAGGTTGTCCTAGAGAAAGATCTGGGCGCAGTTTTGGAGGAGATTACCAAGGAAGTTGAAAGGGCCAACCCTGCTGTCGTCGTGGTTGACTCCTTCCGCACCATGGTGCGGAAGCCACAAAGTGACATGGACCTGCAATCCTTCATTCAACGGTTGGCCCTGTTTCTGGCCAGCTGGCAAGCTACAACGTTCCTGATCGGCGAATATGCCGAGGATGAGCTGCGTGACAACCCCATCTTTACTGTCGCCGACGGCCTGTTCTGGCTGCGCCAGACGGCTGAGAGAAATTCCATTGTGCGAAAGTTGCAGATCATCAAACTGCGCGGCCAGGATTCCGTGCCGGGTTTGCATACGTTCCGCATAACGAATGCCGGACTCCAGGCCTTCTCGCGCACGTTTGGGTTGACCGCACGCGTGAGAAATCCGGTCGGCCGACGTCACCTCTCTTTCGGTGTCCCGGAATTGGACAAGATGCTGGATGGCGGCGTGCGCGAAGGCGACAGCCTCCTCGTAGCAGGACCTTCGGGAACCGGAAAATCTGTCCTGGCAACCCAATTCATTGCTGAAGGCGTACGCCAGGGGGAACCGGGAATCGTGGCGGTTTTTGAGGAGCGCCCGCAAGCCTATGCAGAGCGGGCCGCCAGTCTGGGTTTGGATCTGGAAACGCCGCAGAAGGACGGTAAACTCACGATCCTCTATCTCCGCCCCCTGGATCTCTCGGTGGATGAAACCATGCACTCGATTCTCGACGCTGTCCAGAAGATTGGCGCCAAGCGCCTGGTAATCGATTCCCTGGCCGGCTTTGAGATGGCTCTGTCACCCGGTTTCCGCGCTGACTTTCGCGAATCTCTTTACCGGATGATCTTCGCCCTGACAGGGATCGGGGTGACGATTATAAGCACGGTGGAAGTGGATGAGTCTTTCACCGAATTTCCATTCAGTACCTACTCAATCTCTTTCCTTTGCGATGACATCATCCGGTTGCGGTACGTATCCATCGACGGCCAGCTTCGCAAGATTATGGTGGTTATCAAGATGCGCGGCGGCAACCATGCCAAGGATATTCGCGAGTATGAAATCACGTCGAAGGGTGTGGTGCTCATGGACCAACGCTTGACAGGCTATCAGGGTCTTATTAGCGGACTTCCTGTGCGTTCGAGCCGGTCCGCTCAGGAAGAACGGTCCTCCCATGATTCGGAAATCGAGAATCAGACCTAAGGAAACATCCGACGATCCGGAGACCGATCCGTTACCTCAAATCTGTGTGGCCCGGTGACTTCCTTGGGGGAACAGCGGGTCATTTTACGTCGCAGCCGCGGACGAAGCGCGATTCCAGACTGCAATGGATGGCATCCTGACGCGTATCCGCTTTTTCGGCAAAACCACCGCTACCACCCCACCATCCATTTCTCGCTGGCTCGTTTGCGGGCATTTGTGCGCGATTGCGGGGCCTTCTGGACGAGGAAAAACCGGGATGCGCGCACCGCCCCGGCCAATGTTTGCCCCGTGAGCCGACAGGTAGTCCCGGATGCGCGCGCCGATTTGTTTTGGTCCCATCTGGCCGAAAAGGGCCGCCGCTCAGCTTGCGTAAGAGAACCTGTGACACGGAAGTTGTACCCCATCCTGTTCAGAACGAGACATACAGCGCAGGCTGCTCCCTTCTATTCTTCTGGGCATAAGCACGAAGTAGAGTGCCTCTAACCTCATCTCGGGTCCGCTGTTCCTGAAGAACAACGGACCCCCTTTTATCTGCCCGGTCCACTGTTTTGCTATTATTGCGCGGAAACGCCAAATCAGGGCTTGCTGGGAATGACAAAGGTCCCGCCGACACAAGCGTTACCTGCTGTGGATAGCTCGAAACTGAACTGACTCTGCCGGTAGCCATAGGCGCTCCTTGCGCTGGGAATTTCATTTTACACAGTGACCCCAATACCGTGACCTTCCGGAAGGGACGCTCCTTTGCCGCATGGCTGGGACTGGTGCCGGAGCAGCACTCCACCGGCGGGAAGCATCGATGACTGCGCCAGCGCAAACGCAGCGCCATACTCCACTTCGCGATTCCGCGACAGCTTCAACGCCCGCCCCGCTCGCTGTCTCGCCTCCGCGCGATTCCCGAAGAGCGCTTCCCGCACCGCAGCGCCAACTTCCCACAAGCCGGCACGCTCCTGCTCTCCCGTGCGCTCGCTGAAAGTGACAGCTCGATCCGTCGCGTTCCTCGCCTCCGTGAGCCGCCCGTAATACGCCAGCGCAAACGCTTCTTTGTCTGAAATCCATCCCTCTCCGCCAGTCCGCCGCCGCGCCCGCGCCGA
>Ga0182015_10005026_pt1 | contig 13963 bp, 23 predicted proteins | sample 712P3MmetaG_FD_120478 | JGI IMG/M metagenome (GOLD analysis project Ga0182015, IMG submission 120478) | Permafrost microbial communities from Stordalen Mire, Sweden - 712P3M metaG | ecosystem: Environmental > Terrestrial > Soil > Wetlands > Permafrost | place: Sweden: Stordalen | collected...
GCGCAACAACAGGGTCATTGTCAGTCCAATAAGGCATTAAGCCAAAGCCACGACCGACCCAGCCTGGGCAAACCTGAAGCGTGATTAATGTTGGCTTCTGGACAGATCATTGTCGAGTGAGTCACTGTATAGCCTGACATATGTACCATCCCAGAACCATGACGCTTCCATCTGCCTGCGACTTGGAGATCTAGAGGTAGCTGCCTTTCGCGGCATTCCTAGTCGGAGACCATGATTCTGAATCGACACCGTTCGGGCCTCGGAGGGAGTTAGACAATGGAACACTATTGTTTGAAACTGAAAACGCGACGAGTATTGGAGAGCTTACAAACTGTGAGGAACAAGCAAGAGCGTTCCAGAACATGGGATCGCAAAGCCAGCAGGTTGTCCTCAATGACGGAGATGGAGGAGCGTATTTCGGTATGATGGCTTCGAGCGCAGCAAGCACGGTGACCCTGGCGGCTGATCCGTGGTGGGCATGGATGGGAACAACTAACCCACAAGGTGCGATCATGGTGATTCCTTCCGGAACAGGAGTAGGGCAGTATTCATTTTTGCAAAGCTACACCGGACGAACCATAACGCTTGCTACCCCATGGAAGGTGCAACCCGATGGAACATCAGTTGTTGCTATCACCCAGTACGAGCTTTATATGACGTGGGTTCACAACACTTTTAAGAATACTCTAGGAGCTACACTCGTCTTGTCGGATGCCCTCGAAAGCGATGTATCGGACAACAACTTAATCAACTCAGGATTCGGTATTTACATCTCAGCGTTCGGGCCCTACGGTGGTCCGGCATCCTACGGCCCTGTGATGAACACCGATGTTCTTCGCAATAAAATCTCGGTGGGACAGGGTAACGATATTTGGATTGCTCCGAACTTCAATCTATCTGGAATCGGAATGGAAGACTTCCCAGGTTGTGCACTCTCGGGCCTTATGGTACGTGATAACGTTGTGCCAGCTGTGAACACGATCTTCAGCTCAGACGGCGTGAATGGAGCTAATGCCGCGATCATTGAACAGAATCAGGCGAATACCGCCTTTTGGCTGCCCGTGCCTGGGTTCCTGATACGAGACAATTCACCGCCGCCTGAGGAGTAAGGTAGCCAGGCCCACCCTCTGAGCAGACGGCCTATTGGATCGATAGGTCGTGAGCCTCTTAGCCGCATCGCACCTGTTTGTGTGAACTAACTCATAACGTAGTGTGAGGAACATACCGGCAATGCGCAACAGTGTTCGAGGGCCGGGTAGATCAGAGACAAGGGACACGCTAGAGCTTAAACAGCAGAGTGCCAAAGTCTATTACAACGCTAACAAAAGCCGCCCTGATAAAGGCGTATACATGCATTGCAATACTGACGGACTTTAATGGGGTCAGCGCCAACGTGGTAGAGCAAAACATTGCCTACTGACAGCCGACTTTTACTACTCCAGGCTTCTTGATACAAGACAATACGCCGCTGCCAGTGTCAGACACACATACACTGAACGCCCCGCAGACGAGACCCAATGTACAAAGGCACGTGATCGGACAGAGCCTCGGAGGAAAGATGTGATGCCGAAGTCGAGGAGTTCTTGAATGCCCGGAGGTCTCCCCGTAGGTCAAAAACCTAAACTTTAATTAATGTAATTCTCGTAATGTTTGCGGTGTATATTCTGATTCAGTACGAGGAGTGACTCGGAAAACCGCCCCATACCTACCATCGACAATCAGAGATGGTGATACAACCGCGCACAGAGCCAACGCTGACGGAGGCCGTCCGCAGCAGATAAGGGCAGCTCATGACCAGGCAGTCGACCATCGTGCGCCCTGACGCGCTTGAGCAGGCGATTCTGACCGTCATCCAGGACGCTCGAATTCCCAAGACTCTGCGGACCGCTCTGGAGGTTTACGGGCGGCGATGGGCCGAGCCGAATAAACCTGAAGCCGGAACGATGCGTCCTGGGCATACCGAGGTTACCTGCCTTCCGGAGATACTCCGTTCGAGCGATGCAGAGCCTTATCCCTGCATCTCACCAGGTTTCGCCTATGAAGACGACTTTCTTCTGAGTTCTGAGAGCGCTGTAATAGAGCAGGGACTCAGGATTCGCGTGCAGTTCAATAAACCGTCGCTCGACTGGTCGGTGGAGATCAATGGTCACCGCAACGAAGGCGTTACGAGCGAAGTTATGGAAGCGCTCATCGAGTCTGCTGTCGTCGCTGCCGTGACATTACTGAGAGCATTTTCCCGCCGAACCCAATAGGCCATGAATGCGCCGTAGTACGGGGTGGTAATGGCACACGGCAATTATCGGCTTGCTCCGTCTCGGCCAAGCTTAATTATTGTCGGGTACTCGTTTGCTCCAAGAACTTGGAGTTTGCAACCAGAATTTCTTGTCCTGCGTTGGTCAGGACAGTGTGAGTGGGAGTAATCGCGGTCAGTGTGCCAGTATGGCCCGCAATTGTCAGACTATTGCCGACCGCAAGAAACTTTCGCGTATAGAACCCGGTCACTATATTCCGCAAGACCTCCCACGTGCCAAGTCCAAACGCAAGCCCAAAGCCAAGAGCGGCCGCCCCGAGAACAAAGCTGGTCACAATTCGAACCATCTCTGTGTCAATTTTCAACTGACCTATCGCCATCATAGCGACGAGGAAAATGATAAGGGCTGATACTAGTTTCCCCAGTGCCGGGGCAGAAACCCATCCGGAGCTCTCAGCCGCTCGCGTTGCAACCTGTCCTGTAAACTGACCAACGGTTGTGCCAAGGATCAAAAGCACAAGGGCTGCAAGGACGCTGGGCAGATATGAGAAGAAGGCTCCTATGGCATTGGAGACCGCAATTAAGCCGATGACGTCGCTCGCGATCTTGGCCACAAGGAATACGATCAGAAAGAAGGCGAGCTTTGAAAGTAGGAGGCTTGGCTGCTGACTCAGCCCGGTCCTCCTCAGTGCCTTGGTAACGCCGGCTTTCTCGGTCAAGCTGTCAAAGCGCACCCGGATGAGCATCGTCCGCAGGGCGACTTCGATCCCCTTGGCCAAAACCCAACCGACAATTATCAGTAGAATCCCGACAGTTATCCTGGGAATTGCCGAAGCAATCAAGTTACCGAGAGCAGCAAGGGCCTCAAGAAGGTTTCTTTTCATGGCTGGCATCCTTTCTCGTGCCTGTTCGATGGGGTCGATCGCTCAAAATAGACCAAAACTCTCTGAGGGCTAGCAAAGGCACGTCCACTGAGAACGACGCCAATTGGCCTACAGTCTTGCGGACGTTAATCGTACGCCGAATTCGCTTCACGAGGCCGCGCGAGACGTTGTGCTCGAACACTGCCAACGCCGAAATGGGCTCTCCTAGATCGATTTCGTCGGCATCCCGTGTCTCGGAGTTTTCGGGTTCATCGCTCATTTTGCACGTAAGGACATGGCGCCAGATTGCCCCTCTGGTATCGTTCCCGAAAAACCGCGCGGGCACGCTTAATGCGCATCTTCGTCGCGGGCAGACTGATGCCGAGCGATTGAGCTACTTCTTGGTACGACAGCCCGTCCATGTCGCACAGAAGCAGCGGGATTCTGATGGTGTTTGGCATGGAATCCAACACCTCGCTGATCAGTTGCTGATCGCTGATTGCTGCTGCCCACTCGCCCGCCGTGACTGGAACCTTGAGTTGATCAAATACGTTCACATTTTCCTCCTCGATCCCAACGAAAGACCGGGCGCCTTGCTTCCTTAAATGGTCTAGGCAATGGTTAACCTTTATTCGTTGGAGCCAGCCCGCAAACGAAGACCTTCCCTCGAAACGGGGTAGACCGAAGAACGCCTTTACCAGAACCTCCTGAGCAAGGTCTTCAGCATTGTTCTGATCATGAGTGATGAACCTGCAGTTGGCAACAACCCGTCCCTGATAGCGCAAGACCAGCTGCTCGAAAGCCCGCAGATCACCCTCTGGGGCTTTACGAGCTTCCTGTAAAAGCAGTTCATCCGGATCGGCGGCGGAAAAGGGAGAGCGTTCATCGGAGGGTGGGCTCATGTGGCATACAGAATCTCATAAGCACCCGTGTTCTTCAAAGGACCATCGCCAGTAACGGAGTCGCTTTCTAGTTACGAGCGATCGTGACATCTCTCAAGATGTGACTTTTGCGGCCGACCTGCCGTCTTCATCTATAACTGCAAGAAATGCAGACGAATCACGAATGGGTCTCAAGGACGTTGCTCTGCCTTGGGGATCCGGCGGCTTTTCCGTTTGTCAACGGTTTGGTAGTTAACGTTTCTGCTTTGGGCCAAAGCTTGAAAACTTCCGCTTTTAACAGCGGGAGACTCGTTGCATTTCGGGGCTGGAATGACACCCGCACGGCAGAAGGAGTTGCCTTCTTCGGAGCGAGAGGTCCCGTGTGGCTTGCTTTGGGCCGCCGCGATTGTGGGCATTCAGACGGGCTCAATGTTTCTGCTTGGTGGCCTATGACACAAGAGCAAGACACAGTTGTTGAGAGGGCGTACAGGGAATTCTGGGACGCCAAGGAAGCTTTGCAGGCTCTAGAAGCCGCTTGCGTGGAGATATCCGAGTCGTCTTCGATAACGACCGACGAAGGCTATTTGATGCTTGCGCCTTCAGGTATCCGCTTACTCGATACTGAGTACGTTAGGAAAGTAGTCGCGGAATATCGTGCCGCGAGACTACATGTGGGTGCCCTTAGGAAACGTCTCATGGACCTCGGGGAACCCGACCCTGAGTAACAATCTCAAAAAGAAGTTCTGGCCGTGCACCGACACAATGAAGTCTCAAATGTGTTTCGGATACGCAACACCGTGCTATGCGACAAGATGCAGCCGGACTTCTGGCTTGGTTATTGACAAAGACCGAAATCGAGAATTCTAATGAGCGCACTGAATTGATCCCAGCGGGCTCCGTCGTAAAGATCGATACAAGGAAGCGCCAAATTTCCTCGAAGAAGGACTGGACCCGTGAATTCCAGCGGCCAATCTATTTCCTGGCAACCCGGGAGGGGTATGTCTGCGGCTGGTGCGAATTGGATAAGACCTCGGAATGGTTGAACCTGATCCCTCATCTCTATCGCCTGTCTCCAGACGGAGACGGAAGTAACATGAAGAAATAGAAAGCGTGGGGCGCGTTGTGGCTGTCGCCATTCGATTGTGAGAATGAATTTAGTAGGTTCAAGGAATTCATGGGACACCGGGATCCGACTAAGAACAATATCGCTTTCAATTTGACCCGGCTCCGAGCGTTACTGTCTCGTCGCGGTCACGGCTCGACGCGAGGCAGTGGCCCAGGGTCAGGGAGTCGGACGCGACTTCGCGACGAGAGCGGGTTGGGGGATGTCCGGTCACGGTCCGTTCACTTGGCCACGCGTCCGAAAGTCGCGCAAAGCTTTTGCCCAGCAAGCAGGCGGCCACAGACCTTGATCCCACCATCGGACGTCCAGCCCGTGAGTCTCTCGCAATATTTGGTTTTGATCACTCATCCATGCACATGGAGCGGCTTTAATGTCGGTTTCAGGAGGATTTATTGAATATGAATGAACCTTAAGAGGCCTCAACGAATTGGAGACAACGTGAACACTTTTGTCATTGCACTGCTACTGGTTGTTTCGTTCCTCACTTTCGGAGCGACGATGCTAATTCATTACCCGCAGAAGATGGATGCATGTCTCAACTCGGATGAGCGGGTTGAGAGCAAGCACGTTATGACCAGGGAGCTATCGCAAAAGCAGGGGCCGGCTTCGAATGCTGATCTTTACAAGCGGGATTAGCACCGCCAAGGACGACAGATGACACCATCTCGCCCGTTAACTTGCGCGTAGTGGGTCCGATTCGTCCACCGTGAAGCGTACAAAACCCCGTTGCCATCAGGCGAGATTTGCCCGTCAGGTTAGAAGGGGCCGGCCCACACTGATCGTGTTCCCGTCCTTTTCGACCTTGCCATTGGCGGCTAACTTCGCGAGATCATTTGAATTGTCCACTCTTCCTGCAAAACGGGGTTTCAGCTAACTTGCCTGCTTGACCTCACCCGGGGAGAGGAAATTTACGGAAACGCCAACTTTCAGGCAGCCCGACCGAGGCTTGGAGATAGGTCCTCAAACCAATGCTAAGCTTGCACTCGACTGCATCAGAGCGGTGTAGATTGGACGAAGTTCGTCGTCGTGCCTACGAAAACAGGCGACCTAGCGATTGCCGGTCCCCCTGCCAAGGCTTACAACCAGCTCAACGCGTACTTTGCCACGGCGCCCGGCAACTATGCGCAGAACCTGCGCAAGCTCTACTTGTTGAACACAAACTACGCGGACCTGTCGTTTTTCTTTACGATCCTCGCCGGCGAGAAACGCAATCCGCATCTGGACACCGAATATCTCGCCGTGCTCGAAACCGACAACGCTACACCATACTTTCTCAATTTGCACAATGGAGAGGTTCCGCACACTCTGATTCTGGGCATGACCGGCAGTGGCAAAACATATTTGATCACGTTCAAAGAACTCGATGTTGTCTCACTCCGTGTGATTGCTGCAACCGTTGAGACTCATGGCGAGCATCTCGCCTTCTTGAGAGCAGACGGTTGGCTTGCAGCTTTGGTCCTCGCCGAAAACTTAAAGAGTGGTTCGAGCTGTTGGCATAGGGCCCTCTGGATTTCTCAGGCAGGAAACATGTTTGGCGATATCGGAACTGTAAAGATTACGCTCAGTTGTAATGGTGAAAAGTACGCGCACTTGTGTAAAACTATCGGTCCCAGGGGAGAGAACAATCCGTGCCCATAGGAAACGGCGAAAGGCTCCGTGCGATTCGGCAGCAACGGCAACTGTCTTTGCGCGAGGTCGAAAAACTTAGTCTTCGGTTCGCTCAGGAGCGTGGCAGTCAATCACACCGGGTGTCTGCCAGTTGGCTTGACCGTCTGGAACGCGGGAAACATGAATTGACGGTCAGCAAGCTCATAGCTTTAGCCAGCATTTACAACATACCGGCAGAGCAACTGTTGCACACGATTTGTCCCGTAAGCCCTCAGCCCACAGTCAAGCAACTTTTGAGCCCAAATGCGACCATGCTGTTGACGAAAGGACCAATGGAAGAGCAGGCAAAGTATCTGATATCGGAGACACTTGGCATCGAGCAGCTATCGGAGGAGACTTCACTTCTTGCACCGGATGGGGGAGTGCAAACCCCCTTTAGGCGGGGCATCATCGGGAAGCGCGATCGTACTTTAGAGCCCATGATTCCGCCGGGGTCGATTGTTCATATCGATACCCAGAAACGCGCCATCTCATCGAGGAGAGAATGGAAGCATGAATTTCAACGGCCCGTCTATTTCCTCGTGACCCGCGACGCCTACGTCTGTGGTTGGTGCGAATTGGATAAGAACTCCGAATGGTTGACGCTCGTTCCCCATCCCTTGTCACCAGCCTCCAGTCGGAGGTGGAAGTATAGGACAGAAATCGAAAACCTGGGACGTGTTGTCGTGGTGGCTGTTCGATTGGCTGAATGAATTTAGCCGATCTGAGAAGTTCGCTAAATTTAACGGTGCAATCGCCGTTCGTTCCTTATGGATAGTGGCTGGAAGCCTTTGCACCGCGCCCAGGCGAGAGCCCTCTAAACAGTCATACCGCTCCGGTAAAGCGTGGGCGGCCAATTAGCTCAAACGCTAGTACCACGACCAAGCCGCCACGCAGGAAGATGAGTTCAGAAGGACGGGCAAGGATAGCAGCCGCCTCTTGAACCGCCTGACCCACTTCCCACCCCCTCTTCCCTCCCTGACCTCACATCCTGCATCCTGCCAGTCTTTTATACGCAGCAGGATAGCGGCTTACAGGTGCTCATAGGTCGTGGCAGAGATTGTTAGGCCATGTTGGAGAGGAAGTGGCAATCAGGGCTGACGGTCCTGAGCCAGACAGCGGCTCTAGCTCCGCAAATGGCACTATGGGGCGGGCTCCGGCCGGGAGCCTCCCCGGGAGAATGCTTTTAGAAGGGGTACCAGTTGACTTTCCTCCACTGTCCCAACGTGGAATGTGCCACGATATTGGAAGCGCTGGTTAATCCCGCTTGCAACGGCCAGTATTCAGAGACAGAGCCAGCTTTTGTGATAGTTCCCTTATTAGGTGGTTGAGATGGGCGTCAGTTCGTCGCCGGTCATGTATTTTGGCGATGGAATGCATTACGGTGGTATGGTGCTTGCCGCCAAACTGCCGTCCGATTTCCGGCAGAGATGCGTCGGTCATCTGCTTGGCTAGATAAATGGCGATCTGACGCGGCACTGCCACTTCCCGCCGCGTGCTTTCTTGTTTTAGCTCTTCAACGGATAGGCCAAACAAGTAGGCGACGGCCTCCTGTATTGACTTGATCGTGTCTTCTCGTACCTTCGGCTTTTCCATACGACGGGAGTCCTTTCAGGCCGCCAGTTTACTGGTCGTGGCTTTGAGCCAGCTCGACCTCGCCAAGGTCCCGATCCATTTGAGAGAGTTCAGTCTCGCAGTCTGAAGCCTTGTAGAGATGAAATCTAGTATAGCAACCGCGGGCTTTGCGTAGGTCTGTAACCAACCTGGCGCTGGGATGCCAGATGTCCGCTATCAGAGCCTGATCAGCTTGTAGTCGCTGATACATCGCGAACTCAGTCCGGTCGTGTTGTGCCTGTTGTGAATTTGTGAGCGAAATAGCAAGGAAGAGAAGCAGCATGTTCTATTCTCCTTTACGCTTCCACGCTACAAAAGAAACATAAACTGTGTCCCATTTACACCATTAAGTATCACTCACGCCCCGGCTCACAAGCTCAAAACAGGTATTAATGTGCCGGCTAGCGGACTGTTCATCTTGGCCAAGCATCTTTGCAACATGAAACAGTTACTGGTCTGCTGTCCAGGCGAACTCTTAGAGCCTGCGCATGACGATAGGCCCAGGCCAATCCGCTGTGAGGTCTGGCTTTGGCATTTGAGGTAGCCCTTTGCATCGCCGTGGCTCTCACCTGAAGATTGTGGCACAGTTTCCGTTGAGTGGACCGCTGGGCAGACAGCGACGAGCACCTGTCCGGTGAAGGCTGAAGAAGTCCGTAAGGACCTCGGCTAGACCGGCCTGGCGGGCCCCTGCCTCTGGTTGCACTTCATCGAATCATTCCGCTGGTCACAACATGCTTGCTCTCGACCGGCTCATCCGAATTGAGAAATGCATCCACCTTCTGCGGGCGGTGCATTAGCATCAGCGCTCCGAGAGTGAGGAACGAAACAAGCAGTAGCAGTGAAATGATAAAACTCTTCACGTTGTCTTTGTGTGATGCCCTCCGCACACTCTTCGATGGGAAGGAAGCTTCGGACGAACATTTCGCGCTAAGTAATTTAGAACCCATCCACTGACTCCCATTTGTTCCGGCCACTGAAGCCGCGGCCCATTGTGCCGATTCGCCGCTGACCGACAGCCAGAGCTGTCTGTTCCCGGATGGACGCGCGACGGCTACATGCCGACGCCCAGCTACGTTCATTCATGTCCAAAAAATCTTCCTGAAATCGACATTAAAACCGCTTCATGCGCATGGATAGAGATGATCGAAATAGTAAAGTATTGCTAGAGGCTCTCGACCGTTGTGACCTCTCGTTTCGTTCAACATTTGTCGGCACGCTCGATTACGAATGCTCCTGGATGTGATGTTGCTACGTCTCCAAGCATCATGAAATAAAATTAATGTATGTTCAATGACGCTGGTCCGGCTACAATCCCCGTGGATGAGTTTATATATACCCTACCGTGTGTATGCGCGTGATAAAGATAAGTAATAATGACGGTATCGTTTCGCCTATTGTAGGTGAATAACGATAAAGAGTTGTGTTGGTATTTGTCGTTGCTACCCTGGTGAGACTTACTGCAATGGAGGCGTCTTTAATGCAGCCAATAACATTCAAGCTCTATCGCCATGACACAGACGAAAACTGGTCAGTTGATATTGATGGCAAAGTACACCGCCACGCTTTAAGCGAGATTCTTCATGGGCTAGGAGAATATGGTGTCGTTGCCGAACAGCACTCCGATTTAAAGCGTGAAGCTCGGACCGACATCGCTCAGCAACAGTCATCTACATGCCCCTAGTCGTCGATGGCGGGGAACCCGCTCCAGGCAGTTCACGGAGGATCGTCGGGTCCGATGAGTTAGGACAGAAACTGCAAGCTTTTCTGGTCGATCCCGTCTTCGCTTGAGAAGAAGAGCCCGCTCAAGTGCAGGAAGCGGGGCTCTCGGGCCGCGCCTATCGTCTTGGGTCTATAGACACTATGTTGAACGGAAGCCTCCTGTGTCCGGGCTGCGCCGAGCGACCCAAGAGGAATTCAAGTATTGCCGCTTACATCGTCGCCGAATATACGTGCCGCTCATCGACTGCCATGCATGTTTGCGCACCTTGTGGGCTCGCGCCAGTAGTTGAAGTAACTGTGGTGGTGTGCGACGCGGACGATCTGCATCACGGATGCGATGGCCGCCACGCTTGCCGCTCAGATGTTCGCGCAGTAACTCACCGGTGCGAGGATCAAGCAGACCCACGAACATCGCGTCCCACTGCACATGTACCTGGCGCCCGATCCAGCCGGCCGGCGCTCCATAGTAAGCAGCTTCCACCTCCACGCAGCCATCCAGGTGAACCGTGCGCTCGCCGTACTGATAGTAGCGAAACGGCTCCAGCGGCAACGCTTGCGGCGAGGACTTCTCTTCTGCGAACATCGCCGCCACCTGCCGCTTGGTCCGGCCATGGATGCGCTTGCCGGCCCAGCGTTCTTCCCAGTGGTCCAGATATGCTTGCGCTTCTTCCAGGCTCTCGAAACGCTTGCCCTTCAGAGGAGTCTTCTGCACATGGCCGACTCCGGACTCAACCTTGCTTTGCGATCAGGATCACGAACTCGGCACGGCAGAGCCTTCACGCCGTAGTGCGCGAGAACGTCGCGATACAAGGGATTTAGCAAGGATCGTAGATGTCGACAGATAACACGCCTTCGCGTAGATTGTCAGGAACAACCACCCGCGTCGAACCACCCAACCGCCGAAATGCCTTCTCATGCAGCTCAGCCCACCCCCGAGTACTTGATCGGAACACCCGCAGTCGTACCGACTTGCGCCTGTAGCCCAATGTCAGTACAAACAGCCGCGTACTCCGGTACTTGCTGCTGTCGGGATCGCGCACTATCGGCCCCCGTGCCGTAATCAACCTGCGACTCTTCACCCGGTCGCGTTTCGATTCTGCTTGCTACCCACTCTTGACCTGTTCATGATAGAGCTCCTTGTTGTTGAGGCCTGTCCACGCACGATCACCGATCGTGCAACCGATCTTCCTATTGGTTAATACTCGTTAGGGATAGGAGTTTGACTTATTGAATGCTTTTTTTTATGAATTTTGCCTGGCCATCGTCGCCACCGAGCGGGATCGGGCCTTGGATCGAGCAGCACCCGGAATACATGCGTCTCGAGGTCTTTGGGGCCACCCATTTTGAGCACGCTCCTTCTGTAGTGGGCATCCGGAAGTCGGTTCGGAATCTCGTTCTGGCGACGGAGAAGCCGAACCAACGGCGGGCGCGGGCAGCATCTGGATGTGGTTACGCGGCGATGAAGTCGAATATCGGGTCGGGTTATCTGGGAGGGACTCGGTCGTGTTCATCAAGCAAATGGTTCACTGCCGTCAGCAGGTGGATGGTCCCCAGCACCACTTCTGTGCCAAGGGAAGGGGAGACTTCAACTACACTGCGCCTGGAAAGCCCGGACTCGACCTGGCATGGCGACTTGGAGGTGGGCCGATAGTGCAAGAGCCGGGGCCTATCGGATGGTGAGAGGACCTGTTCACCATCCGCACTCACACGTCGCCGGGCGCGCGTCGTAACTATGAGTGCGCTTCCCCGTCCTCGCGTAACTGTGGTTGAGGTCGTGATCGGGAAAAGCATGGGGTTCTTCGAAATAACGAGACTGGGCAACCCAGGGAATCGACCCCATGCGGTCATGCTTTCGGTCCTAGCGCAATGCATCGCGCAGTGGTGAGATCCGATTTTCGCCGTGCGGCCAACGAAGGTCTTTGAGAAACGACTGCGGTATCAACACGTTATCCCCGACACTGCGGGTGGTGGGTGGCCATCCGAAATAAGGTTGCCGAGCCGAACTGCTCGATCACCGCCATGGCAGTCTTCAATCGAGCTGACTGCTCGGCGCTCGCGCTTCTATAAGGTCGAGCGAGCGCGGCTCGCGCGACCTTATAGAAATTCTTCGTGGCAAGTCGAGAGAAGAGAGCCGACCGGGAGAGAAGTCGACCGCGTGCCGCGGCCGAGATGAGCTTTCGCCCCTCTACTCCACTCGGTGTCCAATCTCGGGACATTCATCCGTTGCTTACGAATCACGTCTGGCTCCAGTTTCGATAAACGGTAGCAGGACTGGTCCGGCCAAGGGCGGTTGCCCATCCTCCACGCCTGGAGGATAGACACCCAAAAAAAGCTGCGAAATAGTTCTGCTCAATATCGCGTGGGGCCACTTCCGCCGGTATTCCCTATCATGCGAAACTTAAAAACAAATCCAAAGAAGGCGGCGGCCAAGTCCCAGGCCGCTGCAAGCCGGCACAACCAACTGATCCACCCTACCGACCTCATTCTCGCAAAAACCATCGTGGAGCTGTCGGAGAAGTGTCATTATCAGCCTATAGAGAATCTGACACTGTCGGGTTTCAACCCTGAACGCGCTTTCGGTATCTTTATCGCTTACCTGAATGCTGTCAGCACTCGTATTGGACCAAAGTGGGTAGGCGCCGCGCGAGCCGCAAGGCTCATTGGAGTTTCCCGCAGCCAGGTGCAAGCGATGGCTGAGGCCGGGGAGATACGGTCGATGAGGGTCGGACGCGGATATCGCTTTTTCGAAGCTGACTTGCTGGCCTGGATCGTGGCCCAGCCAGTGACACCGCAGGAAGCGGAGTTGGCGATACATCCAGATCCTGGCCGCCCGCGTAGACCACAGCGAAACCCCTGAGTCCAAACCCATAACTTCTCCAAGCTGTCGACGGTGCCGTCTGTGGGCCACGGCAAACGCCCCGGCTTGGAGAGGTCTGGGCATCGATTCGTCTACACCGCTTGCGCTATGCGTTCCACCAGCTACGGCGGCTTCCGATTTTCGCGCGTACGCTCCCGCTCACCATGGGCAACAGGAGAGCCGGAGGCTCTCGACCGTGTCCCGGCTTACGGGGCCATTTTCGATGCAACATAGCCCGAGCCGCTGGACCTCGTTGATTCGGCTCTCAGTGCCGCAACTTCAGCTCAAAAAATCGCAACGCAGCAGAAAACCGTCTACCAGATTCCTGTTATAGAGAGACGGATTCGATCTCGAGTCCAGATCGATCCTTCTCTTCACCGTTCGCGCCGTAGGAGGCCAAAATGACCGACTTGTTTCAAGACAACCAACAGAGAAGGGGGGAAGACCCGCAGGCAATCGTTGCCATCGATGAAGCTGATGGTAATGCTCCAGCTTTACCCGCCAGCTCGAGCAGGCTACCGACCACAGAATCCCCCGATGCCCTGGGAACTCCAGAGTTGCTCCGCAGGGCGACCGACGGCACCAGCGAAACTGTTGAACTACACACCCAAATTAAGCAGATGATCCGCCGCCGCACTCTTCTCCCGGACAATGTCAGTGCCCTGGTTGCGTTTTGGGCCATTTCAACCTGGTTTCAGGAAGCCTTTACGGTCTTTCCCTGTCTCGCGGTCAGCGGCCGAGCTCATGAGGGGCGGTTGTCTTGCGGGTCCTCCATGATCTTTGTTGCGCACCGATCCTATTGGCCGGATTTAAGCGGGCCGATCTCAAAGACCTCAACCGCCACCGCACTTTGCTGGTTTCGGAGCAAAACCTGGATGCCCGGACGGCCGCCCTGTTCGGCAATCTCACCAACCGGGACTTCATGCTCGTCGAGCAAGGTTCCTATCTATATTGCGCCAGCTCGAAAGCAGTCTACATCGGCGAGAATCCTGCCTTACAGAGGATCCA
>Ga0182015_10005028_pt1 | contig 13962 bp, 13 predicted proteins | sample 712P3MmetaG_FD_120478 | JGI IMG/M metagenome (GOLD analysis project Ga0182015, IMG submission 120478) | Permafrost microbial communities from Stordalen Mire, Sweden - 712P3M metaG | ecosystem: Environmental > Terrestrial > Soil > Wetlands > Permafrost | place: Sweden: Stordalen | collected...
GACGGCGGCCTCTACGCGCCGCCGGCCATGGTCGAGGCCAGGAAGAAGGAGGTCGAGTCGGAGGAGGTCGACCCCGAGAACTTCCCGGAGGCGCCGCCGCCCTCGGAGCCCGCTCCCCAGGCGTCATCGGAGGCGCCCGCCGCCGAGCCCGTCATGCCCGAGCCCGAGGCCGCTGCGCCCGCCCCGGCCCCCGACCTTCCCCCCCCGACAGAGCGCCCCGTCGCCTAGCGCAAACGGATCGAGTGGCTCCCGTCGGCCTCGATATCTAGGTCAAGGTGCCAGGCGTCGGCGGGCATCCAGTCGCCCAGCTTCTCCGGCCACTCGACCGCGAGGCACCAGGGGCTGACGAGGAACTCGTCAAGCAGGAGGTCCTCGGCCTCGCGCGGGGATCCGATCCGGTAGGCGTCCAGGTGCGCCAGCATGCGGCTTCCGCCCCCGTGTATCGTGTAGATCGTGAACGTCGGGCTGGTCACGGGGCCCGGTATCCCGAGACCGAGCGCGAGCCCCTGGACCCACGTCGTCTTGCCGGCGCCGAGGTCCCCGTGCAGGGCGACGGTCGCATCCGCGGGCAGCTCGGCGGCCCACGCCGCCGCGAGGGCGCGCGTCTCGTCGGCCGTGCCGGTCCTGACGCCGGCGCGGAGCCTATCGGAGGTGTTCGTAGCCACGGTAGTCCCCGAGCTTGATCGCTTCGGACGGCACGGCGCCCCGGCGCACGAACGTCCCGATGCAGGTGAGGCGCGTGCGCGGGAACGCCCTGCGCCATGCGTTCTCAAGGGAGGCGCGCGGCGCCCTGGCCGCCACGCTGAAGAGGAGCTCGTAGTCCTCGCCGTCGCACAGGGCCTCGCGGACGGTTGCCCGCGCCCGCCGGGGCAGCATCGCGGCGTAGACCGCGGGAGCGCCGCCGCGTGGCGTCAGCGCCGGCAGGTCCTTCGCCAGGCCGTCGCTCACGTCCAGCATCGAGCGCACCTCGGGGCGCCCGGCGAGCCACGCCCCCTCGGCGAGGCGGGGCTCGAAGCGGTGGTGGTGGCCGCTCGGCAGGCTCCGGCCGAGCGTCCCCGTCACGTAGATCCAGTCGCCCGCGCGCGCGCCCGTCCGCAGGAGCACCCGCTTGCCCGATTCGCCGACCAGGGTGAGCGTGGCGACGAAGGAGCCCGGGGCCCGGGCGACGTCGCCCCCCACGACCGGCACGCCGTGGCGGCGGCTCTCCCGGGCGAGCCCCCGGTGGAACCCGGCGAGCCACGAGAGGGAAACCCTCCCGTCGATGGCCAGCGCCACCACCGCGGCGCGCGGGCGCCCCCCCATGGCAGCGATGTCGCTCAGGTTGCGCTTGAGGAGCTTCGCCCCCGCCTGCCGGGCGGGGACCTTGCCGTCGAAGTGGACCCCGTGGACCACGGGGTCGACCGTGATCAGCTCGCGGTCGCGCGCGGGGCGAAGGACCGCGCAGTCGTCGCCAATGCCCTCGGGCGGCGCGGGTGACGCGGCGCCGAGCCACCTGCGGATCAAGCGTATCAGCTTCTCCTCGCCGACCGAGGCCACCGAGCCGCGCAAGGTCCTCGAGAAAAGGGACGGGGAGCTCATGAGCGGATCCCCGCGGCGACGAGGACGAAGGTGTTAAGGTTGAAGAGCGCGTGCGCGACGATGACCGTGCCGATCGTCCCCGTGCGCTCGTAGGCGACGCAGAAGACCGCCGCCAGGACGATGAGGGGCGCCAGGCTCGGGAGCCCGACCAGGTGGCTGTCCCACGAGACGTGGAGCGAGCCGAAGAGGGCCGAAGTGAGGCCGATCGCCATCCAGCGCGGGACCCGGGTGCGGAAGTAGCGGAAGAGCCCGCCCCGGAAGATGACCTCCTCCGTAACCGGGGCGAGGAGGATGGCGATCGCCATCAGCGAGGCCTTCACCCACGGGGAGTTGGTGTTCTCGAGGACGTCAACAAGGTCCTGGTTCTCCATGGGAAATCCGAGCTTGGTGAGGACAAAGGCCCAGGACAGGTTGGCCGCCACGACGAGGGGCATGACGATCAGGAACGTGGCGACCCCGCTCCTGAACACCCCCCGGGCCAGCGGCGGGATGGCGGCCCCCGCCGCCCGCGCCCTGTAGAAGAGGTGGAACCCGAGGATGCCGAGGAGGAGGCCGAGGTCCTGCACGGCGCCGCCCAGGACCTTGGTCGCGTCCTCCCCCGGGTGGACGTAGCGCAGGACGACGGTGGTCATCCCGCCGAGGACGAGGTAACCGAGGACGGCGCAGAACGCGTAGCACGCGAAGTCGATCGGCGGCAGGTCCCACGGGGGCAGGGCGGCCACCCCGGCCTCCCGGGCCCGCCGGCTCAGGACCAGCCTCCAGATGAGGAACAGCCCGCAGAGGCCGAGGGCGACCTCGAAGCCGACGGCCGCGACGGCGGCCGGGGTGAGCTGGTCAGCCGGGGTCACGACGCCGCGAACGGGAACACGACCCGGCCGTCGACAATCGTCGTCTTCACGCGGCCCCGGAAGGTCCGGCCGTTCCACGGGGAATTGCTGGACTTGCTGCTGCCGGCCTTGGCGTCGTAGGTCCACGCCTCGTCGGGGTCGAAGATGCATATGTCGGCCGCCGATCCGGCGGCCAGCGTCCCCGCCGCGAGCCCGAGGACGCCCGCGGGCCTGCGCGTCATCAGGTCGATGACGTGCGGGAGCTTGAACTTGGCCTGGCGGACGAGGACCTCCAGCACGACCGGCAGCGCCGTCTCAAGCCCGATGATGCCGTTCGGGGCGTAGTCGAACTCCTTGTCCTTCTCATAGTCCTTGTGCGGGGCGTGGTCCGTCGCGATGCAGTCGAGCGTCCCGTCCCTCAGCCCCCGGATGACCGCCCTGCGGTCGCGCTCGGTGCGCAGCGGCGGGTTCATCTTGAAGTTCGTGTCGTAGGTCGCGAGGGACTCGTCCGTCAGGGCGATGTGGTGCGGGGTCGCCTCGGCGGTGACGCTGACCCCGTCCGCCTTCGCTCGTCGCAGGATGGCGACCGAGCGGGCCGACGAGATGTGCTGCATGTGGATGTGCGCGCCCGTGTACGCGGAGAGAATCACGTTTCTTGAGACGATCAGGTCCTCCGCCGCGTTCGGCCAGCCCCGCAGGCCGAGCCGGATCGACACGTCGCCCTCGTTCATGACCGCGCCGTCCGTCATCGACTGGTCCTGGCAGTGGTCCATGACCGGCAGGTTGAACATCTTCGCGTACTCGATCGCGCGCCGCATGACCTCGTTCGACTGCACGCAGTCCCCGTCGTCGGTGATGGCGACGACGCCGGCCCGCTTGAGGGAGCCGATCGGCGCCAGCGTCTCGCCCTGCATGCCGGTCGTGATGCAGCCGGTGGGGAGCACCTTGACGACCGCGTCGCGGCGGACCGCGTCCAGGATGTACTGGATTGTCCCGGCGTTGTCCGCGGGCGGGGTCGTGTTCGGCATGCAGACGACCGTCGTGAAGCCGCCGGCCGCCGCCGCCCGGGATCCCGTTTCTATCGTCTCCTTGTGGGTCTGGCCCGGCTCCCGGAAGTGGACGTGGATGTCGACGAGGCCCGGCACGGCGACGAGGCCGCGCGCGTCTATCTTCCTCGCCCGCCTCCGGTCGGCCGGGGAGAGCCGGGCCACCATCCTGCCGTCGAGCACGAAGAGGTCGCCGACCTTGTCCCTGCGGGAGGCGGGGTCGATCACGCGGGCGTTTCTTATCCAGAGTGCGGGCATGGGCGCGGGCTATTCCGTTGAGGAGATGACGTGCTCGGGCTGGTGCCCGGCGCACAGGTAGAGGACCGCCATGCGGACGGCGATGCCGTTTGTGACCTGCTCCAGGATCACGCTGCGCTCCCCGTCCGCCAGCTCGCTGTCGATCTCCACCCCGCGGTTGATCGGGCCGGGATGCATGATGATCGCATGGGGGTTGAGCCAGGAAGCGCGGGTCTTGTTCAGCCCGAACATGCTCGTGTACTCGCCGAGGGACGGGAAGTGCCTGTGCCCCTGGCGCTCGTGCTGTATCCGGAGCAGCATCACGACGTCCGCGTCGGCAAGGGCCGACTTGAGGTCGTGCGAGACCTGCGCCCCGAGGGCCGTGAAGCCGTGCGGGACGAGGGTCGAGGGCCCGACCAGGGTCACGGCGGCCCCCATCTTCGTCAGCGCGTGGATGTTCGAGCGGGCGACGCGGCTGAAGAGGATGTCGCCCAGGATCGCCACCTTGCGGCCCTTGAGCGATCCGAGGTGCTCCTTCATGGTGAAGGTGTCCAGGAGCCCCTGCGTCGGGTGCTCGTGCGCGCCGTCGCCGGCGTTGATCACCGGGATGTCGAGGATCTTGCTGAGGTAGAGCGGGGACCCGGCCGCCGCGTGGCGGATCACGATCATGTCGGCGTTCAGCGCCTGGATGTTCTCGGCCGTGTCCCTGAGGGTCTCGCCCTTCTGGGTCGACGAGCTCGAGGCGTCGAAGGCGATCACGTCCGCGCTCAGCCGCTTGGCGGCCATGTCGAAGGCCAGGCGGGTGCGGGTGCTCGGCTCAAGGAAGAGGTTGACGATCGTCTTGCCGCGCAGCGCCGGCACCTTCTTCACGCTCCTGCCGAGGATCTTCTTGAAGGCGGCCGCCGTGGAATGGATCTGCTCTATCTCGCGCAGGCTGAGCTCCTCGATCGTGATCAGGTGGCGGCGGGTCCAGGTCATCGGTGGGATGCCGCGCGCAGGGGCCGCGCGGCGCGGGCCCGGATGTCGATCCGGTCGCTGGAGGGGTTGTCGCCGAGGGAGACGACGACGTCCTCGCTCTCGGCCGCGTTCACGGTCATGCCGGCAAAGTCGGCGACGATCGGCAGCCGCCTGCTTCCCCGGTCAACCAGGACCGCGAGCTCGACCGTCGCCGGCCTGCCGTGGTCAAAGAGCTCGTCCAGGGCCGCCTTGACGGTGCGCCCTGTGAAGAGGACGTCGTCAACGAGCAGGACCGTGGCCCCGTTGACGTCGCCCGGCAGGAGAGTCGGCGTGAATTCCTTGGGAATCGGGTGCTTTCCTATGTCATCCCTGTGGAACGAGATATCAAGGTCCCCGACCTTCCTTATCGCCAGCCGTGCCGCCAGCCTGCGGGCGAGGGGGATGCCGCCGTTGGCAATGCCGAGGAGGAGGAGCCCCTCCGTGTGCCGGTGGCGGGCCTGAACGGCAGCGGCAAGCCGTTCTATGGCGGCGTGAACCTCCCTGAAGCCGATGGTCTTGGGCGGAGCCACTGCGCCAAGTACTGCATGCCGGGGGAGCTCCGGTAAAGCGAAATAGGACTACGAGTCGGCGCCCAGCCAGGCGGCGAGGTCGTCGTCCTCGAGGATGCGCCGACCCGACCGGTATTCGGGGGCGAGGAGTTTCTCATACCCCGGCTCGGCGAACCTCCGGCAGTGGAGGAGGACCGTGGCCCGCTGCCCGGGGGCGCGCACGAGCCGGCCGAGCGCCTGGTTCACCTTCTGCATCCCGGGGATCCTGTACACGCGGTCGAACGCGGCGTCGCGCCCGAGGGGGGCGAACGCCGAGAGGCGCGCCCGCTGAACCGGGTTCACCTCGGGCAGCGCCGGGCCGACCACCATCGCGTGGGCGACCCTCCCGCCGAGGAGGTCGATCCCCTCGGCGAAGCCCGAGCCGAGGACGAGGAACAGGGCCCGCCCGGCGTCGAGGTTCCCTGCGATCCACGCGTTCTGCGTGGCAAGGTCGCTCCTCCTCGGCTGGAGCGACGCGGCCTCCACGTCCCGCGCCACGGCCTCCGCATAGGCGAAGCTGGGGAAGAAGACGGCTATCGGGGCGCCCGCGGCCGACGCATGGAGCGCCGAGACGGTCTCGGCCGTCAGGCCGATGTAGCGGTGGCGGTGCTGGAAGGTGGTGTCGACCCGCAGGTCGACCGCGACATCGTAGGCTCCGTCCCGCCACGGCGTCCCTGCGCGGACGTGCCGCATGGGCCCGCAGGCGCAGCCCTCGGCGAACCTGTCGACCGGGCCCGGCGTCGCGGTCGCCATGATGACGCCGCCGAACTCGCGGAGCGTCGCCCCTATGGCGGGCGCGGCGTCGAGGCAGGTCACCGAGAGGACGCCGTCCCTCGGGCTCCACCAGAGCCTGGGCAGCTCGATCGCCTCCAGCTGCTCGGTGAAGGACGGGATCCTCCAGATGAGCCCGGAGACCTCCGGCCCGAGCTCGGCATAGTCCACGGGGAACGTCCCGACGCCCTCGGCAAGCGCGGCCAGCTGGTCCCTCGCGTCCTGCTGCTCGGCGTCCGTCAGCGCGGGCGCCCTGGGGCGCGACTCAAGGAGGGCCGCCCAGGATGCCCAGCGGGCGACGAAGCCCGGCGACGCGCTGGCCGCCCGCAGGGCGTCGCACACCGTGCGCGCATCCTCAGCGGCAAAGGAGTGCGAGTGCGTGTCGGCGACCCGCGAGGCCAGGTTGTGCGCCTCGTCGACCATCAGGAGGGTCCTCGCCGGGTCAAACCCGGGCCTGTCGTAGAACAGCCCGCGGCTGTCGGGCGAGAACACATAGTTGTAGTCCCCGATCCAGACGTCGTTGAAGGTGAGCGCGGCGCGGGTGATCTCGTACGGGCAGATGCGGGCGCCGGAGCCCGCGGAACGAAGGGACCCGATGTCCTTGCGCTGTCCGTCCAGGAGGTAGAACCGCGAGAGCCCGCTCTGCGGCCACCGCTTCTCCGCGCCGTCCAGATAGGCGCAGGCCTCCCGCACGCACTGGAAGACGGAGTTGACGCAGTGCTCGGCCTTGTTGCGGACATGCCACGCCGCGACCGGCGCACCCTCTCCAAGGTCGGCGCCGGCCTCGGTCATCATCCGGAGCGTCTCCACCACCTGGAGCTGGCCGGTGGACTTTCCGGTGACGTAGAGCGCCCGGTCGAATGCCCCCCCGCGGAGCTCGCCGAGCGCGCGCTCGAGGAGGACCCCGGTCTTGCCGAACCCGGTAGGCGCCTCGAGGAGTATGGCGGACTGCGCGCCGCGGACGGCCGAGAGGAGCTCGGCCGCGGCCTCCTCCTGGCCCTCCCGCGGCGAGGGGAACGCCGGCCGGAACCTGAGCCCGCGAAGGCGCTCGCGCGCCCTGAGGCGCAGGTCGAGGAACTCCGCCACCCGGTCGAGACGCTCGCCGAGGAGCCCGTCGTCGGCCGGCCCGAGCATGACCGTCTGCGCGAGGCCCGTGTCCGCCTCGACGAACACGAGCTCGCATTTTTCGCGGGCGCCCCTCAGGGCGGCGTAGGCGGCAAGCTGCGCGAAGTATCCGGGATAGTCGGAGCGCAGCTCGTCCTCGCGCGCGGGAAGCGCGCGGGTCACGGTCTTGATCTCCCGAAGGACCGACTGGCCGGCCGAGCGCACGATCTGGTCGATCCTGCCCGAGAGGGACACGACCCAGCCCTTCCGGGCGATCTCGCCCTCGACGGCGACCTCGAACTCGGCGTCGGCGCCCTCGGAGACCGCCTGCGCCCTGAGCTCGTTGTGCCACCGGGTCCCCAGCTGCGCGCGCCAGATCCCCCCCGAGCCGCCCACCGACCCGATTGGCCCGATCGAGAAGTCGGAGAGGTCGCCGACGCTCATCCGGACGCGGCGCTGGTCGAGGTCGAATCTCACGGGATGATGATGTCCGTGCTCGATCCGAGGTAGCCTTCCAGGCTGCGCCGGATCCGGGCCACCTCCCCGGGCGTCGACACCTGCTCGCCAAGCGGGCGGTTCAGGACCGCCTTGGCGACGCCGCGGTCGGCCGCGCCGAGCGACGGGAGCCATTCCTCCTTGACCGGGTATCCCTCGTCGCGCGCGAAGAGGTACAAGCTCTTCAGGTGCACGGCGTCGGGCCTCGCGCCGGAGCCGAGGGCGTCCAGCGCCGTCCTGAGCATCCGCGCCACGTTGTCGCGGCTCTCCTCGTGCACGGGGTTGCGGCTGATCACGGAGGCAAGCGCGGACGCGAAGCGGAGCGCGTCATAGCTCCTGCCGATTCCCGAGCGCCGCGTTGTTATCCGGATCTCCTTCATGAACCACGTCCTTCCCTGGTTTGAGCTCTCGAGCATCGCGCAGACCTCGTCGAAGAGGTCGGCCGACACGTGCGAGGCCGAGGGCTTCCTCGGGACCCGCTGGAGCGCGAGGAGGTTCCCGTGCTCGGCCGAAAAGAGCCCGAATGTCTGGAAGGCGTCCGAGGGGGGACGCCTCTCGATCACAAACGCGTCAGCCGTGAGCGTCAGGCCGGGCACCGGGTATCGGGGCGCGGGCTACTTCGCCTCGCGCGCCCTTGCGTGTTCGATCGCGGGCCAGGGCGGGACGACCGCGCCGCCGGAGATGATCATCTTCATGCCCTCGCCGACGGGCATCTCGAGCTCCACGATGTCGGCCTTGGGCAGCATGAGCAGGAAGCCGCTCGTCGGGTTCGGCGTCGTGGGCACGAACACGGTCCACACCTCCGTTCCCCCCTTCGACTGGGCCTCCGCCTGGACCGTGTTGGTGAGGAATCCGATCGTCCAGCACCCCTTTCGGGGAAACTCGACGAGGACCACCTTGTTGAACATGTGGCGGCTCTGGGAGCTGAATGTGTTCACGATCTGCCTGACCGTGTTGTAGACGGCGCTGACGCCGGGGATAGTCTGGATGAAGCGGTCGCCGATGCTGAAGAAGAACTTCCCGAAGACGTAGCGCGACACGTAGCCGAGCAGGGTCACGAGGACGATGACGATGAAGGTCGCCAGGATGGACCACACCGTGTCGAGGCCCGGCCGGTCCCGCAGCCCATTCGGGACGAAGAGCAGGAAGAGCGGCTTGAAGGCGCCGCCCACCAACTGGACGATCCAGCTGAAGACCCAGACCGTGAGGCAGAGGGGCGCGACCAGGATGACGCCCGAAAAGAAGGCGTTCCTGAGCGAGACGTAGCGGGAGACTGTCGGGTCCGGGTCGGCCATGGCTGGGATGTGTGGTCGTATCGGCCGGCGGCCGGCTAGGCCAGCTTGAACCGGGGGACGGAAGCCCCGCGCCTGAGAATGCCCATCGCCCGCGCCTCCGCGCGGCGCATGGCCCGCCTGGCCGCGGGAGTCGTGTCGTCATAGCCCGCGAGGTGAAGCCAGCCGTGGACCACGTAGAGCGTCAGCTCCGCCGAGAGCCGAGAGGGAGCGCGGCCTGCCTGCCGTACGGCGGCGTCGACTGAGACGCATATCTCGCCGGCCTGCCCGTGCGCCGCGTCGCCGCCGAAGGTGATCACGTCGGTGGCCGCGTTGTCCCCCAGGTAGCGGCCATGCAGGCGCGAGAGCGCCGGGTCGCTGAGGAAGGCGACTGACAGCTCGCCGGGCGGGCATCCCCCGTCGAACCTCCCGGCGCTTGCGTCAAGGAGCCCAAGGGCGGCCGCCAGGGCCCCGCGTTCGTATCTCAGTCTGGGGTGGCGGTTGGCGACTTCGAGGGGGCGCGCCGCCCCCTTCACGCCTTCGCCTCGTTCGGCTGGTCGGGCGCCGACGAGTAGGCGACCCGCGAGTGCAGCATGTTGAGGAGCGTGAACGTGAAGCTGTTCCTGATCTTTGCCAGGTCCTCGAACGTGAGCGGGGCCTCGTCCAGCTGGCCGTCGGCCACACGGTCGGCGATCAGCCTATCGATCATGGCGCCCAGCTTCTCGGCCGTGATCGTCCGCACCGAGCGGGTGACGGCCTCGACGCCGTCGGCCACGGAGACGACGGCGCTCTCCTTGAACTGCGGCTTCGGGCCCTCGTAGCGGAACGGCGTGTCCGGCACCGCCGGGGGCTCGACCCCGGGGAACGGGGACTGCGACAGGGCGAGGGCGCGCTCGTAGAAGAACTTCACCAGCGTCGTCCCGTGATGCTGGCGAATGACATCGATCACGGCGCGCGGGAGGTGGTGGCGGTTGGCGAGCTCCACCCCGTCCGTCACGTGCTGGCGGATGATGGCCGCCGACACCGCGGGATCCTTCTCGTTGTGGGGATTGCCGGTGTTGCGCTGGTTCTCCGTGAAATAGGCCGGGTTGCTCGTCTTGCCGATGTCGTGGAAGAGGGCGCAGGTGCGCGCGAGGAGCGGGTTGGCGCCGATCGCGTTGCACGCGTTCTCCGAGAGCTGGGCGACGACCAGCGAATGGTGGTACGTGCCGGGCGCCTCAAGCTGCATGCGCCTAAGGAGCGGGTGGTTGAAGTCCGTTAGCTCAAGGAGCGTGATGTCCGTCGTCCGCTTGAAGAGGGCCTCGAGCACGGGCAGGAGCCCGACCACGGCGACGCCGGTCAGGAGGCCGGTCAGGAGCCCGGCGGCCATCTGCCACATCAGCATCTGGTAGGGCGTGCGCTGCGCGAACCCGATGAGAGCGGCGAACGCCGCGACCGTGAGCCCGCCCATGCCCGCCGCGCGGACGACGCTGCCGCGCCGGCGGGCGTGCCGGCAGCCGAAGATGGCCACCATCGACGCGAGGAAGGTGAGGACGAGCAGGTCCAGGCGATTGCCATAGATGACGCCCGTGAAGATCGAGATCAGCAGCGCCATGAATATCGCCGAGCCGGCGTCGATCAGGATGGCCACGATCAGCGGCGCAAGCGCCGTCGGAGCCAGGTAGGGGAGCGCCGAGGCCCAGGTCGGGTCCTGGACGAAGAGCTGGGCGCCGCCGACGGAGTAGACCGCGCGAACGAGCGCCAGGTTGAAGATGACGACGAGGGCGAGGAGGCCGAGGCGCACGTTGCTGGCGAGGGTCTCCGGGTCCTCGAGCCGGACGTAGATGATCGAGGCCAGCACCATCGCGAGGACGAGGAGCACGCGGCCGAAGAGCTCGAGGCCGTCGTCCAGCTCTGCCGCGCCGCCCTCCAGGGCCGCCCTCCGGTAGGCCGTCGCCATCTCATACTGGTCATCGGTCACGCGGTCGCCCGCGTCGACGATCGTGCGGCCCGGGTTCACCTTGACCGTGACGGGCTTCAGCTTCCCAAGGACCTCGGCCTCGCGGGTCGCGGCGGCAGCCCGGTCGAACACCAGGTTCGCCTGCACGCCGCCGCGGAAGAGGCGGAACAGGGCCTGGGCGGCTGGCGTCGGGACACCCTCCGAGGCGAGGCTCACCCTGAGGAACGTCAGGGAATCCTCCATGGACTGGACCGAGCGCGCGGCGATACCGCCGGAGGGCCGCTCGACCTCGAACATGACAACGGCGTCGGGGGCGCCCCCGGCGCCCGAGCTGTCATGCACGCCCTCGCTGTAGATCTGGCGCAGCGCCGCGAAGCCGTTCTCGAAGAGGGCCGCGCGGGCGGCGGCGTCCCCTGCCGTGAGCAGGGCCGCCAGGTCGTCGGCGCTGGTCTCGAAGGGACCCTTTGAGTTGAAGTCGTCGGCCAGCACGCCGAGGGCCCTCCTGCGGTCGAAGAAGAGCGCCGACGGGTCCGGATGCTGGGCCTCGAAGGCCGCGAGCTTTCCCAGAAGGTCCCTGGCGGCGGCCTCGAAGCGCTCGAGCGGCTCCATGTCCAGCCGGTAGATGGCCGGGAGGGCGGCCAGGCGCTGCTCGCGCTCGACCTGCGTCCGCTCGGTGCTCGCGTAGGAGAAGGGGAAACCGGCGACGATCCGGACCGGGGCGATCTGGTTCGGCAGGACCGGCAGGTCGAGCACCCTCATGCCCGCGGAGCTCACGAGCACGATGGCCGCCACCGTCACGACGAAGATGAGGCCGGCCACGAGGCGGCTCTGGTCCAGGAAGTCCCTGAAGCCCGATCCCGGCGCGGAATTCGGGTCGGCGCGGCGGGTTCCGAGTCCGCCCATGAGGAGCTTGAGCTGGTTGCGGACGGACATGTCAGCGGGCTTTCGCGGCGCCCGCGCCGGCCATGGGGTTCTTGTAGCGGTCGTAGGCCCCGATGATCCGCTGGACCAAGGGGTGGCGGACGACGTCCTCGCCGGTGAAGGCGTGGAAGACGATCCCCGGGACGCCCTTCAGGATCTCGCGGACCTCAAGGAGCCCTGAAAGCTTGGACCTCGGGAGGTCGATCTGCGTGACGTCGCCCGTGACGACCATCCTCGAGTCCTCGCCGAGGCGGGTGAGGAACATCATCATCTGCTCGGGCGTCGTGTTCTGCGCCTCGTCCAGGACCACGAAGGCGCGGGAGAGCGTCCGGCCCCGCATGTAGGCGAGGGGGGCGATCTCGATTATGCCCTTCTCGGTCAATTTGACGACCTCCTCGGGGTCCAGCATGTCGTGGAGGGCGTCGTAGAGAGGCCTGAGATAGGGGAGGATCTTTTCACGGAGGTCGCCCGGGAGAAACCCGAGGGCCTCGCCCGCCTCGACCGCCGGCCTTGTGAGCACAATTCGTTCCACCTCATGGTTGAGGAGTGCGGAGACGGCGGCCGCCATCGCGAGGTACGTCTTGCCGGTCCCGGCGGGGCCGATCCCGAAGACAATGGGCTGCTTCAGCACCGACTGGAGGTATTCCTTCTGGCCGAGGGTCTTCGGGACCACGCTCTTCCTGTTGGTCGCGATGACGAGCGGCTGGTCGAGGAGCGCCTGCCACCGGCCGGCCTCGCCCTTCGCGAACGAGTCGACGATCCTGGCGAAGTCGGGCGTGCGGATCGTCATTCCCTGGTTCCTCGCGGCCTTGAGGAACGAGAAGAACTCCTCGGCCAGCGCCAGGGGCTCCTGCGGCGCCTCGATCTTGAGCCAGTCCTCCCGGGTCACCAGCTTCACCCCGAGCGCCTGCTCCGCGTGGGCCAGGTTCTCGGCGTTGCCGGCGTAGAGCTGGCTCAGGTGCCTCGGGCTCTCGAAATGTAGGGTCTTCGCAGGCACGGCTGGGTCAGGAATTCGGGGCGATCTGCCCCACGACCGCGGCAAGCCGCTCCCAGGTCGCCTCGAGCGACTGGGGAAGGACGCGGGTCTGGCCCAGGACCGGCATGAAGTTATTGTCCCCTTTCCAGCGCGGGACGATGTGGCCGTGCAGGTGGGCGATGCTGCCGCCCGCGGCGGATCCCAGGTTGAAGCCTATGTTGACGCCGTCCGGCTTCATGGCCTCGGAGAGGAGCCTCTTTGCGAAGACCACCTCCTCCATGAGGTCGGCGCGCTCCGCGCCGGTAAGCTCCTCCAGGTCCACCACCTCGCGGAAGGGCACGGCAAGGAGATGGCCCGGATTGTACGGGAAACGGTTCAGGACCAGGTAGGACAGCTTCGTGCGGTGGACTATCAGAGCCTCCCGGTCGTCACCCATAAGGGGCAGCTCCGTGAACGGTCGCTTCATCGTTGCCGGATAGCGCGGCGCCTCAATGTAATCCATGCGCCAATAGGCGTGAAGCTGCTGCATCGTGGAGGGCCCGACACCGGATCAGATAAGGGGGGTAAAGTCAAAGCCTTGCCAAACGGCGAAGACACCATGTCCTCTGGTATGTATGCCGGCTTCCGAACCTAAGCGCAGGGTTGTGATCACTGGCCTGGGGGCGATAACGCCCGTGGGGCTCTCCGCGCCCGCCACCTGGGCCTCGCTCATTGCGGGGAAAAGCGGAATTGGACAGATAACACGCTTTGATACAACGGGATGCACAGCCACCATTGCAGGCGAGGTGAGGAATTACGACCCCACGCAGGCCTCCGGCGCCATCGTCCGGCCCCGGGGGGCGGCAGGGGGCACCGTCACTTCGCCCCTGACACCAAAGGATGTGCGTAAGTTGGGTCGCTTCACGCACTTGGGCCTGGGAGCCGGCTTGGAGGCCTATGTGGATTCCGGCCTCGACGCCGCCCGCGATTCCCTCCCCTCCGAGCGGATGGGGGTCAACCTGGGGGTTGGCCTCGGGGGTCTGCCGGAGATAGTCGCGATGCACGAGACCTGGCGGATCGGGGGATTCCGCAAGATATCGCCCTTCTTCATCCTCCAGTCGGCCCCCAACATCCTGGCGGGCCAGATGGCCATTCTCCTCAACTGCCGGGGTCCGAACATGAGCATCGCCTCCGCCTGCGCGACGAGCGGCCACACGCTGGGCGAGTCCGCCCGGGCCATCCGGCGCGGCGACGCCGATGTCATGATCGCGGGC
>Ga0182015_10005029_pt1 | contig 13960 bp, 9 predicted proteins | sample 712P3MmetaG_FD_120478 | JGI IMG/M metagenome (GOLD analysis project Ga0182015, IMG submission 120478) | Permafrost microbial communities from Stordalen Mire, Sweden - 712P3M metaG | ecosystem: Environmental > Terrestrial > Soil > Wetlands > Permafrost | place: Sweden: Stordalen | collected...
CAAACAATAGTGTGTCTACCTCCGGGGTCGCAGGATTGAGGACATGGGCATAGAACTTCGAATTGAGAACCTCTCGAAAACATACCAAAATGGCGTTAAGGCGCTCGATAACGTCTCCCTAACCATTCCCGCTGGCATGTACGGACTGCTCGGCCCAAATGGCGCGGGCAAATCCACTCTCATGCGCACGCTGGCAACTTTGCAGGAGCCGGACAGCGGCAGGGCCACGCTCGGTGACATCGATGTACTGAAGCAAAAGGACGAAGTGCGGAAACGGCTGGGCTACCTGCCCCAGGAGTTTGGAGTGTATCCGCGCACCTCCGCGCAGGATATGCTCAGCTACATCGCTCTGCTCAAAGGCGTCACCAATGCCAAGCAACGAAAAGACCTAGTCGGGTGGATGCTCAAGCGCGTCAATCTTTACGAAGACCGGAAGAAGGCGCTCACCGGTTTTTCCGGAGGCATGCGCCAGCGCTTCGGTATTGCCCAAGCGCTAATTGGCAATCCGCAACTGCTGATTGTGGATGAGCCTACTGCGGGTTTGGATCCCGGGGAACGGAACCGTTTCTACAATCTGTTGGCTGAGATTGGCGAGCAGGTGATCGTGATTCTTTCCACGCACATCGTGCAAGACGTGACCGACCTGTGCACCAACACGGCGATTATTAACAAGGGCCAAGTGCTATATCAGGGGCGACCGCAGGATGCCATCGCTCAATTGAACGGGCGGATCTGGCAAATCTCCATCGCCAAAACCGAGTTGGCCAGTTACGAGCAGCGTTACCAGGTGGTCTCCAGCAAACTGGTCGGCGGTCGTCCTTTTCTGCATGTCTACAGCCCGGCGCCGCTCCCCGGTGGATTTGCTCCCAGCGCACCCGACTTGGAAGACGTTTTCTTCAGCAAAATCCGTTCGTGGAATTAGAAAACCATCATGCTCTGGCATATCGCATGGTTCGAAATTCGCTTCTGGCTTCGCTCCTGGATGCTCTGGATCTTCCTCTTCGTCGTTGGTCTGCTGATTTTTGGTGCGATCAGCTCCGATGAGGTCATGGCGGAACTCAACCTCTCCAATATTTACCGTAACGCGCCATTCGCCATCGCATCGTTTTACGCAGCCATGGGCGTGTTCGCCCTGCTGATGACGGCCGTATTTGTCAATTTTGCGGCTCTCCGCGACTTCAGTTGCAACACCCACCAGATGATGTTCTCGACGCCCGTGCGGCGCCGCGACTTCCTGCTGGGGCGCTTTCTGGGGGCCACCCTGGTCTCGGCGATACCCATGCTGGGGGTTTCTCTCGGCATTCTCCTGGCCAAATACATGCCGTGGGCGGATCGAGAACGCTGGGAGGCGGTGATCTGGACCGCGCATTTGAAAGGTATTCTGCTGTTCGCCTTGCCCGACACGTTTTTCACGGCCGCCATTTTATTTGCCGCGGCGGTGGTGTGGCGCAGGGACATCGCGCCCTTTGTGGCCGCGATTCTCCTGCTGGCAGGCCGCGCTGTGACCCTATCATTGCTGCAGGGCCCGCAGTGGGATCGCATCCGATCTCTGTTCGACCCTTTTGCCGTCAACGCATTTCTCGTGGTCACCAAATACTGGACGGTGGCCGACAAGAACATCCTTTCTCTCAGCTTCGGTGGCTTACTTCTCTGGAACCGTTTGATTTGGCTTGGAGTCGGGTTCGCAGCTTTTGCTCTCGCTTACTCCCGCTTCAGCTTCGCCGAGCGGCGGACGAAAACAAAAGCGCTCAAAACTGACGAGCAACCAGCGATGGTTCCGGCTGTGACACCCATTCCCCATCCTCAACTGACAGACGCACCATGGGCAAAGTTCCTGGGATCGTTCAGAATTCATTTCCGCGGAATGGCCAAGAACACAGCCTTTGTCGTAGTTGTCATGATCGCCAGTATGATTTGCATTTTGGCTCTGGCCGTGGAAGCTACGCAGTTCCAGGGCAATCAAACAGTTCAAACATTTCCCGTAACCTACGGGGTAATCGAGCTGATTCGAGGAACTCTTGATTTCCTTCTGATCGTCATCATCACTTACTTCTCCGGCGCTTTGGTTTGGAAGGACCGCGACGAGCGCATGGACGAAATCGCCGACGCAACGCCCACCCCGGAGTGGGTGTCCTATGCGGCGCGGCTGGTTACGCTCGTCGGCATGGTGATGCTGATACAAGCCGTGGCCCTGGCGGCCGGGATCGTGGTCCAGGCAGCTCATGGCTACTATCGCTTCCAGTTCGGTCTTTATGCTCACGAATTGCTGGTGCGAGACGCCTCATGGTTTGTCCTTATGGCGATTCCGGCATTCTTTATCCAGGCCCTGGCGCCCAACAAGTACGTGGGATATTTCGTTTTCATAGCCTTCTACTGCGTGAACAGTTTTCTGTGGAAGCCGTTGAACGTGGCCACAAACCTGGTTCAATTTGCGGCCAGGCCCAACGTCATTTATTCGGATTTCTTTGGCGATGCGCCTTACCGTTCGGCGTGGGACTGGTTCACTCTCTATTGGCTGCTTTTCTCAGTGCTCATGGCCATTGCCACCGTAATGTTCTGGCCGCGTGGCAAGCAAGAGCGATGGCAAGCCCGCAGTCGCAACGCAGCCTTGCGGTTTGGTTCCGGGTGGAAAGCCGCCACCGCGGTTTCTCTGCTGGCCTTTGTCGTCTGCGGAGGCTGGATCTGGTACAACACCGAAATATTGAATCGTCTCCTGGGCCCCAGGGACGTGAAGCGCGTCCAGGCTGATTATGAGAAGACTTATAAGCCATTGGACAAACTGCTCCAGCCGCGCGTGCGCAGCGTGAAGTATGCGATCGACATTTTCCCCTCGACCCGCAACGCGATCATGCGCGGCGATGAAGTTATCTACAATCCCTACTCCCATCCCCTGGACGAAATTCATTTCTCACTCACTCCGCTCTATGACACCTCCATCGAGATTCCCGGAGCCATGCTCGCTAACGACGACCCGCGTCTGTCGTATCGCATTTATCGTTTTACCTCACCCTTGCAGCCCGGCGAAGAGCGTACCGTGCGCTTCACCGTGAAGAGCAAGAACCGCGGGTTTGAGAATAATGTGAGCAGTACAGATGTCGTCCAGAACGGCACGTTCTTCAACAGCGGCCCCATCATCGGCTACAACAACTTCCGCCAGCTAAGTGATGCGGTGGAGCGCAAGAAATTTGGCCTTCCGGAATTTGACCTCATGCCCGCCCTGGAACGCAACTGCATCAGCGATTGCCGTAACAACTATATCCTCGGGCACTCGGATTGGGTCGGCATGAGCGCGATCATCAGCACGTCGCCCGATCAGATCGCAGTTACCTCGGGATCGCTGGTGCGCGAATGGCAGCAGGATGGCCGCCGCTACTTCGAATACAAACTCGACCATCCCTCGTTGAATTTTTTCGCCTTCATGTCCGGCCGCTATGAAGTGGCGCGCGAGGAGTGGAACGGCATCCAGCTGGAAGTTTATTACCTCAAGGAACAACCCTGGAATGTTCCCCGCATGATGAACTCCATGAAGAAGTCCTTAGCTTACTACATCAAGAACTTTGGGCCGTACGAGCACAAGGAAGCCCGCATCATTGAGTTTCCCCGGGTGGCCAGCTTTGCCCAGGCATTCCCCGGGACTATGCCTTATTCCGAATCCATCGGCTTCATTGCTAATTTGAATCATCCCGATGACATCGATTCCGTTTTCTATGTGGTCGCCCACGAAATGGCGCACCAGTGGTGGGCGCATCAAGTGATAGGCGCCGACATGGAGGGAGCAACCGTGCTTTCTGAGACCTTGGCGCAATATTCCTCTTTCATGGTCATGGAGAAAGAGTATGGCCGGGATATGATGAGAAAATTTCTAATGCTTGAGATGGATAACTACCTGCGCTCCCGCGGCCAGGAACTGCTCAAAGAACGTCCGCTGCTTACCGTCGAGTCCCAGCAGGGATACATTCACTACGCAAAAGGGGGGGTAGTGCTCTATTACATGAAGGAGATGATTGGCGAGGATGCGGTCAATCGAGCCTTGCGCAAACTGATTCACCAGTATGCTTATGCCCCTCCACCCTATCCCACCTCATATGCTTTGGTCGATGCGTTGCGGGAAGAGACTCCACCCAACCTGCAATACTTGATCAAAGACTTATTTGAAGATATTACCCTGTTCTCGAATCGTACTCTAGAAGCCACGGCGGTGAAGCGCGCGGATGGAAAATATGACGTTACCATCAACGTAGAAGCCCGCAAATTCAAGGCCGATGCCAAGGGCAACGAAACCGAAGTGCCGGTGGACGACTGGATCGACATCGGGGCATTCGCCAGGCCTGCAAGTGGGAGAAAATACGGTGATACCCTCTTCCGCGAACGTATGCATATCACGCAGCGCGATTCCACGTTCACGTTCACAACGGCTCAATTGCCGGAAAAAGCGGGAATCGATCCGTTCGCGTTACTGATTGACCGAATTCCCGATGACAACGTGAAGAACGTGACGATGGAGTCAGGGCCCGCTCAGCGAGCACAGGTTCACTAGAGGAGATTGCCAAATTGCATAGGAAACTAGCGTCTTGCTCAGTTCGCCAAGCGGCAGGACAGAGTTAGCTCAAGCCCACGTTTTTTGGCAAAGACCTTGTGGACATGTTCATGGTTCAGCACAAACGCGAGTGGCACGTCTTCATCACTCATGCAATGTCGAAGGCTCATTTTCTGGAGTATGCAGGCCGATACATTCGGCGTCCACCGATCGCCCGGCATCGTCTCAAGATTGTCAAGGATGCAACCGTCGTACCCTGCCCGAACCACTCGGGAGCAATTGTCAATGTGTGAGTAATGGCCGCATCTCCGGTTCGCTGGCTTAAACCGGACTGACGTTGACTTCTGACGCGCGTCGTATGATGGTTGGGCGGGTTAGAACAGGATCAATGATGACACCACTGAAACTCCTTGTTGTGGAAGATGACCTCGCAAGCCTGGAATTAATGGCCGAGGTCTTCACCTCTTTGAAAGCGCAGGTGCGTCCGGTCAGCGACAGCGAGAAAGCGGTTGGCATGGTTAACCAGGAGAAGTTCGATGGAATTTTCCTGGACCTGGAAATGCCCAACCTAAATGGCTTCGACCTTGCGCGTCTCATTCGCAAGTCGTCCTGGAATAAATCTACTCCAATTATTATCGTGACGGGGCGGGATGAACGACAAACCATGCAAGAAGCATTTGCCATTGGAGCAACTTTTTTTCTTCAGAAGCCTGTGGACAGACAAAAGCTAAGTATTTTGTTCCGGACTGTGAGTGGTGGGATGATGGAGAATCGACGCAAATACACCCGCGTTCCCCTACAAACAGAAGTCATTTGCACCGTGGGTTCTCGAACCATACGCGGGATAACTTGGAACCTCAGCCAAGGCGGAATGCAGGTGGAAGCTACTGACTTGCAGTCCAAGGATACCGTGCGACTGTCATTCCGGTTACCCGTTTCCGGGATTTCCATCGACGTAATCGGTACAGTGGCCTGGGTGGGTGAGAGCCGCCAAGGGATCCAGTTTACGACCTTAAGTACAGCAGCTCAGCAGTCGATCCGGAAATATATAACCGAAGTCGAAAAAGACTAGAGGACGGCGGTTCTCCTTCTAGCCTTCGCGCGCTGCCCGTGCCTTGCCGCTCGGCTGACTTCCAGACGATTGATTCTGAGATGCGTCTTGATCCGATCGTTTGCTCAGCAGGCGGTCGAGTTCTTCAGCAAGTGAAGTCGAATTGACCGGTTTCGAGAGGTAGCCATCAAACTTTGAATTCAAGATCTTTTCCCGGTCCCCCTGCATGGCATACGCAGTAACCGCTACTACTGGCAGTGAGGCGAAGCGAGGATTCTCGCGGATTTTGCACACAACCCCAAAACCGTCCAGCAGCGGCATGCCGATGTCAAGCAGTAGTAGGTCCGGTTGAGTCTGTTCAATCAGTCGAAGCGCTTCTTCGCCATCACACGCTTCCACCACCGTGTATCCTCGCATCTCAAGCAACTCGCGGAGTAATTCTCGGTTAACCGCATTGTCTTCGGCAATCAGGACCTTGGTCATGATTGCCCCACAGACTTCGCCAGCTTACGGCCCTGGAGAACTCTTCCAACCTCGACCATGAGCTGTTGCTGCCAGGAACCATTCTTGTGAAAGAGCGCCTGGGTCTCGCGACTGAGAACGGCCAGCTCATCTTTGGTCAAACTCTTCGCGGTCATTACAAAAATCGGTAGTTCCCTCAATGTGGCCTCCTGTCGTACATGGCGGATGACCTCAAAACCGTCCATGCCCGGCATCAGCAAATCCAGCACGACCGCACTGACAAATTTAGAAGACAGCACTTCTAGAGCTCTAGTTCCGCTGCGGACGCTCTCCGTCTCGTAACCGGCTGAGCGTAGGGTCTCCTCCAGCAACTCCAGAGCTCTGGGATCATCGTCGACCAGCAGAATCGCCTCGTCCTCGTCCTCGTCGGACTGAGGCAGTACGTATTTTCGTATCGTTTCAAGCAGCACGGGTTTACGAACGGGCTTAATGAGATAGTCCACCGCGCCCAAAGCGAAACCCACCTGTTCCTGGTCCACTATGGAAACAATAATGATCGGGATGTTTGCCGTTTCAGGGGCCTTTTTCAGGGCTGCGAGTGTTTCGAAGCCATTGCCACCCGGCATCATTACATCCAAGGTGATTGCGTCTGGCCGGAGGTCTCGAGCCTGCTTAACAGCTTCTTCTCCCGACTCAGCCACGGCAATTCGATATTCGGGACATAGATAGCTGGCGAGAAGCTCACGGGCGGTGACTTCGTCGTCCACAACCAGGATAAGTGGTTTCCCGCGACCTTCGCCTGCCACGATCGACGGACTTGGTGGTTCGTTCACATCTGGGGTCTTGGATCCTCTGGATCCCACAGGAAGAGTAAAGGTAAATCGACTGCCTTTCCCAAACTCGCTTTCTAACGAAATTCTGCCCCCTTGTTGCTCCACCAGGCGCTTGGTGATCGCCAGCCCCAGGCCGGTGCCTTCATGGGTTGTCCCGGCGGGCCCCTCGACCTGCCGAAACTCCTCGAAGATCACGGCCTGATCCTCGGCTCGGATGCCGATGCCCGAATCCGTTACCGAGATGCAAACCGAGTTACCATCTCCGTGGCAATCGATATCGATTCGTCCCTCCTTCGGTGTGAACTTCACCGCATTGCTCAATAGGTTGTACAGGATTTGTTTGAACCGGACCCGATCAGCGTAGACGTGCTGATCGTTTTCCATCTTCTGCTCGATCGGGATATTTTTTGCCATTGCCAGCGGCCGGATGGTAGAGAGAACCTCCGGTAAGGCATCTTTGATCTGGAAACCTTCGCATCGGAGTTCGAGCTGCCCGGCCTCGATCTTCGACAAATCCAGGATGTCATTGATTAACTGCAACAGGTGCGCTGAACCCTGTTTGATGTGATTCACAAAGCGCTTCTGCTTGTCGTTAAGCTGCCCCGGTGTCCCCTCGGCCAGGAGCTCCGAGAAGCCCACAATGGCATTCAGTGGGGTCCGTAACTCATGGCTCATACTCGCGAGGAATTTGCTCTTCAGTTTTGTCACGCGCTCTACCTCGCGGTTGCGAAGCTCGAGCTCTTGATTGGAAGCAGCCAAGCGGTCCACGAATTTGCGCTTTTCGGCTTCGGCCCGCTTGCGCTCGGTCACGTCTATGACCGCGCCCATCATCCGAATGGGCTGGCCCTGCTCGTTGCGGAGGACCTCTCCTTTGGCGGAAATCCAGCGCACAGCCTGGTCCGCTCGAATGATGCGGCATTCGAACTCAAGGTGGCCGTTCTGAAATGCCTCCTCAAATCGTTGCTTCACAAGCTCGCGGTCCTCGGGAAGCACGTGGCGGGAGAAAATTTCCTTGCCCCAGTGGGGAAGAAGGGATTCGTAGCCAAAAATCCGGTCGTGCTGGAGTGAGCGCCATGCCTGGTCGGCAATCAAGTCCAGATCCCAAACACCGACTTCCCCGGAGGTGCAGGCGAGAGTAAGCCTCTGTTCAATTTCCCGCAGCAGTTCGTCTGCCCGCCTTCGCTCAGTGATGTCCCGGGTGATCTTGGAAAATCCGCGGAGCTTGCCGGTCCCGTCCCACAAGGCAGTAATAATTACGTTCGCCCAAAATCGTGATCCGTCCTTCCGTATCCGCCAGCCTTCCTCTTCGTAGCGGCCTCCGGCAATTGCCTTCTCGAGCGCTTGCTCTGGCTTGCCATTCTGCACGTCTTCTGGAGGGTAGAAACACGAGAAATGGCGGCCTACTATTTCATCGGCCTTGTAGCCTTTGATGCGCACTACCCCTTGATTCCAAGTGGCAACATTTCCGGAGGGATCGAGCATAAAAATGGCATAATCCTTGACGCCGTCTAGCAGCAGGCGAAGCTGTTTCTCCGCTTCAATTCGGGAAGCAATCTCCCGGGTCATCTCGCGGATCGACACTAGCGCAATTGCGAGAGCCCCGGCTACTACCAGCACTATCATTAAGAAGGCAGCGCGACGGCCCTTGACGTAGTCAACCTCGGTTTGCTTGGTAGCTAGGTCGCGTTGGTTGTTCTGGAAGTCTACGAACTCGTTCCAGGCAGCGTGATACCTGAGGATCGCCGGGAGCGTTTCATTGACCATAACGGCTTCGGCCGCGCCGCGTTCCCCCTCATCGACAAGCAAATGTAAGGCTCGCAGGTAGCTATCGACATATGGCTTTCTCGCCGTCTCCACCGCAGATAGCAGTCGTTTTTCCTTCTCTGACTCACAGCGGCTTGCGATCTGCGCCAGTAATTCCGCAATCTTTTTGCCGTTCTCAGAGTTCTCAGCCAATAGAGGATCAACGAGTGCTCTATCGCGCACGAGGAATATTTCCAGTGTGATACGACTGTTGCTATTGGACAAGGTCAACGCTTCCCGGGCGAGCTGCGCTGTGTCTGATCTGCCCGCAATGTCGCTAAGGTTTTTGTCGATCTCCTTCATTCGGCGGAGTCCTGACTCCCCGATCCCGACCAACATAGCGATCAACACGGCAAACGTCATGCCCAATCTCAGCGCTATTTGTTTGGTTTTCAGCGCGAACTCCTAACGAGGCGAGAATATTCAGGCAAACGCCGCAACTGGTTCCTCGATACCCATTTCGCAACACTGGCTGACGCAGTCATGCAAGCCTGTTCTCCGGGGAATGTTTTGTAAATCTGCTGACTACTTGCCGATTGCTGCGCCTCGAGATAATGAATCCAGCGTACCGCTCCTGACCAACTGCTCGAATTGTTCGAAAATGTGCGGATCCCACCAGCCTTTCGCCACCTCTTCCTTCATGGTTTGAAGCGAATCGGCGATGGAAAAAGCGCGCTTGTAGGGTCTCTCGGTCGTCAGAGCATCGTAAACGTCGACGATTTGCAGGATTCTGGCAGTGATCGGGATGGCGTCCCCTCGAAGTCCATCCGGATATCCCGAGCCATCAAGTTTCTCGTGATGGTGTCGGATAATGGGAAGCACTAATCGGAACGACTTCAATGGCGCACAGATGCGCTCGCCTACAACGGAATGCTCGCGAATAATTGTCCATTCGTCGGGGGTCAAACGACCAGGCTTCAGCAGGATTGCATCAGGGACGGCAACTTTTCCCACGTCGTGTACGACGCCGGCACGACGCAGCGCGGTAATTTGATCCTCCGTGAGCCCCAGTTGCTCTCCCAGACGCGCCGAATAATCTGCCAGGCGTTCACAATGACCATGCGTGCAGGGGTCCTTTGCTTCAATGCTTCGCGCCAGCGAGAACAGGACTGACTCGGCCCTCTCGAGTTCGTCGGTCCGCTGCTTGAGCTTCAAAAGGGACCTTACGCGAGCGAGCAGTTCAGTTCGGTCTACAGGACGGCTCAAAAAGTCATCTGCTCCAACTTTGATGCCTTCTACCCGATCTTGCTTGTCGGAAAGCGCCGTAATCATGATTACCGGTGTCAAATATGTATCTGGGTTGCTCTTGATTTTTTCGCATACCTCGAACCCATTAAGGAGAGGCATCATCACATCCAGAAGCACCAAGTCGACTTGAGTCCTGGTAAGTTCTTCAACCGCGGCTGTGCCGTCCGGCACAGAAATCACCGCGTATCCCTGTGCTGTGAGGAGTTCCTCTAGTAGCTCACGATTCGCGGCTCGATCATCGGCAACCAAAATGGTGCCGGTGATTGGTTGATGTGAGTGAGGAAGCATTTTTCACCACTTATTTCTGCAAATGTGGTGTAAGCGTCGCATGGTAAGAAGGGCAAAGGCTAATTACTGAAGTCACAAGTTCCCTGGAAAGGTGAGCGCGAGGCTGGGATTTCAATCGCACGCGTGCGGGCGATCTGCCACGACCACCCGAATCCTGCTCGGCGATCCGCTGTCAGGCAGCCTCCGAGGCAAACGTGATCGGGCGATCCTAGCGCTACTCATCGGACGCGTACTGCGACGAGCCGAACTTGTTGGACTCGAAACGGAAGACTTTCAAATCCGCGAGGAGCGCTGCGTGATTGCTGACCTGGTTGGCAAAGGAAAGCACATTCGGACCATTCCTGTTCCGCTCTGGGCGAAACGCTCCGTCGATGTGTGGATCACGGTGGCTGGCATCAACAGCGGGGCGATCTTTCGTCGAGTAAGTCGACTGGATAAGATCCTGGGCGATGGAATCACGCCGAAGGCTATCTGGCATGTGGTGAAGGCGGCTGCCAAACGTGCTGACATCAAGAATCTGGCTCCCCACGACTTGCGTCGCACCTGTGCTCGGCAAGGGCATCCATTTCAATCCCGAGGGACCCGCGACAAAGAACGACCAAGTCATTAGCGGATGGAGCATCGACGGGCCCGAGTTCCTGAAACGAAATTGAGCCGCGGCTGAGGTTGCAAGACTCCTACTCCGCTGTCGTGGGAGGGAAAAAGGAAACTCGGCCAGCGAGCGACTCAATCAAATTCAGATAGTCCTTTTCCCCTACAACGGAGAACGGGCAACTCAAATTATCTATATCCATAAATCCAGGGTTGGAGCTGAGCAATCCGAAATAAAGTTCGTAGCATAGGTTGTTCTGGAAGGAGTGGAAGTAGTAAACGCTGCCCAACTTCCCCATTCCGTTATCGCTGAACGTCCTTTCGGCGTATCTAATTCCGCCGATTGTCCGGGAAGAAAGAGACCGCGGGTTGACCTCTCCAGACTGCTCTCCAAACTGCTCGCAACTCTGCCGGTTCGTTATCTGCGGGTTCACAAAAACCGCGAAAGAAGCTCTGATGAAGTTCGTGTCCGGGTAGATCTTGCTGGGTATCTCTAGCCAGGCGAGTGTGACCGTCCCTTGTTCTATAGTAAAGTTGGCGTGGGCGTCAGGCACAGACGCCGCAGTGAAACCTGGGAGGCGCGGAAGGGCAAACTGGATCCCGAACCTTGGGTTGGTTTGCTTACTCCAGTTCGATCGATTGCGGAACGAGGAAATCAATCCCGGGTTTGGCGCCCGATAGATTTCCTTGAAGCTGCTGACTTCAATGGTCTGGTTACTTTCGTCCTTTGTCCCATGGACGCTCATTTCGTCGCCTTCATATTTCTCCAGCCCCGACGTGCGGCCAGTCAAACCGTAGACGTTGCCTTCGCTGTTGAAAAGCGTGAACGCTCCTGGATTGCCGACGAGGCATCCTACAACTGCTAAACCCTCGTTTTTCTGCGAAGGAGACGGGGCTTGGCTGGGCTCACCAGTTTGAGCAAGGGCAGAAGTGTAGACCAGAAGGCAAGCCCCACCCCACAGCAAAGCCCTCTCGATGTTCGAGTGCCGACGCGCAAACCGTATCGTCATGACTCGTTCACATTGCTAATGGGGTGGTACACCGCCGGGCATGGCAGGCATTTGCCGACAATGTTCCGGATGAGTGAATAGTGCGGCGTCGGGTTCGCTCAAGCTCACGTCTCATACTCTACTCTCGACACCATCGGAATTTCCTTTTTTGACTTCAAGAACAGCACCCGGTGTACACTCATCTCGCGTTCGCACATCGACCTTCAACGTAGAACTCGCGCGGGCTGAGAAGAACGCCACAGGTAACCGCTCGTAGTCCCTGGGCGCCCATACTATAACACCACGAGAATCGCCGTACACTTCGACGACTCACAGAACTCGCGCCGACAAGGAGAAACACGGTGAACCCACAAAGTGCAGGTCGTGCGTATGCGGTTGTTTTCTCGCGAGTGCTGTTAATCGCTCTGACTGGGACTGGCCGGGCTAGTGTACGTATCGGCGGAGTTTCTCTTTCCCCGAATGGGCAAATCGCTCAAAATTTCCAATATGTGGGCTCCTGCCCCGTCAATCTGAAGTTTGACTGGGGCGTGGTCAGTACTGAACCAACCTCTATCACATACTCTTTCCGCAGGAGTGACGGTGGTCACTCCTCGACCAGCACTGCGAGCTCACCGGGAGCCAACCGATCCATGCCCATTCTGGATGAATGGAGCCTTGGCGCGAATAATTCGCAGTTTGCCGACTACCACGGCTGGGTCGAGTTAGATATTGAATCTCCGAATCCCGTCTCGCAGAAGATCGGTTTCACTATCCATTGTGGATAGACATGCGCGTAACGGCCAAGCTGCCTATGCAATCCCTTACCCGCTTCCGTAGCCTTCTTGCTTTGGCTTGCGTGTTCTTGCTCGCGTCACTCGCGGCGGCGCAAACGGAGCGCATCCGCCTTTACTACTCTGACATCAAGGTCCAGGATGACGGAACCATGCTCGTCCACGAGTTGATTCGCGTTGACAGCGCCGGAAAACTGATCCGCCACGGTATCTACCGCGACTTTCCTACTCGCTACACCGATCGGTTGGGGAACCGTTACGTGGTGGGCTTTGCGCTGCAGGCGGCCAGCCACAATGGTGCCCCGGTTGAGTCGCGCGTTGAAAACTACGGCAACGGCGTGCGCATCTACTTGGGCCGCGGGGACACCTTTGTGCCCGCCGGCTTTCAGAGTTATAGCATCACCTATACCACGAGCCGCCAGCTCGGCTTTTTCAAAGACCACGACGAGCTCTTCTGGAACGTTACCGGCACCGGCTGGGTCTTTCCCATCGACCATGTCGCGGCAACCGTGCACCTCCCACAGAAAATTCTGGCGGGCAAGGTGCACCTTGGAGGTTACACCGGCCCGCAGGGTTCGATGGCGCATGATTTCACTTCTGGAACTGCACCCGACGATTCCTTCCACTTCGCCACCACGCATGCGCTCGGCCCGAACGAGGGGCTGACCATTCTTCTGGACTGGCCTAAGGGCTATTTCCGCGAACCCACGGCGGCACAGAAGATCGGCTATTTTGCGCAAGACAACCCCGCCGCTCTGCTCGCTGGTGGCGGCCTGCTCATGATTCTCATTTACTACGTTATCGTATGGATGCGCGTGGGCCGCGATCCTGCTCCGGGCGTCATCATGCCGCTCTACGAGCCTCCTCCCGGATTTTCGCCTTCCGCCATGCGTTACCTCGTTCGCATGGGTTATGACGACAAGGCCTTCACCTCGGCGGTGCTCGACATGGCAGTGAAGGGCTTCTTGCAGATAGTGGAGGGCGTTGGGATGTACACCCTGGTTCGCTCCAAACCGGATGGCCAAACGCTCACGCCTGAAGAGAGCGCAGCAGCCAATAAGCTCTTCGAGAGTGGCCGCACGTCCATCAATCTCCAGAAGGAGAACCACACGGCGATCAGTGCTGCCATGGCCGCCCTGAAGGCCCGCCTCAAGGCCACTGAGCAGAAAATCTACTTCGTGACCAACGGACTGTACCTGATCCCGGCCATTGCGTTTTCCGTGCTGGTGTTGATGGGGGTCTCTTCTGCCCAGGGCCCGCAACAAGCCGGGGACGCCGGGTTCATGAGCTTGTGGCTCAGCGTCTGGAGCATCGCTGTGTTGGCGCTGTTGAACAACGCCGTGCACCTCTGGAAATCTGCCTTTGCG
>Ga0182015_10005030_pt1 | contig 13959 bp, 10 predicted proteins | sample 712P3MmetaG_FD_120478 | JGI IMG/M metagenome (GOLD analysis project Ga0182015, IMG submission 120478) | Permafrost microbial communities from Stordalen Mire, Sweden - 712P3M metaG | ecosystem: Environmental > Terrestrial > Soil > Wetlands > Permafrost | place: Sweden: Stordalen | collected...
CGGGTCCGCGGTGACTTCCAGCAGATGAGCGTGCGATCGGTGTCAGATATGACGTTCTGGACCGGCATGGCGTACGCACGCCTGGGACAGAGCAAGTGCGCCCAGGAGATTTTTCAGCAGATGCATGACTACGGTGTTGAGCTGGAACATCTGGTAGCGAAGATTGATTACTTTGCGACCTCCTTGCCCGCGATGCTGCTGTTCGAGAGTGACCTGGAGAAGGAGAAGCGGATCGAAGCAAGGTTCCTGCGAGGCCAGGCCCTGGTGGGGCTGGATCGCGAGCAGGAAGCTAAGGAGCTGCTTTGGGAAGTGCTGCGAATGGATCGGAATCATGCCGGGGCTACCGATTTGATGGAGCAGCTGCAGGAAAAAAGCAGTGGGGTCGCGGCTAGCGGTTGATGGGAAGAGCAGGGCCGTCCGCCGCGAACGAATGACAAGGTGCTTTTCTGGAATTTACTCGTCAGACGTATATAGCACTGTAATAGCTTCATATCGAGGATAAGGCGAACTCTCGTTCAAACCTCAACGCTCTTCTGTTTTTCCCAAAGTGTCAGTTCCGTCCACGAAACGCCTAATAATGGAATTGCCGGCACTCAATAGCCAACGAACCGGACAGTTGTGAAGCTGTCACCGTATTAGCCCGAGCAGGTTGGCAATCGCAATGTACTGCAAATATCACCAACCTGCCGCGAGCTTCCTCCACATCAAGTTCCGCCTAGAAGGAAAGCCGAAGGGCAAACTGCATGATCCTCGGATCGTATGCAGAGGTAATCGCACCAAAGTTGCCAGCAGTCAAGGTATTGACCGGCGGCTGTAGATTGGTGTGGTTCAGGACGTCGAAGACCTCAAACCGAAAGGTCCCTTGGAGGCGCTCGACGATGGGGAAGTTCTTCAACAGGCCCATGTCGATGTCCGTATAGGCTGGGCCACGTACGGTGTTGCGAGCTGTATTTCCGTTAGTGCCGCTAGCCGGTTGAACGAAGGCAGCAATATTGAAGTCTTCCGCTTGTGTCTGTGCGGTGGAGCGCCTGCCAAGAGACACACTCTGCGACGGCACGGAATTGGCACGCTGATTCGGCGTTCCTGTGAGTGCATTGTCGCGGCCAGCCAGGATGCTGAAGGGATAGCCTCCCGTGTAATTGAAGATCGTCGTGTGCTCCCATCCGCCGAGAACCGCCTTCGCAACGCGCTCTTGGAAAGGCTGCCGGATCTTCCAGACGGAGGTGAAATTGATCACATTGCGACGATCAAAGTCGGCTGGGCCGTAGTCGTAGGACGGGTCGGTGGGAATGGCGCGGGCGCTGGAAAGAGTCTTGGTATCCGACCAGGTATCGAGCGCCTTCGACCAGCTATAGTTGGCCAGGATCGACAAGCCGCTTGAGAACTGGTGCCGCACGTTTGCCTGAAGCGAGTTGTAGTTACTCGACCCTGCCGGCTGCAGCAGCGTTGTTGAACCCAGTGCCGGTGCCAGCGGACGGCGCTGGTTGGTATTGGAAGTCGTCGATGCGCCCGGAATATAGGTCGCTGCATTCAGCTCACGCGCTACCGGCAGATGCGTCGCGGCACTGCCTGCATACGTGAGGCTAAAGACTGTGCCGTAACCGAGGTCCTGCTGCACCTGCACGTTATAAGCCTGTGTGTAAGCGTTGCGCATGTTCTGGGCATACAGATATTGCGTGCTGTACAGCGGGAAAGTTGAGTTTTTGCTCGGCGGTGACGGGTATGGGAACGGACTGGTCGTGCCCCCATACGGATTTTCGCTATTGTTGGCAACACTGCCAAACTCCGTTACCACTGGCGCAAACGGGGCCTGGTCAGTCTGGTTGTTAGTCGTGATGGTGTTGGGCTGGTCAAAGAAGATGCCATAACCGATGTGCAGGCTGGTCTTGCCATCGCCGAATACGTCGTAGGCTAGACCGACACGCGGTGCGATGTTCGTGTAGCTGGCATTGAAGCCGCCGTGCGGAATTCCAGGATCACCTACGAACAACACCCCTGGAGGCGCGTTCGGATAGAGCGATGACCGCTGCCCCGGACGGTACACAGCCAATTTGTTGTTGAGATCGTAGTACGGCAGAAACGGCTCGTAGCGTACACCGGCGTTCAACACCAGGCGTGCGTTCACCTTGAACGTGTCCTCGGCAAATCCCGCGTAGTGGTTGTAGCGGGTGTTTTTGTACTCGCCGGCGCCTTGGAGGAAGGTAATGAAGCGGCCAGCCAAAAAATCTGCGAAAGCATTGCCCGTCGAGATTGCGGTCGGCGAGTTTTTCGCGTTGTAGGCGCTCGCCGTAAAGGTGTAGACCGGGTTCTGCTGGAAGTTGTTGATGTTGTCTCCCGTGCCAAAGTAATACTCAGCTCCAAAACTCATCTGGTGCCGTCCCTTGTTCCAGCGTACGGTCTCGATGCCCTGATACTCATCGCGGATAAAGGTGTTAGTGTCGCCAGTTGCCATCGAAAAGAAGCCGGCCACGGCAAACTGATATTCAGTTGACCCTGGCGGAACATAAATGTTCGCGCCCAGCGACGGCAGCGTAGCCTCGGGATAGATCGGCTGATTGATATACCTGTTGTGGGAGTAGGCAAAAGACGCCTCGTTCAACAGGTTCGGCGTGAAGACATGCGTGTCGCTAGCCTGATACCGCCGATAGATCCAGTCGCCGCCGTTCACCACGGCGAGGTAGTTCCCAGCTCCCAGGAACGGCTGCCGCGTCTGGTGCGAGTTCAAAAACGTTCCGTATAGCGTGTTCTTCTTCGTCAAATGCTGATCGAAGCGGGTCAACAGCTGGTAGTCAGCCGTATTGTTCAACGTCTTGAAGAAGATCGTCTGTCCACCCAGCGCATTGACGGCCGTTCCAGCCGGCGCAGCTGGAATAAACTGCAGGATTGCTGCCGCGATAGGGTCGATGTTCGGAATTTGATTATTCGTGTACGTCTGTCCAGGAATAGCAGAATATGGAACATACAGCGGCGCGAGGCCGGCAAAGTTACCCGCGCGCAGATTTGCCTCGGGCACGACGGCCGAGGTCGCGTTCGGACGCTGATGAACCAGCGTCTCCTGCAAAGACACAAAGAAGAAGCTTTTGTCCAGGCCGTCATAAAGCTTAGGCAGGAACAATGGGCCACCGACCGTACCGCCGAACTGGTGGCGCTTCAGACCATCGTCAGACTTCACACCATTGGTCACAGAAGAAAAGTGATTTGCGGCGTTGAAGTAGTTATTACGGATGTACTCGAAAGCCGAGCCGTGCAACTGGTTGGCCCCACTCTTTGAGATCGCGTTCACTACGCCGCCCGGCATACGGCCAAACTCCGCGCTGAAGTTGTTGGTCTGCACACTGAACTCCTGCAAGGCATCTGGGTTCGGCAGCGGGTCAGGAGCGTTGGTATAGTTGTCGTTGTTCGTGGCGCCATCGAGAATGTAGTTTGTCGTGTTGGAACGGCCACCATTGATCGAGATTCCGCTGGCACCCGGATAGGTAGCGCCCGAGGTCACATTTGCCTTCGGGTCTCGCGTCACTCCGGGCACGAGCAGGATCAGGCTCAGCGGATTGCGCCCATTCAAAGGCGCATCCTCAATGATCGTCTCGCCAATCACTTCCTTGACTGTGGAAGTCTGCGTATCCACGCTGTCGCTGATTGCCGCCACATTCACAACCTCCGACGTCGTGCCGACAGTCAGCACAGCATCGGCACGGCTCTGCGTATTCACCTCGACACGCAGTCCGCGGATGCGGGTGCTCTTGAAGCTCGGCGCTACCACCCGAACGTCGTAGACACCTGGGTCGAGCTTGATGCTGAAGGAGCCATCCTCGAGCACGTCGCCCTGCGTCTCTGTGGAGGTGCCGGTATTTGTGGCCGTCACTTTAGCGGTCGTGACCGTGGCACCGGAGCTATCCTTGACGGTTCCTGCGATAGTTCCACGCACATCCTGTCCGCTCGCTGTTGCCACTATGCTTGACGCGATAAAAAGGGCCAGCCATAAGCGCGCGGCGATGGAACGCATTTTCGATATCGATGTATTCTGCAAGATTGCCTCACTCATAGAACGCACTTTGGCCGGACGCACACCGTTGGCTGGGCTCGTTACGTTTCGATGCAGGTGTATCTGTTATGTCGACAGCCAGTAGACATTATGTCGATGGCGCAGCCATTGTCAAGCAGATCTTGAGAGTTCGAACAGAATCTCGAAGCGCCAGAGACGAGTTATGGATGCAAGCGTCTTACCGTGCCGCTGCCCGGTCGTCCGGGCGGCGGCTATTCCAGATTTCATGGTTTCGTTTTCTTGGCCCCGATACCCGTCGGCTGCAACAAAGGCCCCTACGGCGACGCCGCCTTCTGACTGGCCCGGTCCTGCCAGCGCGAAACCCAGGCCGAAAGCGCAGTTGCCTGTTCCTTCCGCTGCGGCGACAGAGGTTGTGAAAAGGTAGCGGTAAGTACACCCCGTGCTTCGGCAGCCCACTTCAATCCCCACGGTGTTGGGAAAGGATCGAGCTGTGCAATGAAGTCATTGAGGGTTGAGACAGCCTGCAAAAAGGTGTCCCCGGAAGGCTGCAGACCTTTTTCATAGAGAGACAGCACCAACTCCGGCAGCACGCAGGCCACTCCCGAAACAACACCATCGCAGACACCCTCAAGTAGAGCCGGCGCGAGAGCGCTATCGTTGCCGACGATACGACAAGCATCCACACCCTGCTTGGTCAGATCTCGCAGAATCTCCAGCGACCCGCTCGAATCTTTGATTCCGATGATGTTCGGTGCTTCGGTGATCAGGCCACGTACCGTATCCTTCTCCAGTCCAGACGTGAACTGCGGAAGGTTGTAGAGCAGTATCGGCAGGGTGGTGGCTGCCGCCGCAGCCCTGCAAAAGGCGTCGAGATCTTGTTGCTGGTACGGGAAGAAGTACGGCATGGGCAACAGAAGAGCCTTGACGCGGTGCTTCTCCGCAATTGCCGCGAGTGCCACGGAGCCCTGGATGCCCGCGGCCCCAACACCGCAGAGCAGCTCCGCCTCACCGGCACAGACCTCCTGGGCAACCTTCAGAAGGACTTCCAGGTGCTCCGGCGTCGTTAAGCAGAACTCAGCCGTCGCGCCGTTGAGCGCAAAGCCCTTCACTCCCCGTAGAAGCAGAAACTCCAGCAACTTGCGCAGCGCCGTTACGTCAACGCTGTCGTCTTCCAGACGAGGCGTCAGTACGGCGGCATAGACGCCGCAAACCAGCTTGTTACTCATATCGCTCCTCCAGTGGCTCTAGTTAGGTACGGTGGCGAGCGGGAGCCGCACATGCATGATGGATTTCCGATTCCATGTATAAGTCATCTGGAGGTCGCCATCGGTGCTCTGGATGATTGCGGGATAGGAGTATTCTCCGGGTTCGCTCTCCAGCGTTGCAAACATCTCGAAGTGCTCCCCATCGCGGCTCACCGCGAGGTTGAGTGGCGAGCGGCCTTGGGTCGTGTTGTTGTAAATCATCACAACTCGACCGTCCTTGAGGGTGACCGCGTCGATGCCCGAGTTTGGGTTGGGTATATCCAGACGATGCGGCTCACTCCACGTCAGGCCATCGTCGAGTGAGTCGGCCGCCACTACACGTCCAATCTGGGACGTTGACCGCGCATAGTAGCGAAGACGCTTTCCTCCGAGGGGGACCACCGATGGCTGGATGATGCCATAGATAAACTTCCAGTCGTTTGAGCCGGGCACATCCGCCGGAGCTGCCGCATTCGACTCTGCAGGCTTCGTCTCAACGGCTGGAATGAACGGGCCAAGCCTCGCCCAGGTCTTACCCTCATTCTTGCTGCGTTCGATCCAGACAGCCCAGGAACGGTAGCTCTCCGTCGAGGATCCGCTGACGATCGTGCCGTCCTTCAAGACAAGCGGTTTGGCCCGCACCGGGCCGACGAGCCCCGCAGGCAGATGCTCAGCCGCTGACCAGTTCTTCCCTTCGTCGTCACTGTACTTCCGTCCTGCTGTCCATACGCCCACGCTTGGGCCAAACTTGTAATACATCCAAAGACGGCCATCGACGGTATGAAACAAGACCGGGTTCCAGCAAGGCACACCGGGCTCCCGGGCCAGTTCCACCGGCGCCGACCAAACGTTGCCAGTCTTCTTCGCGCCCCAGATGGCGACATCCGGCTTTCCCTCGGCCGTACCACCAAACCACGCTGCCTCCAGGCTGCCATCGTGCAACTCCACCACGGTCGAGGCGTGACTGGCAGGGAACGACGTGGAGCCCACAGGGAAGATCAGCTCGCGAACCGGCTGTTGACCGGAGACGTAACCGGCTTGAAAAGCAAGGGCAAGGCAAAGCAGGTGGATTCGCAAACCGCAGCTCCCTTCAAACGTCTATGACTATATACATCCTGTCGCCTCAATGTCGACATATCCCTGCTGTGAGGTGGTGGCGTTGTACTCGACATCCCGTGGGGATTTGCCTGCAAACCTCCGTGGCCCCCAACCTGTTCTCGCATGCATGGTGTCGACATTTACCGCGTAAACGTCTATAACTACGTTCTGATGAAAGGCAAGGCCTCCGATCCCGTCTCTCCCGCAAAATCAATGGCGGCGAAACGCGCGCGTCGCTCTCGCCCCAGTGCTCCGTACGTTCAAGCGATGAGCGCCCGAGGCGGCGTGGAAAAGCAAGCACGGGTCTTGTCCATCCGTGAAAAGGCCTATTTGTACATCCAGGAGTTGATTACAAATGGCTCCCTGGCGGCCGGGGGGAGCATCTCCGAACTGGTGCTCGCGAAAAATCTGGGCAGTAGCCGGACCCCCGTCCGCGAGGCCATGAATCAACTAGCGGCGGAAGGCCTGCTCACACAGAGTCCCGGTGGCGGCATGGTGGTGGCTCAACTCACCCGGGATGACATCATCGAACTGTACGAGATGCGGGAAGCCCTCGAGGTCTACGCTGCCGGAAAAATCTCGCTCCGGCCGCTCCGGCCAACGGACAAGTTGAGGTTGCAGCAGTTGGTCGACGAGGTAGCGAAGCTTGAGAAGGAGATCACGAAGAGTAAAATGCCGGCGTTAGATGCAGCGCAGATGGAGCGGTTCATCGCCTGCGACATGGGCTTCCATGCCTTGCTGATGAGCTTGACCAACAACTCGCGCCTGCAAAAGCTCATCCATGAGACCCGTCTGCTGATCAGCATCTTCGCCATCCATCGCGGTGGTCATGATGCAGCGACGCTAAAAAGCATCTGCCAGTATCACCAGCGCATACTCGACGCAGTCGGTCGCCAGGATGGGTCGGCGGCGATGATTGCGCTCTCTGAACACATCCAAACCAGCAAGCGCGAGCGCTTGGACGAGTTTGACGAGTGGAGGCGTGAAAGCTCCATGCGCCAGAGTGTGCCGGTCTTCTTCGACATACACAAGATGGCTCCTGGCACATGAAGCAACTGGCGCCCTGGAGCCCGGGCGCCAGCTACAAGTGGGCGCTAGTCGCGATGTTGTGGTTTGTCTGTTTCCTCAACTACGCCGACCGCCAGGCCATCTTCTCTGTCTTTCCGCTCATTAAGACGCAGATGCACCTGTCGGACGTCGAGCTCGGCATCGTGGCCTCGTCTTTCATGTGGATGTACGCCTTCTTCGGCCCGTTCGCAGGCTGGCTCTGCGACCGTCTTTCGCGCCGCTGGCTGATCGTGGGAGCGCTGATCTTTTGGTCACTCGTGACGGCGGCCACGGCCCTCACGCGCACCTACCCACAACTCGTCTTCTGCCGCGCCCTGGGTGGACTGGGAGAGGCCTTCTACTTCCCCGCAGCCATGTCGCTCATCAGCGACTACCACTCCTCCGCGACGCGTTCCCGGGCCATGTCTCTGCATCAGTCCAGCGTCTATGCAGGAAGTATCGCCGGTGGGGCTCTCTCCGGATTGCTGGGACAGACCTACGGCTGGCGTTCTAGCTTCATCGTCTTCGGCACGGCCGGTATCGTGCTTGGCCTCATCTTACTCGGCCTGCTGCGGGAGCCGCTGCGGGGCATGTCCGACCCCGGCTTTCCTGCCGGAGTTACGGACTCAGGCATCATCAGCCACAGTGGCGGATCCTTTTTAGAAGGTCTGGCTGCGGTCTTTACAAATCGCATGGCGCTCCTGCTGGCTGGAGTCTTCATCGCGGCCAACTTTGTGGCGGTCGTCTTCCTTACCTGGATGCCCACCTTCCTGTATCAGAAGTTTCATATGAGTCTGGCAATGGCCGGTCTGAGCGGGACTGTCTATCTGCAAGTGGCGTCGGTCTTCGGAGTTCTCGCCGGAGGCCTGCTGGCGGACAGCCTGCGACGCAAGAGTATGGGAGGGCGGCTCTTGACCCAGGCCCTCGGCTTGCTCTGCGGTGTGCCCTTCCTTTTCTTGACTGGATGGACCTCGCTTACATCGCTCCTCATCGCTGGGCTTGGCGGCTTCGGCTTCTTCAAAGGCATCTACGACGCGAATATCTTTGCCGGTCTCTACGATGTTGTTCCGGTGCACCAGCGCGGCTCCTCCGCCGGCGTCCTGAACTCCGTTGGCTGGTTAGGCGGCGGCTTTGCTCCTTTGCTGATTGCGCTTGCGGCGGCGCATGTGGGGCTTGGTTATTGCCTGAGTGCAACCGCACTGATCTATTTGGCAACCGGATTGGCGCTGCTCGTGGGGGCACGCAGCGTAGATCGCTCCGTCAGCAACGTCCTGCGCACACCCACCTTAGAGTCCCGCACTTGAATTTTCACTGCAATTCATCTCGCGCCCCCTGCGTCGCATGCGTTTTCTGCGATCATTTCGAGCTTTGGCGATGTCTTGCGGGAACATCCGCTCCGCCGGTTCCGTAAGAACCTGCATGCAGCTTCGTCGTCAGACGGGATGTGAAGAAATTTGCAGTTTAGTGCGATTTTTTCGGAAGCGGCAGAGACCGGGGTGGAACCGGCGATGATTGGACAATGGACGTTGTGGTTTGACCATGCGCGAGGAAACGATCGAGAATTCGATCTAAAGAGGAAACGTCGGCCAGATAGATTTTGAGAATGAAGCAATCTTCTCCTGTAATTCGATGGCACTCGACGACTTGAGGAACCTGCTTTGCCAGGTCGGCGACTTTGGCAAGTTGTCCTGGCAAGGGACGAATTCTTACAAATGCTATGAGCGGATACCCGAAAGCGACGGGGTTGAGTTCAAGCCGATAAGCGGCTATGACGCAGTCCTCCTCCAGACGCGCCACTCGTTCGGTCACCGCAGGACTCGACATGTCTACCCGTCTTGCCAGTTCGGACATCGTCGCGCGCGGGTTTGCCTGCAAAATTCTTAGCAACTCCAGATCGGTTTCATCGAATTGTCCATTACGCTTCAAGTTGCTCTCCAGAGCGAAACGCCTTAATTCTTTAGGCGGGATGCGGCGTTTGCCTCAACTCTTCCATTCATTTCAGTATATGCGTATGTCAACCTGAATCAATATGAGCGAAGATGCGGTAGCTGAGTTGTTCGAAATCCCCCAGGGTGTTACCTACCTGAACTGCGCCAATATGGCGCCGCAGTTACGGTCGGTGACCGCCGCTGGGCACGAGGCAGTTCGAAAGAAGGCCGCTCCGTGGACGCTGTCCTCTGCCGATTGGTTTACCGGAGCGGAAGAGCTGAGAACACTTGCCGGCGGAGTTATGGGCACGCAAGCAAATAATGTGGCTCTGGTGCCGGCGGCCAGTTACGGAATTGCAGTCGCAGCTAAGAATGTGGAGGTGACGGGCGGGCGTTCCATCGTGATCGTCGAGCATGAGTTTCCCTCGAATGTTTATGCATGGCGTGAACTGGCCAAAAGGCAGGGAGGGCGGCTTGTCACCGTCCAGCGGTCTCCTGAAAGTGGTTGGACGGACGCTCTGCTGCAAGCGATTGACGATCAGACGGCTGTCGTATCCGTTCCTCAATGCCACTGGACAGATGGCAGCTTCATCGATTTGATTCGCGTGGGTGAGCGTGCGCGTGAAGTTGGAGCCGCTTTGGTGATTGATGCCAGCCAGTCGCTGGGTGCTTGTCCGCTGGATTTGAGCCGTGTGCAGCCAGACTTCCTGGTATCCGTCGGGTACAAGTGGCTCCTCGGGCCATATGGAATGGGCTATCTCTACGTGGCCCCCAAATGGCATGAAAACGGTTCTCCGCTTGAAGAGTCGTGGCTCGCGCGGAGGGGCAGCGAAGACTTCACGCGCCTGATCGATTACCGCGACGAGTATCGGCAGGGGGCCAGGCGTTTTGACATGGGCGAATTCCCACAATTTGTTCTGGCGCCCATGGCGGCCATCGCGCTGCGGCAGATTCTTGCATGGGGTGTGGAGGGAATTCAGCACTCGCTGTCGAAACTGACGGACAGCATTGCACAGCATGCTTCAGACGCGGGATATCCGGTTCTTCCCTATGAACAACGATGCCGGCACATGATTGGGATTCGCTGGTCTCGAGGAGTTCCAGCAATGTTGCCAGCGGCGCTTGCAGCCGCGGGTGTCTACGTGGGCATTCGTGGAGACTGCATACGCATTGGTCCGCACCTTTACAACGGCGCTTGCGATGTTGAGCGACTCTTTGAGGTTTTGGGATCGTGCGTCAAAGCTTGAACAATGCGGAAGGTGGAGTGACCGTCCGCCGGATCTCAGTAGCCGACGCGAGGATGCTCCGCGATCGGGTGCTTCACGCAAACATGCCGGAAGGCCGAAGCGTTTATCCCGGCGACGATGCGCCGGACACACTCCATGCCGGCGCATTCGTCGACGGACTCATGGCGGGGGTAGCGACGGTATGCCGCGACTCGATGCCCGGCGGATCGATTACCTGCCAGTGGCGTCTGCGTGGGATGGCTACTTTGGAAGAATATCGAGGGAGGGGATTCGGCAGGCGTTTGGCCGGGCGCTGTGCGGCACACGCGACATATCACCGGGGTTTCCTGATTTGGTGCAGTGCCCGGATGGTGGCGGTCCCATTCTATCTTTCTCTCGGCTTCGAAGCACACGGTGAGAAGCTCCACCTCCCGGAATATGGCAGCGAGGTTTACATCCGAATGCTGCGTCCTCTGCTGTCACCCGACGGATTCGGCATCGACATGTCCCCAGCCTAACGAGCAGAAACCGTCGATGAGCGTCGGCGAAAACAGGGCGAGTCACTCGTCGACTGCCGCAGTTTCCCATAAAAAGGCGGCTTAGATCCGAACGCAGTATTCCCCACTCGGGTCGTGCGGCAGCGAGGAGCCAGCAGAGTTAGTTTCGTGGTCAGGCAGATGTGACTGGCACCCTATGGAATGGAAGCAGTTTTGCGGGCGGCCAGCAGGTCACGCCGCCAGCTCTTGGTTTCCTCGTCTGGCAACCTGCTCTTGGCTAAGACTTCGGCCAAGTCGCGTCCCGAGCAAACTCTTTCACTGTCCGGCCCGAGCCGAGCAACAGGCGATCCATTTTTGAACAGCACGAAAGTTATGTCCTGGTAATGGGCACGGTTGACGCAATCGGCGAAATTACGCGCGGCATCCGTTACACTGATGGTTCTCTTTCGCATAGAGTCAGATTATCTGATTTTCATAGGGAGGTGTCATAGACGAAGTTTCGTGACCAAGACGAGACTGGCATTTTCAAAGTTTCGTAGATGCTTAAGGGGTTGGCACCATCCCGACGTGAGCACTCATGTGGACGGAGGAAGTAACCCCTAATCTCCGTCTCAAAACCCGGTGACAGGTCCCGGGATTCTCCCGCCGCGGCATTAACTTCCTTCATGTAGTCGACGAGCTCCACGGACGCGAGTCCCAGGGACCAGGTCCTCGTAGTGCTCGGAATAATAACCTACGAGCAAATGTTGATGGCAAGAGCAGGTCCGTGCGCCGCGAACGAATGACAAGGTGGCTGCCGCGGAGTCAAGGGAATCAGCGTCGCGATCGGCGTTTATCGGGACTAATCGTAAGCTTCATCTGGGCCGACATCCGCATTAAGATGATGTTGCCGACATATCTAAATGGATCGGCACAAATTACCTTTGAGGGTGATCTGTGATTCTTCTTCGCATGAGTCTTGTCGCTGCTATCTGTGGGATGGCACTGTTGCCTTGCTATGCAGCGCCGCAGAAAGCGACAGTCGCTGAACTCAACACATACCTGGAACAAGCTCATCAAGCAGGTGTGTTCAACGGAGTCCTTCTGGTAGCCGATCGCGGAAAGGTGATCGTGCGGCGCGCCCTCGGCTATGCGGACGGTGCTCGAACGGTGCCTTTGACGCTTTCGGACAGGTTCGATATTGGGTCGATCGGGAAAGAGTTCGATTCAGTCGGTGTAATGATGCTCGTGGATCAAGGAAAACTCTCGTTGACCGATCCTGTGTCGAAGTTTTTCCCGGATCTTCCTTCGTGGGCTGCAACCGTGACGATTGACGACCTGCTCCACTACACCAGCGGCCTACCGGACGTGGATTGGAAAACGGTTAAGAACGACGGCGATATGTGGAGAAACCTTCGTGCGCTGGAACACCTTAACTTTCCGGCGGGCACCCACTACACCTACAACAATAACGACACATTCCTGCGTCGAAGAGTCATCGAAAAAGTCAGCGGCCTGAGCTTTGCGGCATTCCTGGAAACGAGGGAGTTCCCTAAGGCAGGGGTTCGTGATGCCGTGATTGATCCGACCGATGGGACACCCCGAACGCCGAGGTCCTTTGACGCGAACTTCAAGGAAAGCCCCATCACGGTAGATATGACCGGCTGGACAGCCGTAAACCTCGACGATTTTTTCCGCTGGTCCAACTGCATCACCCATCTCTGTCTCATCACTCCAGGCAGTACGCGTCAGATCGTGACCACTCGAGATTCCGAATGGCAAACGGGCTTGGGGCATGGCGAGATGGTTGGTGATCAGCTTGTGAGCCATGTTCACGATGGGTCGGACCATCACTATCAAGCGCTGCTTGTAAGCGATTCGTCCAAGGGCCGCACCGTCATCATTCTCACCAACCAGAAACGCGGCAATGTCTATGCAATGAATGATGCGATCAATGCAATCCTTGACGCCAAGCCCTATGTGCCCTTGAGCAACAAGACAAAGTGAGGATGGGCATCACGCGCACCCTGCCGACCCGATCCACGCGGATTTGTGTCGCTGCGGGTAACGATAAGCCGGCATGTGTCCAGGTTTCCAGAACCGAGTTGGATCGGCTCGTTGGCAGTCCCGTAAAAGCGGAGTGTGGCAGCTCGCCGTGCCCAAACGTGGTGCCTGCGGTACTATTCGGTGTATTCTACTCGCAGGAAAGGGGATTCGGATGGCCAAGAATGAAGTCAAAGATTTGTGGTCAGACGGGACTGGAACTTAGACGAGTTTCGTGACCAGACGGGACTGGCACTTTCAAAGTTTCGTAGATGCTTAAGGGGTTGGCACGATCCCCGAAGTGAGCACTCAGGTGGACGGAGGAAGTAACCCCTAATCTCCGCCTCAAAACCCGGTGACAGGTCCCGGGATTCTCCCGCCGCGGCATTAAACTTCCTTCATGTAGTCGACGAGCTCCACGGACGCGAGTCCCAGGGACAGGTCCTCGTAGTGCTCGGAATACTAACCTATGAGCAAATGTTGATGGCAAGAGCAGGTCCGTGCGCCGCGAACGAATGACAAGGTGGCTGCCGCGGAGTCAAGGGAATCAGCGTCGCGATGGGCGTTTCTCAATACCGATCCTGATTTTCGGGCGCAAATAGAGCTCAATGAGTGCGTTGGTCTGAAATCGTGAGTTGAGACGGGCTGGACGCCTTCGCCGTGGCCTCACTCCCAGTTCTTCACCTTTGGCCACAGCGCCTGGAGATTTTCATGGAGGCCTCTGCAGATGAAAACCGGCCCACGCTCATACGGCTCCAAATACGGATTTGTATCCTGTGTAAATTCCACTACCGAGTCGAAGTTGGTTTCGAGCGTCCTGCGGCTTTCGCCAAACACGATCATCACGCTACCCGTATACGTGCGCGGTCCCCAGAAGAAGTAGTTCTGGTGACC
>Ga0182015_10005033_pt1 | contig 13956 bp, 14 predicted proteins | sample 712P3MmetaG_FD_120478 | JGI IMG/M metagenome (GOLD analysis project Ga0182015, IMG submission 120478) | Permafrost microbial communities from Stordalen Mire, Sweden - 712P3M metaG | ecosystem: Environmental > Terrestrial > Soil > Wetlands > Permafrost | place: Sweden: Stordalen | collected...
CATAGCCTGCAATTGCTTGCGGACAATATCCCTGACGCCCGACTCGCCATAGCGAGCGATGATCGGCCCTGCGGCGAGAATGTCGGGATTCGAGCCCCCCGCGGCACACATCGAAGTATCGCCAATGGCGTAATGCGTGTAAGTGGTCCCGGCCTTTGGGCATGCGGCTGAGGCCAGGGAAGGAGCACCAAGGGCTAGAATGGCGACGATAATGGCGTGACGCATGGATGTTGTCCTCCTAACTAACTGGACCTGCCCCGCTTCGGCGGACAGGTTCTCGACTTCTCTCTTTGATCCTCTCTCTGTCAATCTTACACCCCATGCGCAGTATGCCGCAGACGGCAGAAGCTCTGAGGGGATTTTTTCTTCGCTCCGCAGGAACCTTGCAGATTCAACCACAGCGTACAACGAAGCTGGGGGGCGAGGCCGGCGGCGATGAGCTTTGAGTCGGCGACGGGGTTCTGCTGATGCAGCCGCACGGCTTATAGCCAGCATCGCGCGAGACCTGGCGCGGCAATCTGCTTGCGACAGCGCCCACCCCGCCGTTGCCAGCGGCGCCATTGCCATATGCGCCGCCCGCTCCGCCGTTGCCGCTCCTACCGCCGGTGAACCCGGCGCCATAACCACCATAGCCACCGTTGATCCTGCCGTGGTTGGTCGGACTGAAACTGGGTCCGTTTTCATACGCTCCGAGCGCACCATTGCCCGTGGACGCCACATTAGAATAGGTCGACACCGGAAATTCGAAAGAGATCGGAGTAGTTATCTCACGTGGTTCAACGATATCCTTCGTAACGGGAATATTCGCACGCAGATCGCACGCAGATCGCACGCAGCTTGCCCCCGCTTCGCGAGAGACCATAATTCGGTTCTAGCCTTAGTGCTCCACCGCACCGACCACGCGCGTCGGCGCGTGGTATGTTCTTTGTCCCACTGCCGAGTCGGCCTTTACGGGGCGGATCTCGCTGCGTAATGTTCCACCATTAACATTCCACCCTGTCGAGTGGAAAACCGGAGAATTGAAATGAGATTAGCGTTAAGCTGCGCGTTGCTCGCCAGCGCACTACTATGCCTGTCCGCCTGCAACAAGGCAGAATCTCCCGAGAAGGTTCAAGCGGACGTCGCCAAAGCCCAGAGCAATGCGGTGGAGGAGAACGCCAAGTCGGACGAGAAAGTGAAGCAAGTCGAGGCCGAGGCCGTCAAAGACCGGGCGGATGCTTTAGCCAAGGTGGCTGACAAGAGTGTCGGCGCTGTAGCGGACTCTGCGGTTACTCAAGCTGAGGGTGAAACACAAATCGCTCTGGCAAGGTGCCAGGCGCTCGAGGGTGACGCGCAAAAAGCCTGCAAAGACGAGGCAAATGCACACATGGATGCAGTAAGAGCGAAAGCTACAGCCGTCAAATCTAACTGAGTGGCATGGGCCGGCGGATTTCAAGTCCCGCCGCGATTGAGCATTACAAGATCGATCATAGGTCGATGTAAACGCTCGCCGGCACTTGCGGCGCCTCGCGTCACTTCGAAAACCCGAGAAGCCGTGAGCACTTGGCTATGGCACTTTCAACGCGCCCATGGGCAGCGGGGAATCGAACCACACGCGGATTTCGATTCGCCATTGGCACAAATGGCGCCCAATGGCACAACGTCGCTTTAGAGGGAGACGAGGGTGCCGCATAACGTCTTGACTATGCTGCCTTAAATGGTGGGCCGTGGGCGATTCAGACCGTTCCGCCTATTTTGATCCGAATAAAACTCAAATAATTTCAGACACTTGCACAACCCGTAAGCCGCCTCAGTGCCGTGCGGATTTGGGATCACATCACCCATGACCAATTTTTTTCCGATCACAAACGGCAACATCTCACAAAGCCGGCTTCTCGCTGGCAAGTCATTGCGAAATGGGGCATCCTTCCTCATCCAGTGGTCGGCGTGACGCTTGGTCATCTCAAGAATTCGGAAGACGTAGCCGATGCAACTTCGGCATCGGCTCTCGATCTCTCAATTGGGCGAGCACCTGTTGAGCGAGATTGTCCGTGAAGCTGCGCGTCACCGGCTGCCCGGTCACTAGAATTCGATAATGGATGGGAGCAATCACAGCGTCGATGATACTGTCGATATCAACATCGGGCCGTACCTCGCCGCGCTCTATCGCGTGAACCAGAGGTAATCGGTCCCGCGTTCGTTGTTGATCTAAGTATTTTGAACGCAGCTGCCTGGCGAGAACTGCATCATGCTGGGCCTGTCCAATCAATGCGCGGAATACTGCCCGGGCGTCAGATTGTTCAAAGAACCGGGCGCATTGGTGAAGATGGGCACAGAGATCGGCTTCAAGACTCCCAGTGTCGGGAGGATTCAAGTGCTGCGCTGCATCGTCCAAAAACGCGTCTAGAAGAACATCGGTCTTGGACTTCCACCAGCGGTAAATCGTCTGCTTCCCGACGCCGGCCTTCGCCGCAATGCCTTCTACCGTGACGGCGGCGAACCCGAGTTCCACGAGCAAATTATCCGCCGCCTCCAGGATAGCCTGACGCGCCTGTTCGCTCCTCCCATACCGATTCCCGTGATGCTGCGCAGGCTCTGCGCTGCAGCGAGTCGTCCTTGAGCTCTTCTTAGCTTTTTTCAATCAAGCCACCTTCTTTTTGACAAGACGATACGATCCGTCTAGATTAGAACCATCTTACTCTCACCTGGACGCCTAGACCATGCCCCAATCTAGCCATTTTAGGCCTCATCGAGCGCTGTTCTCTTTCGTCCTCGAACTTCTCCTCGTCGGTTTCGCGTTTCCCGCGAACGCAAAGACGACCGGACCCAGTACCGGTGTACTTCTGGCGGCGAACCAAGGTGAAGCTTCGCTCAGCATATTCGACCCTCTTACCGGCAGAGAGCTCGCGAGGGTCTTGGAGGGCAATATCACCGGGCACGAAGTAGCGGCCTCCGCTGACGGCAAGGTTGCGTACGTCCCTATTTACGGCAGCTCAAGCGTCGGCGAGGCGGGCTCCGATGGGCAAGAGTTAGTTGCCATCGACATCGCGTCGCGCAAAATCGTCAATCGACTCGACTTTGGGCACGCTGTACGGCCGCACAGCTTGGCCCTCAATTCCCATGATGGAATGCTGTACGTCACGACGGAACTCGACCATACGGTGACGATTGTTGATCCTGAGACCTTTAAGATAGTTGGCGTGATTCCCACCGGCCAGAGCGAATCCCACATGCTGGCGCTTTCCCATGACGGGCGCTTTGGCTACGTATCCAACGTTGGCCCGGGAACAGTATCGGTGCTGGATCTCAAGGCGCGCAAGCTGATCGCCATCATTCCCATATCGGAAAAGATAGAGCGGATCTCGGTCTCCGCCGACGATCGAACGGTCTTTGCGGCCGATCAGATGAAGCCGCGGTTGGCCGTTATTGATACAGAGACCAACAGCGTGAAGGCCTGGGTTCCCCTTTCCACTCCGGGATACGGCACTGCCCCCACGCATGACGGCCGATGGCTCCTGGTGGCGTTACTCCAAGCCTCCCAAGTCGCGGTCGTCGACTTAAAGACGTTGCAAGTGGTTCGTACCATCGAGGTCCCGCCTAGGCCCATCGCGATTGTCGTTGCACCTGGCGATGACGCCGCATACGTATCTTGCGGAAGAAGCGGCAAAATCGCCTCTATCAAGCTGTCCGACTGGACAGTCCAGCGGGTCATTGACGCAGGCAAGCATGTTGACGGCTTGGCTTGGGCGACTTTCCGCTGATGTTCGGCGGATTCCTGACGGATGTGCAAATCGCTGCGGTGGTCAATTGCGTGTGCACGCATTTCGCCAATTGCGACCCAGACGAAGTCACTGTGATTCGTGACCATGTAAATCCGTGAGTGAACCAGGAGAGCCCTCCGTGAATGTAGAAGCAGTTCATTTGACGCGAGCTTCGTGGGTGCAGCCCATGCGGTATGAGAACGTACCGATGGTGGGCGCGCGCTACTGGACCGCAATTTCTCTGGCCAGTGTTTTTGGTTGCAATCTCGGAGATTTCGTCTCGTTGTACATGCATTGGGGTCATTGGCGCGGTCTGTTTCCGCTCGCCGTCGTGTTTGCCGTACTCATCGGCTGTGAACGGCGATTCGGATTTGCCTCAGAATTGTGGTACTGGGCGGTGGTTATTGTGCTGCGAACCGCCGCGACGAACTTGGCCGACCTCGCCACGCATACCTGGGAATGGCCCTATCCCTGGGTCATCGCCAGCTTGGAGACCTTGCAAATGTTGTTCGTGCTGCCTGCGCTGCCGCGATTAGCGCCCACCGGACACGGTCGCGACGGACGTCCCGCGACCGACGGATGGTATTGGCTGTCTTTATTGACGGCAGGCACGCTCGGGACCGCGATCGGCGACTGTGTGGCCGAAGAATTCAATCTCGGCACCGGTTTCGCCACATTGCTGCTCACGGCCATTTTCGTGATCGTTCTCGCCGCGGGCAGACGCTCCCGCTGGTCGACCAAGGCCGGCTATTGGTTGGCCATCATCGCCGTGCGATCCGCCGGGACCACCGCGGGCGATTGGCTGGCGTTCCGGCAGGGGCCCGGTCTCAGCAATGGCCTGCATCTGGGTCTGCCCATCAGCACCGCGTGCACCGGCGCGCTGTTCCTGGGAACACTCCTCTTGTGGCGGGCGCGACCGATGAGATGTGAATGACAACGCCTGACTTTCTCTCGAGCATGCCCGGCAGAAACGCGCGGTCGAGACCGCGGCGCCCGCCTCCACCTCAGCGAATACCTCATCGTAGGCGATGCGGCTTCACCCGACTCCTTGGCATTTAGGAGCCGTCGGTAAGCTCGATGCCGTCCTTGTCGCCGTGACATTCGATGTACAGGCAAGGAGCGCGGCCCGAGTGTCTAACCCACGCCGCGAGGTCCTTGAGGCAATACTCGATCATGCCGGACGGGTTGCGATCTCAATCACCTCAGGATCTGGGCTACGATCCAAAGAAGCCGCTATGGCAGAAGATCGTAGAGCGCTTGGAATGGCGGAATCAATCGAAACGGCGGAAAGATTGTTCATAGAAGACTTCGATACTTGGGGCATGACTGGATACTACCTGTACTCTAAATTATTGAGATCAGGTGTCTCAGGTCACGTTGGCACAGGGGGCTCGCTCGGTCGCCTCGTCCTTGTAATTACCGCTTACCTTGTGGCGACGACGGCCTACGCGCGGGTTGGGGTTTTAAAGAATCCGCATTCAACTGTCGTCAGCGCTGGGATGACGTGCTGGGGTCTACCGCGACGTTGATATGACGGTAGACAATACCTTTGATCACCATGTCATCTGGGACAGCAATATTCTTCTTCGAAACCAAAATGGCGTAACGATAGCGCTTCAATTCCGTACCCGCCAAGACGCCTGGTGTCGCGGTCTTACTCCCCGGCGCGGGTGTCCTGCTTGAACTCTTCCACGGCCTCATAAAGGTCATAAGCAAGAAACGCGAGCTGGAGCACGACACCGGCAGTTTCCGCGACCCGGATCGCGCGCGTGGCATTCTTGGATTGCTGCAGCGGACCGCTCAGCGCGTCCGTCTTGCGTTCGAGCTGGCGGCCGAGCTTTGCGATCTTTTTTGTACTCGTCTTCTGCTTCAGCTGCTGCGCCAGTTTGGCAATATCGCGTTCACCCTGTTTGATGAGGGGCTCGGCCTTCTCCAGTCTCTTCTCGGCCGCCTTTTTTACCTTGTCCTCGACGACTTCGTATCCCTTGTCTACGGCATACTCCGCCGCCGGCTTGCCCGTCTGGATGGCGATGGCCTTTGCACTATGTGCCTCCTGCACGCTCCGCGCAAAGCTTCCGATCACCTGGTAGGACGCCGAAACGACGCCAAGGTCCAATGCCAATCCCGCTGCCCCGACCGCTGCGGCGCCGATGCCCGCCCCTACCGCAGTCGGTAAAATGAAAAGCGTGCTCGCGAGGCGAATTCTGGCCAGACGCTCGATCGCCTCATGCGTCGCACCGGCGATTTCCGAATTGATCTGACCGGCGTCGCGAAAGACTTCGCGGGTGGCTTTGCTTGCGTAGTCCTTCACGTCTTCCATCGAGCGCAAGTAGGCCAGTAATGGCACTGGTCCGCACACTATCTTATTGAGCGTCGCGTGCCAGTGCTGCGCGAGCAATTGGGCGCGATCGCTGTCGATCCGGCCGACGTCCTGGGCAATTTCCACGGTTCCGGGCGGCGTGTAGCCGAGTGCCGAATACACCGACCGGAACACCCGTGATTTCGCAAAGTCCTGATCGGGCCGCCACTGCAGCCTGGTGTGGTTCAGCGCAGCTTGTGCGTATGCGACGGAATTCAGAAACTGGATCACTCTCACCAAGTCGAAGGCGACAATTTGAATGCGACGCGGCGGTTCAGGGGACATACGCGAGCCTATCGTTTAACTGGTGACTCCGGTTTGCACGGCCGCTAGAGAAAGATCAATCCACGAATTTAACCACGGGCGGCACGGCTGTAGCAATCGTCGCGTCGGCGTCGGCGGCGGCGACGGCGACCCAGCCCGTATCCAGCGGATCTAGTCCCAACCGCGTCCCGACGATCAGTGCTCCTTCTCCGAGCTGCGTTCCCGCAGGAGAACAGTTCGTTGATTCGGTAGACAACTATTTGACGGTGGTTGGGACAAATTTTGTGGCGGGTTCAGTCGTGCGCTGGAACGGCAGCGACCGGCCGACCACCAGTAACGGCAGCATTAACGGACTCACCGCTCAGATTTCGGCGAGTGACATTGCTGCAGCCGGGACAGCCGCGGTCACAGTCTTCAGTCCTGCACCCGGCGGGGGTAGGTCGAACTCGTTGACCTTCACCATAACGACAAGAGCAGTTGATCCGCAATCAATCGCTGTGGACCCTGCCGGAAAGTTCGCCTATGTGACAAATTCCGGCTCGAACGACGTCTCGATGGACAGCATTGGTGCCACCGGGACCTTGACTCTCATAGGGACAGTAGGCACTTGAAGGGGCAAATCCACGGAGGAGTCAATGAGACCCATTCGAGGACCGTGCCTAATTCAGCACTGTTAAACGGGGGCCGAGGCCGAATGCTTCCCGTCGCATAACTAACCCTTTGCGACGGCAAACCCGCCCGCACATCAAGACCCGCTCCACCATCGATACGTGGCCAGTCGGCGCCACGACGATCGAGTACGTGGAGCGTTATTGTTCCGCGCGGACGGTGTGAACGCGAAATTGTCGCCTTGGCGGGCGGATTTGAAAGGAACCTATTGGCGGAAGGAGCCAAGAATCGTCACGTGACTATGCTTTCGGCCGCGCTCGATGCTACTTAGGCAACCCGCTTCGGAGTGGAGGCCCATGGACGCTTCGTGTCACGGCGCTCAATTGAGGTGGAAACAGTCGATCGTGGTATGGAAGTGGAAGCATCGCCGACCTGGTAGCGCGCCATCAACTGACTGAGGTTCGCAGCCTGTTCGGTAAGGGATTCTGCCGCTGCGGCCGCCTCCTCGACCAGCGCAGAATTTTGCTGCGTCGCCTCGTCCATTGACATCACGGCCTTGTTCACCTGTTCGATGCCGGAAGCCTGTTCTTGGCTGGAAGCGGCGATCTCGGCGACCACGTCGGTCACCTTCTTGACCCCCGCGACAATCTCCCGCAACGCCGTCCCTGAGGCGCCTACCAGCTTACTGCCATCCTCCACCTTACCTACCGATTCTTGGATCAAGCTCTTAATCTCCTTGGCGGCGGCGGCACTGCGCGAGGCCAGATTGCGCACCTCGGCGGCCACGACGGCGAAGCCGCGGCCCTGCTCGCCTGCGCGCGCCGCTTCGACCGCGGCATTGAGTGCGAGCAAATTGGTTTGGAAGGCGATTTCGTCGATGACACCGATGATATCGGAGATCCTCTTGCTCGCCGCATTGATCCCAGTCATGGCTTCGATCGCGGAGTTGACGACGGCGCCTCCCGTCTCGGCTTGCGCACGCGCCGCAACGGCGAGCCGTTCGGCATGAGCCGCGTTCGCCGCAGTCGACTGCACGGTGGCCGTCATCTCCACCATGCTGGCAGCGGTCTTATCGAGGCTCGCGGCCTGTTGCTCGGTTCGGCGGCTGAGATTGAGATTTCCCGATGAGATCTCATGCGCGTCCGACTGCACTTCGTTCGCCGCGCGTTTGATCGCCGTCACCATCGTCATCATGCTTTCGATGAGCGAATTGACGCTGCTCGCAAGCGCCTCGATCTGACCGCTCTTGCCCGTCATACTGATTCGTTCGGTCAGTGCACCGTCGATCGCCGATTGCACGACCGCTTGAGTCTCGGCGACCGCAACATCGAGAACCTCTTTCATCTTCAGCTGATCGTCCTGCATCGCGGCTTGCTCGGTCTGCATCTTAACCTGATCAGTGACGTCACTTGCATACTCGACGATCTTGTACGGTTTGCCGTCGAGGCCCAGGATGGGGTTGTAGCTAGCTCGAAGGAAAATCTCCCGGCCGCCCTGGGTAACCCGCTTGTACTGGCCGGCCTCGTACTCACCGCGGCCGAGCTTGGCCCAGAAGGCCAGATATTCCGGACTCGACCGAACCGCTGGGTCCACGAAAATGCCGTGGTGCCGCCCCTTGATGTCGGCAAAACTGTAGCCGAACATTCGCAGCAGGTGTTCGTTCCCAGCGCGAATGGTGCCGTCCAGGCTTAATTCGGTGACCGCCTGGGTTTTGTTGATCGCGGTGATCTGACCCTTGGCATTCAGCGCCTCGACCTCGTTTTCCCGCAACACGCCTTGCATCGACTTCAGGGCCTGCAGGAGTTGACCCGTCTCGTTCGTGCTGCTGACCTCGACGGGCGACGTAAGATCTCCGGAGGCGATGGACTGCGCCACTCTGACCGCCTCGCCAATTGGGTGTGTGATGGAGCGGATGATCGCCCAAGTCAGCAGGCTTCCGAGGATCAGTATGAGTGTAGCGGCTACTGAACTGATGGTCACCGCCGTGCGATAGACGTCGCGGCTGTGAATGCCCGCCGCCCTGCCCTGGGCAAAGCTGAAGTCGGCCAAGCGCTCAAGCGCGGTGAGTGCATCATCGATCGCGGATTTGCCCGCGCCGTCGCCGATCTCCTGCGCGTCGTCCTGCTTGCCTGAACGACTGAGATTGATTATCTTTTTGTTGACCGTCAAATACTCGTTCCAGTGCTTTTCGAACTCGACGATTAGTTTCCCGTCTGCCGAAGACCCGCCGACCGATTTGAAGGTCTCGAAGTGCCGTTTGACGCCCTCCAGAGCAGCGTTCATCTTTTCTTCGTATTCCGACCGATAGCCATCATCCGACGCATGGGTATGCTTGATCGCGAATTCGCTCACGAGAAGTATGTCGGCGCGCGCCGCCGTCAGCTCGCCGACGCCCGGCAACCAGACGTCCGCCAGCGTGCTTGCCGCCTGGTTCAGCCGGGCCAACGCTACGTACGACAGCGTCCCGATGATCGCCGTCAGAGTCAACGACAGCCCGAACGCCACCAGCAGCTTGGTGGCGATCCGCGCGCTACCGATGTTTCGCCACAGCGCGTGAAGTAACGACCTCATGTTGTGAATATCAGTGGCGGCGTCAAACAGGGGAAGGACAGCCGGTTGAGGTCGTTCCTACTTTTTGAATCCAATGTATGTGGCACCGATGATCTTGCCGCTTGCATCCTTCAACGGGTTGTAGCAAGCGCTGTAAGCTGTACCAAGTACATCGACATCGCCACAGAATTGCTCGCCTTTGCTGATTGCATCGTAGGCCTTGGCTCGCGCCAGCGGCGTGCCGATTCCGCGCTTTCCCTCCGGCGTCAGTACGTTCGTGCTCACTCGAACGAACTCCTGACCGTCCCGCACGAAGACCGTTGCCGTCGCACCGTAGGCCTTTTTGATGTCATCGACCACGTCGTAGTTGTTGTTGATCTTGCGGGACCCGAAGTACAAGCCAGGCGCGGTCTTGTCGCTGCCCGCCTTCTCGCTGCCATCGATCTTCGGCTCGCCGACTTTGGTTAGTCGCTCCGTAAGGACGGCGATCACACTCTTGGCGTCGTCGGCGTATGCGATGCTCGACGTGAGCATCGCCAATCCGAAGAGGAACAGGCCCATTGATTTCATTGCAAAGTCTCCGCAGCAAAGCTTGCCGATATGATGGTTGCGTGACTGTATTATCGGCGGCGCCCCGCTGTTCTTAAGTCGAAGCGCGTATTGATCGAAAAAACCGACATATTCACGCCGTGCGACGTCCCCCCTGTTTTGATAAGTGGCAGGGCCACCGGCATGCCCAGCTCGAACAAGATCAGGTCGTTGCCGAAGACACCATGGGCCAACTTGAGATCGGAGCGCCCTGCTGGGGCGCTCCCCGGTCGTGATGTCGCTTACGGAACGTATTCGAACAATGTCCCCCCATTCGACGTACCGCCTATCGCCGTCATTCCGAACACGTCGCCCGAACTGTCGCCCGCCAGCCCCGTCTCGGGAAATCCACCGTCGTTGTCGCCTCCTTGGAAGTTGTAGACGGGCACGTAGGTCAAATGGATGTGGTTGACCACGTCGGACAGCTGAATCTCGAACAGGGTGCCGCAACCGAAGCCCCCACAGTTTGCGCTGCCTCCGCCGCTAGCCGTCGTTCCCCACGCGGCGCCCCCGATCATGGCAAGCCCGGACACCGGCTCGTCGCCATCTGTGCCCTGGAACGCATGCAGGATCGAGTCTGTTCCGATCTGCCCGACAAGGAGCGGCAAATCGATGGCGACCACGGTTCCGCAGCCGCCGCTGCAGTTCGCGCTGCCACCGCCGGCCGCCGTCGTGCCTAGAAGATAATAGTCAGGCGACTCCGAACTGTAGGGGAACGGGCCGATGACCCCGCCCTGGGGAGTGGCGCCATCGGCACCGCCCTCGAAGTAGTAAGCCGTTGCCATTTCGCCGTTGGCGTCGCCAGCCGTGTAGTACTGCCACACCACTCCCGCCCCGTAGCCCCCGATTTGGGTGGTCCCGTAGATGATGCTTTCGGGGTTTCCAGCCAGCCCACCCGTCGGGTAACCGCCATCGAGTCCGCCGGAAAACTCATAGCGATAATCTTCGGACCAGCCTTGGCCGGCGCTCGGCGGTGGATCCAGCCGGAAGAATGTGCCATACCCGACCCCACCGAGCTCAGTCGTACCATAGAGCGAGCCGGTTTTCTTGTCGAACAGCAGTTGCGTGTTGTCGGGTTTGCAGCCGTCGGCGACGTCGTCTATTTGAAAGGTGTACAGCACCGTTTCTTCCCACTTGCCGGTGCCGCTCTTTGCGGGCGGCATCAATTGATAAACGACACCGCAGTTTTCTTGACCACCCCACGCGGTCAGCCCGTACAGAACGCCGTCCTTCCCCCGGGTGAGCCCGTTGAGCGGGCTGGCGCCGTCTTGTCCGCCCTGGAAGCGATAAATCACGTGGTAACTCCAACCCGATGTGGTAGTCGTCGGAGGGATTGCCTCGAACACGACACCAAGACCCGAGTCGACTTTGCTGCCGCCATGCGCGGCCGTGCCGATCACGTGTCCGTTCGGCAGGACGAGCGTGGAACCATTGCTTTCCGGTAAATCCCCCCTTTTGCCGCCCAGGCTTGCGATCACTTGCTCTGTTTGTGCGCTGGCGGAGGTGGCAAGCGCGGCACAGAAGATAGCCGGCAAGCACCTGCGCAAGCCTCCGCCCATCGCTTCGCCGAGGCCACAAATCCAATGAGACAAGAAACCTACTTGGCCGCGCGTACGCCACGCCAGCGCGGTTGTCAGCGTTTTCATTTTGAACTCCTTAGTTGGTCGGTCATTGGTTACCCGATCGATTCAAGCGCTCGAAGAATCAGGTTCCTAACCGCTATATCGAAATTCGGATTCCAAACCCGACACGTCTGAGCCAGAAATGGCGATTGCCGGCCCCCACGGGCAGCATTTGATGTCCGGAATCGATGCGCTGATCATTCGGCGACGGAAAATAACCAATGGACACCGCTGCTGCGCAATGCCGAAGCGGGGATCGAGGGCGCCAAGGAGCGTCTATTTACGGCGCTATACACCGAATTGCATGAGGTCGCGCAACGCCGGCGCATCGCCTCGCAAATGGCCTGCGCGTCGTTAACCTCACAAACTGCACCATAGCGGACATCTCATTCAAGGCAATGGGCTCGGACTGCCGGCCATGCACCACGACCACATCAGGAATGACGTGGACGAGCATCGATCAATTCGACGATCGTGGCCACCTTACCCATGTGCCCGGAATAAATCGTTACCGATGTGGTCGGTAAGGACCATGTTTGTTTGGTAGCGGGGGCGTGAGTTGGATTTCGAACACCATTGATTTCGTTGATATTGAGCTTCGCTGAGGGAGCGGAATTCAATGGGGAAACGCTCGGAGCGTTACTCCAACCAAAATGAATCAAATTTTGAGGTTGGTAGCGGGGGCTCGCTTTGTTGAACCTCTCAACGTGGATTTGAGGTAGGGCGGGCTCGCTTCGCGAGTTTCCGACAGGTCATACCGTTGCACTAATCCGCCGACTTCGCCGGCATTGACCAGCAAACCCAGCAAAAAATGGGGCTGTGTACTCAAGCAGGTTGCCGAGGTGACCTGCCGGCTATCAAGCAAAACAGCGTCATGAGATGCCATCGACAGTCACCACGCTTCACTTCACTGCACCGGAATGGCCACATCGTTCACGCCGTTCACGGTCACTTGCTTGTTCGGCTTCGTCGTTCCCTTCCCATCCACTGTGAGCGCATCGCCCGCCAGCGTACTCACCTCACCCGTGCTCGTGACGATAAGTTTCTTTCCCACCGTCGCATCGCCAAAGCTCGTCGCGCTCCCCGTGCCCGTGGTCACCGTCGTCAGGTTCGCCCCGATCGAGCCCGAGACCGCTAGCGGTCCCGCCGCGGTCAGCGACACCGCCCCAGGGCTCGTCACCTGCGCATCGAGCGCCGCACTCGAGTCAAGCGTGATCGCGCTCGCGTCAGCCGTTACCAAACCCGTCACGTCGATCGACTTCCCCGCGGCCTGCTTGATCACACCGCCAAGCGCCGTCACGGTCAAGGTTCCAGTCGCGGCCGTGTTGCCCAGCGTCAGATTTCCCGTGCCGCTCTCCAGATCGATGGTAGAGCCGGTTGCCGCGATCGCTCCCGTAAACTCGTTCCCGGCGTTGGCCAGCGTGATCCCGTAATAGCTGGTTCCATTGTCCGCCGCCAGCGTGCTCGTCCCCGTCACCTCCACCGACGCCCCACCGAGTTCCGTGATCGCCCCGCCCTTGGCGCTCACGTTCAACGTCCCCGCCGTGATGTTTCCCAGCTGTACACCGGAGGCCGATGCCGCTATCTTGAGCGTCCCTCCCACCTCCAGGACTCCACCCGACTGCACGAAGCCCCCCGTGCTGAAGTTGCCCGTCGTGTCCAGCTCACCCGCCGCCATCAAGATCTTCCCCCCGCTGCTCAATGAGCTCAGCGTCGTCGTCCCCAGCGCTGCCATCGCCGCGTCGTACGTCACCGCATCACCCTTCGGTATCGTCACCGCCAGCACGTTGCCGTAGTCCGGCACCAAGCCGAGCGACCAGTTCGCGGCAGTCGACCAGTTTCCCGCCGCGCTCCCGATCCAGCTCTCGCTCGCGAGCGGATTGATCGTCAACGTACCGCCGCCGTAGGTGATGATATAGCCCTGCTGGTTCGAATACAGCCCGCCGAGCGAGTAACTCCCCGCATTGGTGGGCTCCTGCGCGCCACCACCGTAGGTGAGCGCCCCCATGAGATTGCCATTGGGCGCCGTCGAGTAGGTCACTCCGCTCGGGCTATTTGCGTATGGCGCGCCGTTATACGTTACCGCAGCATTATTCGCGCTCACCGTCAGCGGCGTCATGAAGGCGCGCAGTAGCGGATAGGTGAAGCCGCTGTACATGACCCAGGTGTTCGCGAAGTCCCAGTTCGGATTGACGTTGCCGTTCGCGGTGGTGGCCGATGTGAA
>Ga0182015_10005034_pt1 | contig 13955 bp, 17 predicted proteins | sample 712P3MmetaG_FD_120478 | JGI IMG/M metagenome (GOLD analysis project Ga0182015, IMG submission 120478) | Permafrost microbial communities from Stordalen Mire, Sweden - 712P3M metaG | ecosystem: Environmental > Terrestrial > Soil > Wetlands > Permafrost | place: Sweden: Stordalen | collected...
AGCCAACGCAACGGCGAAGCCCGGCTATCGCTTACCCCGCATTGCACCGACCATCCGAGCCACCACCATCCGAGTCACCGCGCCGGTCGGCAGCATGCGGAGCAGCCGCCAAGCGAAGCGCGGGCGCGCGAGAAGCAGGCCACCCGCCATGGCGCCGACGGCGCCGATCCCGCGCCCGCTCATCAATGCCCGCATCGTACGGCTGCGCGGAAATCCTCCCCACGCCTCGCCAGGCCGCTCACCCGCCTCCTCGCTCCCGGAGTCGGGCGGCGGTTCGAGGAGCCGGCTGATCTCCGCGCGGCTTTGTGCAAGCCGCGCCATGAGCTCATCGCGGTCCGGCGCGTCGGGCGTCGTCATGCGATTTCACGCGTCATTTGTCTTCATCCGCGAGAATCCGTTCCAGGATGACGCTGTCTTCCTTCCACTCCCGGCGCACGGAGTCCAGGAATGGCGCCTGTCCGGCGCCGGTCTTGGAGCGGTAGATCATGGCGATGATGGCGAGGGCGAGAAAGCCGCCGCCCATCCAGGCAATCGCGGGCAAGCGTTGCGGCGTATCCCACGTCATGGCGATGATGGCCGCACACCCCATCAGGATGGCGAAAAGCAGCGCGACGCCGATGGCGATACAGGCGATGATGTCGGAGACCGCATCGCGCTTGGCCTGCTCGAGATCGTACGCCGCCAGCTCGATGTACGCTCCCAGATGCCGCATGAGCGCAGGCGCCGCCTTCGGCAGTGACCACAGCACCCGCATTGCTCGTGGGCCTTTAGGAGCGGCGCGCGACCAGTATGCCGACGACGGCGCCCACGAGCGCCGCAAGACCGACCGCGGCCCAGGGACTGTCCCGGACATAATCGTCCGCGCCGCTGACCGCCCTCTGAGCCTGGCGGCGCAGAGCGTCCGCACTGTCCGACAAGGTTTCTTTCGCCGATTCCACCGTCGCCATGACTTTACTCCGCATCGTAGCTACATCCGCATCGTTCATATCGGCGAGGCGCGCGATCAGGTCCTCGACGTCCGCAATCAGATTCTTGATTTCATCGACCGCGACGTTCTTGATGTGACTGGCCGCGCCGCCCGCATCTTCTTTCAGGCGCTGGCCCGAGGCGTTGAGGTCCCCTGCGCGTTCATATGTCGTTTCCATACATCGATCTCCTGAGACGATAGAAATTTACCCCCATCAACTCCTAGGCACAATGGGAGCGTTGTCGTTGCCGATCACCACCTCGACGCGGCGATTCAGTTGGCGACCGCCGGAATCGCTATTGCTCGCGACCGGGTAGGCCTTGCCGTAGCCCTGCGTATTGATTCGGGAAGGATCGATGCCGCGTGACACGATCGCGGCTTTGACGGAGTTGGCCCGCCGCTCCGAGAGATCGTCGTTATAGGCGTCGGATCCCACGCTGTCCGTAAAACCGTCGACCTCGACGCGCCGATCGGGATGTTCGGTGAGGAACTGGGCCAGTTGATTCATTTTGATCCCCGCGCCGGGGTTCAGCTCCGACCGCCCGGTATCGAACAGCACGTCGCCCAACGTCAGCACGATGCCCCTGTTCGTCTGCTTCGCCTTCATTTGGTCCAGTTCGGCCTGGAGGCTGGCTGCCTGTTGAGAGGCTTGAGCCGCTTGCTGAGAGGCTGCATTGCGCTGCTCCACCGCTGAGTTCACCTGGCGCTGCTGTGAGGCCAGCTGAATCCGATCGCGTTCCTCCTGCCCTTGCGCGACGCGTGCGTCATCCGCCTTGGCCGCGGCTCGAGCCTGCGCCAACCGCGCCGTCTGTGCCGCCATGTAGGCCGGCTGCGAGATGTCGGCATCCTTGTGGTGTTCGGCCGCCGACTCGGCGAGGGCCAGATCCTTCTTGGCCGCTTCCAGATCGAGCGGCGCATATCGCGCGACGTTAGGGTCTCCTTCCGCCGCGGCCACTTGCGCGCGTGCCGATTCGAGTGCCGCGTTGGGTTGCGGCGCCGACACGCACGCTCCGAGCGCCAGCACCAACCCGATTGCCGTCATTGATTTTATGTTCATGGCACGACCTTATTATTGAGTGGGGGGTAGCCGGGTGGGGGGTAGTGGGGCGACGGGCGGCGGGTTTGCCGTGGGCTGGTTCGCCTGATCGCGAAGCGCCTGCAAGCTGGCCTCCAACTCCGTCTCCGCTTTATGCGATCGGTGTTCCTGCGCCGTCGCTTCCGCGAGCTCGGCGTCTACGTTGGCCTGCTCGGCGAGCATGTTGGCGGGCTCGGCGTCATGATCTGCCGCCGCCTTCTCGGCACGCTGCAACTTGTCGCGCGCCGTGGACATCTCCACCGGCGCGAATTCCTGCGCTCCGGATTGCTCGGCCCGCTGCACGGATGCTCTCGCCACCGCGATTTTTTCATTGGGAACGGGGCTGGTCGCGCAAGCCGCCAGCGCCAGCATCGCCGCGCCGCAGATCGCAACACCCTTGAGGGATCCGGCTGTTTGGTTCATCTCGATCTCCTGATTCGAGGGCGGCGGCACCGGCCGAAACCCCACTGATACTCATTTGACTTAGCAAGGCGCGTGCCAACGGCGCATCGAGAAATACCCTGGAAATTAAGGGGTTTGCGCGCAAGCGAGGCGATCTGCTCATGTAGAAATTGCCGAAAGACGGTAGACATTACGCGGACTTTCCGCCGGTTCCATAAGGGGTGTCGGCTTGTGCCTACGCCCGCGAGCCGATGTCGTTCTTGGATTGCGCCGCATCGCGCTGCGTCCCGCTAATGCTTCGACACGTGCTCTTCGCAGATCTCGTGCAGCACTTCGGGGAGCCTGCCGTAATCGCGCGCCTTGTCGAGAAAATGCGTGGCGCCGAGCGCGATCGCCGCGTTCTTGTATTCGGGAAGATCGTAATTGGTGAGCACGATGATGCGCGGTTTGAGCTCCGTGGTCGCGAGGGCGCGCATCACACCGAAGCCCGTACCTTGTTTCAAGTGCAGATCGAGGATGATCACATCGACGGCATCGCGCTTCACCGCCGCGAGCGCTGCAGCCTCCGTATCGGCGGTGCCGATGAGCTCGACGTCCGGGATCTGGCGGATCGCCTCCGTCAGCCGCTCAGTGAGGACCTTGGAGTCTTCCACCAGTAAGACTCGCAAGCCCTGGGCCATTGTCATGCTTTCCACGGTAGTTGCACACACCACATCACTCTACTGCTTATGAGCGCAGTACAGGCACGGTCGTTAAACCGTTCGTAATGTAGGAGTTTTCTCACGGCGAGGGATTATTGGATCAGCCCGTTGCGCAATGCGTAGGACGTTATGTCCGCGTTCGCATTGAAGCTCATTTTCTCCAGAATTCTGCTTCGGTACGTGCTTACGGTCTTCACGCTGAGGCTCAACTCGTTGGCGATGTCGGATACGCCGCGGCCGGCGGCGAGCTTGCAGAAAATCTGAAATTCGCGGGTCGATAGACGGGCATGCAGCGGCTTGTCGGGATCGCCGTCCAAGTCCGCCACCAGGATCTCTGCAAGCGCGGCGCTCACGTAGCGGCGGCCCGACAGCACCGTGCGCACGGCCTTCATGAGTTCCTCCGGCGCGCTGTCCTTCGACAGATAGCCGCTCGCGCCCGCGCGCAGCACGTTCACCGCGTATTGCTGCTCCGGCAATCCGCTCATGACCAGGACTCGAACGCTGGGGTGGCCCGTTTGGATGTGCCTCAAGATGTCGAGGCCGCTCCGATCGGGCATGTGAATGTCCAGAAGGACGAGATCCCAATCCTGCTTTCGCAACAAATCGAGCGTCTCGTTCCCGCTGGCGGCCTCGCCGACTGCGTTGATGGTGGGGTCTGCCTCCAGAAACTGCTTGAATCCTGCCCGGACAACCGCATGGTCGTCGGCGATCAATACTCGTGACACGTCTTAGGTCTCCCCTCTTCTGATTATCAGCTGCTCGCGCATTGGCTCTGCGAATACCCGTTGAGCTTGTTATACAACGTTTTGAGGCTACATCCCAAAGCGTCGGCCGCGCGGCGCTTGTTGCCCTGAAAATAGTCGAGCGTCGCCTCGATTAGCGACCGTTCCATGTCGTGGATCCTCGACCCCACCCGAATCTCGAGCCGTTCCCGGTCGTCCGGGGAGTCCGCGCCCCTGCCCGAAGCCGCGGGGGCCTGAATGAGTGGTGCGAGCTCCAGGCTTTGATCGCCGAGGATGAACGACCGCTCGATGCAATTCTTGAGTTCGCGCACGTTGCCGGGCCAATGGTGCTGCTTCAATGTCATGCGAGAATGCGCCGTGAACTGCTTGTGCGTCCCCGCTTGCGCATTCAGCTCTCTGAGGAAGTGCTCGGCCAGCAGATCCACGTCGTTGCCGCGCTTGCGCAGCGGCGGCAACTCGATCGGAAATACCGCCAGACGGTACAGGAGGTCCTCCCGCAGCTGTCCGCTCTGCACGGCATGCAGCGGACACCGGTTGCTGGCGGCGATCACGCGCACGTCGGTGGAGATCTCGGCATTCGCCCCCACCCGGTAAAATCTGCGGGTCTCGAGCACGCGAAGGAGACGCGTTTGCATGTCCAGCGGCATTTCCGTGATCTCATCGAGCAGTAGAGTGCCGCCGTCGGCCCGCTCGAACACCCCGGCGTGTCCGCGCACGGCGCCGGTAAAGCTCCCTTTCTCATAGCCGAAAAGTTCGGCCTCGATCAGCCCCGCGGGAATCGCCCCGCAGTTGATGGCGAGAAACGGGCCCCCGCGACGACGGCTCCGGTCGTGAATCGATTGCGCCGCCAGTTCCTTTCCTGAGCCGCTCTCACCCGTCAGGAGGACGCTGGCCTCGGTGGGACCGACCCGCTCGATCAGCCGGAACACCTCCTGCATGGCGGCCGACACCCCCAGGAGCGGGCCCGCAGCGGCGAGGGAAAAGGACTTGTGGGTCAAACTGACGACGCTCATGACTCGGCACCCTCCAGAATCTTCGACCGTGTAATCGTTACATTGGTTATGGTCCAATTTGTAACCTGTGCAGGAAACCGTCGCCATGGGTGCCCGCTGAACCTAGGCTCAGACTTTGCGATAATGCGTGTAGGTGTTTGTCTGACATGGAATTTAAGTGATTGATGCGGAAGGTCGCCAATAGACCACAATCTGGTATGGGCGGGCGATCTCGCCACTTCTCGGGCGGATGGCACATCCGGTGCACCGCTCTTCTTCGGCCCAAACGCCGGTGACGCTCCGGCACGGCTCAGATCCCCGCGTTCGAACTCCGCTCCCGGCCGCACCGCCAGCAAGTCGTGAACTGCTGCTCGAGGCTTTCCAGGCAGCCCTCGCAGACCCACGGGGCGCCGCCGGGTGCCTTGGCCGCCCCCGCGAGCAGGCTCAACGCGTATTTCTCGTCCGCATCGTCGACGTAAAGCTGCGGCCAGGTTTCCATCATCGGCAGCTCGCCCATGGCGCCCGCGAGGTGAACGTTGCGCAGCTCGCACTGGACGCCGGCCGCGATGAGCACATTGCGCGCGTGCGCCACCTGTAACAGCGAGGCGGCCCGGTAGACGCGCTTCACGGCGGTGCTCTCCGTCGGCCTATCGGCGAAGCGATCCTAAGAAGGCCGCCACGTCCTCGCCACGCTCCAGCGTCTCGACCAGCGCCGAGCCGACGACGACGCCGTCGACGTGCTTGGCGAAGCGCGCGACTTGTTCGTGAGAGCGAATGCCGAAGCCGGCGCAAACGGGGACTCTCGAGTAGCGCTTGACGCGGTCCATGTAGGCGAGGACGTCGTCCGGAACCTCCACCGACTTGCCGGTGGTTCCGGTCATCGTGACCGCGTAGACGAACCCTTGAGCCGCGCCGCAAAGCATGGCCAAACGCGAGTCGGGGGTCACCGGCGTCACCATTTGCACGAGCGCGAGGCCCTCGCGCTCCAAGGCCGCTCCGAGGTCGCCGCTTTCCTCGTGCGGAAGATCGGGCACGATGAATCCCGCCACGCCCGCCTCGCGCGCCGCGCGCGGCAGAGCCTCGAGCCCGAAGGCGAGCAGCGGATTCAAATAGCTCATCAGCAACATCGGCGCCGCAAGCGGCCGGGGTAAGGCCGCCAGCTCCTCGAGTATCCAGGGAAGGGTCACTCCGTCGGCCAGGGCCGCGAAGCTCGCTCGCTGGATCGTGGATCCGTCGGCCATCGGATCGGAGAACGGCACGCCGATCTCCACCACGTCGCACGCGGCGGCCACCGCGAGCAAGTCGTCTCGAAACCGGCGGCGTGTCGGAAAGCCGGCGGTGAGAAAGCCGACCAGTGCCGGGTTTCCTCGCGCGGTCGCGGCGCTGATGGCGGTCGAGATGGTGTCGCGGGGCTGCATGGAGGCTCAGCGCAGAATCGTCCGCTGCAGGATGCCGATGTCCTTGTCGCCGCGGCCCGAGCATCCGATGAGGATCCGCGCGCCGGGATGCGATTGCGCGTAGCGGCGGGCGCCGAAAATGGCGTGTGCGCTCTCGATGGCCGGAAGAATTCCTTCGCAGCGTGCGCATTCGCTCAACGCATCCAGCGACTCATCGTCGGTCGCCGACTCGTAGACGACCCTTCCTGAGCTCTTCAGAAACGCGTGCTCCGGGCCAACCCCCGAATAGTCGAGACCGGCCGACACCGAGTGCGTCTCGCGCACCTGGCCGAATGCGTCCTGCAAGATCAGCGTGTAGCTTCCCTGAAGGACTCCCGGCGTTCCGAACGTGAGCGAGGCGGCATTGTCGCCGAGACCCGCGCCGCGGCCGCCCGCCTCCACGCCGAGAATCTCGACGCTCGAGTCGCCTAAGAACGGGTGGAACAAGCCGATCGCGTTGGATCCGCCGCCCACGCAGGCGACCACCGCATCCGGCAGTCCGCCGGCGAGCGTCATCATTTGAGCGCGTGCTTCACGGCCTATCACCGCCTGCAACTCGCGCACCAGATAAGGATACGGATGCGGACCGACGGCTGAACCGAGCGAATAGTAGGTGCCGTCGGGGTCGGAGACCCAGTCGCGCAGCGCCTCGTCGATCGCGGCGCGCAGCGTCTTGTCGCCGGAGCCCACCGGCACGACCCTTGCGCCCATGAGCTTCATTCGCGCGACATTCGGCGCCTGGCGCTCGATGTCCACCTCTCCCATGTAGACCACGCAGGGGAGCCCCAACCGCGCGGCGGCGGCGGCGCTTGCGACACCGTGCTGCCCGGCGCCGGTCTCCGCGATGACGCGCTTTGCGCCCAGCCGCTTGGCGAGCAGCGTCTGGCCGACGGCGTTGTTGATCTTGTGTGCGCCGGTGTGCGCGAGATCCTCCCGCTTGAGCCATACGTCCGCGCCCCAGCGTTTGCTCAGCGTGGGGGCGTGCGATAGCGCGGTGGGGCGTCCGACCCACGTCTGGAGCTCGTGATGGAACTCGGCCTGAAAATCCTCGCTCGACAGGAATCGATCGATGCCGGCCTGCAGCCGATCGAGCGCCGGCACCAGAGTCTCGGGCACATAGCGACCGCCGAACACGCCGAATCGGCCCTTCACGGGCATGGAGATCATGCGTCGCGCGCCAAATCAGCGGCCGCGGCGCGGGCCGCGCGTACGAACTCGGCAATCTTGAGCGGATCCTTGACGCCGCGCTCCGACTCGATGCCTGAGCTCACGTCGACGCCGAACGGCCTGACGGCCTGGATCGCCTCGGCCACGTTCTCTGCCGAAAGGCCGCCGGCCAAGATGACTTCGGTCTGCCGGGCAAGCTCGGCGGCGCGACCCCAATCGGCGAGTTCGCCGATGCCGCTGGTCGGCCCCTCGAACACGATGCGCGGGGGCAGCGGACTCGGCGTCTTGCGTCCGAATCGAACGACGGGCAGCACCTTGATGTGCGCCGGGATCTTGAGCTCTCTCAAATCCTCCACATCGGTCTGAAAATAGTCGGGCTTCAAGATGCGGCAGATCTCGTCCACCTTCATCTGCAGCGGATGCTGGGCGACCGCGATTCGCAGGATGCCGGCAGGCGCCAGCGCCGCGAGTTGCGACGCCTGTCCCGGCGTGACCTGCCGGGGGCTCGGGGCGAAGACGAAGCCGATGGCATCCACCTGAGCCTCGGCTGCGGCGCTGACGGCGTCGGCGGTGGTGATGCCGCAAATCTTGATCCACATGGGGCGGAGTGTAGCCATTTAGGGCTGCACTGTCCGCGCCGCCGACAGGATTTCGCCGAGGAGCACCGCCGGATCGTCGCGGGTCATCAGCGCGGTGCCGATGAGTGCAGCGCGATAGCCGAGCCGGCGCATCGCCACCGCATCGGCCACCGTCGCCACGCCGCTCTCCGCCACCGCCGCGAATCCATCGGGAAGCGCCGGCGCGATCTCGGCAAGGCGCCGCGGCTCCACCCGCAGGCTGACGAGATCGCGGCAATTGATGCCGACCAGCACGGGGCTCTTGCGCAACAGGCGCCGCTCGAGCAGTACCCGCGCCATGTCGAGATCCGCGGCGTCGAAGGCTTCCAGCAGCACGAACAAGCCGTGTTCAGCGGCCGTCTCCAGGAGCTCCTCTGCGCCTGCATGGCTCAACATTCGAAGGATGAGGAGAACCCCGCCGGCGCCGGCCGCCCGTGCCTCCAGCACCTGGTAAGGATCCACCAGGAAATCCTTGCGCATCGCGGGCACACCCAGCGGCGCGAGCGTGCGCGCCGCCTCCTCGAGGTGCTGCAGCGAGCCGTCGAAACGCGTCGGCTCCGTGAGCACCGACACCGCCGCCGCGCCTGCGCGGGCATAGGCCGCGACGCGTCCGCGCCAATCATGGGCGGGATTCTTCAACACGCCCGCCGCGGGAGATCGGAACTTCAACTCCGCGATCACATCGAAACCCGCCGACGATAGACGCAACGGCGGCGCGGCGGCCGTCTGCCGTGCGCGATCTTCCAGCTCGACGGAAGATTCGCGCCGCATCGCCTGCTTCACGCGCTCCGCACTCGATTCCCTCATGTCTTCCAGCAGGCTGCTCATGCGGCGGGCTCCGCTCGGGCCGCTGCCGGCTGACGCGCAAACTGCTGCAGGCGCTCGAGCCACTCCGCCGCCCGGCCGCTGTCGATGGTCTCTCCGGCCAGCGCGATGCCTGCCGCCGGCGACGGCGCACGTCCCGCAATGAACAACGCGAGCCCGCTTTGCAACGCCAGAGCGGCGCGATGCGCGCCGCGATCGCGCCGTTCGAACACCGCACGCAGCGCAATCAGGTTCGAGGCCGCGTCGGCGCCCTGAAGATCGGCCGCCGCGCACCTCGGCAGGCCGAAATGTTCGGGATCGATCCGCTCGCGGCGAACCTTGCCTTGAGCCACATCGAAGGCGGTGAAGGGCCCTATCGGCGTGGCCTCATCCCAACCGGCCGCACCGTGCACCACCCACGCCCGCTCGCCGGACATTCCGGCCAGGGTATGCGCCATCAATTCCGCCGCGGCCTCATCATAGGCACCGATCAAATGAAAGCGCGGAGCGGCCGGATTCGTGAGAGGCCCGAGGAGATTGAACACGGTGCGCACGCCGAGCGCGGCTCTGATGGGCGCGAGCGCCTTCATCGCGGGATGGAAGTACGGCGCGAACAAAAAGGTGAATCCGGTGGCGGCAAAACACTCCGCTGCGCGCCGTTCGTCGAGGGGCAGCGCCAGACCGAGTTGCTCGATGAGATCGGCGCTGCCGCTGCGGCTCGAGATGGAACGATTGCCATGCTTGATCACCGGAACGCCGAACGCGGCGGTCAGCAATGCTGCGCCGGTCGAAAGATTCAGACTTCCGGACGAATCGCCGCCGGTGCCGACGATGTCGATCGCGTCGGGGAAAAGCGGCAAGGCAGGCTTTCGCGCGAGCGCGCGCATGGCGCCGGCGAAGCCGCGCACTTCGGCCGGCGTCACCCCTTTGGCCCGCATCGCCGCCAGCAGCGCGCCGGCCATGGCCGGCGGAACATCGCCCGCGGTCAATTCCCCGAGAAGCCGCGCGGCCCCCGCTTCCCCGAGATCGCGGCCCTCCAGAAGCTGCTCGAGCATTTGACGGGAAGTGTCCATCGGCGTCATGGCGCTCCGCTTCAGGTTTTCAGGAAATTGCCCATCAACACCGGACCTTCCGGGGTGAGCACGCTTTCCGGATGGAACTGCACGCCTTCGATGGGCAGCGTACGGTGGCGCACGCCCATGATCTCTCCTTCCGCGGTTCTTGCGGTCACCTCGAGGGCCTCCGGCACGCTCGACGGCTCGGCGATCAGCGAGTGATAGCGGCCGGCTGGAAAATTCTGCGCCATGTCCACGAACACGCCTTTGCCGTCGTGCTGGACCGGAGACACTTTGCCGTGCATGAGCCGTGCGGCTCGAACCACTTTCCCGCCGAACACCTCCACCAGGGATTGATGCCCGAGGCAGACGCCGAAGATCGGGATGCGTCCCGAGAAAGCCTCGATCATGCGCATCGAAACCCCCGCATCGCGCGGCGTGCCGGGACCCGGCGAGATCACGAGATGCGAGTGCCCCTGGCGAAGCGCCTCCTCGACGGTGATCGCGTCGTTGCGATGAACGTCTACCTCGGCGCCGAGCATCAGAAACGCCTGCACCAAATTGTAGGTGAACGAGTCGTAGTTATCGATCAGCAATATGCGTGGGCGCGAGCTCATAATCCTTCCGCCGCCAGACTGAGCGCGCGGCGCAGGACCGCGCTTTTCGCCATGAGTTCCTCGTACTCCGACTTGGGCGAGCTATCGGCGACGATCCCGCCTCCCGCCTGGTAGCTGTAGGTGTCGCCGCGGAATACGAGCGTGCGGATGGTGATGGCCTGGTCCATATCCCCGTGGCGTCCAAAGTACCCCACTGTTCCGCCGTAGAGCTGCCGTCCCACCGGCTCGAGCTCATCGATGATTTCCATGGCCCGCACCTTGGGCGCCCCCACCAACGTGCCGGCAGGAAATGTGGCGGCGAATAAATCGAAGGCATCGAACCCGGGGGCGAGTGTTCCGCCCACGCCGCTCACGATGTGCATGATATGACTGTAGCGCTCGATGACGCGATAAGGCTCGACGCGCACGGAACCCGCCATCGCCACGCGGCCCAGGTCATTGCGCGCCAGATCGACCAGCATCACGTGCTCCGAATTTTCCTTGGGATCGGCGAGCAAATCCGCCTCCATCCGGCAATCGGAGGCCGCATCATCGCCCCGCGGCCGCGAGCCCGCGATGGGGCGCAACTGCGCATGGCCGCCATGCGATTTCACCAGAGCTTCCGGCGAGGAACCCACCACCGTGATATCGCCCAGCTCGCAGAAATACATGTACGGGGAGGGATTCAGCAAACGCAGCGCCCGATAGACCTCGAACGGCGACAGTGCATGTCGCCCCTCGAATCGTGAGGCGAGGACGAGCTGGTAGACGTCTCCCGAGGAAATGTACTCCTTCGCTCGCCTCACGCCGTCCGCATGCTCGCTCGCAGGCAGCGACGGGATGGCCGGCGTAAACGTCCCCGGGGCGACCAGCGTCGGCACCGCGCCGCGCAGCGCCCGCATGACCTCCCGCCGCAGCGACTGCCGCTCGGCCTCGCTGCCATCGTGCAGCAAGGCGACGGTGCGCGTCAGATGATCGAACACGAGCAACGAGCAGGGCGCCACGTAATGCGCGTGCGGCGTGACCGTATGCTCGAGACTGCGCCCCGGCAGCCGCTCGAAGTAGCGAACGCCGTCGTAGGCCGTGTATCCGACCAGCCCGCCCGACAGCGGCACGCCCGGAATATCCGGCTTCGGCTGCGGAGCCTGCGCCAGAGCGCCGCGCATCGCATTCAGGAACTCGGCCTTGCCGCTCGGCCGCGGCGACCGGTGTCCTCCGACGTACAGACCGGATGCTTCAAGCCGCACTTCCAGGCAGTCGCCGAACCCGATGAACGAATAGCGCGCCAGCCGCTCGCCGCCTTCCACGCTCTCGAGCAGAAACCGGGGGCGAAAAGGCGCGAGCTTTAGATACGCGGAAACCGGCGTATCCAAATCTGCGGCAATGTCGAACGGCGGCTTCATGGGACGGAACTCATCCTTACAGTTAATGACGGACAAAAAAAACCCATCACCGTCAAGAGGCGGAGATGGGTTCTGGATATCGACCTTGAATTAAAACTTAAGCGCCCAGCGCCCACTCCCTCGGGGAAAGGCGCCACCACCGGCGGACATTGCCTTTTTTGCTTGCGATCAACATGTTATATGAGTATCGCCGCCGCAAGCGGGCACCGTCAAGAGGCCTGGAGCGTCTTTTTGATCTTGCGCGTCAGCTCCACGAAACGCGGCGTCATGCCCACGTCCTCGTACACCGGGTCGCCTTGGTCGTCCCGCGAAATGACGGTGGGGCCGGCCTCATAGGGCATCGCCGCCGCAATCTCGTCGAGTCCGGCGTGCAGAAGATCGGTGATGATCTCCTCGACGGTGCGGCCGGGAAACAGCTCGGACAGGGCATGCAGACGGGAGGCATCGTCCAGCGGCAGCCGTACGGCGTATTCTCGTGCCGTCAGCACGCGGGGGACATCTTTTCTCCATCGATCGAGCAAGGACTTGAATTTCACGATTACTCCGCCATACCGCGATAGGGCCAGTATAATGAACACTCCACTCTCGAGCGAAGAACGGAACGGCGCCGTGGCATTTCTTTCTGCCGCGCCCGGTGCCCGCGCAAAGTGCCCGCGCCGGTGAAGTAGCCCGCGCTTGTCACCGCATTCCAAGCATCCCCCCGTCACCTCGGACGACCCGGACGGCATCGCGGGCGGCACGCTTCAGCGCGGCTTGGCCGGCCTGTTCGAATACAGCCGCCGAGCGCTCACCCTCGTGTGGACCACGAACCGCGGCCTGTCGATCGCCTTGGCCGCGCTCACGTTGCTGGCGGGCGTTCTGCCGGCCGGCGTCGCCTACTTAGGTGCGCTGATCGTCGATGCCGTCATCCGCGCCGCCGAATGGCATCACCGTACCGGCAACTTGGCACTCTCGCACGTGTTCCTCCTGGTCGGCTGCGAGGCGGTGCTCATCGCCGCGACATCGCTCGCGCAGCGCGGGATTTCGCTCGCGCAATCGCTGTTGCGCGCGCAGCTCGGTCAGCGCGTCAACGTGATGATCCTGGAAAAGGCCCTCACGCTCGACATCCAGCAGTTCGAGGACTCGGAGTTTTACGACAAGCTCACCCGCGCGCGCCGCGAGGCATCGAGCCGTCCTTTGAGCCTGGTGATGCGCACCTTCGGGCTGCTGCAGAACGGCATCTCGCTGATCTCCTTCGGCGGCCTGCTGGTGCGGTTCTCTCCCTGGGCGGTCGTGCTTCTGGTGTTGGCGGGTCTGCCGGCGTTCCTGGCGGAGGCGAGGTTCTCGGGCGAGGCGTTTCGATTATTTCGATGGCGGGCGCCGGAATCCCGCATGCAGCTCTACCTCGAGTCGGTGCTCGCTCGCGAGGACAGCGCCAAGGAAGTGAAGCTGTTCCAGCTCGGACCGCGGTTCCTCGATCGCTACCGGGACATCTTCACGCGTCTGTACCGCGAGGATCGCGATCTGACCATACGCCGCGACGGTTGGGGGTTCGGCCTGGGATTGCTCGGCACCGGTGCCCTCTACGGCGGCTATGCGTGGATCGCCGCCGAGACCGTCGCGGGCGCGATGACCGTGGGTCAAATGACCATGTACCTCATGCTGCTGCGTCAGGGGCAGTCGGCGGTGAGCGCCGCACTCACCGCCATCAGCGGTTTGTACGAGGACAATCTCTATCTGTCGAATTTGTTCGAATACCTGGAGCAGCCCGTGCGAGGGTCGAGCGGCATTCTCATGGTGGGGCCGCGCCCGGGCGACGGGATTCGCTTCGAAGACGTCGAGTTCATCTATCCCGACGCCTCCCTGCCCGCCCTGTCGCATATCGATCTGCACGTGAAGCCCGGGGAAAGCCTCGCGTTGGTCGGCGAGAACGGCTCCGGCAAGACCACGCTGATCAAATTGCTGACCCGTCTATACCGCCCGACACAAGGCCGCATTCTGTTGGATGGTCTCGACCT
>Ga0182015_10005036_pt1 | contig 13950 bp, 10 predicted proteins | sample 712P3MmetaG_FD_120478 | JGI IMG/M metagenome (GOLD analysis project Ga0182015, IMG submission 120478) | Permafrost microbial communities from Stordalen Mire, Sweden - 712P3M metaG | ecosystem: Environmental > Terrestrial > Soil > Wetlands > Permafrost | place: Sweden: Stordalen | collected...
AGCGCTAAAGCGCATGATCAACGTCACGACTCTTTCCCGGAGCGCTAAAGCGCTCCTTCCCCCGCATAAATGCGGGGGCTTCCACCACGAATCGCACGGTTTTCCAGTTCTCACGCAGACTCTAAAAGCCCGACGTAATCTCAGCTTCCATGGCACGGCTGAAGCCGTGCCCTTCCTTCGAACTTTTCGATTTGAGCCATGACGGTTTTCCCGGCCGCTTTGCGTAACTGGTAACAGAGGGTCCAAGTATCAACGTGGCACGCGACGCTCTGCCGATTGCGTCAACGAGCTTTGGACGCATGAAATCTTAACCAAAATCAATAGGAGGATCAGGGAATGAAGCCATCTTTGAGGAGCATTGATTCATGGCGCAGTGCGTTCCGGTTGATGTGGGTCGCGTGTGCTCTTACTGCTTTTGGCGCGGCGTGTGCTCCCGCGCAGGAGGCGCCCTATGCAGAATTCCAGTATGCAACGGTTACTGGTAGCAGCAATGTCATCAACGTAACCATGCTTCCAGTGGTGACTGAGAGCGGAGCTGTAGTTTACAGAAATATGACCCTGCAGTTCGAGGTTAGCTCTACTGGCGCTATTACTCTGGCCCCGGGATCGCCGACCGTGGTGGCGGCGCCGACTCCGCAAATATCAAGCTTCGAGGCGGGCAACTACGTCGGGCCGAGTACTATTGGGTACGGAGAGGCGTTCGTCTCAATTTCCGGCCCCGGTGTGACGGTAGGTGGATCCACCGAGTGGTCGCTTGCGGCTTCCACCGGAGCATGGGACTGCACGTATCCTTCGTCTGCCACGTTCTACGTTGGCTCTATAACAAGCAACCCACTTTACTCCCGCCTCAAGGCCGCGGGCATCACATCTGCAAACTACAACTATGGCATTATCGGCGAAGGTCCAACCTGTTTTCCAGGAAACGCATGGTATGCGGGAAGTTTGATCGGGCTCAGTCAAACCGGAAGCACGCTCACGATCGTTTCTTTTACTGAACACCCAAACGTGGATTACAGCATTCCTCAGGACCAGATAACCTACACACTCAAACCCTAGCTCGACTCGGCGCCAGGAAATTCTCCCTGCCACTCGTGGTAGGGAGAATTTCTGAAACTCGCTCTAACTTGCGATTTATGTGCCTTTCACTTTTCCCAAGGAGCGGCCATCCTGGCGGGCAGTCTCCTGCGCTGAGGGCAAAGAATGCGGATGAATTTCCCTCGTCTCGTGCTACGATTCCTCACTGGTTTGGGCGACCCATTCCCGCCGCCACCTGAGCGGCGAGTGATTCGTTCGTTGTTCTCACCAGGCATTGTAGGAAGAGGCGGGAAAACGGTCATGCAGGCGGGAAGAACATCTCCTGGCTCCGGCGTCAGCGACGACGGGTGCGATCGTCTAGGGCGGAAGCACGCGCTGGATGACGTTTTCAGCGCAACCTATGAGGAACTCCGCCGCTTGGCTTCGGCGGTGAGGCGTAGCGATTTTAATGCCTCACTCACGCCAACAACCCTGGTGAACGAAGCATGGTTGAGGCTACAAAGCTCTCCTGATTTAGTCTTTGAGTCTGCTCTGCATTTCAAGCGTATTGCCGCGCGTGCCATGCGGCAGATCCTGATCGAATCGGCGCGGCGGCGACACGCGCGAAAGCGCGGAGGGGATGGTTCGGCAATCTTCGTCACCTTGGACGACACAACCGCCGAGACCATCGCGGCCACCGATAAGGAGCTGTTGGCGGTGGACGCGGCTCTTGACGAGTTGGTGCGCCTGAGCCCACGCCAGGCGCAAGTGGTAGAGTGCCGATTTTTCGGAGGACTCGAAATCCCGGAAATTGCGCAGCTACTGGACATTTCCGAGGCCACAGTGCTCCGCGACTGGCGTGCCGCCAAAGCCTGGCTGGCGCGTCAAATCCGGCACTCGGAGACCTAGCTCGAAAATACCGAAATCATTTAACAGGAACAGTATCTATGGAGAGCGCGCGCTGGGAGCAGATTCAGGTCATCTTCCATGCAGTCGCAGATCTGCCTGAGCCCGACCGCCGTGGGGCCATAGAGACAGCGTGCGGCAACGATGCGGAACTCCGGGCCGATGTGATTGCGCTGCTCGAAGAAGACGCCCGTGGTAGTCCGTTGCTCGATCGTAGTCTCGGCGAACTGGCGCACCAGACTCTTGATCCGCGATTCGCCGGCGGTCATTTTGAAGAGCTTGGCCCCTATCAGGTCATCGAGTTTCTGGGCGAAGGCGGCATGGGCGTGGTCTACCTCGCCCGGCGCCAGGACCTGGGAAGTTTCGTCGCCATCAAGCTGCTGCGCGACGCATGGCTCTCTCCAGCGCGTCTGGAGCGCTTTGCCATTGAACAAAAGACCCTTGCTCAACTCAACCATCCTGGCATTGCACGGCTTTATGACGCCGGCATACTGAAAGATGGCACACCCTGGTTCGTCATGGAATATGTCCAGGGCGTGCCGCTCACGGAATATTGCAATCTCCACAAGTGCTCAGTGGAGGAACGTCTGCGGCTTTTTCGCGCGGTGTGCGAGGCAGTGCAGTATGCGCATGGCGAAGCCATCATCCACCGCGACTTGAAGCCGTCCAACATCCTCGTGAAGAGCGACGGCACGGTAAGGCTCCTCGACTTCGGGATCGCCAAGCATCTCGAGGATGTCGCCGAGCCTACAAATGAAACACAGACCTTTTTGCGAGTTATGACCCCAGGTTATGCGGCCCCGGAGCAGATTCGCGGTGAGCGCATCGGCACCTACACCGACGTTTATTCGCTCGGTATCATCCTGTATCAGTTGTTGGCCGGAAACCTTCCTTTTGATCCCTCCAGATGGACGCCAGGGGAAGTGGAGAGCGTGGTGGTCCCCACCGAGCCGCCGAAGCCGTCAGCCGCTGCTCGTCAGGCCGGCCACGAGGGCTCCGTCGATGACGCCACCGTCAGCCGGGCCAGCTGGAACGATCTTGATGTATTGTGCCTGACCGCCATGCACAAGGATGCTGGGCGGCGATACCAGTCGCCAGAGGCGTTGATCCGCGATATCGATCACTACCTGAAACATGAACCTCTGGAAGCGCGTCCCGACTCGCTAGGTTATAAGACCGGGAAATTCGCCCGACGTAACCGTCGCGCCATCTTTGCAGCGTCGTTGATGTTCGCGACCATCGTCGGTCTTGTCGTCTTCTTTCTGGTGCGACTCACCAAAGCGCGGAATGCCGCTGAGGCTGAGACGGCGCGCACGCGACGCGTTGAGCGCTTCATGCTGAATTTGTTTGAAGGTGGGGACGTTGAGGCAGCGCCGTCGAGTGAGCTGCGTGTAACTACATTGCTCGATCGCGGAGCCAGGCAGGCAGCGGGGTTGGATTCTGATCCGGAAATCCAGGTTGATCTCTACGGAACCCTGGGTCGCATGTACCAGGAACTCGGCGATTACAAGAAGGCGGAGCCGCTTCTGCTTTCGGCGCTCGAAAAAGCAAAAGCAGAGCCGCAGCAGAATCCGGCAACCGTCGCTTCTGCACTGGCCCAGCTTGGATTGTTGCGTGGGGATCAAGCCCAGTTTCCAGCCGCGGAGCAACTTGTCCAGCAGGCAGAAGCTATAACGAAAGGACATCTGCCTCCCAACGATCCGACGGTCCTCGACACTGAGGCAACTCTGGGTGAGTTGCTCACGGCAAGCGGCTCCCCCGAAAAAGCGATTCCGATCCTGCAACGAGTCATCGATGCCAACCCTACCGGGGAGGAAGGCACTTATATTTTGCGAAATGCCGTGTCCACACTTGGTGTTGCTGAGTCTTATGCCGGCCACTACGACGCCGCAAAATCCGTCAGCACACGCGCGATCGCGTTGGATCGTCAGGTATTAGGAGAGTCGCATCCTAGAACAGGCTCAGATCTAATGAATCTCGGCACCGCGGAGATATCGTTGGGCGAAGACTCCGCGGCGGAGGGCCATTACCGTGAAGGCATTCGTATTGACGAGGCGTGGTATGGTCCCGATCATCCGGACACAGCCACGGCGAAAGCCTTTCTTGCGACGCTCCTTGTCAAGGAAGGAAAGTATGACGATGCGGAACCCATCTTGAAACAGACCCTTGCAGCCCAGGAAAAGGTCTATGGACCGGTTCACGATCGCATCGCGTTCACACTCGATATGTTGGGCCGCATCGCTCTACGGCGCCACGATCCACAGACCGCAACGGCTGATCTGAGCCGGGCTGTGGAGATCAATCGCTCTTTGCTGGGCGAAGCTAACCCGCACACGGCGATTGTAAAGATTGACCTGGCCGACGCCTATTTGCAACAGGAGAAGTATGCGGACGCAGACGCCCTGTTGCAGCAAGGGGTCAAAGTAATCGTTGCTTCGTTTCCCCCCAGCGACCCCCACGTGGGTACCGCCCATGCGAGTTGGGGCCGTGCGCTGTTACATCTGCGGCGATACCGGGAGGCGGAGACGCAATTGACTGCGAGCTATCAAAATCTGACGTCACAACCGCGGCCCCCTACTGCTCGTATTGAAGAGGTGCGCCACGATCTTGCCGCTGTTTACGACGCCGAGGATAAACCCGACCAGGCAAGACAATTTCGCCTTGGCGATACTGGTGTCGCCAAAAGCGCGAGCCGGCGGTGATCTCACAAGACGGTTAAACCGGCGCGACGACACAGGTGCCCAACTCTTTGCCGTTTTATCGAAGAGTGGGCACCCGTCTAACCCGCTACTTAACGTCGCTGACCTTGTTATTGACGAAGTAGATCTTCATATCCGGGTAGACATAGATCCGCTTGGCGCCGAGGTTCACGATCTGCTGGGGTGTGCCTTTGTTGGCGGCCACCTGCGACGGCGTTTGTCCCAGCGTGATCCTGACAGGAGCAGACGGGCCAACGCCGCCAATCGCCGAACCTTCGCCGGCCTGCGCGACCTGTCGCCCAGCGCCCTGCGGAGCAGCCTGGCTCAAGACCGCTTGCTCGGTCTGATTGGCTTCCTGCTCACCCTGGGTGAGCTCTTGCTCCACATTGGGATCCGAGGGCGGCGCTGCGCTGGCATAGGGTGCGTCCGTTTGTTCTTGAAGGCCCGCCGGAGCGGCGGGCAACCCACCCTGCCCAGCATGCGCCGACAGTTCGCCAAGACCCTGATCGACGGTTGCCATCAAGTGGTTTTCCATCTCCTGCAGGTCCTCCAGGGGAACTGAAACCAGCGAACCTTTCCGGCAGTCCTGTTTTTTACTGGCCAGCACGCTCAGATCGATCGCAGTGGCATTCCCGGCGGCCGCCCCACCCGACTGCAGCACATCGCCTTCAGTCAGGGCGCAATCCTGTCCAGCCGCCGTGGTTGCGATGTTGGCGGAAACAACGAAGACGTGTTGTTTGCCGTCGTTGAGAAGCTGAGCCAGGCCGCCGCTTGTGTTGTCCGCACCGCTGGCATTCTGAGCTCCTGCCTTTTCGGCAGCGATGTCGGACTGGACCTCGTTGGCGATCAGCTGTTTAATTTCCGGCGTCAGCACGGTGGCGCCGGTGCCCGCAACAGGCCGATCCCACACCCCACCCGGCGTGTATGAGGCGTAGACCAGGTGCGCTCCGCCACCGCTGCGCGTGTTGGTGTATCTGTCGTCAACCTCGGCGTAGCCCGCGGCCCCTACCGCCACGCCTTGTTGATAGGCATCTTGCAGGCTTTGGGCGATTACGTAGTCTGTGAGCCAAAGAGACGCGCTGGCATAGACCGGATACGGCGCGAAGTATGGGCCGTAGTAGCCGTACCAGGGAGCAGCTCCCCAGCCCCACGCGTAAACGACCGGTGCACCCCACGGGGCGAAGGCCCACCCGTAAAAGCCGGGCGCATAGTAGCGCGCTGGCATATAGCCGGTGAGATAAACGCCGTGGTAGTAGTAAGGCCGGTAAAAGCGCGAATAGCGCACGCCGTTCACATAGTAGTCGCGATGATAAAAGGCATGGCCGCGATACATGTAGGGTCGCTGAATGTAGCCGCGTCCGCGTCCGTCCATCACCATGCGGGAGTGGTCTGCACGCTCCATTTCGACGTGTCGTAAACCTCCCGGCCGATTTTCGATGTGCATGTTATTGGTGCGGATCTCGCGGACATGACCGGCGCGGTCGAAACGCGCCTGCTCTCCCCGTGCGCCATGAAATTCGCTGCCGCCATCCGGTCTCGCAAGGCGTGTTCCGCCGCCTGCGGTTCGCACCCCTTCCGGGTGTACGGGCGCCGGGTGGGTCGTTTCGTTGCGTACCGCTGCGGTACGCGGGGCAGCACGGGTGGCCGGGCGGACGCCGGCCGGTTTGCTGGTAGATACCGCTGTCCCCGTGCGGTTAGGCGTGACCGTCGCGGGACGGACCGCCGGCGCCACCGCCTTAGGGGCCGGCGCACTCCTCTTCTGTGCCTCTGCAGCAGGTAAGACCAACATGCATAGAACCGCTGCGCCCATCCAGTGTGCTTGACTGTGTCTGACTTTCATTGCCGCCTCCGATAGAGTGATTAAGCCCGGTCTACTGCACGTCGCTTACTTTTCCGTTCACAAATACGATCTTGAGATTCGGATACGTGTAGATCTTCTTGGCCCCCAGATCGACAAGCTGCTTTGGCTGGCCCATCGCGGCAACTACCTGCTCGATGGTTTGGCCCAGAGCGATCGTTTGCGCGGGAACGGGGGGCGCCGGCGCATTTTGCGCGGGAGCAGCTTGGGTCGTCGGTGTAGGTTGTGCAGCAGGCGCCGCGGCCGGCGCTTTTGTGTGCATGGCAGACGCGAGGGAGAATAGCGACTTCACCATTCCGCCCCCGGGGACAATGGCCGCCGCTGCCGCGAGCGAAGGAGCAGCGAGTGCTGTAGCGGCCTGTGTAGCCGGTGTGGCTGGGGCTGCTTGCGTAGCTGGCCGTGGTTTGGCGGGTGCGGCCGATGCGACGGGATTCTTGTTCCCCCCGCCGTCCATGGAGTCGGGCGCCAGCATCGTTTCCACCATCTGCTCAACCTGGTCGGGGGCGCTTTCTGCCAGAGAGTTCTTGGGCATTTTGAAGGAGAGGGTCGCAACGTAGCGTTTTTGATTGGCGCCATCGTCCACTGGCAGTGGGTTACAGCTCAGGACCGAGACATTCAGGAGATCGTCCTTGGATTCACTCTTGGACTCGATCTTCGAGATGAAGACCCTGTCACCCGGCTGGAGAATTAATAGGTTTTTGCCTTGTCCCAGCCTGGCTTCCGTAGTCTGGGTGAGTCCGACCCAGCGCGAGCGCTGTTGTACAGCGCCGTCCACGATGAGGTTGTCAAAGCTCATCAGCGAATCCCAGGGGCGGGCGTTGATGCCGTTCTTCACGATATGCATCACAATCCCTTGTTGGGCGATTTGGGTATGGTCCGGGCTGGTCTGTGTAATCGGATACTTGATTTTGAGCGCGCTCATCAGGCCATCCTGGTCGGTAGCCGCCGCCAGCGCGATTGCCCCGGAAGCTGCGATCCATAGTGAGAGCAGTCCGAGTGAGATCCATTGCCGGCGGCCTTTGAGATTGGGCATCATTCGTTCACTTTTCGAGCAGGTCATGTTTCTGAACTCCCTTCCTGATATCTGCTTTTGCAGGATGCGCGACTCTCAACGCCAACTGAGTGCTCCGTAGTAAGGTTGCGACGGCGAGTCTTTGATCCGGCCTCTATATCAAAGTGTGGAAACGGAGGCGCAAACCCGTCATTGGAAGGCAGGAAAATTTCGAGAGCGCTCGCTCCCAGCGCTAAAGCGTCCTCTGTTTTGGGGTCTAACTGTGGGGAAGAGGTTCTAGAGGTTGCCGGGCTTGCTCGGAGCCGCGCGGCGGATTAGCCAGTACACAGGGAGGCCGGAGATCACCAGCACCAGTCCAGGCCATGTCGTGGCCGGCCGGTCGATGAAAAGACAGAGCACGACCGCGCTGGCGCCAAGGATATAAACTGCAGGAACCACCGGATAACCGGGTGTGCGATACAAACGCTCAGCATCCGGCCGCTTCGATCGCAGCACCACCACGGCAGCAATGGTGAGAATGTAGAACAAAAGCGCTGCGGAGATGATGTAGTCCAGCAAATCGCTGTAAAGATTTCCATATCCTGTAAGCGGTGAGTAGGTGGTGAGCAGAACCAGTACTGCAGCCCAAGCGCCCTGCATGGCCAGAGACCACCCCGGCACCCTGGCCCGGTTCAACCTGCCCGCCGCGGGAACGAAAAGCCGGTCGCGTGCCATAGCGTAGTAAGCGCGCGGCCCTGCCAGCACCAGGCTGTTGATGCAGCCGAAGGTCGACACCATGATGAGCACCGCAAGTGCCTTTCCTCCCCATGCAGGAAAGATGTGCTGCAGCATCGCGGTGGCCACGCGGTCATGCGGTGCATGCTGAATTTCAGAAAAATTCAGTACCGCCATGTAGGCGACATTCGCAGCCAGATAAATCAGCATCACGATGACCACACCAATAGCCAGGGCACGAGGCAGCGTGGTCCTGGGATCTTTCACTTCTTCTGCCGCAAAGGTAATGTCGTGCCACGAATCCGCGGAGAAGAGTGAGCCCGATTGGGAAACGCAGAAAACCATCAGCAAGCTCAGGAGAGCGGCGAAAGAAGAGGCTGGATGTGCCGTCGCCGCCGCCGGCCGCTGCCAGAAGGCGGCCAGGTTTGCGTGTACCGTCGAGGCATTCCAACCCACGGTGAGGCCCAGCAGAATCAGCGCGCCCATGGCCCCAAGCTTCGCCACCGTGAAGGAGTTTTGGATGATCTTGCCGTACTCGATCCCCAGCGTATTGGTCGCCGTTAACAGAAGGATCACCAGCAGCGCGACCAGCTGGGCGGTCGATAGCGTGATCGCGTAATGAGCAGACAGATGTACGGGTGCGACCAGGTAGCGTGATTCAGAAATCGATGGCGCCAGAACACCCAGAAAGCGGGCAAACGCAACCGCGACTGCGGCAATTGTTCCCGTCTGGATCACAGTAAACAGAGTCCATCCATACAAGAAGCCCCACAGCGGTGAGTACGCCTCGCGCAGGTAGAGGTACATGCCGCCCCCGCCCGGCATCATCGATGCCAATTCTCCAAAGGAGAATGCCGCAGCGATGGTCAATACCGCCGCGAAGACCCACGCCGCGAGCAGCCATCCCGGCCCTCCGAGCAGGCGCGCCATGTCGGCTGGAACAATGAAGATTCCCGACCCGATCATGACCCCGATCACCACCATGGTGGAGTCGAAAAGGCCGAGAGCCCTTTTGGGCTTCCGCTGTGCCTCTATGTCTTCCCGTTCTTGGAGCGAAGGTCTGCGAGTCGGTTTGGTAGGGTTCATGGGCTCTCAGGACTACGAGGATGCTATAACGTTTTTGCCCGGAACGGTGCTGTCTCTCACTCCCACCCCGGCGTGGCGGAGAAAAGGGAGTAGCCTGACAAAGGAAAGAAAGCTTTGGGAAAGAAAGCTTTGGGAAAGAAGCTAAGGGAAAGAAAGCTATGGAAGGGCCCACCGCGATGATCAGGACAAAGGCTGAAGGATTCTGCGATGGCGAACGCGAAGGTGTTTACCGCGCGATTCGAGAGCGGCGCGACGTCCGCTCCGGCTTCCTGCCCGAAGCGCTCTCCGACGAAGTCCTGCTGCGTCTGCTTGGAGCCGCGCACAACGCACCTTCCGTCGGTCTCATGCAGCCCTGGCGCTTCCTTGTCATCCGCAGCTTGCAGGTGCGGTGCGCCGTGCGCGATATCTTTTCCCAGGCGCAGCAAGTGGCTGCGGATTCTTACGAAGGCGAACGTGGCGAACTCTATCGCGGGCTAAAACTCGAGGGAATTTTAGAGGCGCCGCAAAACGTATGTATTGCCTGCGACCCGGTAAGTGAGCGAGGTCATCGTCTGGGCCGCCAGTCCATGCCCGAAACAGCAATCTACTCCGCTGTGTGTGCGGTGCAGAATCTTTGGCTCGCCGCACGGGCAGAAGGCATTGGTGTGGGCTGGGTAAGCATCCTGGATCCTGAGGCATTGAAGGCTCTGCTGGGCATTCCCGCCCACATGGTCCTGGTCGCGTACCTCTGTTTAGGTTATGTCGATGGCTTTCAAGTCAAACCTGAACTGGAGCGGGTGGGGTGGGAACAGCGCGTTCCTCTCGCCGACGTGATCCGGTTAGAACACTTCGACGGCGACAAGATTCTCGCTGGGCGAACGCGGTAAACCACACCAGCGCCGGCGGTCCGCGTCAAAAAAGGAAAAGGCGCCGACCGTAAGGTTTTCGGGTGAGGTTGGGGTCTGTTTTTTACTTGCGCGATCGGCGGATCTCTTCCGTCAGAATGATGGCTTCGGCAATCTCCCGAATGGCTTTTCGCTTTTGCCGGCTCTGTTTTTGCAAGGCCAGGTAAGCTCCCTCTTCATCCAAATGCAGTTCGCGCTGCAGGATACCCTTGGCGCGATCCATCAGCTTTCTCACCTCGAGGCGATCGGCCAACAACAGCCGTTCACTTTCGAGGCGCGCCATCTCTAATTCGGCGCCCACGAGGAAGCCGATCGTCGAGAGCAGTCGCACCTGGCGGCGGCTGTGGTGGTGCGGCTTGCGGTGCTGCACGTTGATCACGCCCACCAGCTTGCCCCGGCACAGTATCGGCACGGAGAGAAACGCCTCGAAATGGTCTTCCGGCAAGTCGTTGAACATTTTGAACCGGGGATCGTTCCACGCCTGCGCCGCAATCACCACCGGCTGTTCGTGCATCGCGACCCAGCCGGTAATCCCCTGGCCCAGTTGCAGGTCGAGCTCGTCTACCAGGTCGGCGTGCGGATTCTTTGAGGCGCGCAATACCAGCTTTTCCTGCTCCAACACGTAAATGAAACAGGAATCGCACATCGCAATCGTCGACACAAAATCAACTACCCGCTCAAGTACAGCATGAAACGGATCGGCGGCTGCCATGCGGCTGCCGATCTCATGTAGGAACTCGATATCCAGTACTTCATCGGCCCTTGAGCCTTCTTCAGTCATTCACCCACATCCCAACGGCTCATTTTGCAGTTGCTTTCGTGTCCTACTACGGTTAACCTCGTCTTCATCGCCGTGCCTGTGCAGCGTGCTGCAAGGTTACGGGTGGTGAACGTTCTCCCCGTCGAAACGTAAGTCTTCACCCCTGTTGCGCCTTCCTCGTCGCACTTTATTTTCTGGCAGCTTCCAAGTTGAAGACTGAGTACTCCCTTTTTTCCTTCACTCCGGATTTTGCAGGGGAAGGATGTGTTTCGGGGCAAAGTCGCGAGGGCGCCGGTTATGCCGTTTCTGTATGAACGCATTGGGTCCCTTCCTCTCTGCCCGGCTGACGTGGTCGGTGCTATCGCCAGAAGATGCCGGCGCAGCAGTATTTTCGGCGCCGGGAGCAGCACCGTGGCCAATCAAAGAGCATCCCGAAAACTGCAATTCTACCACTTCCCCCTATGCCGGAAACGTCCCGCAATCCTGGCGTCGCCAATCGTCTGTTGAGCAGCATCGCTCGACGAAGCTTTTCCTCTGGCTCGCTTAGGGAGAGAAAGTTGCCGGCATCTGGAGCATAGGTCACCGGCCCGAGTACAGCCGTTCCAAAAGTAAGACGGGTGAAAGTAAGAGGATTCGAGATGGGTTTGAGCAGACGCGATTTTCTCCTGCGGGTAGGGCAGGCTGGCGGCTACGGCGCTGCCTTTACCATGATGCAATCTCTGGGCTTGTTGCCCATCACCACCTCGGCGGCGGCCACGGTGGAGTTGCCTGCCGGCTCCGGCAAAGGCACCAGCGTGGTGATTCTGGGCGGCGGTATCGCCGGCCTGGCATCGGCCTATGAACTCTGCAAGCTGGGCTACACCTGCACCTTGCTCGAAGCCCGAGAGCGCATCGGCGGCAGAAACTGGACAATCCGCAAAGGCACCAAGGTCGAGTTCACCAACGGTTTCACGCAGAACTGCATGTTCGCTGACGGCCTCTACCAGAACATAGGGCCGGCCCGGTTGCCTTCGGTACATCAGACGATGCTCGGCTATTGCAAGGAGCTAGGCGTTCCGCTGGAAGTCGAGGTGAATGCCTCGCGCAGCGCCTTCCTGGAGGCAGACCATCTCAACGGCGGCCAAAGCGTCCAAAACCGTCAGGTGGAATACGATACCCGCGGCTATGTCTCCGAACTGCTGGCCAAGAGCATCAACCGGGGCTCGCTCGATCAGGAATTGAGCTCTGACGACAAAGAGAAAATGCTGGCCTTCCTGCAGGAGTATGGAAGTCTGTCGCCCGATCTCTTTTACAAGGGATCGGCGCGCTCCGGGTACAAAGTCAACCCGGGAGCGGGAGACGCACTGGGCGTACCCCATGATCCGCTGGACATGCGTGCTTTGCTGTCGGCGCACCTCTGGCAGCAGTTGATGGAAGAGGACGAGATCGACTGGCAGGCGACCATGTTTCAGCCGATTGGCGGTATGGACCAGATTCCCATGGCCTTCAAGAAGAAGCTGGGGAGCGTGATCCGGTCGCGCGCCGAGGTGGTCCAGATTCGCCAGAACGAAACGGGCGTGAAAGTCGTGTATCGCGACCTCGCCAGCGGCAAGAACGAAACTGTAAATGCCGACTATTGCATTTGCGCTTTGCCGCTCACCATCCTCAAGACGATGGACACGGATTTCTCCCCGCAGATGAAGGCTGCCATTGACGGCTGTTTTTATGAGTCTGCCTACAAAATTCCCTGGGAGTCTCGCCGTTTTTGGGAGCAGGAAAGCAATATCTACGGCGGCCTTTCCTTCGTCCGCCACACCGTGGACACGGTCTGGTATCCAAGCGCGTCGCTTTTTTCGGAGACGGGTGTGATTCTGGGCGGTTACGGAATCGAAAACCATACGAAATTCGGCGAGTTGCCGGATGTGGAGGCGAAACTGGCCGCCTCCCGGCACGCAATTGAATTGCTCCATCCCGGCTGTTCCCGTGAGCTGAAGAACCCCATCTACATGAGCTGGGGAAAAATTCCGTACAACCTGGGCTCCTGGGTTGGGGGCGCCGAAATCACGGGGCCACCCGGATATGAGGTCTGGATTCAACCGCAGGGCCGCATCTACATGGCGGGGGACCATACCAGCCATATCGTCGGTTGGCAGGAGGGTGCTGCCCTTTCGGCGCACCGCGCCGTGAATCTGCTCGGCGCCCGCGTCGCCAAAGCTTAGCCTAGAGCATTTTCACTTCTACTCTGTACAGGGGAGATCAGCGAAGAGCGGCTTTCCTTGGGGAAAAGCCGCCTCGGGAGCGGTTGCCCTGTATACACCAGAAGTGAAAATGCTTTAGCGCGGCGGCAACTTCAGCAGAAAGTTGTTCAGGTCGGCTTTTTTGCCATCGGTCAGTGGTCCTGAAGAACGCCATACCACGTGGCCGCCCCGGTCGGTCAGCAATATGACGACATCCTGCTCGGAATAAACCTGTAAAGCGCGAAGAAATTTCGCCTTGTCCACATACAAGGGAACCGTATAACGCCGTGGCTGCGAGGCCGCCTGGCTGCCGCGTAAGGAGGCGTTCAGCCACCACCGGTACACACCGTTTTCACGCTGCGAGATTGGCAGCAGCCACGTCTGGACCCGGGAGCGAGTCTCGGATGGCACTACGGGAAGCCAGCCGTCTACGACAGATTCCTGATCCCGCTGAAAAGAAAGGATCAGCAGATTGAAAGGAGTCGCAAAATCCGCAGGAAGTGTGACCTTGGCCCTATCCAGGGCATACGCCGTAACCGGCGGTAGAACTACGGCGGGAACCTGGGAATTTTGCGGGGTCGCCAGAGCACAGGGAACTGTTAGCAGAGAGAAGGCCAGGATTCGAAGCAGTCGCATTCTGTTGGATCTGTCTCTCCCCGATCTTAACTCAGGCTGTTCCAGGGCGGTGCCTGGGAAATGATACCCATCCCATTTTGATACCGTGCGGCGAAAAGCTGAAACCGTAAGGGTGGTCGCGTATCATAAAGAACAGTGACCGGAACAGTGAGCGGAGCAGTGAGC
>Ga0182015_10005037_pt1 | contig 13947 bp, 13 predicted proteins | sample 712P3MmetaG_FD_120478 | JGI IMG/M metagenome (GOLD analysis project Ga0182015, IMG submission 120478) | Permafrost microbial communities from Stordalen Mire, Sweden - 712P3M metaG | ecosystem: Environmental > Terrestrial > Soil > Wetlands > Permafrost | place: Sweden: Stordalen | collected...
CAACGTTGGCGGTGTCACCGATCATGGTTATAGCCTGTATGCCTGGAGGCCCAAGAAATCCCAAAGCGACATCGCCCATATGAAGGCCGATACCGATACCGATGCCGGTGACGGTTGCGAACTCAGCTCGCCAACGGGTCGCTATGGGAGCAAAACGCTGAAGCATCGCGTGGCTCGCGCCGTACGCCGCGCGAGCAGCCGACCGCCTCGGGTCTCGGGCTCCAAATCCAGCCATCATCCCGTCTCCCGCCATGTGAAATACTTGGCCGCCAAACGTGGCCGTGACGCACGCGAGGATGGTGAAAAATTCGTTGAGCATCGGTACAACTCGAGCGGGTGGCAATCGTTCGGCAAGACCCGTGTACCCCCGCAGATCGGCGAATAGCACTGCGGCATGGACGGTCTCCACCGCATCCACTGTTGCATCGAATGCGTCATTTTTCGCTGCCGATGCCTGACTTTCGGGATCACTCGGCGGTTGTTTTAAGCTTCCGGTTGCGTTAGCGGTTTCTCGAGTATTTCGGCGAATGAGCGCCCCCATTGATGTCACTGTCAACGCGGTTAGCACGCTGGAGTTCATAGGTCGATTGTCTTGCGGGAGCGAAGAGAATCCATTCCAACCCCGATCTGCGCGGGTGAATACATAGAGCTTCCTTTACATAATGCAGCTCCATACTCTGTGCCGTTCCGGATCCCAATCACTGTTCGGAGCCCCACATTGCCCCCGGTAAAACTGTGACGGACCGCACAGTTCTAAAAATTGGCCTGTTTTCGTGTCAAGATGCCCCCGGTTCTCGGTAGCCGATAGACCCGACTTCTACCGCACCTGTATTAGGGCTTGCTGGGGAAGTGCTATTGGGGTTGGTCCCCAGGAGTTCGATGCGCAACGCACGAGGTAGAACCACTCAAGACAATCCCTGCGCGTTTACCATGCCATCCGTTATGCGAAGTTGCAGTGATCGAGCACAGCAGCCGGAGGCTGGTCCATTACAACGTCACCGCCCATCCGAGTGCCGCCTGGACGCTGCAACAGCTGCGTGAGGCAATCGGATTGCAAGAACGGTACAAATACCAGATTCACGACCGCGACAGTATCTTCGCTAATCATCTCGACAAGTCGATCGGACGGCTCGGAGCGAAGGTATTGAAATCACCGCCGCACAGTCCGATGGCCGGCCGCATATGGCGCTGGGTGCCGGTGTCCACGATCCGCCGCTCACCGCTCCCGACCACCCACATCCAAATTCGCGCCATCGCCGTGGAGAATCGTACGCGGTCCGGGCCAACCCGATCCTTGGCGGCTTGCATCACGAATACTTTCTCAAGTCGGGCCGTGCGTGATTGAATTTTTGTGGATCACACCCGCTCCCGCCGGGAAGCATGATCATACCTCATAAGTTGTACTGAAACCTCACGCCGATGACTCGTGGCCTGAGCGGTGTTTCCGCCACGATGAACTGGTCCGTACTCGTGAACACAGATGCGTTCGAATTCGCGAGATTCTTACCGTAAGCCATAAGGGACCATTGGTCCTTCGATACCCCGACGGACGCATCGAAGCTCGAATACGCAGGAAGATCGAAGCGAGCCCGTCCGGTATCTATTGTCTCACCCGGAAGGAACGGCGGATTCGAGCCTGCCTGGGTGAAGGAGTGTCCTTGGTGCTGCATCCCCACTTGCACGAACGCCCCCGCGCTATTTAGGTACTTGAAGTATGTGGCCGAGCTGATCGTGAAATCGTAGCGGAGGAGCAACGTATAGAATGGGCAAATTCAGGGCGCAGCTCCGAAATGGACCTGCTGTTTGCATTGATCGTGCCCGCACATTGGCAAACGTCGTTTTCAGTTTAGGACGCGGTTAAAAAGAAAAAGGACAGAGTAAAGAAGAAATGACAATCGATCTAACGCGTCGCTAGAGCCGTGGGTGCCTCCATTGATGGTCGCTTCCAGCCCCGGTTCTGATACGAGTGATAAGCACTCAAGCTTTGATTGTGAACGCTGGTCACAGCGCTCGTTACGCTTTGATTGAAGCACTCGTTCCATCGTACCTTCTCCTCCACCAGTGCACTGTCAAACTGTCCGCAAACGCTTTTGGCTGCGTTTCGGATGCGTCGGTACAATGTCGCAATCCCCGGCGAAGTCTCAAGATCCGTGCTGCGGTACTTCACGATGACGGATGGCGCTTGATCGCCATTGGGAGCGGCTTGGAGAAATTCGATGGGCGACAACACCAGAACAGCGAATAACGCGAATGCGGCGGTATGAACAACGATGCGATGGGGACTAAGCATAGAGCCTCCTTTTGCACTTGCTATCCACCTGTGTGGATAGATTGAGCATGCTCAGACAGAGATCCCCGTGCATCGCGAAATTCTTTTCGATTGTTAAGTTTCTCTTAACGCACCTATCGGGCGGCATCCGGCGGATGTCCGAACAACCAATGCGTGCATCTCGGCATCGCTGGACTTCCCAGCTTTTTGTGGACGCGAGAAGCTAACGGCGTTACCGACGTGGAGGAATGCCGATGCGAACGAAAGCGAGTGCGGGGAAGATCCGTCAGACCTACGAATTTATCAAAGCCAACCACAATCGCTTCGACGTCCGAACGATGTGCCAGGTGCTGGAGGTGGCTCCGAGCGGGTACTACGCTTGGCTTGAGGAACCGGTCTGTCAGCGAGCTCTTGAGGACATTAGGCTCCTGCGGTTGATCCGTGCGTCGTTTGCGGCAAGCCACGGTATCTACGGAGCGCCAAGAGTTTTCCTCGACCTTCGGGAGGCCAGCGAGACTTGCAGCAAGCACCGCGTGATGCCGCTGATGCGCGTCAACAAAATCCGAGCGGTTCGAGGATATCGAATCCGGCACACCTCCGCCGCCAAACCCTCCGGGCCGATTCCAAACCTCGTGTAGCGCAATTTCGACGTGGCCAGCCCGAACAAGGTTTGGGTCACGGATATTACATACATTCGCACCTGGCAAGGCTGGCTCTACCTCGCCGTTATCATGGACTTGTTCTCCAGAAAGATCGTCGGGTGGTCGACGCGACAAACGATAGCGCGCGAGCTCGTACTCGACGCAGTGTTGATGGCCGTACGCCGTCGTCGGTCACGCAGAACTGTTATTCAGTCGGACCAAGGCTCGCAGTATGGCAGCGACGATTGGCGAAGGTTCTGCAAGACAAATCAGCTCGAACCGAGCATGAGCCGTCGCGGAAACTGTTGGGACAACGCGGTAGCGGAATCATTCTTCAGCAGCCTCAAAAAGGAACGCATCAAAAAGAAGATCTACAGAACTCGTGAGCTTGCACAGGCCGAGATATCTGACTACATTGACTCTTTCTACAACCCAACGCGCCGCCATAGTCATTTAGGCGGTATAAGCCCCGATGAATTTGAAAGAGCCGGACGAAGACGCCGAAGTGTCCACTGAATCCTGGGAAGTCCAATTTACTGAAATCGACAGCTGTTTACGGCCATGGGTGCCACACTGTGCTGAGGGTCGCAATCTGAATTTAGGAAACCCGGATATGTCGGCAATTCAACATGACGATGTGAACGCAGCCGCAATCGCCGCGCGCGTGGAAGCATTCGTGCGCAATGTGGTTGCGCCGTACGAGCGCGATTCGCGCTTGGGACCCCATGGCCCTTCGGAGGACCTGGTCAGGGAGTTGCGCGCGAAGGCTCGCGAGGCGGGTGTGCTGACGCCTCATATCCCGCGCGGCGGTCGCCACCTGACGCACCGCGAGACGGCCATGGTCTTGAAGCCGTCCGGCTTGTCGCCGTTGGGACCCGTTGCCGTGAACACCATGGCGCCCGATGAAGGCAACATGTACCTGCTCGGCAAGATCGGATCGCCGGCACAGCAAGCGCGCTTCCTGGAGCCGCTGGTTTCGGGTGAGAGCCGGTCGGCATTCTTCATGACCGAGCCCGCCGAGGACGGCGGCGCGGGGTCCGACCCGTCGATGCTTAAGACCATGGCTCGCTTTGACGGCGATCAATGGATCATCAATGGGCGCAAGGCCTTCATTAGCGGCGCACAAGGCGCCCGCGTGGGCATCGTCATGGCCATGTCGGGGGATGGCGCCTGCATGTTCTTGGTCGAGCTGCCCGATCCGGCGATCCGGATCGAGCGCGTCCTCGACACCATCGACAGTTCCATGCCCGGCGGTCATGCGGTGGTGGCCATCGAAAATTTGCGGGTGCCCGCCGCTCAAATGCTCGGGGCGAGCGGCGAAGGGTTCCTCTACGCTCAGATACGGCTGAGCCCGGCGCGACTGTCGCATTGCATGCGCTGGCATGGAAGTGCAACGCGGGCCCAAGAGATCGCGAGCGCCTACGCCTGCCGCCGCCAGGCCTTCGGTAAGGCCTTGGTAGACCATGAGGGCGTCGGCTTCATGCTGGCGGAAAACCTCATCGATTTGAAGCAGGCTGAGCTAATGATCGACTGGTGCGCGGATGTGCTCGACTCAGGCTCGCTCGGCACCGTCGAGAGCTCGATGACCAAGGTGGCCGTGTCCGAAGGGCTGATGCGGGTCGCCGATCGCTGCGTCCAGGTCATGGGCGGCACGGGCGTGTCCGGCGATACCATCGTCGAGCAGGTGTTCCGCGAGATCCGCGCATTTCGCATCTACGACGGGCCGACCGAGGTGCACAAGTGGTCGCTCGCCAAGAAAATCAAGCGCGACTACGCCAAGACGCATCCCGCGTGACGGCGGCAATCCCGACTCCTTCCGGCACGACCCCCGTGCGCGAGGAGCATCGGTTCGATGAGGCGGCGCTGGCGGCGTGGATGGAGGCCAACGTCAAAGGGTTCCACGGCCCGTTGACGGTCGAGCAATTTGCCGGAGGACAGTCCAACCCCACGTATCGACTCGTCACGCCCGACCGCGCCTATGTCCTGCGCCGCAAGCCTGCGGGACAGCTGCTGAAGGGTGCCCATGCGATCGAACGCGAGGCACAGGTCCTTACGGGACTGCGCAAGGCCGGATTCCCGGTGGCCGAAGTCTACGGCCTGTGCACCGACGAGCAGGTCATCGGCACATGGTTCTACGTCATGGAGATGGTCGAGGGACGCATCTTTTGGGATGCAACTCTGCCCGAAGTCGCGCGCGTTGACCGCCCCGCCTACTTCGATGCGATGAATGCGACCATCGCCCAACTTCACCGCGTCAACTACACGTCGGTGGGACTGGCTGATTACGGCAGACCCGGCAATTACTTCCAGCGGCAGATCGGCCGGTGGACGAAGCAATACCTGGAGGATCCCGAAGCCGGACGCGATCCGGACATGGACCGCATCATCGAGTGGTTGCCCGCGAACATCCCGTCGGGGGAAGAGACTACCATCGTGCACGGCGATTTCCGCGTGGACAATCTGATTTTCCACCCCGTCGAACCGCGGGTGGTCGCCGTACTCGACTGGGAACTGTCGACGCTAGGCCATCCACTCGCCGACTTTGCCTACCTCGCCATGACGTACCACATGCCGCCGCACATCGTGGCCGGCTTGGCCGGCGCCGACCTGGCCGCGCTCAACATTCCGACCGAGTCGGAGTACGTGGCTGCCTATTGCCGGCAGACCGACCGAGAGGGCATACCCAATTACCGGTTCTACATCGCCTTCAATGTCTTCCGGCTGGCAGCGATCTTTCACGGGATCAAGGGCAGGGTCATTCGAGGGACGGCCTCATCCGCGCAAGCGGCAGAGCGGGCGAAGACGTTCCCCGAGCTGGCGCAGATCGCGTGGCGGCAAGCAAGCGCGTGACGTTCCGTTATACCAATGGTTGGAACAAACGCAGTGCCTCACGGGCGCTCGGCCCGGGAAAGCAAATGATTGACGTCGAATCAGGGGTAGTTGCGACCGTAGGCTTCCCACATCGCATTGAAGCCGGGGCGCAGGAGGTCGGCTAGCCCGTTGAGATGATGTTGCTGGCCGGGGAAGCTGATCTGCATGCTCTCTGCCATTTCTTCCGGTGTCAGGTAAAAATAAGGATCATGGGCGGTGACCATCACCTCGGTGATCAGGCGCAGCCCGGCCATGATCTTGAACGCGCGGTGCTCGTGGACGAGAGCTTTCAGGCGCGCCTCGCTGAGGTTGCCCCAATAGCACTTGAGCGCGAAGCGGTCGAATTCGTCGTCGACTCCCGTCAGCAGGCTCATCTCTGCGATGTCCCACATCGGATGGCCATACGCGCCGCCATCCCAATCAATCAGCCAGATGTGCTCGAGTGCCGGGCTGCTGTACATGATGTTGACATAGGTCAGATCGTTATGGGTAAAACACGGCTTGAAGGGGCCGATCGCGCGCTCCAGCCGATTCGTCACGTCACGAAAGAAGGGAACTTCATCCAGCCATTCCGAGGGCTTCCACAGCGTCGGTGCCGCACCGGTCTCCATGGTCTTCAGGTATCGGCGCACGGTGTCAAACGCCCACCAATAGCTCATGGACTCGCCGATCGCATCCGTCGACTCATGCATGACTTTAACGGTCTTGATGACCCGGGCGACAAATTGCGGATCGCGCAGCTGAGCCATGTGCATCTGGGGGCCGGTCACGAAATCGGTGATGGTGAGGTTCGGCTCGGCATAGCGAAGCTTCGGGCCGATTCCGAGTCGGGCCGCCCCGAGAATGCACTGCACCACGCTGGTTTGGCGGGTGCGATACTGATCGAAGCCGCAGCGCACGACGTAGCGATGACCGTCGCCGTCCGTGACGAAGTAAGTACGATTTTGCAGCCCACCGAACTTTTGTCGCAAATCGATGGGGCCGCCCCAGATCGGCAGGCTCCGGATGTGTTCCTGGGTTCGATGCGTATCCCAGTCCCGGCGCAGGGTCGAGATCTCGTTGATCAGCAGGAAATCATCCCTCATTCCGTCGGGTCTCGATATTGGAGTGCCTGCCGGCATGGTATCAACCGGCTCCCTCCTCGCTATCCAGTTTGGGCAATACGCCCATGACGGCGAAGGCCCTACCGCAAAACGAGGCTTGGCAGGTCATGCTGGTCGGGGACCCGCACAAACCCTATGATTGGGTCAAAGGGTGGAAGAGCTGTTCGAGGGAAAGGCGCACTAAAAGGGGGCGTATGCAGTCAGCAAGCAGTCAAGTGGCACGTCCCCAGTACAGCATCGACTCGCGCATCACCCGCGACGCCTGGATGCACGGTAAGTGCCTCAGCCGATGGGAGCATGAGTACGGGCAGGTGCACGCGGGGCACTTCAGCGGTCACACCGAAGTCGCCTGGCTCGGCCCGGTACAGCTCGTTTACGAGCGGATAGACCACGCGTTCAACTACCGCGGTACGCCTTGGCCCGGCTCACGGGTGTTCTTCTCATACCTGCCGGGTAGCGGAGACCTTTTCTACGACAACCGCCCCGTGGGAGCCAGCGCGCTCGTGACGCACCGCTGGAACGGAGTCGACCGAATCAACGGCAGCGACCGATTCAACCTGGTACTGGCGACCGTCGACGAGCAATTTCTCGAGGAATACCTGGCCGCTGTACCCGGTCTCGAGGATCTCTTCCGAAACTCGCAACCGGTCTGCTATACCTCCAATCCGCAGGCGATCACCGCGTTCCAGCGGACGGTATACGGTGTGCTGCAGGAATTGACGCAGCACCCCGAGCTCCTTGGGCATGAGCGCATACGCGCCGGCTTTCAACAGAGGGTGCTCGACTCAATCGTCGCGGTGGTCGCAGACCACAAGGCCCCCCCTAACCGGCTGCCGGCACCCTCGACGCGCGCTTACGTCGTCAGCCGCGCAATCGACTACATCGAGTCCCGACTCGCCGAGCCCATTTCGCTGCGCGATATTTGCACAGCGGGCCGGGTATGCCCGCGTACATTGTCCTACGCTTTTGCGGAGGTCCTCGGCGTTTCGCCCAAATCCTATCTGTTGGCGTTGCGGCTCAACCGTGCCCACCGCGACCTCCGGGACGACAAGGCGCCCGATTCGGTGCAAGCCATCGCGGGACGGTGGGGCTTCTCGCACATGAGCCGTTTCGCGCACTACTATCGAAGTGCATTCGGCGAACGCCCGTCGGATACGTACCGGCGCAGGCGCTGCGTATAGGGCGATGTATGGACGAAGCGCTGCGGAGCGGGCGCCGTGGGGGCTGAGGTGCAGGGGCGAGTCAGATAATCGATATCCGTTTTAAGCATTCAGTCGGAGTGGCCCGATCCGACTGGGCACAGCTGTGCAAGACTACGACCCATCAGTGAATGCCAGGCCGCGCATCGGGATATCCAGGACCCAATGACGATGAACTTCGATGGAAAGCGGGTACTCGTCACCGGCAGCACGGTCGGAATCGGCCGCGGCACGGCTGAAATGTTTCTCGAGGCGGGGGCGACGGTTGCCATCAACGGTCGTAAAGACGAGGTGGTCGCCCAGGCCGTCCGCGAGCTGGACTCGCCGAAGGCAGTCGCGGTGGCCGGTGACGTAGGCACTGTTGCCGGCTGCGAACGTGTCATCAACCGGTCGATCGAGCTGCTCGGCGGCCTCGACGTTCTGGTCAATAACGTGGGCATCTGTCCGCTCAGCTACATGATGGATGTCACCGAGGATCACTGGGACCAGGTGATCGCCGTCAACCTCCGATCGGCCTTCTTTTGCTCGAAGTTTGCGCTGCCGGCGCTGCGCAAGTCGCGGGGCAACATCGTGATGGTGGCTTCGGTCGCCGGAATCTGCGCGGGCCCAACGGACAGCTTCGTGTACGCGATCTCGAAGGGCGGCCTGGTGAACATGACGAAGGGCCTCGCGATCGAGGTCGCCCCCGATGCGGTGCGGGTCAACGCGGTCTGCCCCGGCTATATCGATACGCCCATGATCTCGGCCGAAAACGCGGCGACCGGCGGTCAGGTGTACGCGTTCGTCCGCAACACGACGCCCATGCGGAGGCTCGGAAGCGTACGCGAATGCGCGTCCTCCATTCTCTACCTGGCCTCGGAACTGGCGGGCTACTGCACCGGATCGATTCTGCTGAATGACGGTGGCTGCGTCGCGGGCGGGAGCTGGGGCGGCGCCAACGCGGCCGCGCCGTTGACGCCCCCGGCAGCTCCCTACGTACCGACTCCGAATTGACTCTCCGACAGGTCAACGCGTGAACAAGCCATTCGATTTCACCGGTCGGCGGGTCCTGGTGACGGGCAGCACCCTCGGCATCGGCCGAGCGGCGGCACAAGCGTTTTGGGCGCTCGGCGCGAGTGTCGCGATCAATGGGCGCACCGCCGAGTCGGTCGACAGCGCGATTCGGGACTTGGGCGGCGGACCGCGATTCGTGGCCTCGCCGGGCGATCTGTCCAACACCCGCGCGCGGACGACAACGATCACCAAGGCTATTACCGATCTCGGCGGTCTCGATGTCCTCGTCAACAATGCCGGACGTGGCGATGACTGCCTCGTCGACAACGTGACGGAGGAGTATTGGCAGCGCATGCTCGATCTGAATCTCAAGGCCGCCTTCTTCACCGCCCAAATGTGTGTGCCGCAGCTCAAGCTGACTCGCGGAAACATCGTCAACGTGAGTTCCGTCCTCGGTCTCATGGGCGGGCCTGCCGGGTCCGCCGTGTACGCAACGACCAAAGGCGCGGTGGTCCAGATGACACGTATGATGTCGCTTGCCCTCGCAACCGACGGCGTACGGGTCAACGCCTTGTGCCCCGGCTGGATCGATACGCCGATGATCCAGCGCGATAACGCGGCGGCGGGCGGCGATGCGCTTTACAAGTACATCACCGGCGTCGTGCCGGCCGGGCGCATCGGAACCCCGGAGGAGACTGTCGGAGCCATGTTGTATCTGGCCGCTTCCTCTAGCAGCTATACGACCGGCGCCATCCTTTCAACCGACGGCGGCTTGGCCGCAGGACACTAGGTACGTGTCATGAGGCGCGGATCGCCAGGAGTGGTGGATTGACCAAGACGACGGCAGAAGCGGCCGGCCTCGAGATCGAACAGTTCGACCGCGAAGATGTAATTCATGGCTTCGCCACCTTGAATGCGCAGGCGACCAACGAAGTCGTGGTGATGACCGAAGCCAGCGGAATGCGGGTGATCGACCAGCATGGCCGCGAGTTCCTCGATGCGGGCGGGGGTTTGTGGTGCATGAACGTGGGCTATGGGCGGCAGGCTATCGCCGACGTGGCGGCAAAGCAGATGGCGAAGCTGCCGTATTTTCACACGTTTGGAAATTTCAGCAACGAGCCCATGGCTCGGCTCTCAGACCGTCTTCTGAAGCTCGCCCCGCCAGGAATGACGCGCGTGGTATTTGCCTCGAGCGGCTCGGAAGCGAACGATACGCAGATCAAGATCGTGCGGCGCTACAACAATCTGCTCGGACGCCCCAAGAAGAAGAAAATCATCGCTCGCCTCAGCAGCTATCATGGCTCTACGGTCGCGGCCGGAAGCCTCAGCGGTCTGCCGATGATGCACCGGACGTTCGACCTGCCGATTCCCGGAATCCTGCACACGCTCGCGACGGATTATCATCGTCGACCGGGCGGCATCGAGACTCCCGGGCAGTTCACGCAGTTTCTGATCGACGATCTGGTGCGCATCATCGAGGCGGAGGGGCCCGACACCATCGGTGCATTCATCGCGGAGCCGGTGTCCGGCTCGGGCGGCGTCCTGGTCCCGCCCAAGGACTACTTTTGCGAAGTCCAGAAGGTGCTCGATCGATACGACGTTTTGATGATTGCCGATGAAGTCATCACAGGCTTCGGGCGCACGGGTAGCTGGTTTGCGGGCCCGGGGCTCGGGATCAAGGCTGATCTGATGTCGATCGCGAAGGGGCTCACCAGCGGGTACTTCCCGATGTCGGGCTGCCTGCTGTCGGCCAAGGTTGCGGACGTGCTCTACGCCGACAAGAGCGCCGATGCGATGTTCGCGCACGGCTTTACGTGGTCGGGGCATCCGGTGGGCGCCGCGATCGCGCACGCGAATCTCGACATCATGGAACAGGAAGGCTTGCCGGAAAACGCCGCGATAGTCGGCGCGTACCTGATGGACCAGCTGCGCAGCCGGCTCGGAGAGCATCCGCTCGTGGGCGAGATCCGTGGAAGGGGGCTGTTGATCGGCGTCGAGCTCGATGGCGACCGGGCGATGCGCCGGCCCTTCGCCGAGCCGCACCGGGTGGCGAGCCTGCTGAGCCGGGCCTGCTTCGATGAGCGTCTTCTGGTCCGCGGAGGACATGGCCGGGCACTCGCGGCGCTGGCGCCGCCGCTGATTGCCACCAGGAGCGATGCAGATGAAATCGTTGTGCGGCTCGCGCGGGCGATCGACCGCGTCGCGGCCGAGGTCAAGGAGCCTCGGTCGTGAAGCGAGGGGCGATCACGCGGAGGATGTCCCGCCCCTCCGGCGTGTCGACCCAGACTATAGCGCGGCGTTCTCTGCCCGTGGTCTTCCTATTGTTATTGGCGCGAACTGCGATCGCGGGCGGGGACCTCAACATCCTGAGTTGGGAAGGCTACGCCGACGCCAGCTTCGTCAAGCCGTTCGAGAAAGCGACGGGGTGCGGCGTCTCGGCGACTTACGTCGGGTCCAACGATGAGTTCGTCGCGAAGATCATCGCGGGTGGCGGCACGTACGACCTGATCACGCCGTCGAACGATACCACGATGCGCCTGATCGATGCCGGCGTCGTCGAGCCGATCAGCCCTGCCCGTGTTCCGAACATGAAGGACTTCTTTCCGATCTTCGCCTCGCCTTCCTGGATCACGAAGAACGGGGCACTGTATGGGGTTCCGTACGGTTGGGGAATCGTGCGGCTGCTGCTCGATGCCGATTCGGGGCTCGCGAAGCCCGACAGCCTGGGCTATCTGTGGCAGCCCCAATTGCGAGGCAAGGTCGCGATCTGGGACGATATCGAAGCCATCTACATGGCCTCACGCTACCTGGGCTATAAGAACACCTACGACCTGAGCGATGAGCAGCTGCAGAAGGTTAAGGCGACGCTGATCGCGCTGAAACCCAACATCCGTAAGTATTGGGCGACAACCGGGGAAATGGGTACGCTCCTGCAGTCCCACGAGGTGCTGGCGGGAAATGCGTGGGAACCGACGCTCGTCAGCCTGCGCAAGGCCGGGCGGCACATCATCGATGTGGTCCCGAAGGAAGGTCGCAGCGCCTACTCGGACAGCTGGATGGTGGTGCGCGGAGCCGGAAGCAATGCGTGCGTGTACCAATGGCTCAACTGGGTTTCTTCGCCGAAGGCCCAGGCACTTGCGCATGCGGTCACAGGCTTCGGCTATTCGAACGCCAAGATGCCGGCTGAGCTCGCGCCCATCGATCGCCAGCGCTACGAGGAACTCGGGATGACCGATCCGAACGTCATCAAGACCCTGGACTGGTGGCAGCTCGTGAAGCGTCGTGGCAAGTACCTCGAGATCTGGAATCAGGTCAAGGCGCAGTGAGCGGCGCTTCCAGCCGGGTCGCCTGAATGACGACCATCATCGAGGCGCGGCAGCTTCAAAAACGCTACGGCGAATCGCTTGCTGTTCGCGACGTGTCGTTCGCCGTGGAGGAGGGAGAGTTTCTGTCGCTGCTCGGCGCCAGCGGCAGCGGCAAAACGACGACGCTTCGCATGATCGCCGGACTCGAGATCCCGACGCAGGGTACGGTGCTGTTTCGAGGGCAAGACATCACGAGCGCGCCGGTCGCGAAGCGCGACATGCGGATGGTGTTCCAGGATTTCGCCTTGTTCCCGAACTTGACGGTGTGGGAGAACGTGGCATTCGGTCTCAAGCTGCGGATCAACCGCGGCCGGATAACGCGTGAGCAGATCAAGAGCCGCGTCGGGCAGTATCTCGATACCGTGCAGCTGTCGGGTCATGCGGACAAAATGCCGCATGAGCTTTCGGGTGGCCAGCGCCAGCGCGTGTCGCTCGCGCGGGCGCTCGTGACCGACCCACCGGTCGTGTTGTTCGACGAGCCGCTCGGCTCGCTCGATGCCAACATGCGCAAGGTCATGCAGCTCGAGCTCAAGCGACTCCACCGGGAGCTGCGAAAGACGTTCATCTATGTCACTCACGACCAGGAAGAGGCGATGGGACTCAGTGACCGGGTCGCAGTGCTCGAGGATGGGCAGTTGCTGCAGCTCGGCACTCCGGATGACATTTATTTTAGGCCGAGTTGCGCGGCGGTGGCGCGCTTCATAGGGGCTGCCAATGTGCTGCAGGGTGTCGCGGCGGTCGTGCCGGGACGGCCGTTCGGGGTGCAGCTTGCGGGCGGCTTGCGGCTCTAGGCGGCGGACAACGTGGCGGGGGTGGCGGATGGGGAGGCGGTCACCATCATGCTGCGCGCGGAACATACAGGCGTAATGCCGGCGGACGGCGATGCTGCCGGGGGGCTGCGGGCGCAGATCACGGAGCGCTTGTTCCTCGGGGAGAAAGTGCGGTATGAGCTCAAGGTGGCGGCGACGGGGCTGCTGCTGACGGCCGTCGCGGGCGGCGATCAGGGTCGGTTGGGTTTGGGGGATGAGGTGGTGGTGACCGCGGATCCGCGCCATGTGCGGGTGCTCCCACGGGCAGCGGCCCCGAGGGTCGAGGCGTGAGCGCGGCGCCGGGGACGGCGGGATCGGTGGGGCCGGTGGTGCCGGGAGGGCCGTCGGGCGCGGACGGCTCCGGCGCGGCGGGGCGGGGTCGGCGGCAGCTGATGATTTGGCTCGTGCCGCCGTTGCTCTGGTTTACCGTTTTCATGTTGATTCCGTACTGCATGCTGTTCTATTACAGCTTGGGTTCAACGGAGTACATGACGTTCAAGCCTGGATTCTCATTGGCGAACCTGGGCCGGGTATTTTGTGAGGAGCCGTACCTGTCGGTGCTGCTGAAGTCGGCGCGCATCGGCGCCTTCACGGCGATCGGCGCTACCATCCTGGCCTACCCCGTGGCCTTTTGTCTTGCATTCCATACGCGGTCGGCGCGCGCCAAGCTCCTGATCTATCTGCTCGTCATCGTGCC
>Ga0182015_10005039_pt1 | contig 13939 bp, 10 predicted proteins | sample 712P3MmetaG_FD_120478 | JGI IMG/M metagenome (GOLD analysis project Ga0182015, IMG submission 120478) | Permafrost microbial communities from Stordalen Mire, Sweden - 712P3M metaG | ecosystem: Environmental > Terrestrial > Soil > Wetlands > Permafrost | place: Sweden: Stordalen | collected...
CCCACCAGTTCCGCGTTGCGAATCCCGCAGCCATAGAGCAGTTCGAAGATCACACGATCGCGCTCCGGCCACGCTGCGGCTTCGTCCGCGGCGCTCTCCACCACGCGGTTCATTTCTTCGATCGTCGGCACGCGCGGCAGATGCTTCGGCAGCTTCGGTGTAGCCACCAGAGCGGCGGGACTCTGTTCCACCATCCCCTGGCGCGCAAGCCATTTGAACCACGACCGAATCGCCGCCAGTGCCCGCGCGACGGAAGCCTTCGACAAGCCGCGCCCATACAGCTCTCCGAGATAAGCGCGGATGTGCTGATGCTCGATGCGCCCGACCGCAAACTTGGCGCCCAGTTTCGTCACGACAAATCCCGCGAAATCGTGCAGCTCGCGCTCATAAGCGCGTACCGTGTGCGGACTGGCCTTCCGCTCATGCGCCAGCATCGATAGAAACGCCTCGACATGATGCTCGATCGCCGCCTTCTTCGCCATCTGCGCCTGGCTCGTCGACCCGCTCATCGCGCCACTCGCTTCGCGCGCGGATGATGCTCCCGATGCACAGCCTTGAGTCGTCCCAGTGCCAGATGCGTGTAGATCTGCGTGGTGGCGATGTCAGCGTGACCGAGCAGCGTCTGAACCGTGCGCAGGTCCGCGCCCCTCTCCACCATATGCGTGGCGCAGCTGTGGCGCAGCATGTGCGGGCTGGCCGCGCTCCCGCTGTGCTTCACCAGATGCCACACCCAGCCGCGGCCAAGGGGCTGACCTCGCACCGACAGAAACAGCCGGCTCGAGGGTTCTTTCTCCAGCGCCGGACGCCCGCTCTTCAAATACTCTTCGAGCGACTGGATCGACGCGCGCCCCAGCGGAACAATCCGCTCTTTGTCTCCCTTGCCGCGCACCAGCGCGCGCCCGGCCTCAAGCGAAAGGTCGGCGACGTTCAGTCCCGTCAATTCCGAGACGCGCAGCCCGGCGGCATACAGCAGCTCCAAAATGGCGCGATCACGCAGCGCGGTGGCGTCCGCTTGCGGAAGCTCCGCGGCCGTCGCTGCGCGATCCAGCATCGAGTTGACCTCGGCGACTGCCAGCGATTTAGGCAGCACCTTCCACGTTGACGGCGATTCGAGATTCAGCGTGGGATCGCGGTGGATCCGCTTGTCCAGCAGCAGCCAGCGATAAAAACCCCGCAGGCACGACAGCTTGCGCGCCGCCGAACGTGACTCCACGCCATGCTTCGCCAGATGCTTCAGGAACCCCGCGACCAGCGCCCGGTTTCCATCGAGCATGGTCGCGGACTCACCCTCCAGAAACTCGGCAAACTGCAGCAGATCGCGCTCGTACGCCTCGCAGGAGAGCGGGCGCAGCCCCTTCTCGACGCGCAGGTAGACGAGATACTCCTGAATCACTCCCGAATTGCCCAGACCGGAATTCCCCAACTCGGCTTTGCGCGCGGCGGCCACCCTTCCATTATCGAAGAGGCGGAGAGCCGCGCTCAGTACCCAACCAGGTTCACTGGCGGTCAGCCGCGCCTGCGCTGGCCGATGCATGTTCAATCGGCTTGAGCGTCACGACCCACTGCGCCAGCTTCGGCTCCTGATCGGACCGCAGCTCGATGCACGCGTCGATATCATCCTTCGCGCGCTGCAGTGAACGGCTCGACGCCGCCACGGGATGTGAAGCGAAGAATTGATCGACTTCGCCGCGCTTTTCCGCGCTGCAGAAGGAGCCGGTGCCGCTGATCAGGTAACCGCCCATCGCCGTAGTGAACTCTGCCTGCACCTTGTCCCAGTTTTGTTGTATGAAGTTCCAGGCCAGCTCGCGGGTCTCCGGATCGCGCATCGGAATCATCAGCTGAAAGGTTGCGTCCTGATTGCGCACCTTGCCGGAAACGGCATACTCGAGCGAGCGCCGCTCCAGTTCCGGATTGCGGAACCGGGCGAGAAGGCGCAGCGCATTTTCCTGTCTCTGAGGATCGGTCGCGGTTTCATAAGTACGCTGCAGCTCGTTGAACAAGGCCGCATCGCCATTGCTTGCGGCAATATTGGTGGCCACCAGCGCGAGACTTGGCTCGACCGAGCCCGGGTTGCTCAGAGACCGCGCGGCGAGTGCCCTGGCTTCGGCGATGATGTCAGGATCGCGGCCAACGGCGCCCAGCAAATCGAAGAGCGCGGCGCGCAGCCCGATCCTGTCCGGCGATTCGCTCTGCGATGGAGGGCCAAGGCGGCGATAAGCCGGTTTGAACGTGTGGTCGACCCACGCCGCCAGCGCCTGATGCTCTTCCGGCGTATTCGCGATGTGATCGTTAATGGTAAGAAGCGGCCCCGATATTGCCTTGATGACGTCAGGGTTTTCGTCGTCCTTCACTGCCGCGACCAGGTTGAGGTAATCCCCGACTGAATCCTCGTTAGCGCGAACTCCCGCCCACTCGTCTCCCAAAAGGCTGATGCGTTCCTCAGGAGTCAGCGTGGTTTCCACACTAGCGGCGATCTTCGCGTATACATCGTCGGGCAGAGCATAGCGATAGTAGCCTGCACCGCCGGCATCAGGGAAAAAGACGCCCCCCTGCGGCACAGCCAGCGACCCGCGCGCGGCGTCGAGCATGAGGCATTGTTGTTGATGATTCCCGGCCGTAAAGCAAACAGGAATCGACCATGTTTGCTGACCCTGCGGCTTGACTCTTGGGTCGAGGAAGAATCGATCCTGACGGACCTCCACCATTCCATTCTTCGGATCGCCGAACGTCAGAAGCGGAACACCCGGCTCCGAGACAAAACTCGAGAGGATCTTGTCGACAGGTTGGTGGCTCACCTCAGCCTGCGCGTTCCAGAAATCTTCGGCAGTGGCATTTGAATACATGTGCGCCGCCAGGTAGTTGTGCACGCCCTTGCGGAACGTCTCGGCGCCCTCGTAATTCTCCGTCATCTGCAGCACGCCCCCCGCTTTGCCATAGCTGATGCCGTCGAACATCTGGTTGATCTCATCCGGCGTATCGGCCTTTGCGCGGATCGCCCGCGTCACGCGCTGCGCGTCATAGTCGAGCGTGCCATTCAGGCCGGCGGCGTCATCCTGCGGAATGTACCACTCGGGGTGCCACACCGCGACCGGCTTGGTCTCCATCCAGGTCGCGAACCCCTCGTTGAGCCAGATGTTGTCCCACCACTGCATTGTCACCATATCGCCAAACCACTGATGCGCCATTTCATGCGCGACCACGTCGGCAACTCCCTTCTTCGCCTCGATCGACGCCGTCTTCTCGTCGATCAGCAGATCGGTTTCGCGATACGTGATCGCGCCGAAATTCTCCATCGCCCCTGCTTCAAAGTCCGGCAGGCCGATCATGTCGAGCTTCGGCATCGGATAGCGAATGCCGAAGTACGTGTCGTAGTAGTGCAGAACGAATTCAGCTGCTGAAACCGCGAAACGCCCATATTGCACCTTGTCGGGCGTAGCGCAGGCGCGAATCGGTACCCCATCGCTCTGGCCGGAGACGCACTGGAAGTCGCCAACCAGAAACGCGACCAGATACGTAGACATTTTCGGCGTCGTCGCAAAACGAATGGTGCGTACTCCCACCTCCGGACCCGGCGTGTCCGAGACGATGTTCGTATTCGAGATCGCCGTGTCACCCTTGTCGACAACAAGAGTGATGTCGAACGTCGCCTTGAAAGCCGGCTCGTCGAAGCTGGGAAACGCCCGCCGCGCATCGGTGGCTTCAAATTGCGTCACGGCATAGTTGCGTCTGGCCGTCTTCGACAGGTAGAAGCCGCGCAGTTCGTTGTTCAGAATGCCGCTGTATTCGATGCTGAGCGTGGTGCGCCCCGCGGGCAACGTGTGGTCGAAGCTGAACGTTACCTGTTCCTTTTGCGGATCTTCGGCGACGCTGGCTTTCAGTTCCTTGCCGTTGACTTCCGCGGTCACGCTCGCGAATTTGATTTCCGCCGCGTTCAGCGTGATGGAATCGGACGGCTGCTTCAGCAAAACGTCGATCTTCTCGCTGCCGGCGAAGGTGGCGTTGCTCAGATCGGGCGTCAGCGTCAGCGCGTAGTGTTCCGGAATTGCGGAATCGGAAAGGCGCTGACTGTAAACGGGTGCGACGAAGAAGAGGAGAAGACAAGCGATAGCTGTGCGGAGCTGCGAAAACGCCATTCTGTGCCTCGATGGAAGCTGAACTGAGCCCTTCCTACGATAACTCAGCAAATCACCAAAAAACCTTTTCAGGATTCGCGGTAATTGAGTAACAGCAACCCAATCAGCACAAGACAAGCCGGCCAGATCCACGCCGCGATTCGCCTCGGGCGCGACTCCTCAACCTCGGCAGCCCGGTCATCCAGCCGCAGTTCCAGCCAGCGTCCCCAACCGGTTACGGCTCCCAGCAGCGCGATGGGTGTGTGGCTAAGACCCGCGTAGACCTCATCGGTTCCCTCGCCGAGCGTGTGTGTGTGCGTCAGCAGCAGCGCACCTCCAGCCGCGCACAATACGGGGAAGACAAAGCGGACGCGAGGCCTGCGCAGCCGTCCGGTTTGCACGCCCCACTCGAATACAGAGAAAATCGCGATGAGAACCGCATAGGCGCGATGCTCCAGCACGTCGGGTGCGGTGAAGCTGGCCCAGAACGGCCGCGGTCCCAGCGGCCAGCATTCTGGATCGGCGCGCAGCAGGATAAAAACCGACAGCCCCAGGAAAAGCAGCGGCCAGTGCAGCGCCCATCCCTGTCGCGGCAATCGCGAGATCAGAGCCAGAGCGCCCGCGGCGAGGACGATCAGCCCGGCCCAGTGGTGGTTGTATTCCGACCAGGCGCGATCGTTAGCGTCGCTGGCGCTGCCGCCCGTGTACGCCGCTTCGCGGACAGCAACGCCAAGCGGCGTCGGCGGCGCCAGCTGCGAGAACGCCGGCGTGTGAAAGCTCGGCCATCGCCACTCCATGCGCTCGACGACCTGATGGCCCCTGAGTGTGTCCTTCGGCGTATCGTCGACCGAGGGCGACTGTGCGGTGAGAGAGGCCGCAGCGAGAATCACGGTGAATCCCAGCCCGATCTCGGCCTCGCTGAAACGGCGCAGGCGCAACAGCAGCGGCGCTGGATCGCTGTCGACGCGGCGTAGCAGGAGGAAGTTCCCGGCCCCTAGCGTCAGAATCAGCGCGGTCAAAACGATCTTCGCCGAAAGCAGAAGGCCATACGACGTTCCGTACATTCCCTGCCATGAACCTGCATAGAACCAGGAGAGTCCCGCGCCGGCCAGAATCAAAGTCGCCACGCTGATGACGGCCAGCGTGGAGAAGCGACGCGCCATTCTCCTCGAAATATCCGCATCCCGGTTCAGTCGGAGGGCGATCAGCAAAAATGGCAATGCCCCGATCCACGCTGCCATTCCCAAATGATGCCCGGCGGTCAGGACCAGGAGAAGTAGCCGATGATCCATGCGGGATGCAGCGTGGCTCAGCGAAACCGAGGCCGCGAGTGCAATCAATCCCGAAAGGGCGGCCAGCGTGAGCTTCGATGTCAACCGGAGCAGCAGAGACAATGTGAGTGATGCGGCGGTGAAGATGGTCCCGGCAACGAAGTAACCGGCGGAGACCACATCACGCAGACCCGTGCCGGAGCTGCCGATCAGAACCGCTGATGTGGCGGCGATCAGTGCGATTTGCGTCACAGCCAGCGCCAGCGCGAAGCCCGCCCCGACGCACCGCAGTCGCGCCTGCGATTCCAAGTCCAGATTTGCCGGGCGTGCTGCGAAGAGCAGGAAGAATACGCCTCCGACCGCCAGCGCTTCCAGCGCAAAGGAAAGCGCGCGCAAAAGAAGCGAGAGCAGATCGAAGTCGCGAACGAACCAGATCAAGTTGGTTCTAGCGTACCGTGAACGGAATTTCGCCGCGCGTGATGTGACCGTCGGTGGAGAGCGCCTGCCAGCGCAGCGTATAGCTTCCCGGCGTCAGCGTAGCGTGCGCATTGAGGTTGTTCTCTGCGCTCTGGTTGTCGATGGTCAACGCCACACTGCCGTTGCTCGTCACCAGCGAGAGAAAGGAGTGATGCCCGTCGACGCGGGAGTTGAATCGCAGCTCGATAGCGACATCGGGACCATGAACCGTTGCACTCGCCGCTGGTGTGCTGGAGAGAAGATGCGCGTGGGCGAACGCGATCCGTGACAGGAGCATCGCGGCGCAGCCAACGAAAATTGCGACAGAGATTCGTTTCATCTGCATGACTTGCGAAAACCTCATGATCGAGAGGGTCAGAATCGAGTCCGGGCGATGATGTCTTGATGTTCGCGAAGACGGCACGAACCCAACCACCGAGTTTATCGCGACGCCGCGCGCACTGACTTGCCGCTGATCTCCGCAGCACGAGCCTCCGCATAGGCCGCCGCCCCCATCAGCGCGGCGCGGCTCTCCAGAATGATGTGCACCGGTGTGTGAATCAGCAATTCGCTCAACCGCCCCTTATCGATAAAGGCCTGCATGAATGCGCCACCGCGCATGGTCTTCAGCATCTTCGGCGCGATGCCGCCCCCGATGTACATCCCGCCCGTCGCGAGCGCCTTCAGCACCATGTTGCCGGCTTCGGCGCCATAGGCGGCCGCGAAAACTTCCAGAGCTTTGGCACAAAGCTCGCTCTTGCCCTCCTCGCCCACCTCTCCGATCACGGCATTGGGATCCTCAGCGACCATCCGCTGCCGTAACCACTCCGGCTCTTCCATATGTTTTTGATCGCGCAGAAACGTGTAGACGTTCGTGAGCCCCGGCCCGGAGACAACGCGTTCGAAACTAACCCGGCCATTGAATTTCTGCGTCAGCCATATCAGAAGCTCGATCTCCAGCGGATTGCGCGCAGCATAATCGCAGTGCCCGCCCTCTGACGCCATTGGCACATGCGTCTTGCCGTTCCACACCAGAACCCCTTCGCCAAGCCCTGTGCCCGCCGACACCAATGCGCGATTCCCTACTGCGGAAGAATCGCCCAGATTGAGCGTGAAGATCTGGTCCGGCGTCAGCTCCGGAATTCCATAACCATTCGCTTCGAGATCGTTGATCAGGAAGAGGTGCGTAATATTGAGATCGGCGGAGAGCTCCCGGCTGTCCAGAACCCACGGAAGATTGGTGAGCCGAAGGCGTCCACCGCGCACCGGTCCCGGCACTCCGAAGCAGGCAGCCGTGATCTCGGGGTTTGAGCTTTCGCTAAGAAAGCGCCGAACAATTTCCTCGAGCCCGTTGAATTCGTGGGCCGGGAACCGCTCGTCGCGAACGTGCACCAGCTGGCCGTGCTCAAAAGCGTACAGTGCCAGGTGAACCTTGGTGCCGCCCACGTCCCCCGCGAGAATCATCTTGCGATCTCCAGTCTTCCCGTGCCATCGGCGTTGGGCGGGGGCAGATGCGCCGCGGCAGCCGCGTCCAGCAAGAATAGCAGTCCGCCGTTTTGCGGCTGGATCAGCTGCGACGGCAGCGTCTCAGGATCGTAGGGACCCTGCAGCACGCGCCCCAGCGGATCGGCTTTCGACGCTCCATCGATCAGGAAAAAAACATCGCGCGCCGCATTGATGACCGGCCACGTGAGCGTCACGCGCCAGCTCTGCTTCTGTTGCGGCACGTGATTCGCGACCGCAACCCGGCCCGTCTCATGCAGGGCTGCCGTGTGCGGGAACAGCGATGCGCAATGCCCATCGTCCCCCATGCCCAGCTGCAGCACATCGAAAATGGGGACTTCGGCGCCTTCCAGACGAAAGTGTCCGCGAATCGCCGACTCGTAACGCGCGGCCGCCTCCTCCGGATCAAGCTCTCCCTCGATCCGGATCGCATGATCCGGGGCCAGCGGAACTTTGTCGAGCAGGAGTTCGCGCGCCGCCCCGAAGTTGCTCTCCTCGTGCTCCGGCGGCACGCAGCGGTCATCCACCCAGAAAATCCAGAGCCGATTCCACGGAATGGCCTCGCGGTAAGGCGCCTTCGGATCGGCAAGCAGCGCGAACACCGGCTGCGGGCTGCCCCCGCCGGAAATCGCGATGCGCGCTATGCCGCGGGCAGCGACCGCCGACTGAATACCCCGCACAAAGTGCTCCGCGGTCGCGCGCGAAAGAGCGTCTTGTTCCTGAAAAACGCGATACTCAACGTGAATTTTCTTTGCCATTCTCTAACTCGTGACGCAAAGCGGCATCCTGTCGCCGGGCAGGCGAACGCGAAAGCCGCGAGCCATTACGGCTTCGGCGCTTCCGGCACGCCCTGCCAGGTGTGTCCGTCGCGGCCGATCAGCTCGTCGCCGCACTCCGGCCCCCACGTGCCAGCCGCGTAGTTGGGGAAGGTCTGCGGAAACTTCTTCGCCCACGCATCCAGCACCGGCGTATACAGCGCCCATGTAGTCTCCACACCGTCGCGATGCGCAAACAGCGTTGCATCGCCCAGCATCGCGTCGAGCAGCAAGCGTTCGTACCCGTTCGCCGAAGAAGCGCCAAAAGACTGCGCGTAGCTGAAGTCCATAATGACCGGGCAGACCGACATCTGCGGCCCCGGCACCTTCGCGCCGAAACGCAGGGAGATGCCTTCGTCCGGCTGGATCCGCATCGTGATGATGTTGGGTTGAATATCGCAGCCGCCCTGCACGGGCGCGCCAAAAAGTAACATCGGCGGCTGCTTGAACTGAATCGTGATCTCCGTAACTCGGCTCGCGAGCCGCTTGCCCGCGCGGAGATAGAACGGAACCCCCGCCCAGCGCCAGTTGTCGATTTCCAGACGAATGGCGGCGTACGTCTCGGTTTGGGATTTGGGGTCGACGCGATCTTCTTCGCGATAGCCCTTGACCATCTGATCGTCCACTATGCCCGGGCCATACTGGCCACGCACGCAATCGAATATATTGATGGGCTTGATCGAGCTCCACAGTTTGATCTTCTCGCGCCGTACCGCCTCGGCTGCAAAACTGGCGGGCGGTTCCATGGTCACGAACGACATCAGTTCCATCATGTGGTTCTGCACCACGTCGCGCAGTGCGCCGGCTTTTTCGTAGAAGGGCCCGCGCCCCTCAATGCCAATGCTTTCCGCAGCCGTAATCTGCACGTGATCGACGAAGTTTCGGTTCCAGATGGGCTCGAAAATCCCGTTGCCAAAACGGAAGACAAGCACGTTCTGCACAGTTTCCTTACCCAGGTAGTGATCGATGCGGAAAATCTGACTCTCGGTGAACACCGTGTCGACGTCGTCGTTCAGTTCACGCGCGCTTTCAAGATCATGTCCGAACGGCTTCTCAATGATCACGCGTACAGTTCCGACTTCTGGCTTCGCCATCCCGTGCGCGCCCAGGCGGTGCACAATATCCGCGAAGTAATCCGGCGCAGTCGCGAGGTAGAAAAGGCGATTGCCGCGCGTTCCGTAGTCGTGGTCGTATTGCTCGAGCAGTTTTTTCAACGCCACATAACCCTGGTCGTCGTCGAAATTCATGGCGTGATAGCCGATTGTTCCGACGAACTCGTCCAGCTTGGCCGCGCCCTTGTCGACGCCCCCAAACGCGAGAATGCCCTCGCGCATTTCGTCCGCGAACCCCTGGCCGAGATCGCGGCGCGCCACGCCAACAATACGAAAGTGATCGGGCAGCAGGCCCGATTGCTCCAGATGAAAGAGCGCCGGCAACAGCTTGCGTTTGGTCAGATCGCCGGACGCCCCGAAAATCACCACCACGCTGGGCTCGGGAATGCGCTCGTGTACCTGGGACGCTGCCTGCTTTACGTCCGCCGGAGAAATTCTCACTTCCGTAGTCGCCATCGATTAGCCTCTTTCCCGCGATGCTCCCGTCGCCAGCGTGCAAGGCGCGCGCGATCCTTACGCAGCCTCTTCCTTCTCGGTCTTCACCGCATGTCCGCCAAACTCGCTCCGCATGATCGCGAGCATGCGATCGGTGAAGTTGTACTCCTCGCAGCTACGAATTCTGCGCAGCAGCGATTCTGTGATTACCGGCGCCGCAACATTGAGGTTGATCGCCTCGAAGACTGCCGGGTCCAACTATTCCAAGTTCCATGCTTCTTCCTCCCTGCGATTCACTTCCTGATTCCGCTTTCGAAATCAATCAGGCCTCTCGTACCCTTAACCCCCGAAATCGGGCCGGTGCCGGCCAGACCCCGAGCCGCACCAGTTCGCTCGCCAGCTGCTCCGACCCCTCGTAGCGCACACCATGAATTCCCAGCGAAGCCGCGGCCGCCACGTTCTCCGCGCGGTCATCGATAAAAACCACCCTTTCCGGATCGCGCTGGAGCACATCGAGCGCCACCTGATAAATCTTCCGGTCCGGCTTGCGCAGTCCCAAATAACACGAACTGAAAAACGCATCGAACTCGTCCAACAGATCGAACTTCATCAGGCGAAATTCGTTCATGATGCGCGACTCATTGTTCACCGTGGCCAACACGTATCCTTCCGATGTGGAAAGCTCGCGAAGGATTCCTATGGCGCTGTCAGCCAGCAGCGTGGACTCTGCGCGCATCGCATCGAGAAAGTCAGCCTGGGTAAAGTTGCGTGGCTCAAAAAACACCGTGTGGCGCAGGTACTCGTCCGCTCCGATCTCATCCTTTTCCCACGCCTGATCGACCTCGGCATGGCGGCGCTCGAAGTCGGCCTGGTCCAGTCCGAATCGCGCAACCACGGCATCGCGCTGCTGGCGATCCCAGCCGTTGGTGAGCAACACTCCACCCACATCCCACAGAATGGTGCTGATGCCGTCCATGGCATCTCCTGGCATGATCTGACCTTGCGGAAAAGAGTCCGTGGCCCCGCCTGATTCTACGGCTTGTTCATGTTCGGCATGTTACGAGCTTCGATAGCCATCACTTTATTGAGCCTGCGCACGTAGCGTTCCACCTGCGACTGGAAGCGGGCATCAAGAAATGCGGCCACCAGATCGTAGGCCAGTTCCTCGCCGATGATGCGCGCACCCAGCACCAGCACGTTCATGTTGTCGTGTTCCACGCCCTGGTGCGCCGAATAATGATCGTGGCACATGCAGGCGCGGATCCCGGGCATCTTGTTGGCGGCTACGCACACGCCCACTCCGCTGCCGCAGATCAAAATTCCGCGTTCGGCGCGACCCGCCTGCAGCGCCCGGCCCACCGCTTCAGCAAAATCCGGATAGTCCGAAGGCTCGGCGTTGAATGCGCCCAGGTCGATCACCTCGTGCCCGAGCTGCTCCAGATAACCCCGAACTTCTCCCTTGAGAAGAAAACCAGCGTGATCTGCCGCAATCGCCAGTTTCATGTTATTTCCCCGCCAGCGCCGGCTCGGCCTTGCGCGCGCGTTCGACCAGCGCCTTCGCGCGGGCCACCACGTTGTCCACGCCGAATCCCAGTTTCTCCAGTGCAATCGCTCCCGGAGCTGAAGCGCCAAAACGGTCCAGTCCGATCACGTCACCATCGCGCCCCACGTATTTCCACCATCCCAGCGTCGCGCCCGCCTCGATCGCCAGCTTCGGCAGGTGATCGGGGAAGATTGACGCCCTGTAGCTCTCTGGCTGCTCATCGAAGATATGTGTGCTTGGCATAGAAACGATTCGCGCCACGATGCCGTCCTTCTTCAGTTGCTCTGCGGCCAGCACCGCCAGCGACAACTCCGAGCCCGTGCCCACGATCAGCACATCGGGCGAATCGCCGCCCTGCTCCACGATGTAAGCTCCCCGCCGTACTCCTTCAAAAACGCGCTGCTTCACGGGATCGAGCAGCGGCAGATCCTGGCGCGACAAGGCCATAAACGACGCCCCCCTGCGCTCCAGCGCCAAACCCCACGCGGCTGATGTCTCGTTCGCGTCTGCCGGACGAAAATCTGTCAGATGCGGCACCGCGCGCAGCATGGTCAGCTGCTCGACTGGTTGGTGCGTGGGACCGTCTTCGCCCAGCCCGATGGAGTCATGAGTGAAAACGAAGATGGAATGCACCTGCATCAGCGCGGCCATGCGAAGCGCCGGTTTGGCATAATCCGAAAAACAAAAAAAGGTCGAGCCATAGGGAATAATGCCGCCGTGTGCGGCCATGCCGTTCACAATGGCGCACATTCCGAATTCGCGAACCCCGAAATAGATGTTGTCCCCTTTGGGATCGATGTGAAAATTCGCGCTGTCCTTGATCACCGTCTTCGTCGACGTCGAAAGATCCGCCGCGCCGCCCAGCAATTCTGGCACGTATTTCACGAGAGCATTCATCACTGTATTGCCGGCGTTCCGCGTTGCGACTGGCTTCCCGTCCGCCGGGAACCGCGGCAGGCTCTGCTCCCACCCGTCTTTCAGGCGACCCTCCTGCACGCGTTCGAATTCCGCGGCCTCCTCCGGAAACGCCTTCCTGTAGCTCGCGAACAGCGCATTCCAGTCCGACTCTTCCTTCGCACCCTTCTCCACCGCCTGCAGCCAGTTCTTCGCCGCATCCTCCGGAACGTAGAACGTCTTGTCCTCGGGCCAGCCAAGGTTTTTCTTCGTCTGCTTCACCGCCTCCGCGCCCAGCGCCTCGCCATGCGCCTTGTTGGTTCCGGCTTTCGGACTGCCATAGCCAATCACCGTCCGCACCGCGATCAGCGAAGGTTTATCCTTCACCCCCTGCGCCGCTTCAATCGCCTTCGAAATTCCTTCCAGGTCGTTGCCGTCTTCCACAATCTGCACATGCCAGTGATACGCCTCGAACCGCTTCAGCACATCTTCGGTAAACGAGAGCTCCGTCGGTCCATCCAGCGAAATCAGATTGTCGTCGTACAGGAAAATCAGCTTGCCGAGCCCCAGCGTTCCCGCCAGCGAAGCCGCCTCATGCGAGACGCCTTCCATCAGGTCGCCATCGCCGCAAAGTCCGTACGTGTAATGATCCACGACGTCGAAGCCTGGCCGGTTATAGACCGCCGCCAGATGCCTCTCCGCCATCGCCATGCCCACGGCCATCGCGAATCCCTGACCCAGCGGCCCGGTTGTGACCTCCACGCCGTCGGTGTCGCCATACTCCGGATGCCCCGGCGTCTTCGATCCCCATTGCCGGAATTGCTTCAAGTCCTCAATCGACAGATCGTATCCAGTCAGGTGCAGCACGCCGTAGAGCATTGCCGAAGCATGTCCGTTCGAGAGCACGAAGCGGTCGCGATTCGTCCACTTCGAGTGCTTCGGATTGTGCCGCATGTATTTGTGAAACAGCAGATACGCAATCGGCGCGTCGCCCAGCGGTGCTCCCGGATGGCCGCTGTTGGCCTTTTCCACCGCATCGACGGCAAGAAACCGCAGGGCATTGATCGACAACTGGTCGAGCTCGTTCATGATTCTCGTCTCTCCTCCCGGGTTTGTTGCCTTTTGGGGGCGCTGCGGACAATCGGACGCTCAATCCCGATTCTCGCTCCGTTGATTGGATGACGCAAACAAGCGACCCGTCTCAGGACGGTGGTTCGAGGGCGACTTCAAAATTCCGGCCCTCCCACCTGTTTTCGTCCGGCCAGAACAGAGTAAAGGAAAGTGACCCGGTTTGCTCCGGCGTGGTCGGCAGGTCGGCGTAGGAACCCGTGTAGCCCAGTTGCGTGCTGTCGAGCGAATTCGTGGTTTGCCAGTTGTCCGGCGTCCACGTCACCCGGAAGCGCGCCGCCGAAGTGATGCGCAGCGATTTCCCGGCCGGCACCTGTCGAATCTGGCGGCGCGACACATTAAAAACCTCGATGTGACTGGGTGCATGGTTGCCCCGTACGTAGCGATCCTCGACGATCGCGATGCAATCGAACACGCGGCCGTCATCCGCGGATCGCAACAGCTTCAGATACTCAGAGTGCGCCCACACCAGCGGCATCGCCGAGCCCGCCGGACCGCCGAGAACCAGCCCATCCAGGTCCGGCGCGTCCCAAATCTGCTCCGGCAGCATGCCCCCGCTCGACGCGAACTTCTCGATGGTTTCAATCAGCCCGCCAACCTCGCGCCCCGCGGCCAGCTCGTAGTGCGCGCGCTCGCCCACCAGCAGGGGCCACGCGCGGCCCTGTCCCCA
>Ga0182015_10005040_pt1 | contig 13938 bp, 10 predicted proteins | sample 712P3MmetaG_FD_120478 | JGI IMG/M metagenome (GOLD analysis project Ga0182015, IMG submission 120478) | Permafrost microbial communities from Stordalen Mire, Sweden - 712P3M metaG | ecosystem: Environmental > Terrestrial > Soil > Wetlands > Permafrost | place: Sweden: Stordalen | collected...
CATCTCTGTCATCTCCACGGGCTCCATCTCTTTCGACGCCGCACTCGGTGTCGGGGGCGTGCCGCGCGGCCGCGTCATCGAGATTTTCGGCCCTGAATCGTCGGGCAAAACGACCATCACGCTGCAGATCATCGCCGAAGCGCAAAAAGCCGGGGGCTTGGCGGCTTTCGTCGATGCCGAACACGCGCTTGATCCGGCATACGCCAGGAAGCTTGGAGTCGACATCGACAACCTGCTGATCTCGCAGCCGGACTACGGCGAGCAGGCGCTGGAGATCACTGAGGCTCTGGTCCGCTCGGGCGCCATCGACGTGCTGGTGGTCGACTCGGTCGCGGCGCTGGTTCCCAAAGCGGAACTCGATGGGGAGATGGGCGATTCGCACATGGGATTGCAGGCGCGGCTCATGTCGCAGGCGCTGCGCAAGCTCACTGGCACGGTTTCGAAGTCGCGCACCAGCCTCATCTTTATTAACCAGATTCGAGAGAAGATTGGGGTCATGTTCGGCAATCCGGAAACGACGACCGGCGGCCGGGCGTTGAAGTTCTATTCGTCGGTCCGCATCGATATTCGCCGCACCGCTGCCGTCAAGGATGGCGATACCGTGGTCGGGTCGCACACGCGCGTGAAGATTGTGAAGAACAAGGTCGCCGCTCCCTTCCGGGAGGCGGAATTCGACATTCTTTACGGTGAAGGCATCTCGCGCGAGGGCGATGTGCTGGACCTGGCGGTCACGCACAACATCGTTGAGAAGAGCGGGGCTTGGTTCAGCTACTCCGGCGAGCGCATTGGGCAGGGCCGTGAAAATGTGCGCCAGTTCCTCAAGGACAATCCGGAGACCTTCGCCAAGATCGACACGCAACTTCGGCAGAAGCTGGGGATCGCACCAGCAAAAGGCGCGGCTCCCGAAGTGCCGCCGGTACCCCCGAACGGTGCTGTCCATGCACAGGAAGCGGTTCGGCCTGCTGCACGGCGGCAGGCGCAGTAACGAAGTCGATGAAAACCGCAAGCGATTCCGGGGAAAGCTTTTTCGACGGCCTTCCTCGGCTTATCGCGCTTTATGGCATCGCCGCCGATGTCTTCCAGAAGTTGGGCGGCGGTGAGAACTTCATCCGCAAAGAACGAGAGCTGCTCAACTTCCGAAGAGAAGCTGATTCGGGACTGCTTAGCTGACCGGTCCCTGGCAGACTGCCGACCGCTGTACGTCGGTTATACCTTGTTTTCCCCAGACATCTCTTTTCCCCGGACCCCCCATCCAACCGAACCATATCGTCAGAAAATCAGGGACCGCCCGATGAGCCCTGTTGCTCTGCTTTCATTTGCGGCCCTGGCCCATGACGCACTTCGAGAATTCGCCGGAAATCGTTTTCCGCTCCGCTGAAGAAATCAGCAAGGGGTCGAGCGCGTCTGCACTCGGCAGCCACAGCGCTCATTTCTACTCCAGCGATGCACTTTTGGTGACCGAAGTCGCTCAGCGGCTCGGAGTCACACTTGCGGCCGGTGGCGCGGCTGTCGTCATCGCCACACCAGCGCATCGCGCAGGATTTGAAGAGCAGTTGCTGGCCCGCGGGCTGGACCTCGTGCGCATCGGGGAGCAGGGACGCTGGCTGTGTCTGGACGCCTCGCATACGCTGGCCGAATTCATGGTGGAAGGCTGGCCCGAGCCCAAGCGGTTTAGTGTGCTGATCGGCGGCGTTCTCGATTCCCTGAATGCCGCGGTTGATCCTGTCCTGGCCACCGGCAAGCCCGTCCTCGCCGCTTATGGCGAGATGGTTTCTCTGCTTTGGGAAGAGGGTAAGACGGGGGCTTCGGTTCGCCTTGAGGAATTGTGGAACGAGCTTGCGCGGACGCGGAGTTTCCATCTCTCGTGTGGCTGGCCGCTGCGGGTCTTCTCACGCGATACGGATGGAATGGTCGTTCAGCGAATCTGTGCTGAGCACAATCATGTCGTTCCCGGCCAGGGTTACGACAACATGAGCGAAGAAGAACGGCGCCGCAACACCGTCGTCTGGCAACTCCAGGCGCAGGCGCTTGAGGAAGAAACGCATCAGAGCCGCAAGACCCAGCAGACGCTGCAACTGCGTGAGGCGGAGTTGCACGATTTTCTTGAGAACGCGGCGATCGGCATGCACTGGCTTGCCGCCGACGGAACGATTCTGTGGGCCAATCGCACCGTACTCGACCTGCTCGGCTACCAGGCGCAGGACTATGTCGGGCGGGATTACCTGGAATTCGCGGAGGATCCGGAAGCTGCCCGCGCGATGCTCGAGCGGCTCAAGAGCGGAGAGAGCCTGCGCGGGGTTGAGCTTCGACTGCGCTCGAGCGACGGCTCGCTGTGCTGGGTTCGGATTGACGCCAATCCCTGGATGCATGATGGCGAGTTTCTTCACGCGCGCTGCTTCCTGCTGGACATCGGGGAAAAGAAACGGGCCGACGAAGCGCAGATGAAGCTGGCGGCCATCGTCGAGTCGTCGGACGACGCGATTGTCAGCAAGGACCTGAACGGAATCGTCACCAGCTGGAATGCCGGGGCGGAGCGCATCCTGGGGTATTCGGCCAACGAGATTGTAGGAAAATCCATACTCACGGTCATTCCGCCCGAGCTGCACCCGAGCGAAGCGGAAATTCTCAGTAAAATTCAGGCCGGAGAACGGATCCAGCATTTTGAGACGGTGCGTGTGACGAAGAGCGGCGAACGCCTCAACGTCTCGCTGACTATCTCGCCAATCCGCGATCCACAGGGCAAAATTATCGGGGCTGCGAAGATTCTGCGCGACGTGACGATGCAGAAGAAGCTGGAGACCGCGCTGCACACTACGGAGCGGCTGGCCTCTGTGGGGCGGCTGGCTGCGACGGTGGCCCACGAGATCAACAACCCGCTTGAGGCTGTCACCAATCTGATCTACCTTGCTCGGCAGAACAGCGATTTGCCGGAGTCCGCGCGTGCCTGCCTCGCGGTTGCGGATGAAGAGCTGCAGCGCGTCTCGCACATCGCGCGGCAGACGCTCGGCTTCTATCGCGACAGTTCGTCGCCAGTCTGGATCTCCATTCCCGACGCAGTCGACGAGATGCTGGCCATCTATCATCGCCGGCTTTGCTACAAGGAGATCACGCTGCGGAAGCGCATCACTCCGGGGCTGCGTGCTCGTGTGCTGCAGGGAGAGTTCAAGCAGATCGTCTCCAATCTCATCACCAACGCCATCGATGCCTCGCCGCAGGGGCATGCCATCGATGTGCGCGCCTGGGAAGCGGCACACCCCTTCACGGGGGCTCCCGGCGTTCAGCTCGTGGTTGCCGACCGCGGATCCGGAATTCCCGAGTCGATTCGCAGGCAGATCTTCAGCCCATTTTTCACCACCAAGAAGGACGTTGGTACCGGACTCGGCCTCTGGATCGTCAAAGGAATGCTGGTTAAGACGGGCGGAGCCATCCGCTGCCGCAGCCGCGTTGCGAGCGCGGGAACACCGGGCTCCTCCGGCACGGTGATGATGGTCTTCCTGCCCAGCGAAATCGAAGCTGCGGTGCAGGAAGCCGCCGCCTGATCACAGCTTTCCCTGATTTACTGTTTCTTCCCGAGACTCAGCGTGAAGCGCACTCCCGTCCGAAAATTAAACGGCAGCGATGGATATCCGATGGGCCCGATGTGCTGGTTACTCGTCAGATTGTCGAGCTGAGTGTAGACACCCATCCAGGGTTTCCACTGATACGTGGCGCCCAGGTCGATCTTCGCGTAGGCGTAATCGAGATTCCGGTTCGGCAGCAGCAACGTGTTGCCGAAATTCACGTCGTCGCCACCCAAATACGTCGAGTCGTCACTGCGGCTGGCATACGCCCCTTGAATCACGCCCGACCACTTCGCGCCGGTGTAGATCACGCTCGTGAATCCGGTGTGTGGCGGACGGCGGAACGGCCTTGCCCCGACCAGCGGCGCGTAGTCGCCGATAGGAACTCCCGGAATGTTGGGATTCGTACTCGGCCCGAGCGCGTCGGACGAGAATGAATGCTGCACCGCTGCGTCCAGATACGTGTAGCCTCCGCGCACGAAGATATTTTTGCCCATGCCGTACTCGAACTCCGACTCCACGCCCTGGGCGCGATAGGACATGGAATTCAAATCCAGCTCATAGGCGAAGTTGTTATTCAGGAATGACTCCAGCTGCTGTTGTTGCGCCGACGTCAGATTCGGCAGCAGCTGCGGCACCGCCGAGGCCGGCACCGCTTCAATCTGATTTCCAAACTCGTTGTGGAAATATGTAACTTTGGCGATTACTTTTTCGCTGAACAGGCTCTGCTCGATGCCACCGTCGTAGGTTCGCGAGGTTTCGGCCCCGATGGGCGCAATGCCATACTGCGCGATGGTTGATTGGCCGCCGTTGGTCTGCAAAAAGGCGTACAGCGAACCGAACTGCTGATCGAGGGTCGGCTCCTGATAGCCCTTCGCAAAGTTCACGTTCAGCCGAGTCCCGTGGAACGCGCCTTTTCCGGGACGCACCACGTACCAGGACGCTCCACCGCGCGGCGTTCCTACCAGTCCAAAAAGCTGGTTCTTCTCCACGCCTCCGGCCGCCGTGTAGAAGAAGCGATTCTTGAACTGCCCTCCCACCTGCGCCTGATAGTCGTAGTTTGTGCGCTCCACAGCTTCGTGGAAAACATAGACCGGCTCACCTTCCATGCCGCGCTCGTCCTCGTAGCGGAAGCCGGCGATCACGCCCAAGTGCGGGCCGTGCTGATAGTTCGTCTGCGCGTAGAGGTTGTCGCGACTCGACGCCAGCGCCAGGTTGGAGGGATAGATCGAGCCGGAGGCCGAAGAATAATTCAGCAGAGCCTGGCCGCTCGTCGAGTAGCCGTTCGCCCCCAGCACGGTCACGTCGTTGCCGTAATAATTCCCTGCTCCGTAGTCGCTGCCCGCCAGCAAATTTCCAGCCGGATACCACTGCGCCGACTCTTCGCGTTTCCGCACCAAACCATAGCGCACCGTTGCGTTCCAGTTGTCGCGGAATGTGTGATCGATGGTCCCGGTTCCGTAGGTATCCTGGTCCTGTTCCTTCCCGTCATTCGCAAAATCGTAGAACGAATACCCACCGTTGCCCGCGGGCAGTCCGGTTGCCGAATAGCTGGCCCGCCCGGTGAGGCGAATCTGCGTCTTCGCGGAGAGACTCCATCCGAGGTTCGCCACTCCGGTGTTGTCGTGGTAGCCGTCGTTCGGCGTCGCGTTTTGCGTGTTCAGGCTCGAGGCTCCGAGATAGTAGTCCCCTTTCCGCTTCATACCTGCGAGCTGGGCCTGGTTCCGATATGTTTTGAAACTGCCCGCATCGCCCTCGTAGAGCAGCGACGGAAACGGCGTGCTCCCACGCGGCGTGGTGATTGCAATCACGCCCGCTGCCGCGTCCGATCCATAGAGCACGGTGTTCGGCCCGCGATATATCTCGACGTCCTGGATGCCTGTCGTGGCGACGTTGCCGAAGTCGAATCGGCCTCCGATATCCTCGACCGGCACGCCATCCATCACCACGCGGTTCGCCGTTGAATTGCCGCCGCGGATGAACAGCGACGTTTCTCCGCCAAGCTGGCCTTGCTGCACGACGTTCAGGCCGGGCACCTGTCGCAATGGATCGACGATGGCGGCGTGGTTCGCGAGGTCCTCGATGCTCAGTTGCGAGACCGAGCCGGTGACCTGCGCTTCGGGCTGAGGCACGCCAGTCGCCGTGACGACCACGGACTGGCGCACCCACTCCGGTTCCAGCACTACGTTTTGCTCGACGTCGTCGAAGCGGCCGCCGTAGAAGCTCTCGGTCGCCAGTTGGCGAAACGAAATCCCGGAAGCCAGCACGTAAAACCGCCCTGACTCCGCTGTGCCGAGTGTGTAGGTTCCATCGGGACCGGTGCGGCCGCTTACCAGCACGTTGCCGTTGAAGATGAGCCCCACCGTGGCATTGGCGATGGGGGCACCCAGCGGATCGGTTACTGTCCCATGCACGCTGATGGCGTGCAGAGCAGACGTGGAGGAAAGCAACAGGCAGATGGGTGCGAAAGAAAGTCGCAGGTTGGTGAGGAGCCGGCCCATGGGCGGCGCGAAAAGTGTCATCGTGTCCTCCGTCCCCCTCGGGACGCGGTAAGTGAGCTCGTTGTAAGACAAGCTCGGCAAACAGGACCGGTCTCCTGACTTGCGCGCCGTCGTCCGGCATAACCGGAAGAACAATGCCTGGCCGCCTTCCCGGAGCCTGAGCTCCAGTGGCACTTCGGCCTGGCCCATCCTGCAATCTCACTCTCACCTGACGCAGGAACACGCGCTTACAGTTGCGGGGCAGTGGCGGATTTTCACCGCCTTCCCGATCATCCCGTCGCACTCGTGCAGAACCAATCGCGAACACGCCTGCGGGACAGATCCCGCCGCGCCCTCGCGGCAACCGGGCAACGACCCGGATTCACCGTTATAAATCCTGGCCGCCGGCAAGTCAAAAGCAGTAACATCCGTCCATCGGTATCGGATTGCCTACTTCCGTCACCCGCGACGCGGAGTTTTCACGCTTCCGTCCGGCGAAATCGCGCCCGCTGTCCCACTTCCAGGGAAATAAATTCGCCTTCACAGCAACCAGGGATATACTCGCTGCACAACACCCGCGTTTTCTCGTTTTCTGCCAAAGTTTTATGGACGCTCTTTCCACCGACGGTGGAATCAGGCTCAGAGTGCTCATCGCCGACGATGAACGTATCATCGCGGATACCCTGGGAATGATTCTCAATCAAAATGGCTTCGAAGCCGCCACGGTCTATGGCGGCCAAAAGGCCGTGGAGACCGCACGCCATTTCCGCCCCGATGTGTTCCTTGCCGACGTTGTCATGCCAGGAATGAGCGGCATCGAGGCCGCCATTCAAATCTGCACGATGATCCCTGGCTGCCGTGTACTGCTGCTATCCGGCCAGGCCGCGACATCCGATCTGTTGCGCGATGCAAGGGTGCGCGGGCACGATTTTGAGATTCTGCTGAAGCCGGTTCATCCGAATCAGCTGCTCGACCGGCTGCGTCTTCCGGCTTGATCGCTATCCGCTGCTTGCGGCTCCCTGGATCGCTGCCCACAGCTCCTTCATTCCGGCACCCGTCTTCGACGAGACGAGCAGGAGGTTCTCCGCTCCGAACGCTTCGCGCAGCGCTGCGATGGCTTTTGCTCGCCCATTGCCGGAGAGCCGATCCGCTTTTGTGCCCGCCACGAGCAAGTTGCGGCCCGCGCTGGAAAGAAAATCGATCAACTGCGCATCGCTCGCCTTCGGAGGAATGGTGCTGTCCACCAGGCATACGCACAGCGCCAGCGTGGGGCGCTCACGCAGATAGGGGTCGATAAATTTCGGCCACTCCGCCGAGATGGATTTCGAGAGCTTCGCATAGCCGTAGCCGGGCAGATCGGCGAAAACCAGTTGCGGCTGCTGCGTAGGTTTCTCTTTCCAGGGCGCATCCGCGAGCTCAAAGAAGTTGATCGCGCGCGTGCGGCCCGGAGTCGATGAGACGTGCGCCTGTTTCTGGCCCAGGAGCGCGTTAATCAAACTCGATTTGCCCACATTTGATCGCCCCAGGAATGCAATCTCCGGCGCGCCCGGCTTGGGAAAGTGCGCCTCGTCCATCGCGGACTTCAGAAATTTCGGATACAACATCTTCATAGGTTCAGGCTCAGGGCCAGTCTAACGAAGTGCTCCTCCCGCCATATTCCGCAACTGAAAGAGATACCATGAATCGCGCCAGCCTCCGGTTGATTCTCGCTCTGTTCGTGCTCGTCCTCGCACCAACCCTTCGCGCCCAGTCTGCCGAGGATTCCATCAAGCAGGTTCTTGTCGATCAACAGAACGCCTGGAATCAGGGCGACATCGTTACCTTCATGCATGGCTATGACGACTCGCCGCAGACCACTTTTATTGGGAAATCCGTCGAGCACGGTTACGCGATGATCCTCGCGCGCTACCAGCGCAATTACGCCTCGCACGATGCCATGGGTCAGCTTGCTTTCAGCGATCTCGACGTCCGCATACTTGGACCGGAGCACGCCGTCGTCACCGGACACTTCCACCTCACGCGCTCGCAGGCCGGCGGCGGCGATGCCACCGGAACTTTCTCGCTTGTCTTCGAGAAAAAGCCGTCTGGTTGGAAGATCATCCTCGATCACACCAGCTCTTAGCAGCCGGTAGCCTTTAGCGTGTGGCCGGCAGCTCAGCGATAGACCGCCGGGATGAAGTTCTGCTCGTGGAGGGGGGGCCGCGTATATTTCTTGCGGTCGAGGGGCGGGAGGTACAGCTTTTCCGGCGCCAGCTCCTGATACTCGATCCGGCTCAGCAGATGAAGGATCACGTTGAGCCGCGCGCGCTTCTTGTTCTCCGCGTTCACCACAAACCACGGAGCCTGGCGCGTGTCGGTCATCGCGAACATCTCGTCCTTCGCGCGGGAATAATCGGCCCAGCGGCGCCTGGACTCCAGATCCATCGCGCTCAGCTTCCATCGCTTCGTCGGATCTTCGAGCCGCTCCCTGAAACGGCGCTCCTGTTCCTCATCGCTCACCGAGAACCAATACTTGATCAGGATGATCCCTGACCGGATCAGCATCCGCTCGAACTCCGGACAGCTGTGCATGAACTCCAGATACTCCGGTTCCGTGCAGAAGCCCATCACTCGTTCCACTCCGGCGCGGTTGTACCAGCTGCGATCGAACAGCACCATCTCTCCGGCCGCCGGAAGATGCGCGACATACCGCTGGAAATACCACTGGGTCTTCTCACGCTCGGTCGGCGTCCCGAGCGCCACCACGCGGCAGATCCGCGGGTTCAGCGTTTCGGTGACGCGCTTGATGGCTCCCCCTTTCCCGGCCGCGTCGCGCCCTTCGAACAGCACTACCACGCGCAGCCTTTCGTGGCGGATCCACTCCTGCAGCTTTACGAGCTCAATTTGTAACCGCCGCAGTTCCTTTTCGTAGCGGAGCGCGCCTTTCGCCGGACCATTCTCATTCCCCACCGCGGCGACCTGTTCTTTCGTCCCATGCCCATTCCTCAATAACCCGTCATCGCGCATCTTTGCCACAGCATCACCCCGGGGAAACCGCGAGCCCGTCGATGAAAGCTCTCCGCCGCTCGTGTCCTCCTCACTCATCGGCAAATTCTTCACTGCAGAAATCCCAAATCCGGTAATAACTTCACTTTTCGGTCGCGGGTTGTCTGGTTGTTACTAAGGTTTTCTGCAAATGCGGCCAAAATCACTTGATTTCACATTTTGCGCGTGTACTATGCGGTCAGTAACTAACTTGACTCTTCTGATCGGCCGTAAATAGTTACAGTAGTAACTACTTACGCCACGCGGTTTTGCCAGATGTTCCGGCAAAAGCGCTTGTGAGCCTCTGCGCGATCAAGGCTCCCGATCGCACGTGGCCCGGTGCCAGGCGTCATTCGCAAGCCAGCAAGACCAAAATTCGTTCTCAGGCTTAGGTGCCGCGCGCCATGAAAATCTGCAAGTTTGCAATGCTTTTCGCCTCCCTTCCTCTCCTCGCCGCCACAGCTTTTGCCAACCCCACCGTGAGCGCGCCTGCAAACGGCGAGACGGTGAATTCGCCCTTTACTCTCTCGGCGAACGCATCTTCCTGCTCCTCGGCGGCCATCGCAGCCATGGGCTACTCGCTCGACAACAGCCCCAGCACCACCATCGTCTACAGCAGTTCGCTGAACGCCAGCGTGACCGTCTCTACCGGCGCTCACACAGTCCACGTCAAGTCGTGGGGCACCAGCGGCGCTTCCTGCGTCACCGACGTTGCCATCACGGTCACCACCGCTGCGGCCACACCAGCTGCCGCCAGCTCGTCCGGGATTTCCGTCAGCAGCCCCTACAACGGCGCCAGCGTCAGCTCTCCCTTCAATCTTTCGGCGAGCGCGGCCTCTTGTTCGGGACATACAACCGCCGCCATGGGCTACTCCTTCGATGACAGCTCCAACACCACCATCATCAATGCCAATTACGTCAACGCTTCGGTGAGTGCCCCCAATGGCGCGCATACCCTACACGTCAAGGCGTGGGGCAGCGGCGGCGGCTCGTGCGATACGGACCTGACCATCAACGTCACGACCCCCGCCAACGCCGCCGTGGTTCCTTCCACCGCCATCAGCGTGGCAAACATCGACAACCTGAGTGGCTGGCTGACGCAAAACGACAGCGGCGGGCAGGGATCCTCTTCAGGCAGCATGAGCCTGGTGGCCTCGCCGTCGCTCACCGGCTCCGCGCGCAAGTTCGTCACCAACTTCACCAACAATGGCGACCAACGCTACTGGGTTTCGTTCGGCGATGACACCACTTCCACCAACTTCCTCTATGACACGTGGATCTACATCCAGAGCCCCTCGACATCGCTGGCCAACATTGAAATGGACATGAATCAAACCATGCCGAACGGCCAGACCGCGATCTTCGGCTTCCAGTGCGATGGCTGGAACAATACCTGGGACTACACCGCCAACAAAGGCACCCCGACGAACCCGGTTGACACCTGGGTCAAGTCGAACCAGTACTGCAACCCCCGCTCGTGGAGCACCAACACCTGGCATCACGTGCAAGTGACGTACTTGCGCGATAGTTCGGGCAACATCACGTATCAGGCCGTCTGGCTCGACGACGTGCAGCAACCCATCATCGCCACCGTCAACTCCGCTTTCGCTCTCGGATGGGCGCCTTCCCTGCTGAGCAACTTTCAGGTCGATGGCCTGGGCAATGGACAGGTCACGCTCTACATGGACAACCTGACCATCTATCGCTGGTAAACGTGGACAAGAACGGTTGCCATGCGATGTCCGCGGCCTGATAGAAAGCTCCGTTCGGTTGGACAATCAGCCTGACTCATGTTGACCTGAGAGGACCGGGTCGACCGCGCCCGGAAGCCGATGCCCACTGACCAGGATCTTTTTCACGAGCTATCGTTCTACACGCTGTCGCACGCCGATCCCGCGTTCATCCACCAAAACAGTGTGGACGCCTACACGGCGCAGCATGCCGACGAGACCACGAAACCGATCGCGATCGTCTTCGCACTGATTGGTTTATATCTGCATCTCGAGAAGTTCTTCACCGGCAAACAGGTCCAGCTCGCCCATATGCGTATGGCAAAGCAGCGCAAGGAATGGCCGCGTCTGCCGCTGCCAGCACAGGTTGCATCGATTACGGTGGCCGATGTTGTGGCTGCCGCTCCGGGGCCGCCGTGCGATGCGATGATTCGCAAATGGTGTGAGTCGGTTTGGGAAGTGTGGCACGGAGCCCGGCCACATATCGTCGAGATTGCCAGGGCGGAGTTAGGCGTGGAGTGACGGATCGCCAACTCCCTTGACAAGCCGCGCCCCTGGTATGACTCTCGCTGAGAGGCTCTCTTCACGATGGTTCAGTTTCAGCCCACCCCCACTAATCTGTTTATATCGTTTTCGCGCCACAAGCTGACCGCGCAGTACTGGCCGCGGCTGCGGGAGTGCGTCGAGTCGCTCACCGACGAACAGATCTGGTGGCGTCCCAACTCTTCGTCCAATTCCGTCGGCAATCTGGTGCTTCACCTCGATGGCAATGTGCGTCAATGGCTTGTCAGCTCTTTCAACCAGAAAGAAGACCAGCGCGATCGCCCTGCCGAGTTCGCCGCAAGCGAACAAATTTCTGGCGCCGCGCTCCTTGAAAAACTCAATTGGACCATCACCGAAGCCGCCAATGTTCTCGACCGCCTCACGGAGACAGAACTGATCACGCGCTACGAAATCCAGGGCTATAGCCCGTACGGCCTCGAAGCCGTGTACCAGGTCATCGAGCACTTCGGGCTGCATTATGGGCAGATCGCCTACATCACGAAACTGTTGAAGGATCAGGACCTCGGCTTCTACAAGGAACTCAACAAGACGGGGCGCGCGTCTGGGTAGACGAGTGTTTTGCGCGTGTCCAAGAGAGCGTCGCTTGACCAGCCCCTCGCGCTCCTCTAGCATCAACGGTAATGGTATTTTGCCCCAATCCGGCGATGTGTTGCGCTTGTTGTTGTGCGCCGCGCCGGAATTGTGGGTGATCTTCTAAGCTAAGTCCAGACCCATAATTCCCGCGCTTCAGCTATCCGCTGACGCGGGTTTTTTATTGCCCTCAAAACTCACGGAGACATCATGGCGGAAGCTTCCGCAGCTGTAGTGAAAGAAACCAAAGCCCAAAAGGCCGAGCGCCTCAAGCGCGACAAGAATCCCTGGGACGCCATCGAAGAGATTCGCGCCTTCGCACGCGACGGCCGCTCCTCCATTCCCGCCGACTGGAGCCTCTACTTCAAGTGGTGGGGCATTTACACCCAGGGCGACGGCGTCGGCGCCACCGGCGGCACAGGCGGCGAGGGCAAAGCCACCGAGTACTTCATGATGAGGGTCGGCGTCCCGAACGGCATTCTGCGCGCCGACCAGGCTCGCGTCCTGGGGGAAATCGCGAGCCGCCACGGGCGCAATCTTGTGGACATCACGGTGCGCCAGAACATTCAGTTCCACTGGCTCACGATTGAGTCGCTTCCCGAGGTGATGGAGTTGCTCGATGCTGTCGGCCTGTCGCCCAAAGGAGCGTGCGGCGATGTGGTGCGCAACGTGACTGGCTGCCCGCTTGCCGGCATAGCGCACGACGAAATCGTCGATGCTTCTCCGCTCGCTGTCCAGGCCTCGCGCGCGCTCCAGGCGAACAGCGACTTCTATAACCTTCCGCGCAAATTCAAAATCTCGATCACCGGGTGCGCGGTGTGGTGTTCGTATCCGGAGATCAATGACATTGGCCTTACCGCGATTCGGCGCGGCAAGGAGATTGGCTACTCGGTGCGCGTCGGTGGGGGTCTTTCGAACGAACCGCATCTGGGCGTACGTCTGAATGCTTTTGTTCGCCCCAATCAGGCCGCGGCCGTCGTCCTCGCCATCACGGAAATCTTCCGCGATCAGCAGGGATTACGGGACAGCCGCGATCGCGCGCGGCTGAAATACCTCTTTATGAAGGAAGGATGGACCGCGGATCGCTTTATCGATGAAATTCAGAACCGCATCGGTTACAAATTGGATCCGGCGGTCGAAGAAATTGTTCCCGACGATATTCTGCGCGACCACACCGGCATTCATCCGCAGAAACAGCCTGGCCTCAGCTACGTGGGCGCCAGCGTGCTGCGCGGGCGACTCACCGGCGATCAGCTGCAGGCCGCCGCGCATCTCGCTGAGCGCTTTGGAGCGGGCGATTTGAGGCTCACCGTCATGCAGAATCTGGTCTTCCTGAACATTCCCACTGCGCGTGCGGCAGCGCTGGCCCAGGAAGTCGAGCAGATCGGCCTGCGTGTCGAGGGCTCGCATTTCTGGCGCGGCGCCATCACGTGCACGGGAACGGAATTCTGCAAGCTGGCCATCACGGAGACGAAAGGATTCACGCGCTGGCTGGTGGATGAGCTTGAAGAGCGGCTGCCGCAATTCGATCAGCAATTGCGCCTGCACGTGACGGGCTGCCCCAATAGCTGCGGCCAGCACTGGATCGCCGACATTGGCCTCGAAGGTAAGAAGATTAAACACGAAGGACGCTTGACCGACGCGTACTACTTTTGCTTGGGAGGCTCGGTCGGCAAACACGCTGCAACGGCTCGTCCCGTGGGCTTCCGCACACCGGCGCATCTGGTGCCGGAAGCTGTTGAGCGGCTGCTGCGCAGGTATCTGGCCGAGCGCGAGCCCGGCGAGAATCTGCGCGCTTATTTCGGCCGCAACAGTGACGACAATTTGCGCGCCTCGCTGGCCGGAGAAGAAATCATTCCTGTGGAGCGCGACCTGCCGAGCGGCCGCGTTCCCGCTGGGCTGGCGGGTTAAGGAGACTCCGATGACATTGCTTCCCATTTTTCTCCGTCTCGATCGGCGACCGTGCCTCGTGGTCGGCGCGGGCACCGTGGCGCTGGCCAAGATTGAAAG
>Ga0182015_10005041_pt1 | contig 13934 bp, 18 predicted proteins | sample 712P3MmetaG_FD_120478 | JGI IMG/M metagenome (GOLD analysis project Ga0182015, IMG submission 120478) | Permafrost microbial communities from Stordalen Mire, Sweden - 712P3M metaG | ecosystem: Environmental > Terrestrial > Soil > Wetlands > Permafrost | place: Sweden: Stordalen | collected...
TACTGAGGACGTCGAAGATAAGTTTGCTTCAGCCTTTTGAAGGAGATATTCAATCATCTCGTCTGAAGCATCATCAAAATCTTGATTTCCAGAACTAGCGGTCTTCTATAGAATCCAGTCACGTTAGGGCTGCGCCCTTACAGGCATTGCTCGCCGTGACTGTGGCAAAGAGAATACATAACAGGGATGAAAGCACGCATGAGCTTGTCCGGTTTTGATAAATCGTTGTTGTGGATCAGTTATGGAAAACAGAACTTTTACTCTTTTAAGCCGAGATGATGATTTCAAAATTAGAAGTTTCGTTGTTGGTCTATCGAGCTTTTATATGTCTATCCAGGACATATAATTAGATGCTGAAACTGAAGGACAAGCGGATGTTAGCTCCTCCACATGTTTCTATGAGAGAACTCTACGGACAATCCCATCAAATGACATCACAGTTAACAAGAAATTACGCAAATGATTTCCACCCAAAAGAGAATAAATCTGGTGGGGTGAAGTTTGGGCCACCGTTCGCTAGTCAAATTGCGGTGATCTTTCGTATAAGCATCATGAGGACGGTGGATAATATTCGACTAAGTTTATAAATGGAAAGAGATCTAGGAACAAACATTGATATGTAGAGCACGCCGAAAGAGCGAAAGTCAACTGAATTTGAACATGACGTTCGCGATCACCGTTCGTTTGACTTTCGCAAATCGCAATGACCACAGCGCCGACAGTTCTACCAATCAGACACCCGCTGACCGCTGATGTAATTTTATTTAAATAAATATTCAAGTAAGTTCGTTCAAGCCACGACTACTTTCCACTGTCCAAACACCGCAGATTCGTTTCAGAAGCCCTCTGGTTTGCAAGCCGACAGTCGTCCTGTGGAAGCTAACGCAATCGGGAAGTAATAATACTTTTCAATTCCTCAATCTAATGACAATACAAAGAACTCTACCAAAACGCGATCACAAGTCTCTCAATCCTCCGTACTCCTTCAAAATGTCCTTCTGGCTCTTCAATCCTCGAGAAGGGTAAGGCTCTTCATCGTCAATGGCTCCTGTACTCAACAAAGCCGTTTTCCAAAGATCATCGATCTGGATATTATTAGCGCCCAATTTCTCAAGGGTTCTCTCACAGTGTCCGCAGCACTGGTAAGCGGATGATTCCAAATTCATGTTAAAGCACAGTGATTGTACTTTCCGACTTGATGACAAGCAACGGGCCAAGTCAAATACTCGGGACAATTTCCTGGACGATTCGGAGCATATCGCGTATTCTTCTTGGTAGACTCGTTCTTGAGTTTTTCGGTCAGGGCCGTCATAAAGTCTCGTCGAGCTGCAGAAATCCGTTTTATCCGCCGTCCGAGGCTCTCCTACTGCGGTGGTGGCAAAAGCGATGGCGATGCCCTGGGTTTGTGTCTCGCCTTTCCAGCTTGCGGCCACAGTAGTAGGTCCAGAAAAGCTCGAAAACCACTCTTGGCAACCCCGAAGAGCTTTGATGATCATACGGAACTGATAGAGATGCAGTTCCGCTCCGAGCTGAGTCTTGACATCGGTTGCGCAGACAGTATATATGAAGGACATCCTGTCCCAGATGTTGAAGATGGGGAAGCCGTCAATGGCAAGGGTTCTCAAGCTTGAGAGAGGATCGTGATTCGTTTTCGCCGCCGATAGTTGAGCGATTCGTTCTCGCCAGTTCTTTTTGGCTGCATCTCGAGAGAAATCTCCTCCACGTCGAAGAATCGAAAGGGACTCGCGAATAGTCTGAACTGCGGGAATATTGGCGAGATCATTCAAGGATGCGATATTGACGAAATAGGTCAGGATTTTGTCGATGCCCTTGCGGGCCAAAGTTTCTGTGTTGATGGGTTCTGAAAGAACGTTCTTCCACGTTTGGAGGTTGAGACTGATTCTGTCTTGGTCGGCAGGGAGGGAGGGATCGTTTCGAAAAACAGGACGGTTTGGACAGGGCGGCGAGGTATTGCGAACAACTGTGCGGACTTGATGAAGCGGGATGGTGGATTCCATATCAGCGAGATCGGGGTTATACGCAGAAGGACAAAGTCAAAAATCGAGGTAAGTAACCGAAGGTACAAAGTCGAGTTCGGAGATGTCCAGATGGAGACCAACAGAAGGGTGCGGTACCCATTATATTGGAAGCAGTGCGATGCAAAAGACACCTACCGATCTTTTGTGGCGAGACCTCAAGGCGAAATATTCAAATCCCTCCCTTGAAGGATTATCTTCTATTGACGCACATTATTCCCTCCAACGATTCCGCTGAAATTAGTGTTGCATTCTGGTTTCAAAACGTCTACGGTGTTTGGGATTTCGTTGAAGCATAATAGTTCCAGTTACGACGATCGCAACGCACCGACACGGGATCATCGAGATTTGCTGTTTTCAGGTTTTGTGGTTTCGCTTTCGGTTTTGCGGTTTTGCCACTCATCGAACATTCTATAAGAGAACCACTCCGCTGCTACAACCCCTAAATCATCATATCCAAACCTCGCCTTTCGCCACTCGCCACTATGTTGTCGCTTTTACGAGGTCCCTTCGAACGCTTTCAGATCAGAAACGCTGCCAGATTCTCTTTTCATCGAATTTTCCCTCGGTCCAGGCCGCTATTCAAAGAACGGATTTCTCACCTCCGGGACCTGCTCAATACCCACGACGAAACTTCCGATGCAGTATCTTCGACGCTAAAAGAGTTGGAAACCTTCTATCCTCGCCCGCCTGTCCAAATCATCCCGAAAGGAGCCTGGCCTAAGGAGTCTCGAAATCGAGTCACCGTTCAAACTCACCTGAAGTCGACTTTTGCCGACGCTGTCAACCGGCTCAAAGCCACCGATCGAACTTTGTCTCCTGAGGATGAAAAATATCTACGTCTGCTCCTCACTCACAGCTGTGGCTGGTCGGCTACATATCCCGAACAAATGAATGCTCCTTGGTGGGCTGATTTCTTCCCTGTTTCTTATCCTCAACTAAAAGGACTAGTCCCCATTCTGGACTCGATGACTTATCTGGAAGAATTGGTTGATTTTCCCGATGATTATCATTTCTGGGCACCGCAGTTCTTTCTCCTCGCTACTCCCGGGTGCTACTTTGTGTACGACGCTACCGATGGGGTGGAAGGGCTTCTTATCGCGGGGGAAACCCTGGAGGAGGTTTATCACGGCTTAAAGGATTGGAGGTGGGCTGAATCTTCTGAAGATCCATGGGACGTTGTGGAAGAGGAGGGGTGTGGGCGCCCTTCGTTTCCCATCTATCATTGGAAAGAAAACGGGAACTTTGGGAACTCGGCCATTGGTGCCATACATGAAGAGTACCCCAGAAAAGCTTGTCCGGGACTTTTACAGAGTTTGTGTGACGTCGTCTTTGGAAATCCAAAACAGTGATAGTTTGAAAGTTTTGTAGTTAGTCTTGAAAGATAATGAAGTCATTTCCATCAACCCGTTCTGCGCAAGATTTCCCGAATTCAAACCTTGACAATTTCTGATTAACTCAGGTTACTCTATTATTCAAATCGCCACGACCTAATTGTTCATCCAAAATACTAAGAATAATGATTGTTTTCATCCGCTCAACGGGGCTACGTGCGCTGTCAGGCAACACTCAGTCTCTGATACAGTGTGTGTGTGAGATGGTTCTCCGACTCCCGACAGGTGTGGCCGTCCTTGCAGCTGCACTATTGGAAACGACAAACTCTGCCTCTAATGCGAAGGCAGCGAAGCCCACGAAATCTTGATCACCGCTTTCAGCGCAACTTTGAGCGGTTACTCAACGTACATTCAAAAGGTCGGGACGAATCGGTCACTCAAAATGTCAGCATTAGTAACAACAATGAGATGAGATCGGAAAGGATGATTACGTACGAAACCTTAAATCGCAACTAGGACCTGCGGTTTTTGTTCCCACGAGTCCACGACACCAGGCTGATTAGTCAGCAACTGATTGATCAAAGTTCGAATCAGCCTGTGTCGAGGCCGTCGCACACCAGGACACAGCCATAAAAAAAAGGTCTCGGAGAACGCCCTCGGGCGGCTATTTGGAGTGACCAACGGCCGTGGTATGAAGAGACGGAAAAAGCTCGACTTTGAGAAGGACAGGGTTTTGGAAGAGATTCGTCATGGTGCCCGATCTGCTGTCTCCAACTAAATGAAAGCTGTCATTCCTGTCCTTTGCGGGATTCGCCCTGCCTACCTTATTGACAATGCCAGTCTTGATGCCATGGAAGTAGAGGCCCTCGTCAAATCGTTACAAGCTGTAAACTGTCTGATAATCTGACCTAATTAGTAGGACTCCGAAGAGATATCAGCAGTGCTTCTACTTGAGCAGGTCTTCATCATTCATCGTCAATCTGTAAAAGAGTTACTTGCTCGATTTTTAAACGGAAGTTCGTCTCCGATTATCATCGACTTCCCTTCATTTAACAAGTCCAACCTGGAAGCTGTAACTGCTTTGAAGAACTTCTGCGCAGATCTACTTGCAATGCTCGACCAAGCAGGTCAGCCTCTCACGATATTCTCCAAGACCGTGCAATCACCTCCCTCACTCGCTGGTCTTCTCCTGTCATACCCCTCAATATATTACACTGAAAATCCTGCTTCAAAAGTTCTGGATGCGGAAGTAGCAGTGTTTTCCGTAAACACCGACAGCAAAGTGCCGAGAACTCTGATGCAGTTCTCGTCTCCGCCTGGATATGTGGAAACAATTCAGACTCAGTTGAAGGAAACTGTCAAGGAGTGGGAGTGTCGTTCGAGTCAGCTTTCGCCTGCATTGAGCAAACGGTGGTGCAGTTATACAGGAGTAGAATTGTGTACATTGAAAATACAAATGGAGACTCGTAGGGCACCAATACTAAGCCTCTAAAATTCCCGACCGTCTGCAATGCACGCAGGAAATGCCATCATCATCAAACCCGTTGTCAAACTCTTGCATCAACAAGCCCATACACCAATTTTGCCATCCCTCCGCCCTTCAACGAGATAACTCTCTTTGCATCTCACTCTCTCTATTACACTCCCCCCACCGCCAGGTCGTCCCGTCTCCTCCGCGATCGCTGCACCGGGACCACATGCCCAGTGACGCCCGTCTTCCCGTTCATATACTGAAACGACGTCTTCACCAGCCGCGCAAACAATTCGTAACTGGTCAAAGTGTAGTGAACTTATTCCGTGTGGCTGCGTGTACGAGTTCACCATCGCTCCGGTTCTGATATCCCATATTCGCACAGAGCGATCTAGTGATCCGGTGACAAGATGTTGATTATCGAACTGAAGGCACGTTACAGGGCCTGTATGTCCAACTAACGTTCGATGAACTTGTCCGGAACGCACTATCATTAGCCCACATAAACAATGGAAGGGGGTCAGATACAGTCCCAAAGACGTATAATGCCATCAGAAGTTCCCGTTGCAAGAGCATTCTCAAAACATTGCAACCCTCCAATAAAACATGATTCGGTAGCATCTCTTGCTCCCTTTGCAAAAGAATTGAAACTAGCGCTCCTCCAATCCGTTCCGGCACGTCTACCCGTGCCCCAGCTCGCCAATTGAGGATTGGTAGTTTGCGCAATGACAGTCAAGACATCGATGGTCTGAACACATTTCCCAGAGTTCAAATCCCATACTCGAATTGTTTTGTCCGCTGATCCACTTACAAGAGTGCCACCCATGAAATGCAAGGCCGTTATCTCGCCTATATGGGAATCGAAAACATCGACGCAGCAATCTGCTGTGGAGGTATACTGCTGCGGTGTGTGGGGACGTGAGAGATGTGATCCATCGGTCGCTTCATCAGAGTCAGAATCCTCGTCTCCTTTGGTGTGGATGAGTGATGAAATGACCGACGTCGCGGGCTGCGTTGGGCTGGAATATGTTTCAGCACGAGTCAAGTCCCATATTCGAATCGTCGCGTCTGTGGAGCCAGTGGCAATAATGCTGTCTTCAATCTGCAGACACCTCACTGAAGCTAGGATATCAGCAATAGCCTTCCCAGATGAGACCATTGTGTCCTTCTAGAAGGCCCTGACATCGGCCATTCGACAAATCCCACACTCTCACCGTCGAATCCAACGAAGCAGTAACTAGAGTGCCAAATGGAATATCAAAGTCAAGCGCCGTCAGAGGGTCGGTATGCGCTTGAATAGTCTGGCATCAGCAAAGTAAGGCGGAGACAAACTCGAATATTGGTGCCGTGGCCGAGATGTTTCTGTAGCACAGGAGTCGCTATTCGTCCTGAGATAAGCCTCGTTAGTTCGATGGGGACTACTCATTGCACGTCGTCTCCGCGCTTGTGGACTATTCAGTTTCCCATATATACTTTCACTCATAAAGCTTCCGCTCATGCTCTCCGCGGTTTCGACTTTCGGGCTTGTCTTTATTCCCGCCTCTTCTTCGATGCGTTCGATTTCTTGTAGCTCTTGCATCTCTGCCAGGCTGTTGTCAATGTTATTCACTTGAATTAGTAAAGGTGTAGAGCAGGAAAGAAACCTTCGTGTTCTAGATTCGTCTCCTGGCCTTCCAGTTTTGTCAACTTTTGCAAGAACTCTCCTCTCAATTGGCTCAACTTTTGTATTTTCGCATCGATATCACTAATCTCTGAAGACGCAAGACTCTAAAATGAGACCCGCCAGAATTATTTACATACCTTTCTTATAGTTATTACTTCAAGGTCGCGTAGTAAGGTATCCCGTTCACGTTGCAGTCGATGGGTCTCACTGACAGGCTCGTTAGTCGCTTTTGAGGCCGACTTGCGATGATGAGAATGGGACTTTGATCCTTTCCTCAAGGCTGTGGAGCTGCTTGCGTCCGGGAGACTCGCTTTGAACCCTTGGAACAAACTCAACGCCGAGTCTCCAGTTTCGGGAATATCGTACAAGAGCTCGTCGGGGAGGTACGTGATGGCGCGGAAGGAGATGTCTGATGGCGACAGAGTCGTTCGTAACAGCTCGGCTGGACTGGCAGCAGACAGCATTCGCTTTTGCAGGGATGGTCTTTTGACGAAATGTGGAGCTAATTCAAAGTCAACGTAGAACCAAAAGCGAGAGTCTACCGATATTGCTGATGGCGGATTTCAATGCCATGGAATGGATGTCCCCAGCTGGGCCACCGACTGTTTGAGATTTCGACATTGAAGGAGCCGGAGTAGATGAGGAAGAAGATGTCTGAGGAGCGGGAGGTTGAGGGGGGGTTGAGGGCGCAGAGGATGATGAATTTGGCTGATCCGTGGTCGCAGTTCTTTGCCGCTGAGGCGGCTTCTGGGATGGCGGTGGAGGTCTGTCCTTGTCGAGATAATGCAGCTGTCCATCAAAATACATCGTGTCTACCGAGTTGACTTCATTTCCATCGCCTTTGCTCAAACTTTCTTGATTTCGTTCAATCGTTCGTGTTCACACAGGATGGTTGCGACTTTCAGCCACAGCCACATCATGACAGCCGATCTCCACAGATCGCTCGAGATGGGATCCCGAGTTCCAACGAGCAGAAAGAACATACAATACCATATGCTTTGGGAATTCATTCACTGTTCCTGACTACGTATAAACTCACACTTGAAAATACAGTTACAGGCGAGGTCAATCGCCGCTCTCTCTGCTGCGCAAGAAAGATGATCTCATAGAACTCTATAACTTCACTCGTCTCCTACTCCTTCCTCCGACAACACCATCTCTCGAAATAGAGTGTAAATGAATTCGAGTTGCGATACTCTGCATACCATTTGCGTCCTCCAGTTTCTCAGCTCATCCACTGTTTCAATGACGGGGTCTTTGAGAATTTCCTCTGACGTCATATGAGGTACAGCCGTGAACAAGTAATCCAGAGCAATGAAAACCCCAGTCCTTCCAATGCCAGCAGTACAGTGAATAATCGGCGGTGCCTCGGATGTGTGGTATTTGTGGAATAGCTGAAAGTAATTGAGGAGTTTGTCGGGTGACGACGGAACGGACATGTCCTGCCAACCATTGTACAACAAATGCTTGATTTGATGCTGCTGAGTATTCTGTCCATCCGAATCGCGGAGGAAGAGTTCAATGGTTCTGACTGTGCAGTCTGACTCGGTCCTGTCTTCTCGCTCGACCAGTCTGATGACGAGTGATTGGGGAAGAGTGGTGTCTCGACAAGGTATTTCGAACTCGCTTTCAACTCGTTTTGGCCAATACTGAGTGCACTTTTCGGATCCGCCTTCGGTGAGTTGAGTTAGCATTATGATTGTGGATGTCTCGGAGCGAGGAATCGGGGACACGTGGTCCCATACCATGGTCCAAAACTGGTGTACTGTGTTCTCAAGCGGTCCCTGCGTTGCGATGTACCGCCGAGAACGTTTTGGTGTGTACACGTACGACGCGTTGATGTAGTCGTCATTCTGGACATTCGAATTCTGGGAGCTGGAACGCAGAATCACTCGTGTGGAATCGTAGGGTATGACATCCGTATAGCGATTGACGTCCGTTCTGTATCTGCCCGTTTGTATCGTCCATCGATCATCGTTCCGGCTCAACTCTCGCTCATGCTGTCGTCGACTGAGCTGTTTGAATTGCTTGTAAATGTAATTCTCATTGATGGTAGACTTTACAAACGCAATAACCGACGGATCTTGGCTCGGCGGCAGCCGTCCTTTCGGTAGTTCAGGAGGAGGCGTGGAAGATGACTGGGAGGGAGATCCGTTGGCAACGACTGTTGTTTTATCCCGAGTGCTGCTCAGTAACTTTCGTATCACTGATTTTGTGCTGGATGGACTGTTCATCATGCGACGGGCTAGTCCCTAGACGTCGCTTCAATTAGATCCCGGACAAGAACGTAAGCTGGTGTGAACCCGTCGTGGGTTGGGGTTTGGTGTAGCAGTCTGGGAGGACGAATTTTAGGAACGTTAAGTATATGGACTCATAGGGCTAAGAGCAATGGATGAATGAATATCTACTGATTGCACTCTATATCATAATATAACTGATCGAAGAGCTTCCCGACCAAGCAGGCTCTCCATCTCATTGACGACGAGGAGTTCTGAGAGGAATTCTTTGACTATCTCTCCAGTCTCGCCGGCGATTTTGACAACGCAGCATCCTTCCCTTACGATACCGGCAGTCCATGTCGCCCTTTTCTTTGCGAATGTAGCCCGGACCGTTGATTGACGTCTAACCCGATCCTCGCTTCGGAATTTCGCAATGACTGAATCCGAGAACTCTCGCAGTAAAGGCCCGCGAAGAATGACGGTTGCAAAACATTCATGAGGATACATTGAGTTCGCAATGGTGTTGTTCAATATCAATGTGTCCCTCAGTAGAAGTCGACTTACGACTCCTTGACCCGAGGCGACGAGGATATCGTTTCTTGAAAGATAGGATGCCAGAGTCCAGTTCTCGCCACGAGCAGGCCGTCCGGAGTTTACCCAGTCAAGGAGCAACAAGCTGGAGTCTGGGTGCAGCTCGAACGATTGATACTGATTATAGATTGAATCGGCGAACGGCTGAATGGGATCAGGGAGAAGGGCGAGTAGAGCGCCATTCTCGATTTTGACTCTCAGGATTTGAGACGTAGTAGATGTCGGTCTATCCGCAATTTTCCGCTGCTTGAATATCTTTGTACTTCCTTGCGTAAGGAGGCAAAGTTTGGTATCGCTTTCAACAACGACAGAGAGATCAATTTCGTCCCCTCCGACGAGTCCGCCGCCATAGGACATCATAAAGACGGACGTACATGGTTGACCGGGGAGTCGAGGCGAGATGAGCTTGAGAGGATACTGGAAGGATAGAGTGGACAGAACTTGGGACGACGTGTCGCCAGCCTGACTGAGAACAATGTGACCCTTCCCTTCTCGGGAGGACACATCGTCCATACTTGGGAGAACGGAACGTGATCAATTTTTCGATCGGCAAGTAATACTTGTATAGGACCGTAGGCAAGCCTCGGTTAAATATTCCGACGTCCCCACGAAGGGCTTCCAAAGCGAGAGCGACTGTTGCGCGCGCGCGTCCCAACTCCCTCCGCCAATGAAGGTGTTCCGTACAGTGTCAGACTTTCGCACATGGCGTAGACAAATTCTTCTCGAGGGGCGGTCAATTGGCCTTGTCCCTACAATGGGCGCCTTGCATGCCGGTCACATCAGTCTGAGTACCGCCCACCCATCCTCCAATGCATCTTTCCGTTTATGCTCAACTGACATGGTCTCTGTTTAGTGGAGCAAGCTCGCACTGAAAATGACGTCGTAGTCATTTCTCTGTTTGTCAATCCAGCCCAATTTGCCCCAAACGAAGATTTCGACGCTTACCCCCGCACGTGGGAAGCGGACCGCGAAAAAATCGAAGCATTAAAGATGCCAACAGTAGCCGTATTTATGCCAACACAGCAGGAAATGTATCCCAGAGGCATCTCTTTGGATCTAAAGCATCAGCAAGGTGCCTTTGTTGAAGTTTTAGGACTCTCTGAGCCGGTATCCCGGACCTCCAACTTTGCTAAACTGCTCAGCTCGAAGGTCTTACAAGACCACATTTCTTCAGAGGGGTGGCCACTGTAGTCACAAAACTATTCAGCATCGTTCAACCAGAACGGGCATATTTCGGCCAGAAAGATATACAGCAAACGATAGTGCTCAATGCGCTCGTTCGAGATCTACATCTTCCCATCGATTTACGTGTGTGCCCCACCATTCGTGAGTCCGACGGCCTAGCTCTAAGCTCACGAAATGCCTATCTCGACCCGGATCAAAGAGACGATGCCCTCATTCTATCTCAAGCTCTGAAGGCCGGAGTAGCCTCGTATACAGCTCAAACCTCACCCTTTGCCAAAACAGTTCGGGAAGGAGCTACAGCAACACTATCGAAGAGCATCGATGCGTCTAAAGGAAGAGTATCTCTCGATTACCTATCTCTGGTCGACTCAGATACCTTGCAAGATCTGAAAGACTCCGATTCTGCGAAAGGGGGAGTTTTAGTAGGTGCTGTATTCCTGCATGGTGCGGGTCGAACGATTCGTCTCATAGACAATGTCATTTTGGGTTGACAGCCAGTAGTATTACCGCTATGGACAAATTGTGCGGATTGAATGCAGGATAGAGAATAAGGGAGCTCAATACGCAGTCTCTCAACTAGGGCCAAAAAATTTGAGGTTAGGGGTACAAAGTAGATTTTTGGTTGATGGTTCTGATCGTCAGGCAACGCAACACAGATCTTCAAAAACCCACCCCTCACGTCAAAGTCCAAAACGTCTTCAATTTTCGTATTCCGTACTTCTGCCTCTTCTCTCTTTCTCAGATCTCTGCTTTTGGAACTTGCTGTCAATTCCTATTCCCCCGCTAAGCCTTGCTTTACTCAAAATGGCGGGCACTCCCTCGCCTCCATCGTCACCCCCAAGAAGCGATCAGATGGGCCGCAATGCCAACATCAAAGATATCGGTGAGGCTACTCAGTCTGACGAGACAGATAGTGGATGGAGAAATCGGTCGCATTTGACTTTGCTGATCGAAAATATTCCTGGTCCCTGGATGGTTGCAGATTTGAAGGAGTTTCTAGATGGCTTTGGAAATATTGTCAAACTTGAAATTTTCGAGGATCGTGAGGTATTAGCTATATCCTAAACAGATATCTGACTGTTAGACTGGAAAGGTCAATGGAAGGGGGAAAGTTGTTTACAAGTAACTTCACTTTAGTCGTCAAACTAATCTCGTTCGTGCAGACCGATCCCCGAAAATCCGTTCTGGGAATCTGCGTCGAAAATGGGAAAGAATTGGTTTGGACTCAAGTTCCGCCTTACAGCTATAAAGCTCTCTCAGATGCCTCAACTTCATCGCACTTCACGTGTCCTTCCCCGTGCAATGGTACGTCCTCCATTATTCTGAGGTCTCGCTAATTTTCCTTAGGAACTTCCCATCCTTGACTTCACTCTTGGAAGCATGGTCGGTCGTTCAAAGTACCTCAACCTTTCCACCACCGCCAATCTCACCTTCGTTAACTCCACACTCCACCTCAATGTCTTTCGTAGGCAATTGGAGATTCATTTCGACTTGAATATTTCAACTACTGGACCGGAGAGTCACAAAATTATCCTACCGTTGAAGTTCATCACACCGGATTCATTTGTCGTCAATCGTTCCAAATCAGCTCTTGATTATGCGATCTTCTTTGAGATGACAGTCGCTCCGCAAGTCTGGAAAATGTCTCACGAAGTTGATATGGAGGATTTGAAAGATCGATTACAATGGAGCGAAAATGAACAATGGATCCGACAGTGTGATGTCGCAACAGATGCATCCGACCCTTCCATTTCTATCATGGATACGAGAGTTATCATGAAAAACCATGTGATGCCTTTTGGTAAGAGTCCGTTGTTCTACTGCTGACACTTGTGAAGGGCGTTGGAAAGCTTACGGTCTTCATCTGAGCGAAGGTTCAAGTGAAGATGGAACAGAAACGACTGAGTTTTTGGAGATTCTCAAGTTATTCAATATCAAAATCAGTGAGAGACCGTTAGATGTTACGTCGAGTGTTGGAGAATCTTTGGGGGTCAACATTGAAGATGAGCTTCAGGGACTTCCATACAATGTTCGATATTCTTTCGACGTTTGCTTGGCCCACGGATATTTGTATCATGGCCTCGTTTCCCTCTCTAACTTGTATAGATCGGAATACACAATTTGCAAAAGTTTTATTGCGCGGCTCAAGGCACTTCCCTCCACAACAGCTTGTGGTATTCTCGATACCATTGCGGCAGGACGAAAGTTTGTTTCGGACCCCTTATCCCATTTAGCAACCGCGGAAACGACTTACAAAGGAGCCTATCGCATTGGCTCGGACCGCGATTTACCTGCCTATTGCAAACGAATTCAACGATGTTTAATTACCCCGACGTCTGTCCTACTCAAGTCACCATCGATCGATGTTACAAATCGAGTTATCCGACATTTCATCCGTTATCTGGACAGATTTTTGCGGGTTACTTGTACCTGTTCCGCTGATACTATCTAACGTAATAGTTACCGACGAAGATGAGGACAAAATTCATTCATCTGCGGACAGAAAACAGTTCGATGAAGTTTACACGAGGGTTTATCGCACCCTCAAGAACGGAATCACGGTCGGGGGCAGGCACTTTGAGTTTCTAGCGTTCGGAAATTCCCAGTTGAGGGATCATGGTTGTTATATGTTTCACTCCGACAAGTATCTCTCGGCCGATTTGATTCGTGAATGGATGGGTGTTTTTGACGGCATCAAATCTGTCGCGAAATATGCAGGTGTGTCTTTTCTCAGCCACCTCTAATCTACTAGCGAGACTTGGGCAGTGCTTTTCTACGACTCGTCCAATCATTGATGTCGACGTGGTTGAGATACCGGACATTGAATACAATGGCTACTGCTTTTCAGACGGAGTAAGATCAGACTCCTCTTCTTTCTAACAGCCTTAAAGGTCGGCAAAATTTCGGAATCTCTCGCTGAGCTTGTCACCAACGCCATTGGCTATGATCCGGTACTGAATCCCATTCTTCGGGCCATGCTGATTGCCCCCATGCAGTTCGCGCATGTTCCGAGTGGATTCCAGTTCCGCCTTGGCGGATATAAAGGAGTGCTCGCAGTTGATCCGGAAGCAGATGGCAGAACAAGTCTCCACAATTCCCTCACGTTACTGAAAGTCTAGTTTTAGTCCGCCCTTCGCAACGAAAGTTCCCTTCCTATCATAATACATTGGAGATTATGTATACTCTCTAGCGGAACGTTTTCTAACTCGTAGTCGTGCATCGCGATTCCTTCCTGCGCATCTGAATCGTCAGATCATTACGATACTTTCAAGTCTGGGAATACCGGACGATGTTTTCCTTGGCTATCAACGGAAAATGCTCCAGTTTGTCGCAAAATTCGCGCCCTACTTATGAACCAGATCCCTTGACGCTGCACTTGATGACGACGATGTGGCAATTCGAGTCCTCAATAACAACATCGACAGTAATGGAACA
>Ga0182015_10005042_pt1 | contig 13931 bp, 12 predicted proteins | sample 712P3MmetaG_FD_120478 | JGI IMG/M metagenome (GOLD analysis project Ga0182015, IMG submission 120478) | Permafrost microbial communities from Stordalen Mire, Sweden - 712P3M metaG | ecosystem: Environmental > Terrestrial > Soil > Wetlands > Permafrost | place: Sweden: Stordalen | collected...
ATCGATGATGTCGTCCACTACGAGCGTGGTGGTTCCGCGGACGTCGCCGATCAGGTGCATCACTTCGCTCACGTCGATATCCACGCGGCGCTTATCCACGATCGCGAGAGGCGCATCGAGGCGCTTGGCGAAGGCGCGCGCGCGTTCGACGCCGCCGGCATCCGGCGAAACCACGGTGAGTGGGCCGAGTTTTTTCTGCCGGAAATATTCGACCATCACCGGCGCGGCATACAAATGATCCACCGGCACGTTGAAATAGCCCTGAATCTGGGGCGCGTGCAGATCGAGCGTGAGCGCGCGATTGGCGCCGGCGGTTTCCAGTAAATCCGCGACGAGCTTCGCGGAGATCGGCACGCGCGGCTTGTCCTTGCGGTCTTGCCGGGCGTAGCAGTAATACGGAACCACGGCGGTAATGCGCCAGGCCGAGGCGCGCTTGAACGCGTCAATCATCATCAGCAGCTGCATCAGGTGGAAATCGCCCGGGTTCGAGCAGGGCTGCACAACGAAAACATCCGCGCCGCGAACGTTCTCCAGAATCTGAAAATAGATTTCGCCGTCGCTGAATTTGCCAAGCTTGGCTTCGCCCAATTCGACGCCTGCGTGTTTGCAGATGTCCTGGGCCAAACGCACGTTGGCGCTGCCGGCAAAAATCTTGAATTTATCGTCGATCACGATGGTGATTTCACGCCCTGTCCGTCACACCACGCCGCGTCCGCCCAAAGCTCGGCGGACCTCTCGCCTAGAAACGGTGGAACAGACGAAGACCTCTTCCTTCGGAAACCGATTTGCGGTTCGACGCGCCTGCGCTGGGTTTCGGAACAGTCCAAACACCGCCGAACCGCTACCCGCCAGCGCAGCATCCGCGGCTCCACGCCGAAGCAATTCCCGCTTGATACGGCTTAGCAGGGGGTGCCGCTGAAAGACGGCCCGCTCGAAATCGTTCGAGAGGGCTACTTCCCGCGGGCTCCAGCAGAGAGCGCAGAACTCGATAAGTCTAGAGGCCGCGCGCAGGTTTGTCAATGTTGCGCGGCTTTGGGAGCGCGGCAGCGCGAGCCAGGAATAGGCGTCGCGCGTGGCCACGGAAATGGCGCGCGGAGAGACCACCAGCACGCCGCGCGCACTCGCATCCGGCAACGGCAGAATCTGTTCGCCGCGGCCCACGCCGGCCGCGCGCCCGCCGAACAAAAAGAACGGCACGTCGGAACCGAGCTGCGAAGCGATTTCCATCAGGCGCGTTAGCGGAATGCGCCGCCGCGAGAGGCGCAGCAGGCCCAGCAGCGCCGCGGCCGCGTCGCTTGATCCGCCGCCCAATCCGCGGCCCGCGGGAATGCGCTTCTCAAGGCGCGCCCGGATGCCGCGCGCGATGCCGAGTTCGGCGCGCAGCGCTGCGAGCGCGCGATAAACCAAATTCGAGCGCGGCGATTCCGAAGCGAGCGCGGCATTGCCGGTAATTTCAAGTTCGATCGCGCGGCCGCCGCGATTCCAATCGAGGCGCAGCGTATCGTGCAGGGAAATCGTCTGGAAAATCGTGCGCAATTCGTGGAAGCCATCCGCGCGCGGGCCCACTACATCGAGGCGCAGATTCACCTTGGCAAACGCCGGCAGAGCGATTCCAGACATGGGCGGCTATTCTACTGCGGCTTGGCGGTTTCGCCCGGAGACTTTTGTTCGGCGACGTGGCGCTTCAGATTCGAGAGTTTCTGCTCGGTTTCGGCGATGCGCTCGGGCTCGACGTCGGCGGGCATGGCGTGGTGCCATTCGTCGAGAGATTTTTGGTATTCGGCCACGGCCAATTCGGTTTGGCCGCTCTTCGCGTAAACGTCGCCCATGTGGCCGAGGATCGTGGGATCGCTGCCATCGAAGCTAAGCGCTTTGCGCAACCACTCTTCGGCTTCGGGCAATTTGTTCTGCTTGTAGTAAGCCCAGCCCAAGCTATCGAGGTAAGCCGGATTGTTCGGATCTTCCGCGATGGCGCGCTGGATCAGTGCAGTGGCTTCGTCCAGGCGAATGCCGCGATCCGCCAGCATGTAGCCGTAATAGTTCAGCACGGACGCGTCGTTGGGATCGAGCGCCAGCGCGGCCTTGAATTGCGTTTCGGCCTGATCGTATTTTTTTTGGTGCTCGAAGACGCCGCCCAGGACCAGGCCGGCCATTTCCTGCTCGGCGGGTTTTGAAGCAGCGGCGGCCGCGGATTGCGCGGCTTGTTCGGATTCGGGGTAGCGCTGGCCTTCCTCATAAACCTGCGCGAGATCGAATTGAATTTCAATATCGTCTTCGGGTTTGCCGTCGAGCAGCTTGCGCAGCGCGGCGGCGGCTTGATCGATTTGGCCGTCTTCGCCGAAGAGCAGCGCCTGTTCGGTGAGCACGTCACGGTCGCCGGGATAATGTTGCAGCGCTTTCTGCGCCGTATCCAGGGCGTGAGGCATATCGCGCGCCGCGCGATAGGTGTCAATCAAAAGAAGCTCGGCGCGATGATCCTCATCGGCTCCCAGCTGCGCCAATTCCTGATAGGTGTTGACGGCCGCCGTGTAGTTCTGGTCTTCGCGGTAGAGCCCGCCCAATTGTTCGTAGAGCACGGCGAGCGTACGGCGGCGCGACGGCGTAACTTCGGATTCGGACTGCACGCCGGCCACGGCGTCGGAAAGCGCGCGAATGGCGTCGTCAAAACGCGCTTCGGCTTCGTAAATGCCGGACTTCACGAACACGACTTCCAAATTCCCGGGCGCGCGCTTCTCGGCTTCAAGCACGTTCTGCTCGGCTTTATCGAGCTGATGCAGCTGCTTATAGATTTCGGCCATGCGCAGATAATTATCCGGATCGGAAGAATCCATTTCGGCCAAATGCTGATACTGCTCGAGCGCCTCGGGATATTTTTCTTCGGAAAGCAGGGCCTGCGCGAGGCCGCTGCGGTGATTGGTGTCGTCGGGATCGATCTGGACCGCCTGGCGGTAGGCTTGTTCGGCTTTTGCCGCGTCGCCCTGCTGCGTATCCGCGTCGCCCAGCAAATCGTAAAGCTGCGGCGAAGGCGTGCGCGCAATAATTCCTTCTAGCATGGTCACGGCTTCGGTGCCGCGCTGCTGATCCAGCAGCAGCTGAGTCAATTGTTCGATGGCACCTTCGTTTTCCGGATCGCTCGACAAGATGCCGCGCAGCGTGGCCTCGGCATCCGCGGGCTTATCCTGCAACCGCTCGAGGCGCGCGAGCCACAGCGCGGATTCGGTGTCCGTCGGATCCAGGCGCAGGATTTCTTTGTACTGCTCGGCGGCGAGCCGCACGGTGTCGCTATCGCCGGAAGTATCGCTCAAATCTCCAAGCGTGCGCACATAAATGCGCGCAAGCAAGCGGCGCGCGGAAACGTTGTTGGGATCGCGCTGGATAATGCTCTGCGCTTCGAGCACCGCGTCGCGAATGCGCTGCGATTGAAAATACATTTCGGCAAGCTGCTCGCCGATCACATCGCTGGAAGGATCGAGCTCGAAGGCTTTCTTAAAATAATCGATGGCCTGGTCGGCGTCGTCGCTGCTGCTGCTGACTTCATATTCGAGCTGATAGTAGTGGCCCATGGTGAAATCGAGATAGGCGGAGGCGCGCGATTCAGCGGTCAGTTCGCCAGCGCCAGCAGAGGCCGGTGCTGCCGCGGCAGCAGCGGCAGCGGGTGCGACGGTTTGCGGCGCCGTCATCGGCGGAGGCGCAATCGGAGCGCGCGGCGTATCCTGCGCCGCGAGCACCTGAGCAGAGCAGAGAAACAAGGTAGCGACGAGATAAGGACCAATTCTCATGGGGTCACCAAAGCGGGGATTATCCTTTATACGCGGGAAACCCGTCAAACTTCCGCACGCCATTTTCAGAACGCCAGTGCACCTACACCGCCGGCGCGCGGCGGCCACCCAATTAAGATGCCTGCGATGGCCATCGCGTTCCCCAGGCTTGCCTGGGGAACGGCTAGTGGCGGAAATGGCGCATTCCGGTGAAGACCATTGCCACGCCCAAACGATCGGCCGCGGCGATCACGTCGGCATCGCGCACCGAACCGCCCGGCTGGATCACAGCGGTGGCTCCGGCGCGTGCCGCTTCTTCCACGCCGTCGGGGAAGGGGAAAAAGGCGTCGGAGGCGACCACGCTGCCCGCGAGCGGCATCTGCGCTTTCATGATCGCGAGCGTCACGGAATCCACGCGGCTCATTTGGCCGGCGCCAATGCCGAGGGTTTGCCCGGCGCGCACGAAGACGATGGCGTTCGATTTCACATGCTTCGCAACTTTCCAACCGAATTCAAGCGCGGACAATTCTTCGGGCGTGGGAGCTCGCTGCGTCACCGTTTTCAGATCGGCGGCAGAGACGGCGCCGCGATCCGGCTCCTGCACCAGCACGCCGCCGGAGATGCGCTTCAATTCGAGTTCGCTCGCCGCTGCGTCGGCTGCGCTCGCGGCCACTTCCAGCAACCGCCAATTTTTCTTCGGCGCTAGAACTTCGCGCGCGGCCGCGTCGTAGCCCGGCGCGGCAATGCATTCGGTAAAAACTTTCGCCACTTCCTCGGCAGTATCGCGATCCAGCGGCCGATTGAACGCCAGCACGCCGCCGAACGCGGAAACCGGATCGCACGCCAGCGCTAGCCGGTACGCCTCCGCAAGAGATGTCGCGTGCTCGGCGGTGCCGCACGGATTGTTGTGCTTCACGATCACCGCCGCGGGCGCGCGAAATTCCTGCGCCAGCGACCACGCCGCGTCGAGATCGACCAGATTGTTGTACGACAGTTCCTTGCCCTGAAGTTGCGTGGCTGCTGCGACTCCGCGCGCCGGCTGTCCCGCGGGAACGTAGAGCGCCGCCTGCTGATGAGGATTCTCGCCGTATCGCATGGCCTGGCGCCGCGTGAGCGCGAAGTGCAAGCGCTGCGGAAGCGGCGCGGCAGGTGCAAGCTCGATGCGCGCGCCGCCCCCCACGCTCAAGCGTTCAAGCTCGGTGGCAATGCGCCCGTCGTAGCGCGCCGTGAGCGCGAATGCCTTGCGCGCCAAATCCAATCGCAGCGCCAAACTCACTTCGCCCGACGCCGCGATCTCCGCCGCCACGTCGGCGTAGTCGCCGGGGTCTGTAACCACGGCGACGCTCTCGAAATTTTTCGCGGCCGATCGAATCATCGTCGGCCCGCCGATATCGATATTCTCGATCAGTTCCCCCGGCTCGAGCCCGGCCTTCGCCGCCGTGGACTCAAACGGATAAAGATTCACCACCACCAGATCGATCGGCGCGATGGAATGTTCCGCCGCTTGCGCGCGATCGCCAGCCTCTCCGCGCCGAAATAAAATTCCGCCATGCACCTTCGGATGCAGCGTCTTCACGCGCCCGCCCAGCATCTCCGGCCAGCCGGTCAATTCGGCCACGTCGCGCGCGGCCACGCCCGCCTCGCGCAGCGAGCGCGCCGTTCCGCCAGTGGAAACGATCTCGATTCCACGCGCGGCAATCGCGCGCGCGAATTCCACCATCCCGGTTTTATCGTAAACGCTGATCAGCGCGCGCGAAATCGCCACCGAAACCCCCGCTCACTTGCGATCACGTTCAGGCGCGAACAAACGCCAAACATTGTAAGCGCTCGGCCGGAATCGGAGAAGAGCGAAGGCCGGGGCGGGTCACCGGTAGGCGTCTTTGCGATGCCGGACCCGGCGAATTTCGATCGTATTGGGATCAGATCGGACGAAAAAATGCGGTAATCACCGGCACGCAAGCGGAGTTCCGCTTTTCCCTGAAGGGCCGCCACATCGCCAATGCCGGATTTCACGAAGCGGTCTACGGCGGAGAGAACTTGCATAGCGGCGGACTTGCTGATCCCACGGACGTCGGTTTTGGCCGAATCCGTCCAAACGATCCGTGTCACTTCGATTCCTTGAAGTTATCAATTTGCTCCTGGGTGATTCCTAGCTCGGCCAGCACTTGGTCATGCGGAATGCCCTTGTTATGTTTAGACCATTCCCGCGCCTCATCGAGCGCCTGTTCTCCTTCCGGCGTGAGTTGTTCGTTGTCGACAGGTGCATTTGCTATGGCCAGCGAGACTGGATCGAGCATAGCCTCCAGCAGGCCGACTACTGCGGCGAGCTGCACGGGCGGAAGAAGGTCAATCAATTCGTGTGCTTGTCGCTTCTCATTACCGCAATCATGGCTCACAAAAATCTCTCCGAGCGGCAGAACCGGTCAAATGATCAGGCGATAACTCGAACGCCATAAGCAGAGGCTGCTCTTTCGCTGGCACCATTATAATCGATTTGGTGGCCGCCGAAGGGTTCAACCTCTAGGCGTGCGGCAGCCGCTGCAATCCGCGCCGGAAAGCGTATCTCAGGAATGAACGCGGGCTTTCAGGTGCGCTTTGCCGGCCTTGACTTCGATGCGGTACTCGACTTCACTGCCCGATTTCTGCTGCAACTGCGCGGTTTTCTTGCGGATGAATTGGCGGAACTGATCGAGCGTCAGACGATCGGAGGCCTCGCCGGTCTCCTGCTGCGCGCGTGCCAGCGCGTCGAACAAGCCGCGCACAACGGCCGTCTCCGAATCGGGATCCTTGACGATAGCGGCAAAAGGCGCTGCCTCGCGCGCCATGGCGACTTGCGCGACCCGCGCGGCGGCCTCCGGCGGAACGGCCCGCGCGCGCTCGGCCTCCAGGGCCTTCGCCGCCACTCCGAAATGGCGCGCCACCGCGCCTTCCTCTTTGTCTTTTAGCCGCTTGCGAAACATCTGGCGGTATTTCGAGTAGGTCATGGCCAGCGTGGCGTAGCGAAACCGCTGGCCCGAATTTAAATTCGTCCCGCGCTCGGAATAGCGTTTCATCACCAGGTCGATGCGCCACTCGGTATCCGCCGGCGGGCGCTTTTTCCCGCCGCCGAAATACTGCTCATATTCAATTTTGAACGCGCGGATGTCGCGTTCGAGCTGGTTCAAATCTTCTTCGGTGGTGGCCATGGTCGGGGGCGGTAGCACTTCCGATACTATTGCCCACCACAACCCGGGTCAATCGAGCTGACGCCGGCCAGTGTGCAACCCGCCACGCACCCCGTCGCGATCGCGCAATCAATGCGATATATTGAGATGAAGCGCGAATGGAAAATCCCGTGGCCGATACCACCGTAGAAGCGTTGATCCTGGATCTGCTCGATTGGGTGGCAACCCGCGAACGAAGCTATGACGACGTGATGAACGCCTGGCGCACGTCCTGCCCCAAGCTCCCGATTTGGGAAGATGCCAACGATCGCGGCCTCGTGACCACGGAATATGTGCAGGGTCGCTCGATCGTCAAGCTCACGTCAGCGGGACGCGCCTTGCTTGCAACGCGCATTCATCTCCATACGCATGAAGCGCACCAGCGGGCTAGCTCGGAATGAAAATTTCCATTCTCGATGATTACAGCGATACGCTGCGCACCCTCGCCTGCTTCAGCAAATTGAATGGCCACGAAGTCGAAATTTGGAACGATCACGTGCAAGACGTGGATACGCTTGCCCAGCGCCTGAAAGATACCGAGGTCCTGGTGCTAATCCGTGAGCGTACTCAAATTCGCGCGTCGCTGCTGGAACGCCTCCCGAAACTGAAGCTCATCAGCCAGCGCAGCGTCTATCCGCACATCGATATCGACGCCTGCACCCGGCGCGGCGTGATCGTCTCCTCGGACCTGCATCCAGGAGCGCCGTCGTACGCGGCCGCGGAGCTCACTTGGGGGCTGGTTCTCGCCGCGGTGCGCCGCATCCCGCAACAAGTGGCCGCGCTCAAGGCCGGCCAATGGCAAATCGGCATCGGCAACAGCCTGCGCGATAAGACGCTGGGAATTTTCGGCTACGGCCGCATTGGCAGCGTCGTCGCGGCCTACGGGAAAACGTTCGGCATGAACGTGCTGGTCTGGGGCCGCGAAGCGTCTCTCGCGCGGGCAAAGAGCGATGGCTACGGCGTAGCACGCACAAAGGAGACGTTCTTCGCAGAGTGTGACGTCATCTCTCTGCACATGCGTTTGGTGGACGCCACGCGCGGCATCGTCACCGCCGGCGATCTCGCGCTCATGAAACCGACAGCGCTAATCGTGAATACCAGCCGCGCGCCGCTGATCGAGCCAGGCGCACTGGTGCGCGCGCTGCAAGCCGGGCGCCCTGGAATGGCCGCGGTCGACGTATACGAAGAAGAGCCGATCGTGGACGGGCAGAATCCACTGCTGGCGATGGAAAATGCCGTGTGCACGCCGCACATCGGCTATGTGACCCGCGAGGAGTTCGAGATCCAATTCTCAGACATCTTTGACCAAATTATCGCTTACGCCGCAGGCAAGCCGATCAACGTCGTGAATCTGGAAGTCTTGAAATCCACGAAATAGGCTCCCAATCGCGTCCTGGCGCCTCGGCTTGACTTCAACGGAAATTGACGCCTAGACTCGAAAGTTCGGCTGGCAACATGCAAACCACTGAAGGCAAGGTCGTTGTGTTGGGCGTCACCGGGGCTTCGGGAGCCGTCCTGGCGCAGGCCGCGCTGCGTAAACTTGAAGCCGATGCGCGGGTCGCTCGCGTTCATCTTGTGCTCACCGAAACCGGCGCGCGCCTGGTCGCGCACGAACTCGGCATCGTCGCCGCCGACGCAAAAGATCTGCCCTCGTTACTCGCCGGCGCCCGCGCCACGAAGACGGACGTTCTGCCTAACAAAGATGTTGGCGCCGCGATCGCTTCCGGCAGTTACGCCGTGGATGCCATGCTGGTGATTCCCTGCTCGATGGGCGCGCTTTCGGCCGTCGCCACGGGTGCGAGCAACGATCTGCTTTCCCGCGCCGCCGACGTTTGCCTGAAAGAAGGCCGCCGCCTGGTGCTCTGCCTGCGCGAAACGCCCTTCAGCCGCATCCATCTGGAAAATATGCTTCGCGCGCAGCAAGCCGGCGCCGTGATCATGCCGGTGATCCCCGCGTTTTACGATCAGCCGAAAACTCTCGACGACGTAGTCGCGCAATTCGTGAATCGCGCGCTCGCGCAAATCGGTCTGCCGCAGCCCGACGCATTCCGCTGGGAAGGCCAGGGCGGAAAAGGTGCGGCTCGAGGGGCCTGACGTGAATCGCATCCGCACCGTGCTCGAAATGATCAAATTCGAGCATTCAATCTTCACTCTTCCCTTCGCGCTCACGGCCGCGCTTCTGGCCGCGCGCTATCCGCACGCGCCCGGCGCGGTAGCCGGCTGGCCCACAGCGCGCCAATTTTTCTGGATCGTCATCGCCATGGTCGGCGCGCGCTCGGCCGCGATGACCGTGAATCGCATCGCCGATCTAAAATTCGATCGTCACAATCCGCGCACCGCGCAGCGCGCGCTGGTCACCGGAGCGCTTTCCGTCGGCTTCGCCTGGGGCTTCGCGCTGGCAGCGTCCGCGATTTTGGTCGTGGCCGCGTGGCAATTGAATCGCCTGGCGCTGGAACTTTCTCCCGTCGCGCTGTTCCTGGTGTTTTTCTATTCCTACACCAAACGATTCACCACGTGGTCGCATCTCGTACTAGGCTTGTGCATGGGAATTTCGCCGGCCGCCGCCTGGATCGCCGTCGCCGGCTCATTCGATCCGCGCATTCTTTTGCTCTGCGCCGCGGTCACGCTCTGGGGCGGCGGCTTCGACGTGCTCTACGCTTGCCAGGACGTAGATTTCGATCGCCAAGCCGGCCTCTTTTCGATTCCGAAGCGCTTCGGAATCGCCCGCGCCCTTGCCATCGCGCGCGGCATGCACGTGCTTATGACGCTGCTGCTCATATGCCTCGCCGCCGCGTTTCATCTGGCTTGGCCCGCATGGGCGGGAATCGCCGTGATCGCCGCGCTTTTGACCTACGAGCACTCTCTGGTCCGCGCGAATAACCTCACGCGCGTGAATGCTGCGTTTTTCACGGTGAACGGCTATATTAGTATTCTGTTTTTCCTGTTCTGGGGCGCAGCCGTCTGGGTAGCGCAGCCATAAACAAATGAGCGAACTTCAAATCTCGGACGCACGCCTCAAGCCGATCGCCGATAAGGTGCTCGCCGGCGAACGCCTAAGCGCCGACGACGGCATCGCGCTCTATCGCACAAGCGACCTTCTGGCGCTCGGCTGGCTGGCCAACCGCGCGCGCGAGCAACGCCACGGCAACGTGTGCTATTACAACGTCAATCGCCACATCAATCCCACAAACGTTTGCGTGGCCCACTGCCGCCTGTGCGCCTTCGGCCGCAGCCCTGACGCCCCCGGCGCCTACACCTTCGCGCTCGAAGAGATCTACCAGCGCGCCGAAGAGGGCATGCGCGAAGGCGCCACCGAATTCCACATGGTCGGCGGCCTGCACCCCGATTTGCCGTTTGAATATTTCCTCGACCTGATGCGCGGCTTGAAGCAGCGCTGCCCCAGCGTGCATTTGAAAGCCTTCACCATGGTCGAAGTGGGCTACTTTGCGCGCATCGCCAAACTTTCCATCCGCGATACGCTTCTCGCGCTCAAGCAAGCCGGCGTCGATTCCCTGCCCGGCGGCGGCGCCGAAATTTTTCATCCGCGCGTGCGCAAAGTGATTTGCGATCACAAAGTGAGCGGCCAGCAGTGGCTTTCCATCGCGCGTACCGCGCATCAAATCGGCCTGCGCTCCAACGCCACCATGCTCTACGGGCACATCGAGAATGAAGAAGAGCGCGTCGGCCACTTGGTCCTGCTGCGCGAATTGCAGGACGAAACGCACGGCTTCGTGGCCTTCATTCCGCTGGCGTTTCATCCTGAAAATACCGCACTCGCCTATCTCCCGAAGCCCACCGCGTTTGCCGACATCAAAGCGATCGCCGTCTCGCGCCTGGTGCTGGATAATTTCGATCACATCAAAGCCTACTGGATCATGATGTCGCCCAAGGTCGCGCAGATCGCGCTGCGTTTCGGCGCAGACGATCTGGATGGCACGGTGGTCGAAGAAAAGATTTATCACGATGCCGGCGCCACAACCGAACAGTTCACCTCGCGCGCCGATCTCGAGCGCCTGATCCGCGAAGCCGGGCGCATTCCCGTCGAGCGCGATACGCTTTATCGCCCCGTCGACCGCGCCAAGATGCCGCCGCCCGGCCCGCGCCCCGACGTCACGCTCATCCTGAACGTTTAGCCCCCGTCGCACCCCGCCGCGCTCCGGCCCTTCCGTAAATTCCGATTGACGCCGCCCGCCCGCCGGGTGCACTCTCGCGCCACCGCTTTCTCCGAGCCGCACCACCTATTGCTGCTGATCTGGCTCGCACCGCGCCGCTCGGAAGAACCGGTTTCGTTAGCGCTCGATTTCAAAAATTCGATCCCCTGTGGAGGTTCTGCAAATGAATCGATGTCTTCCCGCACTCGCCGCGCTCTCCCTGGCATTCGCCATGGCAACCACCGCTCGGGCACAAGCACCCAGCTCAACTCCCGCGCCCGCCCCAATGGCCGATAGCAAGATGGCCGGCATGGCACCGCCCAATATCCTGATGATTGAGACCGACAACATCAAACCCTACAACACGACTCCCTACGATAAAGTCGCCGCGGAATACGTCACCGTCGCCAGGAAGGCCAACCTGCCCGGCACCGTGCTGGCCATGGAAGCCACGTCCGGCACCAACCGCGCGCAATACCTGTTCGCCTACGATTCCTTCGACGACATGCAACAGCAGGAAGACGTGGTGATGAAGAACGCCGCCTTGACCGACGCATTCGCGCATCTGGACAGTCTCGAAGCCGCCTATGTTTCCGAAGTGCACAACGTGATCTATCACTACCGCGAAGACCTGAGCAACAACGCCGCGTCCGCCGACATTCCGCACTGCCGCTATTGGGAAACGATCGCCTTCCACATCAAGCCCGGCCACGACGATCAATTTGAGGCGGTGGCCAAGATGTACCGCGACGTGTACACAAAACTCGGCGTCAACATGCCTTGGGCCACGTACGAAGCCGAGATGGGCGCGTCCGACACTTACCTGGTCCTGCTGCCGATGAAGGCGCTTAAAGATGAAGACGACGGACTCGCGCGCCAGAAGACGGTGATGGGCGCATTCGGCGACGACGGCATGCATCAGCTCGAGCAAACCGCCCGCGACGCCTACGCCACGATCGAGGATAATCTCTGGGAAGTGAATCCCAAAACCAGCTACGTCAACAAGCAAATCATCGCTGCCAATCCCGATTTCTGGGCCCCGAAAGCCGCGGCTCCTATGGCCAAGGGCATGATGCCCATGCCGGCGATGAAGCCCGCGCCGAAACCGCCAACCCCGTAATCGGGAGTTCGCACAACGCAAAAAGAAAGGGCGTCCCGATCGCGCGGGACGCCCTTTTTTTGTGCGCGCCGCTAAGAAGCGATCGTATCGTCGCGGCGCGGCAGGAACATCTGCGCAATCAACAGGGCATAGAACGGCGCATACGTCAGCCACTGCAGCGCCGGATCGAATCGCCATTCATCCAGAATCCGATACGGAATCAAGACGTTGTACGAGAGGCACAGCAGCACGCTCAGCAGCATCCAAGCCGTGTTCGGAAAAAAGCACAGCAACGGCACGATCCATGTGAAATACCAGGGATATCCGTTGGGCGCAAAAAGAAGAATCGCGCCCACCACCAGAAAGGCTGCGCGCTCCGGCTCAGCCTTTCGCGCTGCCAGCCACAGCGCAAGAGCCAGCACCACCGCGCGCCCAGCCGCCACCGCGAAGCCGTGCGAGCCGGAAGCCCAGCGCAGCACGGAATACAAACTCGCATTGTTATTCTGCCAAGCCGGCAAATAATACGCCTGCAGAGTGCGCCGGAAATCCGCGAGCCCGGCCCGGTAGGGCCACGCGCAGGCCAGCGCTACCAGCGCGGCGCCCGCCGCGGCAATCCATCCGCGTATTCGCCGCGGCCATCCCGCGCGCAGCACCCACACAGGCAGCAGCGCCGCCGGGAAAAATTTGGCCATGGCGCCGGCCGCCAGCCCCATCGTTGACACGATTGGCCGCCTTCGTATAATCAAGATGGCAGCTACCATCGCGGCAACCGCAATCGAATCGTTATGTCCGCTGCCGGCGAACTCGATGATCACCAGGGGGTTCCAGGCATAGATCGCCAAACGGGCGATGCGTTGGTCCGCTCGCCGCACCCAGAACGCCAGCATCCCAACCACGGCCAAATCGGCCAGAACAAACGGCAATTTGAAGGCTACAGGGTCAGGCAGCACGCGCCACGTCGCGCGGAACACCAGCTCCAGCAGCGGGGGATAGACCGTCGGCAATTCATGCGCGGGCATGAGTTGCCAGCCGCGTTGGCCTGACCCGCCCCGCAGCGCAGCCAAGCGCGGGTCATCCGGGCGCAGCGCATACGGGTTCCAGCCCGCGGCTTGCACCTGGCCGTCCCAGCGATAGCGGTAAAGGTCAGTCGAAAGCGTGGGCGCGAGTGGCAGTAGCGTCAGCCGAAATGCCAGCGCGCCCAGCAGCACCAGCAAAAAACCGGCGCGGGAGTCTTGCAGATGTTCGAGCGCGTACAACGCGACGAAATAGACCACGCCGGCCGCAAGCGCCAGCGCGATGTACCCCACCACATGCAGCGAAAGATCGCGCAAGCGCGCCACGGCCAGGAAAATTGCTTCCAGGGCGGCCAGCAGCAGCAAAGCCGCGGCGCCCTGGCCGCGCGGCAAGCGGCGCTCGCGAGTCAGCATGGAACAGGAGTAGCATAGCTACTGTGTGGAGCGCACGTCATCTCGGAGCTCTGGCGGCCGCGTTGCAATCCGGTCCGCTGTCAAACTATTGGTCGAAGCTGACCGACGTCAATCGCAATCCGTTCCGCGGCCTGTACCAGATGAACGCCTTCGATCTGGCGCTGACGATCCCTTACTTCATAGTGTTGGTGGTGCTCGCGGCCTTCGGGCTGCACCGCTACTGGCTGGTCTATCACTATTTCAAGAATCGCAAAAATGTGCCCGGCCCGCCGCCCGCGGTTGAAAGCTGGCCC
>Ga0182015_10005043_pt1 | contig 13926 bp, 9 predicted proteins | sample 712P3MmetaG_FD_120478 | JGI IMG/M metagenome (GOLD analysis project Ga0182015, IMG submission 120478) | Permafrost microbial communities from Stordalen Mire, Sweden - 712P3M metaG | ecosystem: Environmental > Terrestrial > Soil > Wetlands > Permafrost | place: Sweden: Stordalen | collected...
TAAAATTTATAAATTTAATATTGTTATAGATTACTTAAATAAAAAATATATGTTGAGTATACCTAAATTTGAACCGGATGTTTCAAATTTAAGTAGTAATAGTTGATTAGCTGGTTTTTCAGATGCAGATGCGGGCTTTCATATTAGGTATACGGTGAATAAATAATTTCGAATTGCATGTGAATTTAGAATAGAACAAAGAATGATAGATCCTTTTTCTGATTCTAATTATGGTTCTTCGTTTTTAAATATTGCTGAATTTTTGGGGTCTAAATTGGAAGTTTCTCAACATAATAAAGATAAAAATTATTATTTAGTAAGAGGTAGTAATAGAAAAAGTCTTGTTATAATATTAAATTATTTCAATAAATATAATTTATTTTCTAGTAAATATTTAGAATATAAAGATTGAGAAAAAACAGCTCTATTGTTACTTGCAAATAAAGCTTATTTAAAAGAAAATAAAGATATTATATTTGATTTAAAGAATAGTATGAATAACAAAAGAACTTTATTTGATTGAGATCATTTAAATAGTTTAAAATAAATCCTTTCCTTTAATAAGATTTATGTTATAATATAAAATATATAAAGATAACTGCCCATTATGATTAAATATCATAATTATTGACTTAACAAAATAGATATTATTTTCTTGTTATACCTATAAATGATATAAGAGCATTCAATGAAAACAAGAAAATAATGTATAGAATGATAAAAAACGAAATATCTATGAAAAATAATTTAAGGTATACTGATTTTCCGATTCTTAGAGACTAAACGTTAAGCTCTTTGTTAATATTAAAGATGAATATATAGTCCAAACTTTAAAGGCGAACTGAAACTGCCATTAATTTAATGAGTTGATATGGCCTTTCCACGGCTTAATAATATTTCATTCTGATTATTACCTCCATCATTGATTCTTTTATTATCAAGTTCATTTGTTGAGTCTGGAGCCGGTAAATTAGCCTGTGCCGATATAATAAGAAATTATTATGTAAAAATACACCAAAAATGCTTAAAGATTTATATTATATAATATAAAATAATAAGCAAGAAAAACATATATTTATTATATGTATATTTTTTTCTTTAGAGACTTAAAGGTATATATCCTTATTGTTGTGAGGATAATGATAAAGTCCAAGTATAAACATATGTATAAATTATATGGGTATTATTTATTGTTTTATACATATGTATTTTGTTGACGGGTTGAACGGTCTTATAAAGGTAAGCCGTGATATTGTAAAAAATATTAACAAATTCTACAATAAGCGAAAACCTCCTTAATTTATATTAAATGTTGCGGTTAATTACTAATTCATACTCTTTTTAATAGTAACAATATTATCCGCATTTCTGTCTATTTTTTTAATTAGTCATTTAATATGAAAAATACAAATACAGAATAAGGACAATCTGCTTAACTACATATATATTAAATATCTTGTAGGAACCAGAGACTAGAGGTAGAACAACTAGGTGCCCCCTTCATAATTAAATATTATAATATTTAATTATGAAGGGGGCGCGAGGCTTCAAGACCAAACCCCCCAAACCCTTTATCATAATAAAATATTTTAATATGAGGGGTTGGGGGTTTGGACTAGTTGCCCGCCCCCTGGGGATTCCCCAGGGGGCGAGGCATCTGGACCAACCACCCCTCGAGGGGTGGTTGGACTAGTATATTATTAATAATAATATAATTGAAGATACCTATAATTAAGTTGATGATATAGTCCGAACTTATATGTAAATATAAGATATAATAATAATATTATTTATTAGATTCATATTAAATATTTTAGTTATAAACAATTAGTTATCCACCTTTAGCTGCGGCTCAAGCACATAGTGGAGGATCTGTTGATTTAGCGATCTTCTCACTACACTTAGCTGGAATCTCTTCTATGTTGGGTATAATAATAGCGCCCAAGAGAAATCTTTTTTAATGCTGAAATAATTAATTATATTAATCAGCAAGGTATTAAGATTGTAATAATTTTTATATCTCCAGAGACTACATAAAGGAAATATATATTAAAACAAATAAAAAGTTTAAATATATAAGAATATTATATTGTTAACTATATTTCTTTGAATTATATATTATGATATAGTCCTTGATATTAGTTGTATTCAGGTATATTTTTATACTAAATATAAATTAATATTTAATATTGGCAATGAATTTCATTACAACAATAATAAATATGCGGCTTCCTGGACAAGTTTTACATAAAGTACCATTGTTCGGGTGAGCTATATTTGTAACTGCAGTATTGTTACTGTTATCACTGCCTGTCCTCGCAGGAGGTATTACTATGCTTTTATTTGATAGAAACTTTAATACTAGTTTTTTCGAACCCGCAGGTGGTGGTGATCCAGTACTTTATCAGCATCTTTTCTGATTTTTTGGTCATCCAGAGGTTATATTCGTTAATATATCTCATTTTACCCCTATAGCATGGGACAAATATATAGGCCTCGTAATATTACTATGTGCTGGGACAATATCGCTAATAAGTTTTAAATACTCCAGCTTAATTGACATAGTAAAAAAGTTAAAACGATGATATATATCAGCAGGTAACATTTTCAAATTTAAATATAATTGTAATTGAATTAATTATATAAAAGAATTTGAGAATGACACTTCAGAGACTTTGTGTAATAAAATAGAGACAAAATTTTTATATCATTGTATCTTTTTTAATCATTTTATGCATTCTAATATTTGTTCATCTAATCTTAATATTATTGAAGAAAATATAAAACAAATATCTAACCATGTTCCTATACATAAAAAACCTTTAAATGATGATGATTTCGGTTATTATTTAGCTGGTTTAATAGATGGAGATGGATATATATCTAGTCAAGGGCGAATTGAAATTGTGTTTCATATACTTGATGTTTCTTTAGCATATTATATAAAAGGAAGATTGGGTTTTGGTAATGTTAGAGAGATAAAAGATAAAAAAGCTGTTAATTTAATAATTTCTAATAAAACAGGTGTACATAAAGTGATTTATTTAATAAATGGTAAGATTAGAACGAAAAATAAATTAGACCAGTTTAATAAATTGTTAAATACGGTAAATTATTCACATTTAAATCAAATAACTTTAAATGTAAATAATGACTTAGACAATTATTGATTGGCTGGATTTAGTGATGCAGATGCTAGTTTTCAAATTAAAATATTAAATAGGAAAAATAGACCAAGGCCCGAAATTAGGGTTCAATTCCAAGTAGACCAGAAAGAAAGATATTTATTGGATTTGATTCATATCAAATTTGGTGGATATATTGGTTATAGGAAGAGCCAAAATTCATATTATTATCATAGTACTAGTTTTGGGTCAGCAAAAAAAGTGGTTGATTATTTTGATCGGTTTCATTTGTTATCTAGTAAATATATTAGTTATTTAAAATGGAGAAAAGCATATATACTAGTCCAAAATAGAGATCATTTAACAGAAAATGGTATAGAAAAAATTATTAAATTAAAGAATACTATGAATAAATTTAACAAGGATACGGTCAATTTAAGTTAAAGTCCAATCAAAAACTATAAGTTTTTGAGTAGTATATGTATATATATATTACTAGTTAATAATATTATATATACTATTTTATAATGCTATATCTTAATTATACCAGGATTTGGTATAATTAGTCATATAATTGGGACAATGTCCGATAAATCAGTATTTGGTTACATTGGGATGGTCTACGCAATGTTATCAATCGGGGTTTTGGGGTTTATCGTTTGGAGTCATCATATGTATACCGTGGGTTTGGATGAAATTATTATAATTTCTCTTTATTTTTTTTTTTTATAATTTGTTTACATTTTATATGTCAAATTATATATATATATATCGTGCAAGTAATTCTATATACAGATTTCTTTTAAATAATTTATACAGTTGTAAACTAGACAAGAATAAATATGTTGAAATACCTTTAGTATATTCTGAGTCTGAAATTGAGCAAGTAATATTTGGTTCTTTATTAGGTGATGCTCACCTAGAAATGCGAAAAAAGAATATTAATGCGAGATTTAGTTTCGTACAATCTGAAAGACACTTTGATTATTTTTTGCATGTTTGAGAGATTATAACACAACTTACTCCATGTTCTTTTAAAAAATTATCATATGTGGATAAGCGAACTAATAAATTATATACTTCTTATGTTTTTAGAAGCCGAGTTAATCCAATATATACTAAATTTCATTTATTATTCTATTCAAATGGTAAAAAAATTGTTCCTTTGGATTTAAGTTTATTAACACCTTTAGCTATAGCACATTGAGTGGCTCAAGATGGTACTAAAAGTACTTCTGGTGGTTTTTATTTCTGCACTGATAATTTTAGTCATATTGAGTGTCAAAGGCTTTTAGATTATATATCTGAAAAATATAAATTAAATTGTTCTTTACATAAAACGTCAAAAGGATCTAACAGAATATATATTAAGGCCAGTAGTTTATTAGGTTTAAAAGATTTGATTATATCAAGATTGCATCCAAGTATGTTATATAAAATAACAAAATAAAGATAAATGTATTAGCGTCCTTAATATTAGTAATAATATTAATTAATTTAATAAAAGCAAGGAAAAAATTTATTTAAATCTTATTTAAGTAGAATATTAAATTAAATTTTAAATTTGCTGGTAAAATAGACTTATGATAATAAAAATTTTTACCTCAGAGACTAAATTAAAATATCCTAGAATTATAAGTATTAATGGGATTAAGACATAGTCCTCTATTAAAATAATATTAATGATAATATAGTATTTTAATAAATTTAGGCCGATACTCTTGTGTCGAGATTAGAAAGAATTCTAATTTAAGAATTAAGTTTTAAGTTGGAATAGTATTAATGATGACCATCAATACATAATGGTTGTTGTGTATAATGCTAAATCAGCTGATTGTTTATTATATTTATAATAAATTATTAAATAAACAATTTCAGAGACTAGTAACTTAATTTCATTATGAAATGAAAATGAAAATGATATAGTCCTACAGGTATAATATATACATGTAATAGACAAGAGCATATTTTACAGCCGCTACGTGCGCCATTTCATTATTTATAATCTTGAGTGTAAATACTCCACCAGAGTTCTTTCTAATAAAGATAAATAGTATAATTAACAATAATATAGGCTTTTCATATAATAATCAGGATAATCATAATAATTATCAAATAACTTATAATTATAAAGGTTTTGATGTAAATTTAAATTGTAATATTATAACAGATAAAAGTAATGAAATGTTTATGGGTAATAAGAAAGAATCTCTTAATATAGTTTTGTTTAATAATTAAAAGTATTCATTAAATATACAAAAAGGGATTTTAACTAAGTTATCTAGAGATATTATTCAAATGACTTCTTTTCAGTGTAGTGTTATCATAGGGGTAATATTATCAGATGGTTGAATACAAGCTAGAAAAAATTGGAATCCTAGATTAGGAATTAAACAATCTATTAAGCATTTTGAGTATTTTTGAAATGTGTTTATTCAATTATCTACTCTTTGTTCAGGTTATCCTTGATTAACTAAAAATATAAAAAGGGGAAAGTTATTTTTTGCTGTAGAATTTAATACTAGACAATTAAATTGTTTAAATGAAATATATACTTTGTTTTATTCAGAGTATAAGAGTAAAATTATTAAACCTGAATTGTATGATTATATAGACTATATTGCAATTGCTGATTGAATTATGGGTGATGGTGCTAAAAGGAACAAAGGTATTACTTTGTGTACTGATGGTTTTACTTTTAAAGAAGTAGTAATTCTAATGAACAATTTAAAAATAAAATATAATATTAATTCAACAATGCATATTGAAAAACATAAACCTAGAATTTATATTAATGAAAAAGAATTATTAATAATCTGACCTTATATAAAACCTCATTTTATAAAAAGTTTTTTATATAAATTGTCTCTATAAATGGTGTAAAGCATTAAACTAAAACATTCAAAGTAATTTGAAGTTGACAACAGCATGTTTAAAAAAGGAATTTATTATCTTTCTTTAAAGATAAATGGTCATTCCTAAGCTACGATATTTATGGTAATTATAGATTGTATTAAGATTAAAAAAAGTAGCCGTTTTTTAATAGAGAGAACCTGATAAATATATTAAAATTGTAAATTTATCTTAAATTTGTATTTTAAATATTTTATATTATAATTCTAAACTAATATTAAATATAAGAATATGATTAATTAATACTATTACCTAAAAATATATATATGGATTGTAAATAAGAACTTGGGATCAACCATGGACTAAAAGTTCATGGTTGACGGAGTTTTCATAGTAGATAGTATAAATACTAATTGAATATTATATTCATTCTTTTTTTTATAAAAATAGGATTTAATTTGTATATAAATACTATTAAAGGGGAACAGCTTTTATTTGTTAATATCTATATATTAGTATATTAATAAAATGAAAGGGGAGAGCCGTATGCAATGAAAATTGCACGTCCGGTTCGGGAAAGGCTTTTAAACTAATCTAGATATGAGGGTTTAACTGCTATTTCACAATGATTATTGCCGTTCCCACAGGTATAAAAATTTTTTCATGGTTATTTAATTCCTTTAGTAAGAATTATAAAATGACCAATAATCTATATATAATTACTGTGCATAATTTAATGGAAAATAAAATAAAGAAGAATAATATATTAATTCGTATTCCTAGATCTTCTTTAAAGTACTTACCTCCTAATTTAAAGTGTAAAGAGTTAGTTATATATGGTACAAATTTAACATCTACAGTAAATTATCCATATTATACTAAAATAATTAGGTATATGATCGATATACCAAGTAGTATATTATATCCGTTAATTGGAATATTGTTATCTGATGGTAGTATATCTGTAAAAAGTAATAGTAAATATAAAGAAGGAGGAAGATTTAGATTTAAACAATCAATTAATAAGTATGAATATGTTCATACTGTTTTTTGTTTAGTTTCTCATTACTGTTCTTCATACCCTCGATTTGTAAAAACAAGAATAAATAGAAAAGAATTTTACGGGATAGAAATTACAACAAGAACTTTACCTTGTTTTTTAGAATTATATCAAAAATTTTATAAAAATGGAAAAAAAGTAATTCCAAGTGATTTATATGATTATTTGACATATGAAGGGTTAGCTCATTGAATAATGGGAGATGGATCCTTTATTAAAGGAGGAGGGTTGTACTTAAATACACAGTCTTTTACAGTAAAAGACTGTGTATTTATAATGAATATTTTATACATAAAATTCGGTTTAAGTACCACTCTTAATATACAGCGAGATCTTCCTGTAATTTATTTTCGTGTTAAATCTGTGAAAATGATGTATCCCCATATTTCTTCTTATATTGTACCAAGTATGCGATATAAATTCCATTATAAATTAACAATGTAATCTTTTGCTTCGCATCTAAAGCAATAATATAGATTAGGGGCAAACTCTAGGAAAATCCTCTAATTAGAATAGTAATAATTAGAGGATGATCATAGAACTAAGTCACAATTAGGAAACTATTGTGTAAAAGCGTAGAGACTAGATGCTCCAGATTTCCTACGTATTAAATTAAAATATATGGAATTTTAAGGTATGGTCCAAGTTCACCGGTAACGGCTTAGAGCAAAACTCTAATATAAAAATATTAATTTTAAGTATATAATATCTTAATTTTTTTTATTTTTTAGATAATAAGCTAACTAGTTAGCTAGTTGCCCGCGCCCCCTTCATAATTAAATATTTTTATTTTTATATTTAATTATATTGGGGGCGCGAGGCATCTTGTCCAAACCCCCAAGAAGGTAGGGGGTTTGGACTAGCGTTTAATGCGGCTAACAAAGATCTTATAAATATCTTATTATTGGATAATATAGTCTTAAATAGTATTTAAAGATCTAAGCCTGAAATGGCTAAAGGCTAAACTTTGAGCAACAGCTTATGGGGGAAGCTTTGCTTTGAATACACCTATGGTTTATGCCTTAGGATTTGTATTCTTATTTACAATTGGTGGATTAACAGGTGTAGTGCTTGCTAATGCAAGCCTAGATATCGCATTCCATGATAAGGTAAAAACGAATAAAAATTTAAAAGATAAAGAGAATAAACTTAACGTAGTATCTAATTATTTATTTGATTCAATTTTCATAAATAATATAAACAATACTAAGGATAATAATGGAAAAGAATATGTGGATTATATAAAGAAATTTTGAGTAGGATTAATGGATGGAGATGGTAGTATTCAGGTAAATCATTGAAGAAGAAAAAATTTACAATATAGATTAGTAATAAAAATAAAGTATGACTCTGAAAACCATAAGATGTTAAAAAAAATAGAAGAAGACATAGGTGGTAGAGTACGATTAACTAATGAAAAGGGGAAAAACTGAGTTAATTGGTTAGTAGATGATAAAAAAAAGATTATTAATATTATAAAAATATTCGAAAAATATCCACCTATGACTTTTAGATTAGCATCTCAATTAATTTTTATGAAAAACTGTTTACATCATAATAATATAAAATTATATTTTAAACAAAGAAATATGAAATATATATCTGATGTTCCATATGTTGCAAATTTTAAGTGTAATTATTTTAATGAATGATTAAGTGGATTTATAGAAGCAGAGGGGTGCTTCTGTTTAAGAAAGAATAAAGTTCATTCATTTAGCATAGCACAGAAAAATGAAAAAAAATTATTAGAGTTTATAAAGACATATTTTAATATACAAAGTAATGTTAGATGTGTTAAGAATGATTTATGATCTTTAGAAACATATCGAAAATCCTCATTATTAAATATTATTAAACATTGTGAAAATTATCCATTATTAGGTCAAAAATTATTATCTTTTAATAAATTTAAAAAGGAAATTAATTAAATTAAGTGTCATGTTGTATTGCCATTATGAAATATACTTATTATATTTCGGTGAAATTTATATAATTTTGCTAACGGTGGAATAATATTAATAGTTTATGCGAAACTACTTACCACAATTAATTATTGTAATACCGTGAAATTTACTTATAATAACAATTGTTACATTATAATTAAGTTTTGTAGAGACTAAACGTGGCAGTTGAAAGTTTATTCAGTTAAATAAGTAAATAAATTATAGTCCAAATAAATCAAAGGTTCAAGCTAACAATAATTGTTAACTTGAACCGGTTTGAATGTCTTACTATGTGGTGGCTCATTTTCACTACGTTTTATCAATGGGAGCGGTTTTTGCATTATTTGCAGCTTGATACTTCTGATCACCTAAAGCAGAAGGATTAACATATAATGATAGAAAAGGAAGATTACACTTCTGGGGACTATTTATCGGGGTCAACGTTACTTTTTTACCTATGCATTTTCTTGGATTACAAGGTAAACTCTGAGCTTTAATTTATACAGGATTATATGGACAGGCATGCCGTACAATGAATAAATTTTATTTATTGATACAAAATTCACTATATGTAGGAAAAATATTTTATCTTAAATATATTATTTTTAACCTACAAATATATTTATTAATTATATACTTATAATTATATAACGCAAAAAAATATAATATATATATTTTTTTAATATTAGGATTCTTTGCGTTCCAAATTAAATAGCTAGTTACCCCCGCCCTTTCACAATAAAATATTTAATTATGAGATTTGGGCTAGTACTAGTTAAATAGGAACTTAGGTATAATTATTAAAATATAAATTTATGTATTTTAGAGACTAAATGTGGATATCCAGGGGTAAGGTGATTACTAACTACCTGAATAAGAGATAGTCCCAATGTATTAATTAAATTATATAACCCCGGCCCTATGTGCCGGGGTTATAATTATCATCTATTTAATATAGAATTTCCATCCGTGGGTGCATGCTTTGCATGCTTGCTCCGCAGAGGATAATTAATATTAAATATAAATAGTATTAAAGATATGATAATTTGCCCTCCGTCTGTTATGTCCGCGGCCGGAATTAATTTATAATTAATAACACATGATGCCTAGAAGAATTGTAGATTATCCAGATGCATTTGCAGGTTGAAATTTAGTTGCTAGTGCTGGATCAATATTATCAGTAGTAATGACTGCTTATTTCATTTCTTTAATTTGTGATAAATTTGAGGAAGGAAAAGACGTAGCAAGAGATGGTTGAGTACGAGATGAATATCTTGAAGATGTATTAGCTTGATCTGATAATGCTAAATTAAGTAAAAATATAGAATGAAGTGTGAATTCTCCACCTCATTTCCATACTTTTAATAAATTACCATTACAATCGTAAATAAAATAAGATATATATTTTAAATAAAAAAAGATATATATTTTAATTATAATTATAATATAAATAATTAAATAAGGATTGGCAATTTTAAATGCAAATATTATTTATAAGTAAATATTTTAATTATAAATTAATAAAACTATATTATTTTAATTTGGTTTTGAATAAAATAAGATACATTTATTATTTATTAATAAAGTTATTTTTGATTTAATTTAAATTATCGATTATGTTGCCAACCCCTTTGGTACAAGAAAGAGAAGATTTAAGTTAGATTAGATCCCCGATTCTCACGGGGTTCGGTGATTATCGCAGTTCAATAATATTTATCATCCCTTCTATTAGAGATGGGGAGAGATAAATAGATATGATTATTAACAGGATAATTATTAATATAATTTTATTAATGAATTATAATATAAGATGTATGAAGCAAATTCAGTCTGATATATTATAATTGTTAATCAGGGGATTAATTTAAAAGGTAAAATAACATTTTGGTCGGTCGTATGGTCTGGTACAAAGGTATAGGGTACCGCCATTAGCATTAGGAAAAATGATATATTGATGAACTATGATCTACGATTTAGTCGGTATACATTGAAATAAGAAGATTCTGAGAAGGATGTAATACCAATCATTATCCCAGTGGCGAACGCAAGCTAAAACTTGTTTAAAAGATAACGTGTCTGGGAATTGATAAAACTTAGAGATGGAAATGAAGGTTCAAGGCCTTCATCCCTTTAATGCTAATAATAGCTATTCTTATTTTATTATTAGCGACAACTTCAACACTGGAACGTAATTTTAATTACTTAGCGGATTATGTGAAGTTCAATAGAATCGTTTTGATCATTTTTATTCTAGGAGGTTACTTAGCGTATAATACATTAGATGTAGAAGCATTAAGTGAGGGAATTGGAATATATGGTGGCGTATTTAAGGTAACAGTCTTGTCACAGGTATTTGACATAATTTTATTTATAACAGGAGCAATAGTAACAGTTTTAACATGTTTTGTACCATATAATTATAAAAAATATGATAATTCACTATCATTAAAATATATATTGAATAATGATGAAAAAGAAGGAAACTGAAAAGATCGTTTTTTATTTTTTAAATCAAAATTAAATGATTATTATTATAAAAATCTATTAAATTATTATCGAAATTCTGAATCAAATAGAAAAAATGGTATTTTATACAAATTAGGAGAAATATGATTAAAGGTTTTTAATTATACTACACCAATATTAGTAGAAAAGAAATTAACTCATCCTAAATTAGAAGTAAAAGAATTTAGTTTTCTTTTATTATATACTGTATTAGGGGGTTCATTATTAATATCATCACAAAATTTAATATCATTATATTTATCTCTAGAACTTCAAAGTTTCACATTATATATTTTATCTACATCTCAAATAAGATCGTTTAGAGGTACTAGTGGAGGTTTAAAATATTTCTTATTAGGAGGTCTTTCAAGTGGTTTTATTCTATTAGGATGTAGTTTATTATATGCTTATACTGGTACATTAAACTTGGAACATATCTTTATGATATATTCAGACAGTTTAACTAATTATTTTATTGACCCCTGTTTATTAATCTTGTTTGCTGGGTTACTCTTTAAAGTATCAGCAGCTCCTTTTCACAATTGAGCACCTGATGTTTATTCAGATGTACCAACATACAGTACAACATGATTAATAATAATTGCCAAACTTTCAATTTTAATATTAATGTTAATTTTAATCCATAATATACATAGTGGATTAAATTTAAATAGTTTAAATGTTATGGAACAATATTATCAACTTAATAATTATTTTATGAATGATAATAATTTCTTAACAGGTGTCGAAATAGATCCTCCGTATTATCTAGATCCTAAAACATTTAAAGATGTGTATTGATTATATATGAATGAAGCGATTCCATTCTCATTTTGAAATCCATCTTATTCAAGTTTAGGACTATGAACAAATGTTTTAACAATATCTGCATTATTCTCTTTAATAATAGGTACAGTACTTGGATTAAGTCAATCTAGAATTAAAAGACTATTTGCATATAGTACAATAACACACGTAGGATTCTTATTGTTAGCCTTATCCTTAAATTCTGTAGCTAGTATAGATGCTTTTATATTTTATCTAATTCAATATACTATAACTAATTTAAATTTATTCTTTATTTTAGTTGCATGAGGTTATTTATATTGTAGATATTATTTAGAAAAAGAATTTATTCCATTACGTTTCTTAAAAATAAATCCTTTTACTAAAACAGATATTTATGTAGAACCAACTTTATACGATTTTCTAGAATCAGCTAAAAATGAATATGATGAATGAGATAGAATATTAGATCCATTTCATCCTGATAAAAGTATAAGAGTAAATACTATATATAATTTCTATCTTGTAATTCCTGTAAATGAAGATCTACAGTTTTATGATTTTACTACAGAAGATACAGAATGATTATATACACCTATTCCTTTCATAACAAATTTTAAAGGAATGCATGCTACAGATCCATTCTTAGCGTTTTGTTTAGCAGTAACAATTTTTTCTTTAAGTGGAATTCCACCACTAATAGGATTTTTTGCAAAACAGCAGGTTTTATTAGCTAGTATGCAAATGGATTATTATTTTGTATCAATAGTAGCAATTATCACAAGTGTAATAGGTGCAGCATATTATTTAAGAATTATAAAATTTATATATTTTTATGATGATGTGTTCATGCCTTATTATATGAAAGATATAGAACTAAATACAAATAAGGATGTTCTTGATTTCACTAGAAAACCTGAATTTACTATAGACTCAATTAGTAAAGAGAACGAGTTACCAATGTTACCTAGTAATAGTTTGAGTTTAGTTATTGCAATATTAACAAACATATCTTTATTTTATATATTAAAACCATATGTTCTTATTAATGCAATATATATGATAACTATTCCATTATTTCCAATGTAATATTTATATAAAGATTCTTCCAAATTAATTAAATAATTTAATTTTATAACTTGTCTTGTATCTCTTCATATTAAAAATAAAAATGTTTCTATCAGGGCGTATAAAAAGTTATTAAAAGAGAATTATAGATCATATCCCATATATTATGAATCCAAATATATAGTTTTAAATTTAAATATTTTTTATCCAGGGGAGCGAACCAAGCGATATATCGCTTGGTTCACGCCCCTGGAATATCTATAAGGGATTAAAGTATTAGACTCTATGAGTAATAAAAAAAAATATATAAATCAAAATGGAATATACAATTTTAAATAGTAATATAGGATATAATAATAATTTAATAGTTTCAAAGCTTTTTATTTTTGAAAACTTCATTGCTAAATTTTCTACTTTAAGTACAACAAATCTTAGTTTATATCTATTAATTATATCTGCTGGAGGACTTGTCTTTTATGGAACTTGAGTGGGAATAAGTAAGATAATATCTTTAAAAGCCAAAAATGATGAATGTTGTTGTGGCGGTGGATGTAGTTGTTGCTGTGATCACCAAAAAGCTGAATTA
>Ga0182015_10005044_pt1 | contig 13924 bp, 12 predicted proteins | sample 712P3MmetaG_FD_120478 | JGI IMG/M metagenome (GOLD analysis project Ga0182015, IMG submission 120478) | Permafrost microbial communities from Stordalen Mire, Sweden - 712P3M metaG | ecosystem: Environmental > Terrestrial > Soil > Wetlands > Permafrost | place: Sweden: Stordalen | collected...
GCGCCGTAGCGCTTGCCAAAGAACTCTCGCACCTCCCGGTGGTGGCCGATCCTTCTCATGGCACCGGCAAGCAGAGCCTGATTGGAGCGGTTTCGCGAGCCGCGATTGCAGTCGGAGCCGATGGCCTTATTGTGGAAGTGCATCCCTGTCCCGAGCGCGCGCTGTCGGACGGCCCCCAGTCCCTGGACATCCCGCAATTCGAGGCCGTGATGCGCGGATTGAGTGCCCCTTTGCGTCCAGTGCTCGCTCCCAGCACGGCGCGGGCATAAAGGAAGTTGATTCTGCTTGGGCTGCGGAGTTGTGGCTTTAATAAACAATCTCGAAATCCGAATTACCGGGATGAGCGTACTTAATCCGAAGACCCAAATTCAACCTGAAAGGATTTCGAGGATATGAAACGCAAAATTCTAGTTGTCGTGACGTTGATGGGGCTCGCCGTTATGTCGGCCGTGGCGGGAATGAATAATCCGGTGGTGGGTGGTCAGGAGATGTTCCCCACCAAGAACATCATTCAGAACGCGCTAAATTCGGCCGATCATACTACACTGGTCGCGGCCGTAAAAGCGGCTGGACTGGTGGAAACATTGGAGGGACCAGGACCCTTCACGGTGTTCGCTCCGACGAATGAAGCTTTCAACAAACTTCCGGCGGGCACGGTCGACACGTTATTGAAACCGGAGAACAAAGCGACACTGGCCAAGGTGCTGACGTACCACGTAGTGGCGGGCCGACTGTCCTCGCACGATCTGATGAACAAGATCAAGGAGGGCAACGGCACGGCGGAATTGACAACGGTCGAAGGCGGCAAGCTGTGGGTCACGCTTCACGGCGGCAACCAAATCGAACTCAAGGACGAAAAGGGCGGCACCGCGATGGTCACGATTGCGAACGTATTTCAATCGAATGGCGTGATCCATGTGATCGATTCCGTTGTCATGCCCAACTAAGAGAGTCCGCTTCTTACATCTCGGAGTTAGTCATAGAGATACCTTGGCCCCGCTCCGGCGGGGCTTTTTTGCGCCATCGCTTGGCGAAAGCTTGTATCCTGACTTGGTGGCCGGATGGGTCGGTTCTCTATGAGGAGTGGATGAAGGGACATCAGGAACTTCTGTTGGAATTCGAACAAGTCGCCGGCTCCAGAAGCCGAATCGACGAGGTGATGCAGCTGATTTCCGATCGGCTGCACAATGAACTGGTCCGCTACAACTGGGTTGGATTCTATTTGGCGGATCCAGCCGATTCCCACTATCTGTTGCTGGGGCCTCATTCCGGCGTTTTCACGCCGCACGTACGGATTTCGTTGGATCAGGGCCTGTGTGGCGCGGCGGCCACCCTCGGCAAGACGGTGGCGGTCAACGATGTCAGCAGCGATCCACGATATTTGATGGGAGTGGAGCAGACGAAATCGGAAATCATCGTGCCCATTCTGGTTCACGGGGCGGTAAGGGCTGAGTTCGATATCAACAGCTTTTTCAAAGACACCTGGGACGCGAAGGAGACAAAGTTCGTGGAGCAATGCGCCGCACTGGTGAGTCGGCTCCTGTGACCCCGCGTCTCGCCGATCTATTTTGCCGACGACGGCTTTGCCGGTGACGGCGCTGATGCGAGGACGATCTTCATCAATTCGGCCGCCAACTCTTCAGCGTTCCCGCCGTCCAGGTTGATCAGGACGACAACTCCGGCGCGACGCTCGGGAACGATCATAAAGTCAGTGCTGGTTCCCTGCTGGCCTCCGCCGTGGCCAACGTCCAATACGCCCAGGTCTTTCCCGGTGCTCCAACCGAGAGCATAGCGATCTTCCTTGCCGTCGGTGGGTTTCAGCGGAGTCCACATCAGGTCACGCGTTGGGCGGGTGACGATGCGGTCGTTGAGCATAGCCACTTCGAATTGAGCCATGTCATCCGCAGAGGATAGCCAGCCGCCCCCCGGAATCTTATAGCTGGAGTCGAGGAAATCGGCATTGGTTATAGCTCGCGACTTGTCTTTGCTGTAGAAGCGGGTACGGAAAGGGACGATTGCGAAGCGGTCGTCGGGCACGGTGTGGGTCATGCCGGCTGGCGTCAGCACGTTCTTGCGGACATAATCCACATAGTTCTCTCCCGAAGCGCCTTCGATCGCGCAACCAGCCAGCGTGAATCCCTGGGTGGAATAGTGGAACTCGGTTCCCGGCTTGGCAACGAGCGGGTCGTTTTTGAAAAAATCGATTCCCGCCTGAATGGAGTTCAGGAAGTGCCTGGTGTTGCCGCTCTCGAGATCGTCGGGCGAACCTTCCTTGTAATGGCGAATCCCACCCAGGTGGCCGAGCAATTCACGGGTGGTGATGGGCACGTCTTTCTGCGGAAAAGCCGGACAGTATTTTTGCAAGGGAGCGTCCAGATCGAGCGTGCCCTTCTGCCACAGCAACAGCGCTGCGGTTGCCGTGATGGACTTTGAGATCGACCCCAACCGATACAGCGTGTGTGAAGTCGCGGGAACGGAATTTTCCAGATCCGCCGTGCCAAATCCTGCCGCCCAGTCTTCGACTCCGTTTTCGACCACGGCCACGGAAACACCAGGAGTACTGTTGGCGGCCATGAAGCGGGCAATTGCAGTCTCCAGCTTGGCGCGTTTATCAGGAGCGATCTGGGCCGACTGTGCGATCGACGAGGCGGGCAGGACAAGGTAGACAATGAGGAGGACGGCGAGAATGAATTTCGTCTCGAACCATACCCCCGTCCGACTGTAGATTCCGAGCATCATCCCAGATTCTACTTGAGTAATGCATCGGTTTGAAAACTGATACATTACCGATTTTCAGCGCACGCATTTCTCCGCGACCTCGGCGTCTCTGCGGTGAAGCTTTCCTGTCACAATGGTCACAACTGTCTGGGCCCGCAGGTGCTGTACAAATCGAAGTGATTGCTATACAAATAGCCAACATCCTGCGCTCTAACGGGGCAGGAACGTGACTCCGGGGAATCACGCGTTGTCCATCAAAGCGTCCTACACTAAAACGTCTTATATCAGGCCCAGATCACTGGATGAAGCGGTGGCGTTGCTGTCCGCGGGCGACGCTCGAATTCTGTCGGGCGGCACGGATTTTTATCCCGCGCTCGGCGATCGGGTAATCCGCGATGCCGTCGTGGATGTGTCCGGACTTCGAGAACTGCGGGGTGTCTCGCATGAACCAGAGCGCTTTCGCATAGGCGGCCTGACGACGTGGAGCGAGATCCTGCGAACGCCGCTTCCCTGCTGCTTTGACGCGTTGAGAAGTGCGGCACGCGAGGTTGGCTCGGTGCAGATACAGAACCGCGGGACGGTGGCGGGGAATTTGTGCAACGCTTCGCCCGCGGCCGATGGCGTGCCTCCGCTACTCGCGCTGGATGCGGAAGTGGAGCTGGTTTCAAAGACAGGCGTGCGGAAAATGCCGCTCGCTGATTTTATTGTCGGAAGTCGGAAAACGCAGTTAAAGCCAGATGAGCTATTAGCGGCAGTCCTGGTTCCGCGCGAACTGGAGAATGCGACCTCGACTTTCTTGAAGTTGGGCGCGCGTCGCTATCTGGTGATATCGATCGCGATGGCAGCAGTCATACTACAGGTGCACGATAAGCGAGTTGTGGCGGCGCGGGTCGCGGTGGGATCGTGCTCGGCAGTGGCTCGGCGCTTGCGTGCGCTGGAGGACGAACTGCTCGGGGTCTCCGTGCGCGCCGGTCTAAGCAGCGTGGTGAGGCCGGAACACTTGGCTCCTCTCGCGCCGATTGACGATGTGCGGGCCACGGCGGAATACCGCATGGATGCTTCTTTGCGCTTAGTCCAGCGGGCACTGAGCTCTTGCGTGGAGAAAAGTTGATGGTGGCTCCGATTCTAGAGCCGAGAGCGGAGGCAGGCGACCACTCCATTGCCTTTTGTGTAAATGGGCGCGCGGTGGTTGCTCACGGTTCCCCATTGCAGCGGCTATCTCGCATGTTGCGGGAAGAACTTGGGCTGACCGGAACCAAAGTGGGATGTGACGCGGGAGATTGCGGCGCTTGCACGGTGCTATTGGACGGAGATCCAGTTTGCGCTTGCCTGGTGGCGACAGGGCAGGTGGAGGGATGCGAAATTACAACGGTCGAAGGGCTGGCCAGTAGGTCGTTCCCAGGCGAATCGTTTTCAGGCGAATCTGTCGGTCTGAAATTGCAGCAATCGTTTCTTGCTCACGGCGCCGCGCAGTGCGGAGCCTGCACTCCGGGAATGCTGATGGCCGCGACGGCTTTGCTGGAGAAAAATCCTACGCCCGGCGAGAGTGATGTCACAGACGCGATTGGCGGCGTGCTTTGCCGCTGTACGGGATATCGGAAGATCATCGCTGCGATTCTTGATGCTGCATTTACCGATCATCGTTCGGCGAATGCGGCATCGATCTCACCTCCGGCGGGCGCTGCTGTTGGACGCCGGCTGGTCCGGCTGGATGGAAAGCGAAAGGTTGACGGCACCGAGAAGTTTGGCGCGGATGAAACTCCAGCGCAGGCACTGGCGCTGCGAGCGATTCGCTGTCCCCATCCCCGGGCGCGATTTTACTTCGGCGACCTGGCTGCGTTCGTCCGCGATCATCCGGGGATTGAAGCCGTCTTCACTGCGAAGGATGTGCCGGGAAAGAATTGCTACGGAGTGATTGTCGCGTTCGCGGATCAGCCGGTGTTTGCGGAGGAGGAGGCCCGGTATCGCGGAGAAGCGGTTGCCGCGGTGGTCGGCGAGGCGGCGGCGGTAGAGGCATTGGAAGCTGCGGACTTTCCGGTGAGTTGGGAACAATTGGCGCCACTCGCGGATATCGACTCTGCCCTTGCGCGCGGGGCAAGGCTGATTCATGAGAACCGTCCAGGAAACATTCTGGTGCGGGGACGCGTTGTGCGAGGCGATGTCGACAAGGCTTTGGAGGCGGCCGCCGTGACGGTAGAAGCTGAGTACGAGACGGGGTTTGTTGAGCACGCCTGTATTGAGCCCGAGGCGGGATTCGCGCGGCGCGTTGGCGACCGGCTGGAGATTCAAGCGTGCACGCAATCTCCTTATATGGATCGCAGCGACATCGCCGCGATTCTGGGCATCGCACCGGAGCGGGTGCGAATCATCCCAACGGCAGTGGGCGGGGGCTTTGGCTCGAAACTGGATCTTTCGGTGCAGCCGTTTCTGGCGATTGCGGCGTGGCATCTCCGAAAACCGGTGCGAATGGTTTATTCGCGAACCGAGTCGATCGTGTCGACCACAAAGCGGCACCCGGCGCGCATGCGCCTTCGCGGCGGCTGCTCCAAAGATGGCAAGTTGCTGGCGCTTGATTTCGCGGCAGATTTTAATACCGGAGCGTATTCGTCGTGGGGCCCGACCGTATCGGCTCGCGTGCCGGTGCATGCGTCCGGACCTTATTACGTGCCACATTACCGGGCGCTGACGCGAGCCGTGCACACCAACCTGCTGCCGGCCGGGGCGTTTCGTGGCTTCGGAGTTCCCCAGGCTGCGATCGCGCAGGAACAGCTCTATGACGAACTCGCAGATCGGGTTGGGATGGACCGGCTGGAGTTCCGCATTCTTAACGCGCTCAACGATCACACTCCCACCGTCACCGGACAAGTTCTCGGCGCGGGCGTCGGCATTCGCGCTTGTCTCGAGGCGTTGCGTCAGAAATGGCAAGCGGCGCGGCGCGAGGCTGCGGAATACAGCTTGAATAAGGCTGGTTCGCTGCGGCGCGGCGTGGGAGTCGCGGGCATGTGGTATGGGTGTGGGAACACCTCCCTTGCCAATCCTTCGACGGTGCGCATCGGACTGAAGCGCGACGGACGAATCGCGTTGCACCAGGGCGCGGTCGATATCGGACAAGGATCGAACACGATCATCACTCAGATTTGCGCCGATGCGCTGGGCGCGCCGATGGAGCGCTTCGATCTGCTTTCGGGAGACACGGCGATTACTCCGGATTGCGGCAAGACTTCGGCTTCGCGCCAGACGCTGGTGACCGGGAAAGCCGCGCAGATGGCGGGCGAGCAGCTGCGGCGCGCTATTCTCAAGCTCGCGGGTGCGTGCACATGTGCCAGTATTCATTTTGAAGATGACGGCGTGGACGTGCGCGACGGCGACAACTCGCACCGGCTTGCCCTCGGAAACCTGCCGCTGGATGAACATGGATATGTGATCACGAGCGAAGCTACGTTTGATCCGCCAACGAGTCCGCTGGACGAGAATGGCCAGGGAGTTCCTTACGCGGTATACGGATTTGGCGCGCACATGGCGGAGATCGAGGTCGACACGGAACTCGGCACGGTGCGGGTGTTGAAGGTCACAGCGGCACATGATGTGGGGCGCGCGATCAATCCGACGCTGATTGAGGGGCAGATCGAAGGCGGCGTCGCGCAGGGACTGGGCATGGCTTTGATGGAGGAATTCTTTCCGGGCAGAGGCGAAAACCTGCATGATTACCTGATTCCGTCGGCTGGAGACATTCCACCAGTGGAATCGATTCTGATCGAGGATCCCTCGCCAGTTGGCCCGTTTGGAGCAAAAGGAATTGGGGAGCAAGCGGTGATTCCGACCGCGCCGGCGATTCTAAACGCGCTGCATGATGCGATCGGGATTCGCCTGCGCAGAATCCCGGCTACTCCCGACCGCGTGCGGGCCGCGATTCTGGCGAAACGAAAGGGGGATGGGCGTGGCTGACGATGCGATCCGCTGCGACGCTTGTCCGGTGCTGTGTTATATAAAGCCGGGAAGAACGGGATCGTGCGACCGGTATGCGAATGCCGGCGGCCAATTGGTGCGCCTTGATCCGCATGTGGTGCTGGATCGTGCAGTGTCGCGTGGCGACACGGTTGTGCCCTTTCTGGAAAAAAGCCGCGAGTGGGACGGCGCGCTGGTGAGCGGCGGCGAAACGTTTGTGACTGCGATTGGCGCGGGCACGACCTATCCGGATTACAAGCCGGCACCTTTCATCATTTCCTCTCAAGTCGCGGGCGTGGATATGGTCACGGTCGTGACCGAGGGGATTTTCAGTTATTGCGGCGTGAAGCTGAAGATCGACACCGATCGACATCTGGGAGCGGAATGCAGCACGGTGCGAGCGCAGGGCGAGGCAGTGGGACACGTCACGACCAACGAATATGGATCGCAGATGCTGTCGCTCGGAGGGGTGCGACACCTCACCGGCGGCAGTCGGCGCGAAGGCACGGTCACCTGCGATACGCTGCTGAATCTGTGCAACGGCAAAGCGGCGGAGTTGCAGATTGACGACGGCGCCAGCGTTCTGGTTCAGGCGGGCACAGCGCCGATCGTAGATGGGGTGAAGGAAGAACGCATGCGGGTGGGTTGCGGGTCGGCGACGATCGGCATGTTTGCGAAACAGTGGTTTGGCAAGGTGGATGAAGTCGTAGTGGTGGACGATCACATTACAGGTGTGTTGTCCGAACACCAGGCGGGAAAGCTGCTCGGCGTGCCGGAGTCCGGGATCGCGCTGAAGGGGCGAAGATCGACGCCGGGGCGATACTTCCGCGTCGCGGAACCGGGCACGTCATGGGGGGGAACTGATATTGATGATCCGCTTTCGATTCTGGGTCCGTTTGATCCGGAAGTTGCGCGGCCGGGCTTGCGTTTGCTGATGGTGAGCACCACGGGCGAGCACCACGCGTATTTCGAACTGGACGAAGCGCTTCGTCCAGTGGAGAAACAACTGCCGCCTGCACTGCGTGAGTCGGTGGAGCGCATTCGCGAAAACTGCGAGCCGGCACTCTGCACTGTGTTGTTCATGGGCGGCGCGGGTGGATCGCTGCGGGCCGGGGTGACGGAGAATCCGGTGAAGCTGACGCATTCCGTGCGCGATGCGCTCACTCGCGTCACCTGCGGAGGCGCGCCGGTATATGTCTGGCCGGGCGGCGGAATTACGATCATGGCGGATGTGAGCCGCATGCCGGAAAATGCTTTTGGCTACGTTCCGACGCCGGCGTTGGTGGCACCCATCGAGTTCACACTGAAACTGTCGGATTACGCGACGCTTGGCGGATACATGGATCACGTGCGGCCGCTCAGCTCGATCCACCGTGACGAGGAGAGCCATCGACGGCTGGCGGCACGGCCGGAGAATCCCTGGCCATTGGCTTCGGAGAAGCGCGGGAAATGAATACGCTGACCAACCGAGCGCAAATTCGGCTGCTTCCTGACGGACGGCGTCTGCACATGCAGGATGGACCGATCGATGTCATCGTGGAGGCTTTCGGTGAAGTGCACGAAATCGACCTTGCCTATCGCGCGGCGGCGGCGCGCTTCGTTGAGATTCTGGATGAGTTGTGCAGTGAGCTTGCGTTCCTGCGACGGCCCGCCCGCGAAGATGGAGACCTTCCATCGGGTGCGATTGCGCGCCGTATGCTGGCAGCGGTGAGACCCTATGCTTCACAGATCTTTGTTACCCCCATGGCGGCAGTGGCGGGAGCGGTGGCAGACGAAATTCTCGCAGCGATGATTTCAGCTGCGAAACCTTCGCGAGCTTACGTGAACGACGGCGGTGATATTGCGTTCCACTTGCAGCCCAGCGAAATGTTTGTCGTCGGCATGGTGGAGCGTCCGGATCGGACCTCGTTATTTGGGACAACCACAGTTCACTCCGCTGATCCGATTCGCGGAATCGCCACCAGCGGTTGGCGCGGGCGTAGTTTTTCGTTGGGCATTGCCGATGCAGTCACAGTGCTTGCCGACACGGCTGCGATGGCCGACGCTGCGGCGACGGTCGTGGCGAATGCAGTAGATTTACCGGGACATCCGATGATCGTGCGAACACGGGCCTGCGATCTTGCGCCAGACAGCGACCTCGGCGAATGCATGGTGACACAATCGGTAGGCGAACTGGCGCCGAACGAGATTGACGACGCGCTGAAAGCCGGAATTCGCGTGGCGGCATCGCTCCTGCACTCGGGCCTGATTCGCGCGGCCGCCCTCAACTTGCAGGGAGAGACGCGTCTGGTCGCACCTGCAGGTTGTGCACAGTTGGCGGATGTTCGAGAGCCCGACAGGAGTCTGATTCATGCCTGAAGTTCAGATTCGCAAAAGGCTTCTCCTGGTCGAGGAGATTTTCCACGAGGGCGGTCCAGTCACAAACAATCCGCTGCGCCGGGCGGCAGCGTTGGCAGTGATCCGGAATCCTTATGCGGGTGCGTACGTCGAAAAGATCGAAGATTTCATGGACGACTTGAAACCGCTCGGCTTGGAGATGGCGCGGTCGCTGGTGGCGGCGTTGGGCGGCAATCCTAAAGTTGTGGAAGGCTATGGCAAAGGAGCGATCGTCGGCTCAGCGGGAGAGCTCGAACACGGGGCGCTATGGCATGTTCCAGGTGGCTACGCGATGCGAGACGTGCTCGGCGGCGCGAAGGCGATTGTGGCGTCAACCAAAAAAGTTGGCGGACCAGGAACACGTCTCGACATTCCGATCACCCACATCAACGCCTCCTACGTGCGCAGTCATTTTGATGCGATGGAGGTGGGGATTGGGGATGCTCCACGGGCCGATGAGATTTTGCTCGCGCTCGTGATGACCACTGGCGCGCGCGTGCATGCCCGCGTCGGCGGATTGCAAGCGTCGCAGATCAAGGGAGAGGACGGACTGCGATGAAAGCCGATATCCAAGCCAGTTCCTGCGCCGCTTCCTGCGCAAAAATAAAGATCCGGAAGATCGCGACGTTTCTCGAAGAGACTACGATGGAGATGGGCCGCAAGGTGGATCCGCCGACGCGGCGGGCGGCTGCGGTTGCGGTGATTGAGAATCCCTACGCCGGACGCTATGTTGAGGATCTTTCGGAATTGATGACCATCGGCGAAGAGCTCGGCGAGTTGCTGACTGAGCGCGCGGTTGCGGCGCTCGGCATTGACGGACCATCCGCCCAGAGTTACGGCAAGGCCGCCGCGGTGGGCGAGAATGGTGAACTGGAACACGCCGCGGCGATCTTGCATCCGAAGCTGGGTACGCCGGTGCGGCGGGTGCTGGGCAAGGGTGCGGCTTTGATTCCTTCTTCCAAGAAACGTGGCGGCCTCGGAGTGGTGCTCGACATTCCGCTGGGGCACAAAGATGCAGCCTTTGTGCGCAGCCACTTTGATGGCATGGAAGTTCGAATCAGCGACGCTCCGCGCGCCAATGAGATTATGGTGGCGATTGCAGTGACGGACAGCGGGCGTCCCCTACCCAGAGTCGGCGGACTGACTAAGAAACAGATCAAGGGTGAAGATGGGTTGCGGTGAAAGAGCGATAATCACAGGAGAGGTCACAGCGGGAACACAGGGACAAGGATGACGAACAAGAGAAGCTACTGGCTAATCTTCGCATTTCACGTTGGCTGCTCGATTCTTTTTTATGGGCAAACGCTCTACGGGCAAACGGCGAAAGAGCGTGCGGACACTATTGTCGTCGGCGGCACGGTCGTCACCATGGACGGCCAGCGTCACATCTACGACGACGGGGCGGTAGTGGTAACGGGGGACACGATTGTCGCAGTCGGTCCACGAGCCGAACTCGAAGCGAAGTATGCCAGCCGGGAAACGATCGATGCGAAGAATACGCTGGTGCTCCCGGGATTCATCAACGGCCATACCCACGTCCCGATGACTCTGTTCCGCGGGCTGCATGATGATGTGACCTTAAACGATTGGCTCTACAAATATATCTTTCCCGCTGAAAAAAATAATGTTACGGAATCGTTTGTTCGCTGGGGGACGCGGCTGGCGGCCGCCGAGCAGATCCGCTCGGGGGTGACCACTTTCGCGGATATGTACTACTTCGAAGACGCAGTGGCGGAAGAGACGAAAGCCGCGGGCATGCGCGGCGTGCTGGGCGAAACGTTTATCGATTTTCCGGCGCCCGATAACAAAAGCGAAGCCGCGATGCTCGATTACAGCGAAAAGTTCTTGAAGAAGTGGCAAGGCGATCCGCTCATTCACGCGGCAGTCGCGCCTCATTCGATTTACACCTGCTCACAAAAGACGTTGCAGGATGCTTCCGCCCTGGCACGCAAATATCATGCACCGATCCTGATTCACGTAGCTGAGATGAAAAAGGAATGGGAAGACAGCGAGAAGCAGAACGGGGCATCGCCGGTGCAGTATCTGGAGCGAATTGGAGTGCTCGGTCCAGACGTCGTTGCCGCGCACTGCATCTTTGTCGACGAAGCGGACCGCAAGATTCTCGCGCAGCACAACGTGGGTTGCGTGCACAACCCGTCGAGTAACATGATGCTTGCAAGCGGGGTTGCTCCCGTGCCCGAGACGCGAGCTGCCGGAGTCGCAGTCGGCCTCGGAACCGACGGCCCGGCAGGCAGCAACAACGACCTCGATCTGATGGAAGAAATCGATTTGGCGGCCAAGCTGGCGAAAATCACGAAGATGAGCCCGCTGGCCCTGAATGCTCCCGCCGTCGTGGAAATGGCAACGATCGACGGCGCCCGCGCGCTGCACATGGAGAAAGAGATCGGCTCGCTCGAAACGGGAAAAAAGGCGGATGTGATTCTGATCAGTCTGGACGAGCCAAACGCAGTGCCGATGTTCGACGTTTACGCGCAGATCGCATACTCTTTGAAAGCCAGCGACGTGGAAACGGTGATGATCGGTGGCCGAATTGTGATGCGCGACCACAAACTGCTGACCGTCGACGAGGCGGCAGCGATAGCCAAAGCGCGTGAGTACAGGAAGTCGGTTGCCGCATCACTCGGAATGCAGTGACGTAAGCTCTGTCGTTCTCTCTCTCTTTTACCGCTGGTCCTTAACCACTGCTTTTAACGACCACAGGCACCGTCGTTGCCGGCGGCGTGTTGCGGCTGCGGTGGACGCTGACGGTTCCGTCGATGATGACCATGCCGATTCCGGGCAGGTCTCCCTTTTGAATACTGTCGAGCAGGTTCTTCCCTGCCGAGTGCTGAGCCTTGTCCATCAAAACGAATGAGGCTTCGCGTCCCGGGGCAATCAGGCCGCCATCGAGGTTGCGTATCTTTGCAGTGTTTCCCGTGGCGAGGCAGATCGCCACCTCGGCGGGAATTTCGCCTAACGATGACAACAACGAAATCATACGCACGATGCCGAGCGGCTGGACTCCTGATCCGGCGGGCGAGTCCGTGCCCAGAATCACGCGGTCCAGCTGTTTCAATTCCATTGCCGTGCGGAGCGCCAGCAGTCCGGCGCGCTCGTTCCCGTTGTGAACAATTTCCAAAGCCCGTCTGGATCGCTCGCACAGCGCGTTGATCTGATCGTCGGGAAGAGCGGTATGTCCGCCATTGACATGGCCGATGACATCCGCGTCGGTCTCGAGCACCATGTCTTTGTCGATCAGGCTGGAACCTGGGATCGAAGGGCCGCCGGTGTGAATCGTGCTCTGGATGCCGTATATGCGCGCCCATGAAACCATCCGGCGCGCGGTCTGGCCATCTTTTACGCTGCCCAGGCCGACTTCGCCGAGGATCTTGACTCCGGCGGCGGCGAGCTCTCTAAAGTCGTCCTCGACCATGCCGAGTTCGAGCACGGGAGCGCCGGCAAGAATCTTCACACCACCCGGGCGGAAGTTTTGAAAGGCACGCTGGGCAAAGATGGCCATCGCTTTCAGACCCACGATATCTTTCGGACGGCCGGGTGTGTGCACTTCGCCGGCGGAGACCATTGTCGTAACTCCGCCGTGCAGATAGCTGTCGATCCAGCCGAGCTGATTCTGGCGCGGCGTCCAATCGCCGCACACAGGATGAACATGGCTGTCGATGAAACCGGGCGCGACGGCAGTGCCTTTGGCATCGATGGTGACATCGGCTCGCGAAATGTCGACATCCTTTTCTCTGCCAACAGCAAAAATGCGATCTCCGACGGCGACGACGGTGTCGGCGTCAAGGATGGGGTCGGCAAGGTCTCCGCTGAGCAAAAGGCCGATATTGCGGATGACCAGCTTAGTTTGTGGCGCAGATTTCGACGATTCCTCGTGAGCCATGGATCCCTTCCGGGCGCGGAATTGCTGCGCAGTCAGTGGCCGCTAGTATACAAATGAATGAGTAGAGAGCAACTGTGCGCCGAGTTTTGCGTCGAGACGACGGAGAGCGGAATGCAATCTCGTGACTTTATTTTTTGGGAAGTGGATGTACAGGCCGATTTTATGCTGCCCGGCGGGAAGCTTTACGTTCCCGGAGCTGAGAAACTTCTGCCCAATATTCGCAGGCTGACGGATGCGGCGCGTCAGGGCAAAGTTTTCCTGGTTTCGCATGGCTGCTTTCATGCGGCGAATGATCCCGAGTTCCAGCAGTTTCCGCCGCACTGCCTGAAAGGCACGCCTGGCGCGGAGTTTGTGCCGGCTGCTCTGACGGATAATTTCGTTCGGATAGAAAACGATGACCAGGCCAGGTTGCCGGAAGATCTTTCTAAGTATCAGCAGATCATCCTCGAGAAGCAGACGCTGGATGTGTTTGAGAGCCGCCATGCCGACGAGTTAGTGCGCCGTTTGGGCGACACTGCCGAATTTGTGGTGTTTGGCGTGGTGACGGAATACTGCGTCAGTTGCGCGGTGAGGGGGCTGATAAAGCGGAAACGCCGGGTGGCGGTGGTCCGCGATGCAATTGAAACTCTAGCGACGGAAGTTGGAAATAAGACGCTGGCGGAGTTCACAAACCTGGGAGCGACGCTGGTGACAACCGACGAAATCCTCGCACAGTTAGCTACCATGACCGACACAATAACAACATGACGCTGGCCGGGCGGGGCGCGTCCGGCCCGCCACCCGCGCGTCCGTCAGAGAAGCATCCCGGCAATCGACGCCGACATCAGGTTGGCCATGGTTCCGGCCAGCATGGCGCGAATGCCGAGTTTAGCCAGTTCTCCTCGTTGATTCGGAGCCAGCGCTCCGATGCCGCCCAGCTGAATTCCGATCGAGCTGAAATTTGCGAAACCGCAGAGTGCGAAGGTCGCAATCGTAAACGAGCGC
>Ga0182015_10005046_pt1 | contig 13923 bp, 16 predicted proteins | sample 712P3MmetaG_FD_120478 | JGI IMG/M metagenome (GOLD analysis project Ga0182015, IMG submission 120478) | Permafrost microbial communities from Stordalen Mire, Sweden - 712P3M metaG | ecosystem: Environmental > Terrestrial > Soil > Wetlands > Permafrost | place: Sweden: Stordalen | collected...
CACGAACGCGCATCGCGCGAAGCCTGGGCGATGAGCATGGAACTTCTGCGGCACCAAGGCGTGCTGCCCGAGTAACGCGTTTCCGCTCCCTAGCGGGTTGCGGGCGCGTGCAATATCCAAACGGGGACGGTGGTGTCGTGCAAGATGCCCTGGATGTTTTTTGCAATGCCGCCGTCGGGGTCGAGCCTTCCGACGATGAGGAACACCAAATCGGCCTGTAGCTTTCGCGTTGCCGTCGTAATTGCCGGAACGGATTCCGCATCGACGATCGAGACGTGCACGTCGTCTGCCAGCGGCGCGATGACGGCCCGAAGCCGGCTCGCGTAGGCCGTGGAGACTTCGGCCGCGGTGCGATGCAGGTCGCCCGAGAGCACTTCCCCTTCCCGGATATCGCGCCACATCGCGCTGTCGCGTTGCGGCCAAACGAGCATCATGATCTCGATATAAGAGAGGGCGTTCGCCCGAAACAGAGGCACGACGTTCTCGAGGGCCGACAGAGCGTGGCCGGAGCCATCCCAAACGCAGATGATACGCATACGGCCTACGTTCAGTCCGGACGGGGTATTCGCTTCTAAATCGCTGTGTTCGCCCGAGCTTCGATGATCTCGTAGCCCCAGGCGATGAGGTTCGGCATGAGCGGGCTGATGTGGAGGCCCGTTTCGGTCAGCGAATATTCGACGCGCGCCGGGACTTCGGCATACGCGTGCCGATGCACGACGCCGTCACGTTGAAGTTCGCGTAACTGACTCACCAACGACTGTTGCGAGATCAACGGCATGCGGCGCTGCAATTCGGAAAACCGCAGCGCGCCGGCGCTGAGGTTTCCGACGATCATGATCTTCCACTTGCCGCCAATCGCCCGGATAGCAGCCTCAGCAGCCCCAAGGTCGCGTGTGATGGCTTCGAGCGCTTCGGCGTTCTGCGGTTTCTCGGTCGGCTTTTTGCTCACAACGTGGCAACGCGTGCCGTCCCGATAGAGATTGGTTGTGCGGAACAAATGCGCAACATTTGTGATTGCAGTGGTCAGAAAATTCTGACTACCGCAAAATAAATTGAGCATTCGGGTGAGGTTTAAGCAACCGGTCGGCCGGGCAATTGCTCATGACCTTTCTAGGAGACCTTATGGTATCGGGTGTGTGCGAAGCCGATTTGCTTTTGGATGTGCACAATAGAAGTTCGGCGTCGTTTGAGGCGCTCTACGAGCGCTATTATCGTCTCGTCTATGGCATCGGCAAGTTGATGTTGGGCGACGGAACGTCCGCTGAAGATATCGTCCAAAGCGTTTTCCTGTCGGTCTGGATGTCACCGCAGGCCTTTCGCGGCGGTTCCTTCAGCGCGTGGCTCACGTGCGTCACAAAAAATCGGGCTCGCGACATGTTGCGAACGCGAAAGGCGCATCGCGAGACGACGTTTCCCTGCGAACTTGCGCAACCGTATCGTTTCGAATACGAGGTGCACGCGCAACTCGAGATGACCCGCGTCTACGGTGCTATTGCCGAATTGCCGCACCATCAACGCGCGCTGATCGAACTCGGTGTTTTGGACGATCGTACTCAGGGAGAAATGGCCGAGCTGACGGGCCTGCCCCTCGGAACGGTCAAGACGCGGATCCGCGCAGGCCTAAAGAATCTTCGCCAAGCGTTGGCACTTTGAACGCTTTTGAACTGGAGACGGCTAGCGGCTCAGACGACCGGCGCGAAGAGGTCCTCGACGGGGACGGTGCGCGCGATGAGGCCCTGTTCGAGGAGGTAGGTCATCAGCGCATCCAAGGTTGGGCGGTTCGGCTCGATGCCGTACGGCCAGCAGTCCCCGCCGAAGACGCGGTCGATTTCATCGACGTCGTCGATCATCCAGGGCAGCATGTTGGTTAGCGTTCCGACGTAGCGGATCCGTTCCCACGCGCATGCTTTGGCTGCCTCGAAGGCTGCATAGAGCCGCGGCGCGAGCGACGGATCGCGCTCGTACACGGAGCGGCGCATGACGACCGTGTGCATGATCGGGAAGATGCGCGTGCGGCGAAAGTAGTCTTGTTCGACGCTCCGGAAATTCGGGAAGAGGCGCACGAGATCGTGGTTGGTGCGCATAGCATCCGGCATGTCGGTGCCCGTGACGGCGTCGAGTTCGCCCGCATCGAAGAGATCGCTGAGCGAACGGCCGCTCTGGTTCTGTTCGATGTCGGCGGGACGCAGCAACGGCATCACGGTCGGGCTGCCGTGACCGCTCGCATGGTTGATCGAACCTTGCACCCAGTGCACGCCGGAGAGATCGACGCCGTAGTCGTGCTGCAACAGGCCGCGCACGTAGACGGCCGCGGTCATCGTATACAACGGCACGCCGATGCGCTTGCCGGCCAAGTCGGCCGGCGTCTTGACGGTATGCCGGTTGACGGCGATCATGCTGTGCCGGAAGATGCGCGACGGAAAGACCGGTAGTGCGACGAACGGGCACTCGCCGGCAACGTAGCGGCAGATGTACTCCGAGAACGACATTTCGGAGAGGTCGAACGCCTCGCCGCCGGCCATCCGGTCGAAGATCTCGCGCGGCGAGTCGATCGGCAGGTACGTCAGGTCGACGCCCTCGATGCGTACTTCTCCGGTGAGTAGCGGCAGCATCCGATCGTACCGGCCGCAGGCGAACGTCAGGGCGGTCATTTTCGTAACTCCGGTGCGAAGAGATCTTCCGGCGCGACCGGCTTCGTGATGAGCCCGTACTTCAGCGCCGCATCGAGGTGCGGCTTGAGCGCTGCCGGGTCGGGCGCCTCGTCAAATGTCACGCGTGGCATCGCGTGCACGATCGCGGGGTCGAGGTGCGTGATGCCGATCAGCACGTCGGCCGTTTGCGCGTGGTGCGCGTTCGACCATGCTGCCGCGCGATAGATCATCGCGGCGAACGTGCGCGCGAGGTCCGGGTTCGCACTCACCCACGACGCCGTCGAAAACCAGGCCGTGATCAGGAAGCGCGGGCCGATGGCATCGTACACGTCGGCAAAGACGCGCGCTTCTTTCTTCGCGGTCGTCGCTTGCGGCTCGGCGACCAGCGCCGCGTCGATGCGGTGCGTGGCGAGCGCTTGCGGCATCTCGGCAAACGGCATGTCGATGAAGTGCACCGTCGTCGAATCGCCGCCGTTCTTGTCGATCCAGATTTCCGGTCCGAGCTGCGAGATGCTCTTGAGGCCGTTCACGGCGACGATCTTACCGTTGAGGTCGCGCGCCGTACGCAGCGTCGAGTCTTGCGCGACCATCAGCACCGATGAGGGCTCCCGGCTGAGGTAGAGGCCGGCCGGCGCAATCATCACGAGCGGCAGTCCCTTTTCGCGCGCCGTTGCGAGCGAGCTCACGTTCGTGAGACCGATGTCCGCGGCGCCGCCGGCAATTGCCGCTTGGACGGCGGCGCCCGCATACATGTTCTCGACGTGCAAACTCAGCCCGCTCCCATCGACGATGCCCGCCGCTTGCGCGTACTGCACTTCGAGGCCGGTGTCGATCGGAAGCCCGATGACGCGAATTGCATCAGCCGCCGCTGCGGCGCCGAGCGGGAGCAGCGGTGCCACACCGGCGGCTCCAAGCAATCGGAGTGCCGCATTACGCTTCATGTTGGACGCGTTCCGTTCGGCCGCCGCGCGCGCCTTGCGCGTGCGCGGGGCGTAGATTGGGAGGCAGTGCCAGGACGAGTCCGGCGACGACGGCGGCAAGGCACATGAGGATCAGGTAGACACCATGCAGTGAGACTGCGATAGCGTTCGCATCGCGCGCGAGGGCGAGCGGCGGAATCGCCGCGCGCCGGACCGGGTCGACGAGCGCGGCCAGGGCCCGGCCGGCATCGGGAATGCGCGCATAGACGCCGATGTTGAAGACGGCGCCGAAGCTTGCCGAGCCGATCGCTTGACCGACTTGGCGCAAGAAGATATTCGACGACGTTGCTGCGCCGCGCAGATCCCAGTCGACGGCACCTTGGGTTGAGATGACGAAGACGCTGTTGATCGTCCCGAAGCCCAAGCCGAGCAGCACGGTGCCGGCATACGCCGCGGCGATATTCGAGCCGGCATGCAGCGTGGTAAGAATGGCGCTCCCGATCAGGACGGGCACGCTTCCGGCAATGGCGACCGTGCGATAGCTGAAGCGAAGTTGGAGCCGCGCGCCGCTGATCGAGCCGCCGGTCCAGCCGACGAAGATCGAACCCAGCACCAGCCCCGCGATGACGGAGGTGCGCCCCATTGCGGCCTGCACGAAGGTCGGCATGAACGCGGTTACGCCCATCATCATCGCGCCCAAGATGAAGTTGCCCGGATTGGCGACCGCGATAACCCGAATACGATACAGGAAGAGCGGCATCATCGGTTCCGGCGTCCGCAATTCGTGCCGGATCAGCACCGCGAGCACGATGATGGCGACTGCGGCGAGTAACGCGGACGTTGCAACGGGCATGTTGCCGAGCATAACGAGGTCGAACATCAGCGTCCCGACGCCGATCGCGAGTAGCGCCGAACCAAGATAGTCGATGCGATGCGTGACGCTCTCGATGTTCTCGTGATAGGCGCGCATGAGGACGGCGATGCAGGCGAAACCGAACGGCACATTGATCCAGAAAATAATCGGCCATCCGAGATGCTGGATGAGAAACGCGCCGAGCAGCGGACCGATCACCGCCGAAAAGGCCCACATCGAGGAGAGGTAGCCTTGCACGCGCGCGCGCTCGCGACCGAGATACATGTCGCCGACAATCGTGATCGCCACCGGCTGCACGCCGCCGGCCCCGATGCCTTGCAACGCGCGAAACAGGATCAGCGTGAGCATGTCGTGAGCGAAGCCGCTGAGGACCGATCCGGCGAGAAAGATGACGATCGCGACGATGAGTAAGGCCTTGCGGCCATAGTAATCGGCCAGCCGGCCGTAGATGGGAATCGTGACCGCTTGCGTGAGCAGATAGGCGCCGAAGACCCAACTGAAGTAGCGCAGGCCGCCGAGGTCGGCAACGATCGTCGGCATCGCCGTTGCAACGATCGTCGCTTCGACGGAAACCATGAAGATGGCGAGCATCATCGCGAGGAACACGACCTCGCGCGGCGGGATCGGGCGTCCGAACACTAGAGCCTGCTGGTATCGATCGCGCGCGACCACTCTTCCCAAGCCCGGTTTTGCGAGAGGGGCTCGGAGAGGAGCATGGCCGCGCGTTCCACCTCGCCGGCGCTCAGGTAGCGCACGTCTCCAAAGGTTCGCGCGGTCGTCACGAGCTCGGCGTTCTTCTGCAAGTAAATGCAGGTGAAGACGACTTCTTTCAACGTGCGGCCGGCCACCGCGGTGCCATGGCCCCGCATGAGCACGACGCGGCCGCCCGCGAGCGTCTTCGCCAGGCTCGCGCCTTGATCGTGCGTCGTGACGAGCAGGTTCGTATCACCGAACTCATCGGCGATGTCCCAGGTCGGAACCGTCGTGCCGATCACGCTTCCCATGTGGAAGATCGGGCGCATCGGAACGCCGGTAACGCCGAACGGAATCGTGGCGGCAGAGTGGTTGTGACACACCGCCATCGCATCCGCACGGGCCTGATAGATGCCCCCGTGAATCGCCCGTTCGGCATACATCGCGCGTCCATTCTGGTCGATCGGCTCGTTGTCGAGCGTGAACTCGATCAAGTCGTCGCGCGTCACGCCGGCCGGGCCCCTCGAACGGGCCAAAAAATACCGGTCCGGCCGTTCGGGGTGGCGGATCGAGACGTGACCGAACGCGTCGACCACATCGTGTGCCGCGAGGATCCTGTTCGCGATCACGAGGTCGCGCAGCGCGTCTTCCATAGTTCGCCTATGCGCCCGCGCAAAGGCGAAATACTGCTCGCGCGCGTACTTCACGAACAGCATCGATGGAACTACTTCGCTTTACCGGCCTCGAGCGGCATTTCGGCGCGAAGGAGGTCTTTCGCAATCTCTCCGGTGTCATTCGCGACAACGAGAAGATCGGTCTCGTCGGTCCCAACGGGGCCGGCAAGTCAACCATGGTCCGCTTGCTTGCGGGGATCGATCGGCCGGATGACGGGACGATTGCGCGCGCGCGAGAGACGCGCTTCGGCTACCTGGCGCAAGACGCAGCCGAGGGCGGCCCAGCCACCTTGCGCGCGGCGTTCGAAGAAGCCCTAGCGCGCGGCTCCGCGCATGAGTGGGAGATGCGCGCGACGCTCAACCGCTTTGCGTTTGCCGAGAGCGATCTCGACCGGCCGATGCGTGAGTTCTCGGGCGGCCAGCGCACCCGCGCGTTGCTGGCGCGCACGCTGCTCGAAGAACCGGACTGGTTGATCCTCGACGAACCGACCAATCATTTGGACCTCGATACGGTCCGCTGGCTTGAGACGTTTGTCGCGCGCGATACGCGCACGTACGTGATCGTCTCGCACGACCGCTACTTTCTCGAGACCGTCGCGTCCTCGATTTGGGAACTTGCCGACGGCGAGCTGGTCGAGTACGCGGTGACGCCGGGCAAGGCGTATAGCGAGTTCGTCGAGCAGCGCGCGGAGCGGCGCGCGCAGCAGCAGCGCGACTATGACGCGGCGATGACGGAACGCGAACGTCAACGCGCCGTGATCGCCGAACTGCGCACCCACGGGTCGCACAACTACTCGCACGTGCGCAGCCGCGAGAAGGCGCTCGACCGGGTCGAGATCGTCGACGCACCGCGCAAGGACCGGCGTTCGATCTCGGTGGCGCTGAAGGCCGCGCGTAAGGCAACGACCGGGATCGCGATCGAACTCGTCGACGCCGCGAAGGCCTATAACGAGCCGTTGTTCGCCGGCGTCAACGCGAAGTTCGCGCGCGGCGAAACGGTGGCGATCGTCGGTCCGAACGGCGCCGGCAAGACGACGCTCTTACGGATCATCGCGGGCGAGATGGCTCCCGACCGCGGGAACGTTCGCTACGGCATCGGTCTCACGACGGCCAGCTACTCGCAGAGTTCGGTCGACGATCTGCCGGCCGGCGTATCCGCGGCCGACGCCGTGCAACAGATGGGCGTGACGGGCGAAGAAGCGCGCGCGCTGCTCGGGCGCTTGAACCTCGGCGGCGATGCGGTCGACAAGCCGGTCGAAGCGTTCAGCGGCGGCGAACGGCGCCGCATCATGCTCGCGCGCTTGATGGCGCAGCGCGCGGACTGTTTGTTTCTCGACGAACCGACGAACGATCTCGATATTCCGAGCCGCGAAGCGCTCGAAGACGTGCTGGCCTCCTACGACGGCGCACTCTTCGTCGTCTCGCACGACCGCTATTTGCTCAAACGCCTAGCGCAGCGGGTGATTGCGATTCGGGACGGCCACGCAACGATCGTCGACGGCGACTACGACACCTACGAGCAGCGCCAGCACACGCTGCCGACGGGCCCCAACGAGGCGCGCCCCAGTGGCAAGAACGAGAAGAGCGACAAGCGCGCGGCGCACGAAGCAAAGCTCGATGCGGGCCGGCGCAAGCGCGCGGTCACCGATGCGGAGAAGCGCGTTGCCGATCTGGACGCGGAGAAGGCCAAACTCGAGCAACGTTTCGCTACGTCCGATCTGTACGCGGATCCCACGGCCGTGATCACGCTGCAGCTGGAACTGGATCGCGTGCGGGTGGAAAGCGAGCGTGCGTTCGAAGCCTGGGAGCAAGCGACGCACGCCTTGGAGCAATTGCCGGATTAGCCTACGGCGGCGCCGGTGCCAACTTCGCGATCACGTCTTGCGCGACGATGCCCGATTGGATCAGACCATACTTTGCCGCCACGTCGATGGCCGGTCCTACGAGCGCCGCTACCCGCTCGGTTCTCAGGATGATCTACGCCTGCTGTCGTAGGCTGCACGGTATGAAACGTCTGTTGGTACTGCTTGCTTTATGCGCAAGCGTTGCCGTGCCGCTCGCCGCGTCCGCGCAACCGGGGCCGCCAGTGCAGGGCGGTCCGTCGCCCGATCAGCGGGCGATGATGGAAAAGATGCGCCTCGATGCCAAGGCGGCTGCGTATAGCGCGTTGACCGCGGCGCATGCAGCGAGCGTCACCGACATCGTCGCGCAAGTTGCGGCCGGAACGCTGGACCGGCGCACGGCCGGCGACCGGATCGACGCGCTCCTGACGCCGGACGAACAAAAGGCCGTGTCGGCCGCAGCCGACAAATCGCGCAGCGCCATGCGCGCGGCGATGATGGCCGCGGGCGGACCGCCCCCGGGACCCGGCGGAGCGCCGCCCGGTGCTGGTCCGCCGCCGTCCGGGCCCGGCGGCCCGCCGCCGGGAGCCGGACCCCCGCCCGGAGGCGGACGATTCGGCCCGCCATCGGCCGGCCGCTACTTGGTGATGGTGTCGATGTCGCGCGAACAAATGCGCACCCTGATGCCGCGGGCACGGAGTTCTTCGGCGCCGTAGAAGGCCCCATGCCGCGATACCTCGAGGACCTCAAACCCACCCACGCGTTCGAATCTCGCCGGCACACGATCACGCAGGACGAAATCATCGGGTTTGCGCTCGAGTACGATCCGCAGCCGTTCCACACGGATCCGGAGGCCGCGAAGTCGTCGTTCTTCGGCAAGCTCATCGCCAGCGGCTGGCACACCGCGGCGCTGACGATGAAGATGCTCATGGAAGCCGACATGGATCTTGCGGGCGGAGTCATCGGTGCGGGGATGGAGGACCTGAAGTGGCCGACGCCGCTCGTTCCCGGCGATACGATCCACGTGCGCGTCGAGATCATCGAGTCGCGCGCATCGAAGTCGCGGCCCGAGATCGGTATCGTGCGAGCACGCGTCCAGGCGCTGCGTGACGACGGCACCGCGGTTCAGGAGATGATCGCGAACCTCATCGTCCCGACGAAGCCCGCCTGACCGGCAGTTACCAGAGTTCGCCGCCGCCGACGAGAAAATAGAGTATCGGGCCGATGCCCCACAGGATGCCGGTGATCGCCCAGATCAGTTTCTGCACGTCGTTGATGTCGGTGCGCCCGAAGAGGTTGATCCACATCAGGACCGCTGCGATCGGGTGGAGGAAGATCGCGAGCAGGATTTCGAGGAACAGCCTCACGGTGGTAGCTACCGTCAGGGGTTCAGAGAAGTTGCGTGAGCGTGCCGCGTTCGATGTGAAGTGCGGGACCCGGGAACAGCTCGCGGTCGGCGGGATCGTGACTTACGAAGAGCGTCGGTATGGGGACCTGCCGCAGTAAGCCCGCGAGTTCGCCGCGCACGTGTTCGCGGGTCGCTAGGTCGAGAGCCACGAGCGGTTCGTCGAGCAACAGAGCGGCGGGTTCCAAGACGAGTGCGCGCGCCAAGGCGACGCGCTGACGTTGTCCGCCGGAGAGTTCGTTCACGCGGGCGTGGGCGAGCGTCGCAATGTCGAAGCGCTCCAGTTCGCGGGCCACGCGCGCGTCGAGTTCGGCCCGCGGGATATTGCGCGCCCGCAAGCCGTAGCCGACGTTCCCGGCGACGTCGAAGTGAGGAAAAAGCGCGTACTCTTGGAAGAGGATAGCGATGTTGCGCTGAGCCGGCGGAACGAACGTGCGCGCGGCGGTATCGGTGAGCGTGCGTCCGTCGAGCACAACGCTGCCTGCTTCGGGGCGGACCAAGCCCGCGATAAGACGCAGGAGCGTCGTCTTTCCGGCACCGCTGGGTCCCTCAACGACGGTGACGCCGTTCGCCGCCTCGCCCGCGGCGTTGAACGCAAATTCGCGCAGTTGTAGTCGCACATCGAAGCGCAGCATCAGATCGGCCGGCGCGCCGCCGTTGCGTGCACGGTCACGACGACGATGAGGCTGAACAGAATCAAGATCACCGAAAGCACGACGGCGACGGGCAGGTTGCCGCTTTCCAGATTGAGGTACACGGCGAGCGGCAACGTTTGCGAGACACCCTGAAGATTGCCGGCGAACATGATCGTCGCGCCGAACTCACCCAACGCGCGCGCCCACGATAGCACCGCGCCACCGATGAGCGCGGGTGCGGCGAGCGGCACGGTGATGTACGCGAACGTGCGCAACGGGCCCATACCGAGCGTCGCCGATGCCGCTTCGAGCGTGCGATCGACGCCCGCAAACCCCGCGCGCGCGGCCCGCACGTAGAACGGCGACGCCACAAACGTTTGCGCCATGATCACGGCGACGGTGCTGAACGACAACGAGATGCCGAGGGCGCCGAGCACTGGGCCGAACGTGCCGTTGCGGCCGAACGCGAGCAGCAGCGCGAGCCCGGCGACGGCGGGCGGCACGACGATCGGCAAATCGACGACCGCATCCACGAGGTAGCGGCCCGGAAACGTGGCACGCGCGAGGACGTAGGCCAGCGGCGTACCGAGCAGCAGCGTGATCGCGAGCGAGCTGAACGTCGTGATGATGCTCAGCCGCAACGCCTCTTGCGCGGCGGTCGTGCGCAGGGCCGCGATGATGTCACTCGGCTGAAGATGGAAGAACAGACCGGCCAGCGGGACGACGATGAATGCGACGAGGATCGCGGCCGCAATCGCCACCGCCGTGCGTATCACGGGCGCTTTTGTTCGCGAGCGTAACCGTTTCCACTGCAAGCGGGCGGAGGCCGGGCCTTGCGCGTCGGCCAACCTAAAAGCAATGGCCGGCGCGAGTTCTGCGAAACTGCGACTTCTCTCGGATGGAACGTACAAACGCACGTTCTATCTGGTAAAACGCCTTGAAACCGAGGCCGGTATGGCGCTCGATCGGGCGTTGCACGACCACGACGTCACGGGCGGCCAGTACCTGATTCTCAGCCTCGTCTCGCGAGAGGGCGGGCGCTCGTCTGCCGACCTCGCGCGCCGCGCCTACATCACGCCGCAATCGATGAACGAAGTGATCGCCGCGCTCGAGCATAAGGGGTACGTCCGGCGCACCGAAAACCCCGACAACCGGCGGATTCTGCAGGTCGGCCTGACGCGCGAGGGGCGCCGTCTGCTGGCCTCCTGTGACAAAGCCGTGGACCTCGCCGAAACGGCGTTTCTCAGCGTGCTCAAACCTAAGAAGCTGGCCGAATTCCGTGCGACGCTGGAACAACTGCTGGCGGCGGCGCGACGCTGACGAGCCGGCGCTCGTTCGAGCAAAGGACCGTTCGTGAAACGCGCGAACCGCTCGTCTTTGGTCCAGGAACGCGGGTGTGATGTAATGGCAGCCTGCGACCTTCCCAAGGTTGACGCGCGAGTTCGATTCTCGCCACCCGCTCCAGGACGCTCACGGATTGGCGACATAGCCAAGTGGTAAGGCAGAGCTCTGCAAAAGCTCCATCCCCAGTTCGAATCTGGGTGTCGCCTCCAATCCTGCTCCTGGTGGCGGTCATCGTGGCCGTTGCGATCATCGGGCCGGTCTGGGGCATCCGGCAGTTGGATGCGGAGTCCAACGCTCAGGTTCGGCTGGCCGCGGCGCGCGAAGGCGTCGACGCCATCTTCCGCGAGCAGCTCTCCGAGGAGACGGGCCTGCGCGGCTTCGTGTCGACGCGCGACAGCTACTTCCTCAGCCCCGACGGACCGCCGAACCCGCAATTCGACCAGCGCGTCGCGGAGCTCGCGGCGCTCGTTCAAGCGGCGGGGGTCAGCGACGCGGTCCCGCTCGTGCATCAGATCCGGACGATCCACGATAATTGGGAAAGCCGGGTCGCACTGCCGTTGCTGCACGATCCGGGACGGGCGGACTCCCTCCCGCTCCAAACCTATGGGAAGCTGCTGACGGACCAGTTGCGCGGAACCTCAAAGGAACTGCGCGATTCGCTTTCGACCGCGAGCGTGCGCGTCGAGCAGCGCCTGCGCCGTACCATGAACTTCACGATCGCAGCCAGCGCCGGTATCGTGACGGTGTTCGCGCTCTCCGCCGTCATATTCGGGCTCGCGCGCGCGACGTCGGAGCAACGCTTGCAGCGCGAACGCTCGCTCGTCGATGCGCTGCAGCAAACACTGCGCGTGGGCGGCACGAAGCTGCCGCGCACGCAAACCGGCTTTGCGTACGCGTCCGCAACCTCCGAAGCGCTGATCGGCGGCGATTTGCTCGATTCATGGCGGGATGGCGAGGAGACCGGCTGGTTTCTGATCGCGGACGCCAGCGGCAAGGGTATCCAAGCCGCGCGCCACGCCGCGTTCGTGCAGTACGCCATTCGCGCGCTGGCCGCCGAGCGTGACGACCCCGGGATCGTGGTGGAGCGCTTCAACCGGCTCTTCATCGACACGTTCAACGATCCGGGAATCTTCGTCGTGCTCTTTCTCGGTCGCTTCGACGGCCGCACCCACACGCTGCGCTACGTCGGTGCGGGCCACTCGACCGCGTTCGTGCGGCGCGGAATCGTTGTGCAACAGCTCCCGCCGACAGGGCCGATCATCGGTCTGGAAACCGACAGCGCGTTCACCGTCGGTACCGTCAACTTGCCGGTCGGCGCTACGGTCGTTCTGGCGACCGACGGGCTGACCGAAGCACGGGACGAAAGCGGCACCTTTTTTGGCGATGAGGGGGTCGCCAAGGTCCTGGCGGAGGCCCCGATCGATGCCCAGGAAATCTGCGATTTGCTCCTCGCCGAGGCCGAGCGCCGCTACCGTGGGGTGATCGCCGACGACCTGGCGATCCTGGCGATGCGGGTCCTCGCGCATGAGGATGGCACCGACACCGGGTTCTCTACCATGGAAGCGGCACCGCGCCGCTAAAGAAAGAGCCATGCTCGTCCGCCGGATCGTCCCCTGTCTCGATATCAAGGAAGGCCGCGTCGTCAAAGGCGTGCGCTTCGTCGACCTCATCGATGCCGGCGACCCGGTCGAACTTGCCCGTCGCTACGAGAACGAAGGCGCCGACGAGCTGGTCTTCCTCGATATCACGGCGACCGTCGAAGGCCGCCGCGCCACGCTGGCCGTGGTGCGCGCCGTGGCGGCCGAGCTGACGATCCCGTTCGCCGTGGGCGGCGGGGTGCAGTCGGTCGAGGACATGAACGATTTGCTGCGCGCCGGCTGCGATAAGGTCAGCATCAATTCCGCGGCGCTGCGCAACCCGGCGTTGATCGACGCGGCGGCGCGGCGGTTCGGCGCGCAGTGCGTCGTCGTCGCGATCGACGTGCGTACGGTCGAAGGCCGCTTCGAAGTCGTCGTGGACGGCGGACGCACGCCGACCGGACGCGATGCGATCGCGTGGGCGCGCGAGGCGGAAGAACGCGGCGCGGGCGAACTACTCGTGACGAGCATCGATCGCGACGGCACGCGCGACGGCTTCGATCTACCGCTCCTACGCGCGATGCGCGCCGCCGTCAACCTGCCCATCATCGCTTCGGGCGGTGCCGGCGAGCTGGCGGATTTCGTCGACGTGTTCGAGCAAGCCGGGAGCGATGCCGCGCTCGCTGCCACGCTCTTTCACTACGGCGAACTCGCAATCGTCGACGTGAAGCGCGAACTTGCCGCACACAATATTCCGGTGCGCCTCGAAACGGTGGCCGTCTGATGGAAGCTGCCACATTGCTCGCTACGGTGAAGTGGAATGCCGACGGTCTCGCGCCGGTCGTGATCGTCGACGCGCGTACGAACGCCGTCCTCACGCTGGCGTACGCCAATCGCGAAGCGCTCGAGAAAACCGTCGCGACGAAGTCGACCTGGCTCTACAGCCGCTCGCGCGCGGAGTTGTGGAACAAGGGCGCGACGTCGGGGAACACGCAGCGCGTCATCGCAATCGCGATCGACTGCGATAGCGACGCGTTGCTCTACCGCGTGATCCCCGCCGGTCCGGCGTGCCATACCGGCGCGCCCACGTGCTTTAGCGAGGTCGTGCCGCTCGAAGGCGCCGAGTCGGCACCGGGCGGAGCGCACTTCGCCGAAGCGATGCTCGCGCTCTCGAGCACGATCGTCAGCCGCCGCACGAACCCGCCCGAAGGCAGCTATACGGCGCAGCTCTTTGCGGGCGGCATCGATCGCATTGCCAAGAAAATCGGCGAAGAAGCGACCGAGGTCGTCATCGCCGCAAAGAACGAAG